>ERZ1673786.13-NODE-13-length-95767-cov-20.333511_pt1 | contig 95767 bp, 77 predicted proteins | sample MGYA00580130_ERZ1673786 | MGnify/ENA primary metagenome ERZ1673786 (study PRJEB41219, sample SAMN04549644) | soil metagenome | isolation source: soil | place: USA: Georgia, Sapelo Island Microbial Observatory | collected 2009-05-20 ...
GACACCCCTGAAACGGCTACAACCGTTGATATATCAACATTTATAGAGGGAGGTAGTAACATGAAATTTTTCCTTGACACAGCTAATATTGAAGAGATAAAACGAGTAGCAAGTCTTGGATTAGTCGACGGTGTAACGACAAATCCGACAATTATTGCCCACGAAGGAAGAGATTTTGAGGAAGTTATTAAAGAGATTTGTAGTATTGTGGACGGACCAGTTAGTGCTGAAGTTATCGAGTTGACTACCGAAGAAATGGTGAAGGAAGCACGCGTATTGGCCGGTTGGGCGCCTAATGTTGTTGTAAAAATTCCGATGACTGAAGCGGGATTGGAAGCGGTTAATATTCTTTCAAAAGAAGGAATCAAAACAAATGTTACTTTAATTTTCACAGTTGCCCAAGGCTTAATGGCTGCTAAAGCCGGTGCCACTTATGTAAGCCCATTCGTAGGGAGACTTGATGATATCGGTACAGATGGTCTTCAATTAATTAGAAGCTTAAAAGTCGTACTTTCCAATTACAATTTTAAAACAGAAATTATTACGGCAAGTGTTCGTAGCCTTGAACATGTCGAAGAAGCAGCAGTTGTCGGTGCTGATATTGTAACAATCCCGGGTAACCTATTCCCCAAACTATGGGGACATCCATTAACAGATAAAGGAATTGAACGATTTTTAGAGGATTGGAAGAAAGTTCCGATAAAGGGTTAATTTTATTTGAAAGAAAAGGGCAATCGGAAGTTGACCGATTGCTCTTAGGCATTTATAAAATGTAAGGAGGAACACCAATGGTCAACACAGTTTCCATAGAACAATTATCCATTAATACAATTCGTACTTTGTCCATTGACATGATCGAAAAAGCCAACTCCGGACATCCCGGATTACCGATGGGGGCGGCTCCGTTGGCTTACGTTCTTTGGACGGAATTTATGAAACATATCCCGAAAAATTCAAAATGGTTCAATAGAGATCGCTTTGTTTTATCAGCAGGTCACGGTTCGGCACTTTTGTACAGTTTACTTCATCTTTCCGGTTATAACGTAACAATGGATGATTTGAAAAACTTCCGTCAATACGGTTCAAAAACACCGGGTCACCCCGAAGTGCATCATACAGACGGCGTGGAAGCAACAACAGGCCCATTGGGACAAGGAATTGGGATGGCTGTTGGAATGGCGATGGCAGAAAGATTTTTGGCAAGTAAGTATAATAAAGAAGATTTGTCGGTTATTGATCATAATACATATGCCCTTGTCGGTGACGGCGACTTGATGGAAGGGATCTCTCACGAAGCCGCGTCGCTTGCCGGTCACTTAAAATTAGGCAAACTTATTGTTTTATATGATTCCAATGATATTTCCCTTGACGGTGACTTAAACCGCTCTTTTTCCGATCAAACGGCAAAACGTTTTGAAGCATACGGATGGCAAGTTTTACGAGTAGAAGACGGAAATGATACGAAAGAGATTTATGATGCGATTAAAAAAGCCCGGGAAAATACGGAACAACCGACATTAATTGAAGTAAAAACCGTGATCGGTTACGGTTCGCCGAATAAAGCCGGTAGGTCCAAAGTTCATGGTGCACCGTTAGGTAAAGAGGAAATACAATTAACGAAAAAATTTTACGGTTGGAATCATCCGGATTTCCATGTGCCGGAAGAAGTTTATGCAGATTTTCATAAGAAAATAGTTGAGCCGGGCAAAACTACTGAGGATGCTTGGAATCAATTGTTTGCCACTTATAAAGAAAAGTACCCGGAACTTGCCGCAGAATTGGAAGCAGCAATAAACGGAGAGCTTCCGGCCGATTGGGATCAAAAATTGCCGGAATTTACACCAGGTTTTGATACTCTTGCAACACGTGTGTCTTCCGGAAAAGTGTTAAACGCCCTTGCGAAAAACGTACCATACCTATTTGGCGGCAGTGCGGACCTTGCAGAATCAAACAAAACTTACTTAAACGGAGAAGGTGACTTTTCTGCCGAAAATTATGCCGGACGGAACATTTGGTTTGGTGTTCGCGAATTCGGTATGGGTGCGGTATTAAATGGAATGGCACTTCACGGCGGGGTGAAAGTGTACGGAGGAACATTCTTAGTATTCAGTGACTATTTAAAACCGGCCATTCGTTTGGCAGCTCTTATGAACGTACCGGTTACGTATGTGTTTACCCATGATTCCATTGCTGTCGGTGAAGACGGTCCGACTCATGAACCGATTGAACAATTAGCCGGATTGCGTTCCATTCCAAATCTTTTGGTTATACGCCCTGCAGACGGTAACGAAGTCCAAGCGGCATGGCGCCTTGCCCTTGAAAGTAAAGATCAGCCAACCGCATTAATTTTAACAAGACAAAACTTGCCGACATTGAAAGGTACGCAAGAGCTTGCTTATGAAGGGGTAAAACGCGGTGCTTACGTAATAAGTAAAGGAGAAAAAGAAGTACCTGATGCATTGTTGATTGCGACTGGTTCTGAAGTGCAGCTGGCTGTCCACGCACAAAAAGCATTGAAAGAAAAAGGAATTGAAGTTAATGTGATCAGTATGCCGTCTTGGGATCGATTTGAAAAACAAGATGAGACTTATAAAAATGAAGTGTTACCAACAACGATAAAAGCAAGAGTCGCAATTGAAATGGCTTCTCCGCTCGGGTGGAAAAAATATGTCGGCGACCACGGCATCGTAATGGCAATCGACACATTTGGTGCATCCGGAAACGGCAATAAAATCATTGAAGAATACGGCTTTACGGTTGAAAATGTTGTTAATCAAGTTGAGCGGTTAGTAAAATAAATGTAGAAATTTTATGGCAAAAGAGTCGGACGGATGTCCGATTCCTTTTTTTGTGCGCTAGGGTAAAAGTCCTAATCTGTGATAGTAGAAGTAGCGGTTAGCTTAACTCAAGGATCTGAACGGAAGATGTTTGTAGTGATAAGGAATTTGCAGGAAACGAGCGACGCTCTGGAAATAAGCCGAGCGACGGTTATGGGAATATTAGGTATCTAGGATAATATAAAAATCATAATAATGAGATGGGAAAGAGCGAGAGTAAGTACTATCGTTTAAAAGCAAGGGCATTTTTATAAGCTTGCCTTTGCTCAGCGAATCGAGGTGTACAAGTCATGAATTTTGAGTAGTTGATATTTAACCATTTATCGCTTGCCATAACATTAAAAATACATCGGTGTCAACCAGGACTTAATGGATCGGGCCAGATGAATAAATCGGTCTTTTCTGTCAGTATTGTTCAACTATTGAACACGATAGTTGAAGTAAAATTATCACAATCTTTTTAAATCTTACCGTTTGAACAAGTACCTTTTCTTCTTTTACTCTTTTGTTTAGTAAAAAGTCTAAAAAACAATTGAAAGAGGAAGAAGCAGTTAGTTGAGTAAAATAAGAATTGAAAATAAAAAAGCACCCATTTATGCATAAGTTAAATGGTGCTTCCAAGTATTTGAAATATAAGTTAATTTCATCAATTGTTCTTTAATCGTTTATTGTAAGAAAATAAAGAATAGAATAGGGGGATGTATCTTCCAAAGTACAAAAATTATTCTACTATTGTTGAAATCTGCCAGGTTATGCCGAATTTATCTCTAACTTGTCCATATGATGGACTCCAGTGAGTTTCTTGAAGTGGCATGATTACTTCGCCACCTTCCTGAAGTTTTCCAAATACTTCTTTTGATTTTTCTACATCATTTAAAGTGATCGCTACTTCAACTTGTGAACCAAGTTGATATGGTTGACCTGGAAATGTATCAGATAGCATAAGAAACGTATTTCCGACTCTTAATTGTGCATGTATTACACGATCTTTTGCTTCAGCAGGAAGAGCGAATTCTGGGTTTTCAGGCAATTCACCGTAAGTTTGAACTCCCAGAACTTCTGCATCCAGTGCATTTTCATAAAATTTCACTGCTTCTTTTCCATTACCATCCATTCTTAAATAAGCATGAACTCCTAAAATCATTAAAACACACCTCTTTTTTCAATTTTTCATCATAATCACCAACAAGAACATACATTCGTAATAATATCACATATTGCATGTGTATGGAAGCACCAGATTAAAACAGAGTCAGTCAATACTTTGTGGGAACTTTTTTGATTCGCTGAAAACAGATGTAAGTCATAGGTTAGCGAACCATTTTTTTTGAATTTCATCCGTGAGCGCTTTCGGACTCTCATCCCTTGCCATGACAGACGAATATGTGGTAGCTAACATTATTGCCAAGTTTTCGTAAGTGTTTTCTTCTTTTTTGCCAAAATCACAAAAAGTGGTGATGAATCAAATTTTTTAAGGGGATCATTTTAATTGAAAAACATTTTATTCGTTGTTTTATTAGTATTCTTGGGGGATGCAGTACGAGCAACAAGGATGTAACGGCTGATGCTGATGAATCATCATCCACTTCTCTTAAGGTAGCTGAGGAAGAAGAGGGAAAAGAGGTTATTGAAAACAATGATGGTGAAAAGCAAAAAAATGACTCTAAACGGAAAGCGATGTAAAAGAAAATGTAACTGAGGAAAGTGATGATCAAGAAAAAGGGGAAGAAGTTTTAAAAGAAAATGTAACTAATGAAACGAATGAGAAAGAAAAGGAACCAGAAATGCAGTTCAAAATGAGAAAGCAACAAAAGAAAATAGTGAAAAAGAAGAAAGACAAGAGGAGAAACCTTTTAAAAAAAGCTGAAAACCAAATTGATAACGATTTTATAAAGAATAACTTAAAGATAGGGATGACTCAAGAAAAAGTAAAGAATTTATTAGGGGAACCAAAAGCTATTGGTACTAGTGCTTTGGAAAGCCATAAAGTATGGAGACATGGTTATGTAACCAAAGAAGGCTATGTTTTTGGGGAACAGAAGGATTTTCAAGAAATGGGGATTCGATACGGTGGATGAAAAAGGTCTAAAAAATGGAGATTTGCGAATGCAATAGTTCATATTATGGACAGATGGAGGAATTATAAATTATTTTTCTAACTTTTTATATTGATGAAAACAATAAACGCAAGGAATATCGTGTGTTTGAGGACGGAACAGTTAAGCAAACAGAACTTTAAATTTTGTAAAGATAAAAATAATAAAAGAATTTTACTTAGTTCTTCCAATATATTTGGAATGAAAGTTAAAACTTTAAAAAGCATTGATATTTACAAATATATAAGGATTTTCTTTTGAAAAGCAAAAATAAAAGCAAGTACAGAATCAACACTAAAGTACACTCTTGGGAACAAGAACACACAATATTAATACTGAAATAACAACATGTTTATTGTGTTTTTGGCATTAAAAAAATGTGGTTGCATTTGGACGACCACACTTTTTTATTTTGCACAATGATTAGTCCAACAAATGAAAAACAGGATTTGAAATTATAGATATACCAATATGAACACTCTTTCGGGTGTTTTTCTTTTTTGGGCAGGAAATCGACACATTTTGTCGAATTGAGTAGACCAAAAGGAGGTTGGTTTAAAATGAAAAAGTTTTTTCAATGTGCCAAAGATCAAGCAATCTGGATTTATTCAGGTATAGCCTGTGCTGTGTTGATCTTATTTCTAAAATAGAATTTAAAACAATAGTATCCTTCGGGGTGCCTTTTTATTTGGAGGAATGACGAACTGTATATATTTGTATCCTTCGTAGGAAGTATCATTAAGATTTTGAGAGTTATTGGATTAGCTTTCACAAATAGTATTTTTTGTATTCCTTGAAAGATGGAACGGAACGTTTTAACGATTATATTGAGAGCTTGTTGAAGAAAGAGATGGACAGAGACTAGTCAATGCATACGGAAGGTTGGCTTTATCTAGCTAGTATTATGTTTGTTTTCAAGGAAAATAGTCGGCTGGCATATAGACTGTTCCATGAAAAAGGAGCTACAGATTAACTAAATTTGTGATTTAACATTATATCTTATTCAATTAACGTGGCGGGATAGTTTAAGAGCTAACATTAAAAATACGAAGAAAGACAGGATGAGCTGTAAATGAAAAAAGTAATAAAGGTAATTTTTAGTATTAGTTTCATATTTTATTTATTAGCACTGGTAATGCTGTTATTTGTAGGAGTTATGTTTGTGGGAATTAGAGGTCATATATGGACAGACTTATCGTTAATAGAATATTTAAGGAGTTCTTCAAATTTCGTTCCATTTAAAACTATTAGTACATATATTACGGCAATGTTTGACGGAAGTTTGAATATAGGTATACCTATAAAAAACCTCTTTGGTAACTTAATTATGTTTTTACCAATGGGAATTTACCTACCTTACTATATTAAAAAGATAAACAAGGTAGGTGGATTTACGTTCTCAATGATTATATTGTTATTTGTTATTGAAGTAACACAATTAGTTACAAGAAGAGGAAGTTTTGATATTGATGATTTTATACTTAATATGGCAGGTGCTTTGATAGGTTTTGGTATTTGGAAAACAAAAATAGTTCAGAGGTTACTTAAATAAATGTCTCTTACTCTTCAACTAAAGGGGGCTTTAGGTGAATAAGACTAAACTACGATATATAACTTCCAGATAATTGGAAGTTCTACTTTTTTATATAAAATCAACATTAAACTTTAACATAGCCATTTTTAAAAGGCCACCAAGTGATAGCGCGGTAGCTGCGAAAAAAATTTATAAATTTTTGTGTCTACTTTATTGACCTAATATCAAATCTCCAGTGAATAGTTGTAAAAGTATATAAAGAAAAAACGCCTCTCTCATCATTTTCCAGCACCTCGTATCAAATGTAATTATCTCAATTTTTTACTATAAATTTAGAAAGCCGTTTTGCGCCAACATATACTGCGTGAATACATAAATACCCGAAAAACAAAAATAGGGAAACATAAAGACGACCTTTTTCTGTCATTACAATTTCATTAGATAGAAGAGAATAAAAGAACACATACAAATAGAAAAAGGCGAGCATGAGAAGAGCTTCGGAAATATAACCAAGAATTCCTTTTGCACGGTTTAACACGGCGGAAAATATCATATCCATGATCACTGTAATAAAGAGAGTAGTTACAAAAAATTTGAGAACAATTTTTATAGAAGATAAGGTTCCCGATGCATGAATATGAACATCGTTTGTCCATGAAATAAGATGCATTGCAAAATAAAAAACGAGAAAAGGAAAAGAAATAATGGCTAAGCACATGAAAGATACAACTGTTTTAGCAAAGATGTGATCTGCCAAAGAATATTTGCTTCTATCTTTCTTTTTCATAATATGAAAAATTCCTCTCTAATTTATTTATTAGAAACGGGAATCGATTTTCCAGATGTTGATTTAACAAAATTAGAAGAAAGTTCGCAAATGCCTCCGTATCAAAACTGGAGGAAATATTAAATTCTTCATAATTAGGACGTTCTACTTGAAGGGTTCAGTTGCTGCTGCAATTAGAGAGTGGCTAAGAGCACTATAGTTGCAAAACCGCATGTAACGAAAGTATGAAAAGCTGTAAAAAGGTATAAAATTATGAAAAAAATATTGGTACTAAGACAACGATTTTTGTTTTAAATTATAAAGAAGGAAATAAGCGGACAACTAAAATTAGAAAGCATCATATTAATCCCAAATGGGGAGACAAAAAATAGAGGTGCTTGCTTATGATACAATATAAATTTGACATTGAGAAAAACCGTTCGAAAGAGATATTGGAAAATATTATAAATCAATTGTTTCCTCAAAAAAGAATAATCTATGCAATGATTCCTGATTACTACGATGACTTCCTTTTAGAGCTTTCTCCAAAGTTTGTAACAATCAAAAACATTTTGGATGAAAAATATTCCTTTCCGAAAACAGAATACATATTAGGTTATGCAGAGGCTGAAGACTTGTCCTTAGTTTATGAATTTTATGAGCGAGCCAGCGTTATTCCATTTGTTGTTGCAAGTCAAGATATTCCATTCTCCGCTGGCAGAGAAATTGTTGATTTCGAAAAATTTTATGGTTACTTTAAAACGAATCTTATTTCTCACTTGACGATAGGTTATGATCAAAAGTTTTTAACCTTTTACAAAAATGAACCTTTACAGCATTAAAATTTTATCTAGCTTTAAAAGCACACTAATCCAAGATGAACTGCTTCCTTTCAAGCAGAACGTGGAAACAATCAGCGGTCTCGATCCTAAACTTCGAATGACTAAGACCATAAAGGGATCGACTGCATTAAGATTGGAGTCGCTAGTCTTGATCCGCAGGACTAAGGCCGTTTAATCATTTTTGATAACGATGGTTATGGTAAATTTGATTTATTCGTCAACTAAATTTTTTCACATTTGATGTTAGTCAAAAAATGTAAATGGAAACAGAGATTCGAGGTGTCCAAATCGGCCAACAAGCAGCCGATATAAATTATCAGACTGGATCTTTATTTCTTTTGCCATTTACAAACGCCCAAACTGAACCAGAAACAATAGACAGAATTCCAATAAATAAAGAACATTTTTGAAGAATATCGTTACTCTGTTCCGTTGTCAGACATATTAGAAGCAAAGAAAAACCTATAAGAAATTGAGAAATCACCATATTATCTATTTTCAAATGAAACACCTCCCAAGAAAATAATACCATATTTTATGGTGTTTTAGTGCATACGTGAAAAAGTGATTTGAAGAATTTGCGAAACAAAATTGTGTTAAATGAAAAGTATTTAAAAATGCTTTTTTCCATTTTAGAAACGAGTTAAAAGTAATTGCTTACTTTATTAAGGAGTTTGGATTCTTAAAATAAATCGAATTGTAAATATGGCTATTGTAAAAATTGATCGTGAATTATCAGCTTTCTTCCATGGAGAAATCAAGTTTTTCTTGAAAGCATATGAAGAGTAGTAGCACAGACTCCGGCCAATGTCTGTGTTACTTTAGTAGATTTGGAGAAAAGGTCTTAACAGTCCTAAAACATGAGTTCTTACAAAAAGCTGGCTTCCTTCATTGTCCTTACCAGAACCAGTTTCAAAATGTTGGACCCGGCTGATGCTTGCTGTTTTCAGGATGTAGTAATGTCACAATTCCCAATTCAACATGTCCTTATCGAGTTCCGCAAAGAAAATCTGCAAAACGACGATTGCCCTTGATTTTAGCTAGTCGTTTTTGTTTTGGTATTTTTTAAGCGTAGCCTTCTTTTTATTTGGTCAAAGAAATCAATCGTCTTGTTCTTTTATTTTTTTGCGACTTGCCTGTCTCTAGATGTTGTTCAGCTTCTTTTCAGCTTCTTTTTCAGTTGTGTTGATTCCTGATGATGTTGCAGCGTTTCATATGATTCAACATCATCACATCAAATATAAAATGAAGGGTATCTTTGCAAGTCATCACCAAAGAGACAGGACACACCTTTCAAACGCTTAAAACATACCGATAAAAGAGATGGACATCAACTATCCCAGTTAAGAAGCACCCTTTGAATAGTACCGCTATCCAACTAATGATTCTAGAAAGGATTAGAGACATTTTGAACGTTACGAGTTAAGCCGAATTTTCTCGCAAACTTTCTTGAATTCTTTTGCCCTTTGCTCAATCGTTCGCAATAGTTTTGCATCATTTGGATATATCAATTCAATAGCAGCAATAATATGACCGCTTGTGTTTTTCAAAGGAGCGGCGACAGTGATGAAATCTTGATAATGTTCATCCGCTGAAATTGCATATCCATTAGTTTTTACATGTTTAAGTTCATCTAAAAAGTCCTCAATATTTGAAAAAGCGGTAGCAGTTAAAAGATATTGTTCGGAATAATGGATAATTTCCTCTTCAGATAGTTGCGACAATAAAATTTTTCCAGCACTTGTATAGTGTAAAGGTACCTTTCTTTCTATGTACGTCACATACCCCATGATAAGATGTTCGTAGTCTGTTTTATTAATATAGTAAACGTGTTCGCGGTGCATCACGCCAATTTGAACCGTTGCTTTGAATTGAGAAGATAATTTCTTAAGTAAATAGGTAGAATTGCTGATAAGTTTTGTGTGGGCTGTCACAACAGAACTTAAGGAAAGAATGGACACACTTAATCGGTAGCTGTTCAATATGGAATCTTTCACAATAAAGCCTTCGTCTTCAAGATTTTTTACTAGCCGATGAGCAGTGCTGTAGGCGATTCCAAGTTGATCTGAAATTTCTCTAATGGAGTATTCACTTTTTTCCATGGTAAATAAATCGAGAATTCTTAAGGCATTTTCTAAAGAAGAGTAAGTTTTCTTTTTCATGTAATTTAGCAACTCCCGCCTAAAGATTAATTAAAATATCCGAGCATTTTCGAAAGCTTTTTGGCGGCTCGGATGACTTCTTGGGTAAAATAGGGAATATCCTCTTTGGTAATCCGATTACTTCTTCCTGTAACACTAATCGCTGCGATGACTTCATTTGTATAATCATAAACAGGAGCACCGATGCTAATCCCCTGGTAAAATTCATCAATACAAATAGCAAAACCTTGTTTTTGAATTTCCTTTAATTGAGTGATCAGTTCGTGAGCAGATGCAACAGTATTTTGTCCATAACGTACAATCCCGTTTTCTTCAATTTTTTTCACTAACTTTTCTCTTTTCTCCTCTTTTTGATAAGCTAACATGATTTTTCCGCAGGCTGTACAATAGGATGGATTTCTTTTCCCGATGTGTGAATTTAACCGGATCGGATGTTTGCTCTCAATTTTGTCTAAGTATGCGATATCAGTTCCTTCCAGGACTCCTAGATGAACGGCTTCATCCAATTTTTGAACGAGTTCTTCTAAAACGGGTCTGGCTTCTTTTCGAATTTCCATTGTTGTTGTAATGATTTCAGATAAATGGAGAAACATATAGCCTAGCCTATATCGTTTTGATTGAGAATCTCGCAAGATGTAGCCATAATCTTCAAGGGTCACCAATAACCTTTTGGTCGTGCTAATGTTTAAATGAAGCTGTTTCGAAATCTCTGATAGTTTCCATTCAGGATTCTCCTTCGTAAATAGTTTTAGAATGTTCATGGCATTTTTGATTGTGTGAATCGAATAGGTTTCATTCATATGCTTCCTCCAAAATTTTGAAATTATCATATAGCGAGAATCTATATTTTTATACAACTATTTTTTTGATAAATGTCATATAGCGGGAATGTATACTTTTATTTAACTGTTTTTTATTATAACATCAAATCAAAAAATTTAATAAAAACAAAATATTCATAATTTAGGGAGGATAAAAATGATTCTGAAATTTGAAAACGAATTCAACGAACCTTATGTGGAATTGAAGGATTTTCAAGAAATAAAACTGAGGAAACAAATAAAGTATGTGTATGAAAATTCCCCATTTTATAGAGAAAAATTTAGACAAGCGGGAATTTCGCCTGATGATATTCAAACGATCGGGGATTTAGAGAAAATACCATTTACAACAAAGGATGAGATAAGGGAGAGCCAAAAAATTCAGCCGCCTCTAGGGTTGCACGCGGCCGCTTCTTTAGAAGATGTCATTCGGGTGCATTCTTCATCAGGAACAACAGGCAAGCCAACATATGTTGGGATCACAAGGCATGATTGGGATATATGGACAGAAATTCTTGCAAGGGTATTGACGACCCACGGGATTGGAAGAGACAGTCGAATCGTTTTTGCCATGGGACTTACTTTTTTCGTTGGAAGTTCAATGAAAGACGGTATTGAACGATTAGGTGCAACATTTATTCCTATTGGTACCGGCGCTTCTGAACGCGTAGTTCAAAGCATTCAAGATTTTCAGGCGGATGTTCTATTTTGCACCCCTTCCTATGCAAGCTATTTAGCAGAATATGTACGGGACCATTTTCATATGGAGCCAAAAGATCTTGGCATAAAAATTATGTCTGTAGGAGGCGAACCGGGAGGTGGTCTGCCGGAAGTAAGAAAAAAAATAGAGCAAGACTGGGGATGTAAAGTTTTAGAGGCAATGGGAAATGCAGATATGGCTCCTGTCTTGTTTAGCGAGTGTCCGAAACAGGATGGAATGCATTTTATAGGCTCAGACTTTGTCATTTGCGAAATCATTGACCCGAAAACGGGTAAAACGATTCCAATAGCTGATGGAGTAGAAGGGGAACTCGTTTATACAGCGATCGATCGCGAATGCTGTCCGCTCGTTCGCTTCCGCACGAGAGATTTAATTCGGGTTAAAACAGGTGAATGTAAATGCGGCAGAAAAAGTTTCAGAATCAGATGCATCGGACGAACTGATGACATGCTTATTGTAAGAGGTGTCAATGTTTTTCCATCAGCTATTAAAGATGTGGTCAGCAGCTTCCGTCCACAAGTAACGGGAGAAATTCGAATCTTGTTAAAACAAAAACCGCCGTTAGTACATCCTCCTTTACCCATTCAAGTGGAGGTTGAAGACGGGTTAACCGAAAGTGAGCAATCGGCATTGAAAAAAGAGATAGAGAGTACTCTTCGTTCGAAACTGATTTTTACCTCTGATGTTCAACTTGTTCCAAAAGGAACATTACCAAGGTTTGAAATGAAAGCGAAATTAGTTCAAGAAATAAATGTGTAAAAAATTTTTCTATATTAATACTGACTATTTGTTAATAAGATTCATAGAATTTTCATATAGCGAGAAATGTTACTTTTATAAGAAATTTTAAAAAAAATTTATGGAGGGATAAAATGAATTTGCAATTTGTTGATACAACGTTTCGCGATGGATCCCAAAGTTTGTGGGCAGCCGGAATGCGTACAGGAATGATGGAAGCGGTTGCAGAAGATATTGGAAATGCTGGCTTTCGCGTTGTTGAAGTACCCGTTATGCCGATTAATTTCAAAAAGATGATAAGAGATTTAAAAGAAGATCCTTGGAAATTGGTTCGTATGTTGGCGGAAAAAATGCCAAATGTAACAAAAGGTACTATGGGGGAACCGGCCATTTTTCCCTTTGAGATTATAAACGCCCCTGTTGAAGTTGTGAAACTGTTTTATAAGCGGATTGTGGAAACGGGAGTATTAAACAGGGTACAAATTATGGCAAATATTTTCGGGAATGTAGACAAACTTTATCCATGGTATCTTCCGTTTTTAAGAAGTTTAAACTTAGAAGTTGTTCTAGCTCTTTCTTATACTGTTTCACCACGACATACGGATGAATATTATGCCGAGAAAACCCGTGAGTTAGCTGCAATGAAACCGGATGTTATTTATTTAAAAGACCAAGGAGGTCTTTTAACACCAGATAGAATCAAAACGTTGATGCCGGTGATTTTGGAAAACGCGGGCGGCATTCCTGTTGAACTCCATTCCCATTGTACAACGGGATTAGCCGAAGCGGTGTATATGGAAGCGGTTAAACTTGGCGTTCGGACCCTTCATACTGCCATTCCGCCGTTAGCGGACGGATCTTCTCAGCCATCCGTTTTCAATACAGTAAAAAATGCCGGATATTTAGGCCATCAAACAAGCTTAGATTTAGAAAGAATCCAGCGGGCTTCAGATAAATTAATGCAAATCGCGAAAGAAGAAAATCTGCCTATCGGACAACCGCTCTATTACGATTATTCCCAATATGTTTACCAAATTCCGGGCGGTGTGATATCAAACTTAAAACACCAATTAAAAGAATTAAAACTTGAAAACCGATTAGATGAAGTATTGGAAGAAACGGTGCGTGTTCGTGAAGATTTAGGCTATCCGGTGATGATTACTCCGTATTCTCAATTTGTTGTCAGTCAAGCTGCGATCAATGTTGCTACAGGCGAGCGCTACAAAGTAGTAATTGATGAAATTATTCAATTCGCTCAAGGAATATTTAGTGAAGACTCTGGTTACACTTGGATGGATCAAAATTTACGGGATAAGATTTTATCTTTGCCGAGAGCAAAACAGTTGTCAAAACCGTCAGATCGAGATGTACCTCTTCATAAAATAAGAGAGCAATTCGGCGGTCCTGATTTATCGGATGAAGAGTTTTTGCTTCGCTATATTATGAAAGGAACAAAAGAAATTGAAGAGATGCGTAAAGCAGGGCCTCATAAGACCTATTTTTCAGCGTCAACTCCATTAGTACAACTGCTAGATAAACTTAGTAAGCAGCAAGATATCACACATGTGCAAATACAAGGTTTTAACAGCTCTTTAGTTTTAACAAAATAAAAAAAGTTTCGGGTAGAACGCGGGTTTGTCAAAGAAAACGTAGGAGGGGAAAATATGAACAAAAAGGGATTGGAAATTTTAAGTGAAATGGATGTACAAAACCTCACGGCTCTTATTGAAAAATTAGAGGCTTCTTCTTTTAACTTTTTAAAGCTTGAAAATGAAGATTATAAAATTGTAATCGGTAAAAATGGTGTGATCGAATCAAGTGAGACTGAAAAACAAACTGTCCAAGTCGCTGCTGAAACTCCTGTAGAATCAAAAACACAAGAAATTCAGTACCAAGAGGCAGCTGCAACGGAAGAACAAGCTGTGATTGAGGAAGCACCTTCAAACACTTTAAAAGAAATACCTGCCATACAAGAAGGGATTGAAATTATTAAAGCGCCAATGGCCGGTTTGTTTTATGCTCAATCTGAACCAGGTGCTCCTCCGTATGTAAAAGTTGGCGACCAAGTTGAAGAAAAGACAACAGTTGGATTAATCGAAGTCATGAAGGTATACAGTGCAATTCATGCGGGAGTAAAAGGAGAAATTGTCGACATTCATGTTGAGGATGCACAACTAGTAGAATACGGCCAACCGTTATTTTCAGTTAAAGTCAAATAGACGTAAGCACCTCTTATCATATTGGAAAAATATAAAATGGGTATCGCTTTTTAAGCTCAGAAATTAGAGGGATCGGTTTTATACCGATTTCTTCTCTTTACGTTGCTCTTTTTATGATAGGAAAAACTTAATTTCTATTAAATGAAAGATAGAGGGTGCAGGTCAAATGAATATTAAAAAAATTTTCATCGTCAATAGAGGCGAGATAGCAGTTCGAATTATTAGATCTTGCAAAGTTTTAGGAATCGAAACAGTTCTTGCTGTTTCTGAAGCTGATATAGACAGTCTGCCAGCTCGATTAGCCGACAAAACCGTTTGCATCGGACCAGCTAATTCAACCAAAAGTTATTTAAACATTCCCGTGATCATTACAGCAGCGAAATCAGTTGGGGCAGATGCAATACATCCAGGGTATGGATTTTTATCGGAAGTAGCCGAACTTGCACAAAACTGTCAAGATCATGGTCTCATATTTATCGGTCCAAAACCGGAGCACATTTCGAAAATGGGAAACAAACTTGTCGCTAGATCAATCGCACAGCAATGCGGCGTCCCTGTTTTGCCCGGTTCCGAAAAAGTGGCATCCTTTGAGGAAGTAATTCAAACCATTGAAAAAATAGGTTTACCCATTATGTTAAAGGCTGCAGCTGGAGGAGGGGGCCGCGGTATGAAAATTATTACCGATTATGCCAATATTAAAACGGTTTTTGAATCAGCCTCAGCTGAAGCGAAAGCAGCTTTCGGTGATGGAACTATGTACGTTGAAAAATATATCCCTAACGCCCGTCATATTGAAGTGCAAATTCTTGGCGATCAACACGGAAATGTTATTCATCTTGGTGAAAGGGATTGTTCAACACAACGCCGGCATCAAAAATTAATTGAAGAAGCGCCCGCACCTAATATTTCTGAAAAGCTTCGCCAAGAGATCCGTGAAGCAGCAGTGAAGCTAGCAAAAAACATTTCCTATGAAAATGCAGGGACGGTTGAATTCATTGTGGATCAAGATGAACAAAAGTTTTATTTCCTTGAAATGAACACAAGAATTCAAGTTGAACACCCAGTGACTGAAGCTATTACAGGTGTTGATTTAGTACAGGAACAAATAAATATTGCACGTGGTGAAAAACTTCGCTTTACCCAATCAGATATTCGGTTTACTGGTCATGCAGTCGAATGCCGAATCAATGCGGAAGCACCGGAAGAAGGGTTTCGACCAAATCCAGGATTAATTTCAAAATGGGAAATGCCGCAAGGACCTGGAGTGCGGATTGATACCCATTGTTACCAAGGCTATTCAGTGCCTTTGTTTTATGATTCCATGATCGCCAAAGTTATCGTCCATGGTTATGATCGAACACATGCCATGAAACGAATGCTTGTCGCATTAGATGAATTTACAGTTGAAGGGATTAAAACAACAATCCCATTTTTAAAAGAAGTTTTACAGGACGAAGAATTTGTTAGCGGAAATGTCAATACCCGTTTGCTTGAAAAAGTTATGAAGTAAACATGCAAGCAGAAATAGACAGGGCTGTTCAAAAATCGATGAAAGAGCAGTCCTGATTTTTTTTAACATAAGCAAATTGTCTATTTTACTTTTAAATAATAAAAGAGCAGTCCTGATTTTTTTTTTAACATAAGCAAATTGTCTATTTTACTTTTAAATAATAAATGATGAAGGATTTAGATTTTACTTAGAATGTCTAGCAAAACATAACTTTATTTAACTTTCAAAAGAAGGCTATCGCAAAACTGTCGATTATCTCATTTTTGTCTTAATTTTATCGATCTGGTTATAAAAAGTCTCACAAACAGATTCCTATCTTTTTTATTCGCATATTTTTAAACTGTTTTAAAACTATGTCCCGTCTCTTTGGCGTTGGTATTAGAGACATCCCTTAATACAAATAGTTGATATGATGTTGTTGAATTATTGCAAGCATTTTTCTCTATTAACAGCCTTTTTTGTCCAATTAGAAGGCAGGGAAGAGGGAGATAACAATGATTTTTTATTTTGCAAGCTGCTAAATTTTTATTTTGTATTAAACAAAAATGTTCCGTATTTCTTATATAATATAATTTTCTTTTAACCATTTTTCAAAAAGTCTATTTCCAACTTTATAAGATAAATCATCTGCATCAACAGTAAAAAGCTTGTAACCATATTTTGTATGGAAATCATAGTTATCTAATATTTTTTTAACTAATGTTGTATCTTGTTCATTATCTAAAAAAATTACCCACTTATTTTCATTCTGAATTTTATATGCGACTGCTTCTAGATCAACATTGTTCTCATAATACCCTAAATGGAGATGCTGATTTGGATCAAAATTCACGTTTAGTCCCCCTATTCATTGATTTATCAAGTAACTGAAATCATAAAAAGTGATGTTTTTATTAGGAGATGCATCATGATCTTGTAAATGTGCTCCTTTTCCGATAATCCAATCTAGAGATAGGCTGTTTTAGTTTTTTTGTTACTAACCCCATTACAATGGCAATCAATCTAGTGAAAAAATTTTAAAGTTCAAGTCAAGTTCTTTCATTCCAGTATGCATTTTGCAATTCCTTTAAAATCCTATATTTCATCTCGATCCATCTCTGTGTCAATCATAATCAGATAAATCCCATTTGTTATAATAAATTAAGAGTACATAATATTTCCATAATTTTTAAAGGGGGATTTACAAATGACAAGAGAAGTTTTTTTAGAAGACAGTTATAAAAAAGAGCATCAGGCGGAAGTCATAGACATTAAAGAAAACAAAATTATTTTAGACGAGACAATTTTCTATCCTTCAGGCGGCGGCCAGCCTCATGATACAGGGATGATCAAACAAGGAAATGAAATATTTAAAGTGAATAAGGTTCAAAGAGAAAACGGACAAATTGTCCATTATGTAGACAATGCTGAAAAACTAAAGCAAGGTCCTGTAGAAATACTAATAGACTGGGATCGACGATATAAACTTATGCGTTACCATACTCTGCTGCATGTATTAGCCGGTTATCTTTATAGCAAATTTGGGGCGTTGGCGACAGGGAATCAAATTTTTGAGGATCGGGCCAGAATAGATTTTCAATTTGAAGGACCATTAACAGATGAACAATTTAATGAGGTGGAAGAAGCAACAAACAAGTTAATCCAAGAAAATCATCATGTCTCAATACGAACCGTTAGCCGTGAAGAAGCTGAGAAAATTGATGGTTTTATTAAAACAGTTATTAATTTGCTGCCTCCTTCTATTCAAAATGTTCGCCTCGTTACTATTGGGGACATTGATGAACAGGCTTGTGGAGGAACACATGTAAAGGAAACAAAAGAAATAGGCTCTTTTCAAATTTCGAAAATCAAAAGTAAAGGGCAGAACAAAAAACGTTTAGAAGTTACTTTAAACACTATTTAAAAAATTTACAAACATACACATTATTTAGAAGTTTGTGCTGCACATATAAAATGTGCCTTCGTGACAGAAAAAGTGACGTGTTATGTTGGCTTCTTGGAAATTTTATCGAAATGGAGCGTCATTCCGATCCGGGGTGGCGTATTTTTTTTGCCATGAAGGGTTGAAGGAAGCTGTCAGATTATTAGTAAAAGTTAAGGAAGAGAAAATTTTGTGAAAAAACGATTTATGTTTCGCATTAAAAAATCAAGTGCAATTAATTGAGGAAAGAGAGTAAAGGAAGTGTTCAATACGGCTTTTCTGCAAAAAAACGGGAGTATAATAATCACGTCAAAAATACGGGATTGCTCTTATAATATAAGCTTTTCCATGCTTTTTGTCTGTTTGCGATGCTAAAGTGGAAGCAAATGACGACAAGGATCAGGATTTGTTGGTTAATCTTAACAGGATCAAAGTTAAAATCTTATTTATCCACTTCAAAAATTGAAACTGAAAGGTAACACCGTGAGCGAATTGGCGCAAAATTAGGCAGCACAATTACAAGTAAAATCATGAAACAGCTTCAACAAAATTTATGTTTAGTAAAACTTCAAGTGAACGGGTTGTAACAACTTCTAAATAAAGATAAAAGCCATTCTCATTGTCGAGAAATGGTTTTGTTCTTGTAGATCTTTTCTCTTTATTTCTATAGCTACTTCAAGGTCCATGTAGAATGGAAATATTGCTTCTGCTTGGATGACAATGCAAATAGTACAAAAAAAATTCTGGATTTTGTTCATGGAACGGAGGCATTTTTAGTATTATAATGAAAATGATTATCAATTTTATTAAAATAAAAATCACTTCAGCAAATTTGGTAGGTTTAGACAAGAGAGATGGACTCTGTAGACGGCAGTTGGATGGTGGACTAGACGGTGATGAGTCGGTCTTGGAGAAAATAAGGAAATACCAACGTGAATAATTTCGAAACGAAATACATTGTTTTAATCGAAACGAAACGAATCGTGATGACACGTTCCTAAAACATAAAGAAATTAGTGTTGCTGCATCGGTCAGTTCCATAAGTCTGGACGGATATTTTCCACCATTATTTAAAGAAACACAGTACGGGCCCTGCAGGTTGGGGAGAAGTGACAGCCGATATCGAAAGACATTAGAGATCAGATCACTACGACCTATTGCAGCCATACATCTGATTGGAGCATGTTCCGAGCGCAAATTACTTATAGGAAAGGGTGGTGCGATTGACAAAAGATAGACAACTTTGCATCGGGTTGTCATTGTCAACAACCTGGATGAGAGGAAATGGCTGGCGACAAGAAGATAGCGGCGTGGAAAATTTGTATTCGAGCGACTTTTATGCCAGGCTGGCGAAAATGGCAGAGAAGGCAAAGCTTGATTTTGTCTTTAAGCCTGATGCACTTTTTCTCAAAGAAGAGATGCTGGGGAATTCTCCTGCTTTTAGCAGCCTCGATCCGACGATTCTCCTTACCTCAATTGCTCGCGAAACCGATCAGATCGGGCTGGTTACGACCGTTTCCACTACCTTCAACCCGCCATACGTCGTTGCAAGACAGCTTCAGTCTTTGCATTGGATCAGCAATGGGCGTGCCGGTTGGAATATTGTAACCTCTATTGAGGGAGCCGAAAATTTCAGTAATTCCCCCATGCCGTCAACAGAAGAAAGGTATTTAAAAGCCATTGAATTCACTGATGTCGTACTCAAGCTTTGGGAGAGCTACCCGCATGAAGCGTTGATTGTTGATCGCGTTTCGGGTAAATATGCTGACAGGGAGATGGTTTCTCCAATTAATCATTCCGGTGATTTTTTCAGTGTCAAAGGGCCGCTCAATCTTCCAGCCCATAAATCAGGATCGATTCCCTTATTTCAGGCAGGTGCCTCGACTTTTGGACGAGATTTTGCCGCTTCAGTAGCGGATGCTATTTTTGCCGCAACACCAGACATTGCTTCAGGCATCGAATTGCGTGATGATTTGAGGAGACGAGCGAGGAAGCACGGGCGCCGTCCGGATGCGATCCGAGTTTTGCCAGGACTGTATTTTTTCTTAGGCAAGACCCGGGACGAAGCGCTCGATTTGCACAGAGAGGCGCATGCACATATGAGCATTGCACATAGATATGCAGCCGTCAAATCCATTCTGGGCATTGATATTAGCCATCTGCCTTTGGATCAGCCAGTAACTGCCGATTTGCTTCCCGACCCGAATCAACCAGTACGAAGTCAAACACACGCTGATCTGTTACGCAGGCTGATCATGCATCAGCAGCCTACAGTGGAAGAGCTGTTGTCAAGGCCAGAGGTTGTCGGATCCGCACATTGGGTGGTCGTCGGAACGGCTGAGGATGCACTGAGAGAAATTACAGAGTGGTTTGAAGCCGGTGCAATGGACGGATTTATAGCTCTTCCAGGCGGTTCGATAAAATCTTTGGAATTATTCTTCGATGAGCTGATTCCAATGCTGGTCGAAAAAGGTTTGTTCAGGAGCGAATATAAGGGTTGTACCTTGCGTGAGCATTTAGGTATAACATAGGTCTTAAATTTGCAATGAAGTGTTTAAAATTTGGAGGTTTACTAGATACTATATGAAATTTAATTGATCGTATTGTCTCAACTTGTGTTTACAATTAGATGAGATGATGAAAAAGTCATAAAACTTGTCTTTAGATGCTTTAAAAGCAACAAACACACGTTATGGAAGTAATTCCGAACGTGTGTTTTTTAATTTAAAAAGTTTTTTAGTAGGGTTAAATGTCCATGGCACAAAAACCTTATCAAGACATTTGTTAAATGTTCAAAGAGTTGCTTAAAAACTATAACGGTTTATTAAAGGGCCAGATTGTTGAGAAAGCATTAGGAACTTACTAGAGCAATGATATCGTTGGTAATTGGGAGTACATCTGGGACTGGCAGGACCGGGAGAAGAGGTTCAGAAGGGAGCCCACGGACTGAGGGGGATGAATCCAATCAGCGCACATCCACCTGCTATCTACCGGATGAAAAAACGGAGAATGCACTGGAGACAGAGGAGTGGCGAAGCTAGGGTCAAAATCATCCAGGGGATCATGAATCAGACGTGAAGGGCTGACAAAGGAGCGTCAGTAAGCAGTAGGAAGCCGAGAAGACCCGTCAAGATGTCCGCAATATTGTATCAGAGAACCCGGCCATTGATCAGGGTGTGTAGCAGTATACACGTCCAATTCAAGCGGAGCGGGACGATTGCGGAAGGTCACCCATAATGGCAAACATTACTGAGACTTCCAAAAAATCATTGGCTGTGGTGTACTAGATGAGGACGTCTGAAATATTGATCCGATAACCATCCTGAGAAAATCTTGACACATATCATTAACGGTAGTTTTGCTTAAAACTAGAAAATAAGATAAGATAAAAAAAAGATTTTTATGGAGGATTGACAATGCAATACGATGCTAAAACCCCAAAAGAATATATTGAACTGCTAGACGACGACTGGAGAAAAGAGAAGCTCCTAATTGTAAGACAATTTATATTAGAAAATGCGCCTGAACTCGAGGAGGGCATCCAATACAAGATGCTATGTTATGGCAGCGGGCCCTCAAAATTATTCCATTTGAATGCTCAAAAATCTTATGTGAGTCTATACGTGGGCAATATTGAGAAAATAGAAAATTCCAAGGAGTTGCTGACCGGATTGGATTATGGAAAAGGATGTATACGCATAAAAAAGTCAGTTGATTTGCATAATAGCGGACTTGAAGATTTTGTGAAAAAGACGATCGATACTTGGAGAGCCGGTGGCGATACTTCTTGTTAGAACGTTTAGAATAAGAAAAGTGTTCGTTGTATTCTCCATCAAAATTCGTAACAAACTTTTATGAACCTACATTAATAGCCTTTATGGATAGATTTTATTGGAAAAGATGCACTTTCGGAAATTTTCTGGAGGGATCGAATTGGAATTCGAGTAGAGAATCCGCATGATTGAGGAACCATTCAAAGCTCTGCCTTTGTGCGGAGAAAAAGGGGTTGGTTTGCCTATTTTTAAGGGAACCTATAATAGATATAGATAATGTAAAAAATAGAGGGTGAATCTGCCAACTTTTTCTTAAATCGATATTCGATAAGGAATGTTTCCTCGTATTTTTATCCCATCGCCATGTGTTTGACCTTTTTCTGTCATTTCATGAAGGATGGACAGGTTTCGGTAAGTATGCCATTCTTTATTTGGAGGCCGGAATTGTAATTAAGTAAGAGGTGTTAAATCAAGTTCCAAAATGATAGAATTGTTGATCGGTACATGTGGAACACCTGTTTTAAACATAATAAAATTTGTCGTCGATCTCCAATCGTGCAAAAATCTCAGGGGATCGACGACTCTTTCAAATCTTCATTGAGCCCATGCAATAAAAGGATTGATAAAATGTACCTCCTTCGCTAAAATGAAAATAACTAATCAACCACTTTGAACCAAATACATATCTAACAACCATTTTTGGGGTTTTTATCTTAACTATGAGGAATTGAAGCCAGGCGGTTCATTGTGGAATCTTTCAAATTCCCAATGTTTTTATCTTAACTATGAGGAATTGAAGCCCTGTTGTGGATGGCGCAATTTCCGCCCAAAAATATGCTTTTATTTTAAAAACTTTAAACAAAAAAGCACGGCCAATGTGAAGTGAGCCATGTCAAGTAGACAGGAACATTTTTATCCATCTTTCAGTATTGAAGTATTTTCATGATATACAAGCTATACTTTTTCAAGAAAAAGAAATCACATATCTATTTTTATAGCGATCATCTCTACAATCCAGCAGGAAATTATGCACAGACTTGTGAAAGATAACGGGCAATCTTATAAAAAATGTATTCAAAAGTGATAGCTTCAAAACTATGAAATTCGTAAGCAAAAAGTAAAAGAAAGCGAAAGAATGGAACACCATGAAAGACGAGGAAGCTCGTCCGGATCGTACCAATCGGGAAGAAAGAAGTTAAACTGCAGCCAATCGAATGCTAGACGAAAAAAACTGTAGAGCGCATATGAATCCATATTCAAAAATCCTTCAACGCTTAATTGATGTTTCATTTCCGACGAAGTCGTCCGGGTTGCGTTCTCCAATCCGCAAACTTGGGACGAATAATCATCTGATCAAAACCAGCCGTGTAATATTATGCGGTTTAACCAAAGGAATTGCTCCGTTATTTCTGTTACTTATAAAACGACAAGTAAACCGTCACCTTACAACAAACTATTCAAAAATCCAGAGTAGACGAGGCTCTATTTGAGAAAAAGGCCATCCTTTTGTAATTTAACCTGTTCTTTGCCACATCAGTCGGGGACAGGTTTTTTTTCTATTTTCATGAACAAAATGCACATAATTATTTTTATTTGCAAAAAAACATTATTCAGAAAATTGCTGCTATAATACCTTTGGAAATGTAAACGCTGTCAAAAAACGAGGGGGTACTGTTGAAATGAAAAAGTGGTGGTTATTTCTAGTGATGGGGATTGTCGCGGTGATGCTGGCGGCTTGCGGAAGTACTGCGACGACAAAATCATCTAACAAACAAGAAAATTATCCAACAAAACCGATTATGTTTGTCGCTCCTTCAGGTGCTGGGGGCGGCTGGGATTTAACAGCAAGAGCGATTACGAAAATATTGGATGAAACAAATCTGGTGAAGCAAACGATGACGGTAGAGAATAAACCGGGCGGTGGAGGAACCGTGTTTATGGCGGAATATGCGACGCAAGATAAAAACAATGATTATAAGCTGTTTGTCAACTCCCCGCCGATCATTATTAACAACTTAAAGGCGGAAGGGAACAGTCCATATGGTTATAAAGATACAACACCGCTTGCCCAACTAACCAAAGATTTTGGAGCGATCGTGGTCAGAGCGGATTCGAAATTTCAGTCGATGTCTCAATTATTGGATGCGATTAAGCAAAATCCGAAATCGGTGACGGTTGCCGGCGGATCTGCACCAGGATCGATGGATCATTTGGTTGCGATTCTTCCTATTTATAAATCCGGTATCGATCCGAAAATAGTGAAATACGTGTCGTACGATGGCGGTGGGGAAGCAATTGCAGCGCTGCTTGGCGGAAATACCGATGTCATTGCAACCGATGCTTCTTCTGTCGGGGAATATGTAAAAGCAGGAAAAGTGCGGGTGCTTGCTGTCTCAGCGCCGGAACGTCTTGGCGGTGTTTTGAAGGACGTACCGACGTTAAAAGAGCTTGGCATTGATGCGGAATTTACAATTTGGCGCGGCGTCTTTGGTCCAAAACAAATGTCTGACGATGCGAAAAAGTTTTGGGAAAATACATTCAAAAGATTGTCTGAGCATGAAAAATGGAAAGAGGAGTTAACAAAACAAGGCTGGGAGCCTGAGTACAAAGGTTCCAAAGAATTTACACAATTTTTACAAGAACAAGAACAGCTTATTAGCGACATGTTAAAATCGCTAGGAATGCATAAGTAAGTGGACGGGGAGAGAATTCTTCCCCATCTTTATAACAAGAATGGAGGGATGTGAGTGAGTAAAACGTTTGATCGCATTGCTGCCATCACCTTTTTGGCTGTTGGAGCTTTGTTTATGGTGGAAAGTCTGCGAATCTCGAAAAGTGCGTATGGGAGTGCCGTCGGACCAAACGTGTTTCCATTTTTGCTAGGACTTATTCTTGTGTTATTAAGCATTAAACTGCTCTTCGAAACAGCAAAATATGCGCACTCAGAAAGCGAAAAGCTGCCGCTGCAATATAAAAAGTTTTTCATCATTTTACTTGCCGCCGTTTTCTATGCCGCTTTATTAGAAACAGTCGGCTATGTGATTACCACTTTTGTCTTTCTTGTTATTGGATTTCAGGCAATGGAAAAAGGTGGGCTGTGGAAATCGGTGTTGTTTGCCGCTTGTTTTTCTCTAGGGGTATACGGGCTATACGTCAAGCTGTTGCAAGGAACGTTGCCTAGCTGGCCAATTTGGTTGCAGTAAAGGAGGTAGAAAAGTTTGGATGCATTGACATTTTTAATTGATGGCTTTCAGACCGCATTGCAGCCGCACAATCTGTTTTTCGCCTTTCTTGGAGTGCTCATCGGTACGGCGGTAGGAGTGCTGCCAGGAATTGGGCCGATGAGCGGGGTAGCGTTGCTCATCCCGGTAACCGCTTCAATGACGTCCGGTCTTGACCCAGCTCAAGCGGCGACAAGCTCGATTATTTTGCTTGCTGGTGTTTATTACGGAGCGATGTACGGCGGTTCGACAACATCGATTTTATTAAATACGCCTGGAGAGTCCTCCTCTGTTGTAACGACATTGGACGGTTATCAAATGGCAAAGCAGGGAAGGGCGGGGGCAGCTTTAGCGATTGCGGCGATCGGTTCATTTGTCGCCGGGCTCGTTTCCTTAATTGCCCTTGTGCTGTTGGCAGAGCCGCTTTCCAATGTAGCGTTGAAATTCGGCCCAGCGGAATATTTTTCCTTAATGCTCCTCGGATTGGCTGCTGTCAGTGGACTGGCGGGAAACTCGATGACAAAAGCGTGGATGATGACCGTTTTCGGCTTGTTACTTTCGACCATTGGTCTTGATAATGTATCAGGTGTGGCACGGTTTACGTATAACATTTCGTTTCTATACGGGGGCTTGGAATTTTTAACGGTAGCGGTCGGCTTGTTTGCCTTAGGAGAAGTATTCAAAGCCATTCTTCATAAGGAGAAAAATGACGGCGAAATCGCAAAAATCGGCCGCATCCTTCCGTCGAAAGCAGAAGCAAAAGAAAGCGTGGGTCCGATTGCGCGCGGATCGCTGCTAGGCTTTTTCGTCGGCGTATTGCCGGGAGCAGGGGCGACGCTCGCCTCGTTTTTCTCATATATCATGGAAAAGAAATTAAGCAAAACGCCTGAAAAATTCGGAAAGGGAACGATTGCCGGCGTGGCGGCGCCGGAATCAGCGAACAATGCCGCTTCAGGAGGGGCGATGATTCCGCTGTTGACGCTCGGAATCCCTGGCTCTGGGACGACGGCGATTTTAATGGGTGCGTTAATTATGTATAACGTCCAGCCGGGTCCTCTTCTTTTCGACGAACATCCAGATGTTGCATGGGGGCTTATTGCCAGCATGTTTATCGGCAATGTGATGCTGCTTATTTTAAACATGCCTCTTGTCAAAATATTTGCTAAAATTATTGAAACGCCGACTAAGTATTTGCTGCCGCTTATTGTTGCGATTTCGGTTTTCGGTGTTTATGCGGTGCAAGTCACAATATTTGATGTGTTTTTACTCATTGGGTTTGGCCTTTTAGGCTATTTGCTGGCACAACATGACTTTCCCCTTGCTCCGCTTGTATTAGGGCTGGTACTTGGTCCGATGATCGAAAATAACATGCGAAGAGCACTTACAGCGTCGAATGGCGATTTTCTGGTGTTTTTTGAAAAACCAATCTCACTTGTACTGCTGATCATAGCGTTTTTATGGATTGTTGTGCCATTTATCATGAAATTAAAAGGGAAGTCGATTATTGTAAACGAAGATATGTAATAAGGGAAAGACTATTGCCTTTTGGCGGATAGTCTTTCTCTATTTTTAGTCAAGGAGAGAGAAAAATGAAGCTGCAAACGCGACTGGTGATCATTATTTGTTCATTGCTTTTATTTGTTATTATTTTTCTTTCCTTTTTGTTTCAGTACATGCTTGCGGCAACACTGAAAGAACAAATCGGAATGCGGGCGCTGAATGTAGCAGAAACGGTGGCCGCTACGCCGCACATTCGGGACGCTTTTAAACAGCCGAACCCTCATCAACAAATTCAGCCGTTTGCAGAAATGATTCGTCGAAAAACAGGCGCAGAGTACGTTGTCGTGGGAAACAGACAAGGAATTCGTTACGCCCATCCGCTCCCAGACCGAATTGGGAAGAAGATGGTCGGGGGAGATAATCACGAGGTGCTTAAAGGAAAAGCGATTATTTCTGAAGCGGTTGGTTCGCTCGGTCCAGCGATACGCGGAAAAGCACCGATTTTCAATGAGCGGGGAAATGTGGTGGGCATTGTATCGGTAGGCTTTTTGCTGGAAGATATTGAGGATATCGTTTGGTCATATACCTCAAACATTTTTTTATTTTCTATCCTTGCACTATTGCTAGGGATTATTGGAGCGGTTGTTATTGCCAAAACGGTAAAAAAATCGATTCATGGATTGGAACCGAAAGAAATCGGGCTATTATACCAAGAAAAGCAGGCGATTTTAGAAGCGATTCGTGAGGGAATTGTTGCTGTGAATCAGGAAGGAATCATTACAATGGTCAATAAAACGGCGATGACGCTGTTAGGGTATAAAAGAGAACAAGATGTGCTAGGAAAATATATTTTACATATTATTCCTCATTCTAGGCTGTTAGAAGTAATTCGAACAGGTGAAGCAGAATATGATGACGAAATGATATTAGGTGAAGAAACGATCATTACTAATCGCATTCCGATTGTTGATAAAAAAGAAAACGTCATTGGAGCGGTATCGACATTTCGCAATAAGTCGGAACTGTACCGATTGACAAAAGAGCTTTCCCAGCTAAAAAGCTATGCCGAAGCACTGCGGGCGCAGACACATGAATTTTCCAATAAATTATATCTTATTTCTGGATTGATTCAGCTGGAATCTTATGAAGAAGCGTTGGAACTCATTACAAAAGAAACAAACATGCAGCAGGATATAGTTCGTTTTGTGATGAAAGAAGTACCTGACCCGATTGTTGGAGGGCTGTTAATCGGAAAATTTAACCGAGCTAATGAGCTGAAAATTCAATTTGATATTGATCGGCAAAGCAGCTTTAAAGATATTCCGAAACAATTGGACCGCGATCATCTTGTTACGATTATCGGCAATATTATTGATAATGCCATGGAGGCGGCATTGCATAATGGGCGTGACCAAAAGCGGGTCAACGTCTTTTTAACCGATCTTGGCGACGATCTAATCATTGAAGTGGAAGATAACGGAACGGGTATTCAGGAAGAGATTGCTGAACAAATATTTGAACGGGGATTTTCCACCAAGGGGAAAGCACAGAGAGGATACGGTCTGGATTTAGTAAAAAATTCGTTAAAGGTGCTTGGAGGGCACATTACTTATCAATCAGAGCGAGAAAAAGGAACCGTTTTTACCGTTATCATTCCGAAGCAACGGGAGGAATTATGATGGAATACACTATTCAAGTGCTCATTGTCGAAGATGATAAACGTATTGCCGAAATTAACCGCCGCTTTGTTGAAAAAGTAGAAGGATATAAAGTGGTCGGGATTGCCACAAATGAACAGGAAGGGAAAGAACTGATAGAAGTGCTGCAACCCGATTTAGTGCTGCTGGACATTTATTTTCCTGATATGAATGGGATTCAATTTTTAAAATGGATTCGCGAGCATTTTGCGAATATCGATATTATTATGATTACAGCTGCCAGAGAAATTGATACATTAAAGCAAGCGATGCATGGCGGAGTGTTTGACTATATTATCAAGCCGATTATGCTCGACCGTTTTACCGAAACATTGGTGAAATACAAAGAATATTTTTATAAAATGCATGAACTGATGAAGGAAAAAGAATTGATTGGACAGGAGGAAATCGATCAATTAATTCGACGGGAACGTACCTTTGGAGACGCAGAAGGGGAACTGCCAAAAGGAATTCACCGATTGACATTGGAGAAAGTGCTGGCGGTAGTGAAGCAATATCGAGACGGCATTACAGCGGAAGAAGTAGGGAAACTTATTGGCGCGAGCCGAACGACATCAAGAAGATATTTAGAATATCTTGTTTCCATTTCTCAAGTGACAGCTGACATTTTGTACGGCTCTGTTGGAAGGCCGGAGAGAATTTACAAGTTAAAACGATAAGGAGGAAGACAGCTTAGATGTTTTTATTCTGATTTTGCTTCATGTCATTTTACCGATATTTTGCTTGCAGGTATTGGCGGTTCCCATCGTTGCTGTTTTTTATGGTTTTCAGACGCCTTCTTCTTTCGCCGGCGCGGCGATTGTCGCTATGATTATGTTTGTATTGCATCTTGGTGGAGTGGAGTGATTACTTATTCGCTATTCATCGGTAGGCCGTATCCTTGCTCAAAAACACAGCGTTTTATGTGTTGAAGATGGTCTCACTCTCACCGCAAATGAGAAAGAAGGATAAACCCAGAACATAGTGTTTTATCCGTGGAATATGGACACTACCGGATGATGCCGCTTAAGCGTATTGATTTCAATACTGTTTAGTTCAGAGACCGTGACGATGATGGTCTATCTCCGAAAATCTTATTCTCTATAAATGTAACAAACGGTGCGAACCGTCTAGTTCGGCTGTTTGCTTTATTAAAACAGATTGGATCAGGTAAAATATTTCAGATAAAACACGGATTTGATTGTTGGCCTGCAAACGTGGAAAGCCTGTTTTAAATGAAATTTGTCGTCGACCTCCAATCGTGCAAAAATCCTGGGGGATCGACGCCTCTTTCTAATCTTCATTGAGCCCAAGCAAATCAAAGGATTGATAAATTTTTACTCATTGGCTAAAATGAAATTAACCAATCAACCATTTAAATCGGAATGCTGATCTAACAACATTTTTTTGGGTTTTTATCTTAACTATGAGGAATTGAAACAGATCAATGTTGGCTTCTTTTAGATAATGAACTTTAGTTTTTATCTTAACTATGAGGAATTGAAACAAAGAGACATTTCCAAGTCATCAACTTTCCACGTTTGTTTTTATCTTAACTATGAGGAATTGAAACTATCCTCTTGTATACACTTCCTCTACTTGTGAAAAGAGTTTTTATCTTAACTATGAAGAAAAATTTTAACCAAAAAAGCACGGCCTATGCGGTCGTGCTTCATCATTTTTATAATCGGGGAAACGGATATAAGTTAAGTTCGGAACATCAATGAGCCAGCCGATGTTTTTTGTGAAAGTGATGTCGGAGCGGGGGGGGCATGGAACATCAAAATAAACGAGAGAATATTTTATGGTTCTCGTCAGATTAGGCAGTGCTTATTTCATAAGGTCAACTGCTTCGAAATAGTTGAATTTATTTGAGCTTCTTCAAATTTCAAAAGCAATCTCATTCTCTGGTCAATCTCAATTCTTTTTTGGCTTCTTTGTCGACTACAATTTTCTCATGGATATATCCGAATTTGCCTTTTGAAGTTCCGCAAACAGGACAATTTTGAAGTGAAAGAGGTAATTCCAAGCCACAGCTATTCAGCAGATCTTCATTGGATAAAATGTCCACTGCGGTTCCATCTGCAGCTATTTCTCCTTTTTTTATCACAATAATCCTTTTACAGGTTTCAAGTACCATGTCCAAATCGTGGCTGGTAATTATTTTTGTATGTTCAAAGCTTTTTAACAAATCAATTACTCTCCTTCTTGATTTTGGATCCAGGCCAGAAGTTGGCTCATCCATGATCAATACATCAGGTTGCATGGATAAAACGGATGCAATTGCGGCAGAGCGCTTTTCTCCTCCTGATAGTTTATAGGGGGCCCTGTCTTTCAAATGAGGTATTCCAACCTTCTCCAGTGCCTGCATCACCCGTCTCTCCACGTCTTCCTCTTCCAGCTTATAATTTCGTGGTCCAAAGGCAACGTCTTCATAAACAGTAGTCATGAACAATTGGTCGTCAGGGTCCTGAAAAACCATTCCCAATCTTTGGCGAATCATCGGTAATGTCTTTTTGGTTACACGCACATCTCCTACCAGCACTTCTCCGCCATCCGGAAAATAAACTCCCATCAACAGCATTAGCAGCGTAGACTTCCCAGCACCATTTGCACCAATGATTCCGACTGATTCACCATGATAAATGGAAAAAGACATATTTTTAATTGCTTTATGTCCATCCGGATACGAAAAATGCAGATTCCTCACTTCAATTTTATGATGACTCATTCTATCAAATCACTCCTGTAAACAATGACCCTATCAATACAGGTATGTTGTAAATTCTTGCAATAATAAAAAATAGACTCCATCCGGCAAAATAGGCAAGGTCTTTAAAGCTTAGTTTTGCAATATCTCCTGTATAATACTCTCCTGTAAAGCCTCTTAAATTCATTGCTTGATATACCCGCTCTGCTCTTTCAAAAGTCCTGAGCAATATTTGTCCGGCAAAAGAGCCCCAAGCGCTCCACTTTAATCCCTTTTGTCCTGGCGCCCTAAGTGAATACGCCCTTATCATCCTAGAAACCTCTTCGATCAGCACCGATATATATCGATATGTTAATAGAAGCTGTAAGACAAAAATCTTAGGGATTTTGAGCATCCGCAAAGCTGCGGCAAACCGATCCATCCCTGTGGTTGCAATGAGTAAAATGCTGGCTGTCACTGTTAAACTGCATTTTATTAAAATAGATAAAAAAGTAACCCAACCTTTTGAAATGGCAATTCCACCAAACAGCACTTTAGAATGATCAAACAATGGATTTAATATTCCGATTCCGATAATGAAAGGTTCAATAAGCAATATCATTTTTAAAATTGGCGCAACTGGTAGCTCTGCAAAAGCAAAAATTAGTATAGGATAAAAAATAAAAGGCAAAAGACCAATTATTTCATACCTTTCAAATGATACAACCACAGTCAAATAGACGACTGTGGTTAACAGCTTTATTAGTGGATGAATTCTGTGTATAAAGGTCTCTTTTCGCGCCAGATCATCCAGAAGCCTCATATTAGACAGCGAATTTATCATGTTCGACATTTACATCCATTCCTATTATATATTTTAATAAACTAAAGGGAGGGCCCCACCATAAAAATGATCAAGCGGTCGTTTTTATTTTTTTCCTTTTAATCAACATGATGACCCACCCTGTAAATACGGCTAATGCAAGAGTCAATGCTCCTCCTACTATACCTGAAACGCTTGTCCCAGCATTAACAGCAGGCCACGCATTTTCAGCTTGTCCAGCTGTTTTTTCATTTTCACTTGCTTTAAAATCATAATCAGGCAATAATGCTGTTTTGCTTTGAATTTCAGAGAGTGTTTCATGAATGCCGTCAGGAGCTTCCAATTCTACCGTACCTGCTGTTTTTTCGATAGACCATTCCAGTCCGTCAGGATTAGCGGATGCAAACCAAGAAAACAAACCGCCAACCACAACTACAGCGATTGAAAGGGCTGTCAATACTTTCTTCATAGATATATTGCCAAAGGCTTCCTCGTTTGCTGCTTTTTCCAAAATGTCAGGTCTAGCTCTCCATACGAAGGTAATGATTGCTGCGGTTACCAGCCCTTCAACTATCCCGATCGCAAGGTGTATCGGCTGCATTAACAATACGAATTTCTCAAAAGGCAATTCGGTTTTTCTCGATAAAAGAGTCTCAAGGACAACGCTAAAAGCACCCAATTGGAGAGCAACCAGCGCTGAAGCCATCGAACCAGCAAAAATCCTTTTGGAAGTAACCCCTTTACGTGTAATCCACTTATATATGAATGGATACGCTATAAAGCACGTATAAAAACCAAGGTTAAATACGTTGCAGCCATAAGCAAGCAATCCGCCGTCACCAAAGAACAATGCCTGTATCAACAAAATCGAAGCCATCGTTAAAAATCCCGCATAAGGACCTAATAATATTGCCAACAACATTCCTCCTCCGAGGTGTCCGCTTGAACCAGTGCCTGGTATTGAAAAATTAATCATTTGTGCTGCAAAAACAAATGCTCCCATCACTCCCATTAAAGGAATTTTCTTTTCATCCAGCTCATTCTGGAGTTTTTTGATTGAATAAGCTGCAACTCCAGCAGTAGTTGCCAGCATGGTTCCACCAACAGCTGGTGAAATCAAGGCATCCGCCATGTGCATCATGTTCACCCCTTTGTAACATTATTTTTAGAATTTTTAAAATAATTTGTAAGTCGAGCGTATCACGGTTTGACAAGAATGGTCAAGAGAATGTTAAGTTACACGACTTTCAATGGTTAGAAATGTTCAGCTTTGTTGAACGCGATTTGTTTTTGTCCAGCAATTACAATCTTTTGCTATCCAGCCATTTCTCACTATCCGGTTTCTGGATTTGAAACGGGGGAGGGGATGGATTTTTACTGGTACTCATGTTGTTTTCGGCTCATCGTTAAGGGTCAACTAGTATCGCAGATTTTCTGTGCCGGGTCATAGATGTCGAAAATTACATCTTTATGATCGCTGTTGCGCACAGCCGGTAATTCCGTCAATGTTTTGCGAAGATTTTTTCTTATCGGCGATTAATGAATCTATCCATATAAACGGGCAGTTTTTTTAAAATTGGATTTGTCCGCATTTAACTGGTTCACAAAAATATCAATTTATTTACAACGTTTGGCAGCCAGATATGTTGATTTTTAAAGAAAAAATTTTAACAAAATAATTGTAAAACGATTTCATTTTGTTTTATAATTTTACTAAACCGGTTTATGAAAACGCTTATAAATACTAAATCGATTTAGTAATGAAAGAGGGATCCCTTTGAAGAAAGTTACGATGGCTGACGTCGCAAAGTTGGCGGATGTCTCGAAAAGCACGGTGTCGCAATATTTAAATAAACGTTATGAATATATGAGCGAGGAAACGAGAAAACGAATTGCCATGGCGATTAAGGAATTGGGATATCAACCGAATATTATCGCCCGCAGCTTAAAACAGAAAACAACGATGACAATCGGAGTGGTCGTCTTCAACATTATGCATATGCTTACGACGCAAGTGCTGCATGCGATTGAGGAAGAGTGCCAAGAGCGGGGTTTCCATGTTATCGTCTCTAATTCCGATGATGATCCGGAGAAAGAAAAGAAATATATTGAGATGCTGCGGGCAAAACAAGTCGATGGTTTGATTATTTTTCCAACAGGAAAAAACGCTGATATATATCAAAAATTACTTGAAGAACGGTTTCCGCTTGTGTTTGTCGATCGGATGGTTCCGGAGGTCAAAGCGGACGCAGTTCTGCTTGATAATCAAAAGGCTGCTGAATTGGCGGTCGAATATTTTGCTGAGCGTGGTTACGAACACATCGGAATTGTCACTCCGCCGCTTGTTTCCCATATCGTTCCGAGGATGGAGCGCATTGAAGGATTTCGGCAAGCGTTAGTAAAAAAGGGACTTCCAGTTGTTGACGATTATTTTATCACAACGGAGATCCCGCGTATTCAAAAAGAATTGACAAGGTTGTATGAATCCGGTCGCTTGCCGGAAGCATTGTTTGCGATCAATGATTTAACATTGATGGAAGTTTTGTATTTTATTAAAGGAAATCATATTAATACTCCTGACGAATTGGCGATCATCAGCATTGACGATGTGCCGTTTGCCCATGTTTATACGCCGACGTTGACGACGATCTCGCAGCCGACGTTTGCCATGGGGAAAAAAGCGGCAGAACGGCTTTTTTTGCAAATCGCCAAAAAAAGCGAGCATCAACCGCAAGTTTTTCGTTTTTCGCCTACGTTTATCGAACGAGGATCGGTAAAGGAAAAAACATCATAGAAAGAGGGAGCAGACATGGAAGCAAAACAACCAGTTGTAATTGGTGTCGATATCGGAACGACGAGCACAAAAGCGGTGGCGTTTGGCGAACAGGGGCGGACGCTAGCCTCCCACGCAATTGATTATCCAATAATACAGCAGCATCCAGGCTGGGCGGAGCAGGATCCGGAGGAGATTTTCACAGCTGTTGTGAAAACTGTAAACGCTGTTATTTCTAAGTTAAAAATTCCTTCTAGCCAAGTGAAGGCGATCGGATTCAGCGCGGCGATGCATTCATTAATGGCGCTTGATGTATCAGGACGCCCGCTTACCCGCTGCATTATTTGGGCCGATAACCGCAGTGTCGAACAAGCGGAGCGGCTTTTGGATGAATTAAGCGGCATAAGCATTTACAAACGGACTGGAACCCCGATTCATCCGATGTCCCCGCTTCCGAAATTGCTTTGGCTGAAAGAGGAACAGCCTGATTTATTCCGTCAGACGCACAAATTTGTATCGATGAAAGAATATGTGCTGTATCAATTATATGGCCAATATGTTGTCGACTATTCGATCGCCTCAGCAACGGGTCTGTTCCGCTTAGATACGCTTGATTGGGATGAGGATGTTCTTAAACTTCTCGGAATGACAAGAGCGCAGTTATCGAGCTTGGTGCCAACGACGCACATATTGCGGGGGATGAGGAAAGAATGGGCTGAGCAAATGGGCTTGGATCCGAACGTCCCTGTCGTTGTCGGAGCTAGTGACGGGGTGCTCGCTAATGTCGGCGTCGGAGCGATTTTGCCCGGGGAGGCGGCGATTACGATTGGAACAAGCGGTGCGGTGCGGACGATTTCCCCAATTCAAAAAACAGATGAAAAAGGGCGGACGTTTTGTTATGCGCTTACACCAAATCATTGGGTCGTTGGCGGGCCGACGAACAATGGCGGTATTTTGCTGCGTTGGCTGCGTGACGAATTTGGCAGCCCAGAGCGCGAAGTGGCGAAAAGGCTCGGCATTGATCCATATGAACTGCTGACAAAGTACGCTGAAAGAGTTCCAGCAGGTTCAGAAGGATTGCTGTTTCTTCCGTTTTTGTCTGGCGAACGTGCACCGTACTGGAATGCGAACGCAAGAGGGACTTTTTTCGGCATCAGCCTCCGTCATAAGCGGGAGCATTTTATTCGCTCGGTGATGGAAGGGGTATGTATGAGCGTCTTTTCTGTCGCTCTGGCGATTCGCGATGTCACAGGGCCGCTGTCGGAAATCCGCGTATCTGGCGGTTTTGCGAAATCTCCGTTTTGGCGGCAAATGCTTGCCGATATGATGGGAAAAGAGCTGTTAGTACCGGAAACGCACGAGGCGTCTGCGCTAGGCGCTGCAGCATTGGCATTGTATGCGCTTGGCGATATTCCATCGCTTGATACGGTGAAAACGTGGATTCATATTTTATCACGCCATGTGCCAAATGAAGAAAATACGCTTATTTATTCCGAACTATTTGATATATATACACGATTATATGATCGCTTAAAGGATGAGTTTGATGTGATTGCTTCTTTCCAGCGTAGAAATGGATAGCTACTAAATCGGTTTAGTTTGCATCAAACAGAAAAGAGGAGGAATGGAAATGGGAATCGCGATTGTTATTGCTGCGATTGTTGTGTTATTGCTGCTCATCACGGTTGCGAAAATGCATCCGTTTGTCGCTTTGATTTTGACATCCGTTGGAGTAGGGCTGGCAATGGGGATGCCGCTGATCGCACCGTCGCCGGAAACGCCGGGAATTATTGATTCGATTAAAGCAGGTCTTGGCAATACGCTTGGCTTTTTGGCGATCGTATTGGCGCTTGGAACGATGCTTGGAAAAATGATGGCGGAGTCCGGAGGCGCTGAACGCATTGCGAAAACATTGATTGACCGTTTTGGCCAAAAACGCGTCCATTGGGCAATGATGGTCGTCGCATTTTTAGTGGGGATCCCAGTATTTTTCCAAGTAGGATTCGTACTATTAATTCCGCTTGTGTTTACCATTGCAATGGAAACAGGAATTTCACTTGTGACAATTGGTATTCCGCTAGTTGCCGGATTATCTGTCGTGCATGGACTTGTTCCGCCGCATCCGGCTGCTATGGCTGCCGTCGGCATTTTTAAAGCCGATGTCGGGACAACAATTCTTTATTCGCTTATTGTCGGGCTGCCGACAGCCATTATCGCCGGCCCGTTGTTTGGAAAATGGATCGGGTCGCGCATGTATAAACAAGTGCCTGGTGAAATCGCCGAGCAGCTTGTACAGCATAAAGAAAAGAAAGACCTCCCTGGCTTTGGCAACACGTTATTTACGATTCTGCTTCCGGTTATTTTAATGCTGGTTGCTTCCATAGCTAATGTTACGCTGGATCAAGCGTCGGAAGCATCGAAAGTGCTGCGCTTTATCGGGGATCCGATCATCGCGCTTTTGATCGCGACGATTTATTCGTTCTTTAGCCTTGGCTACGCTCGAGGATTCAATCGCGATAAAGTATTAAAATTTGCCAATGACTGCCTTGGTCCTGTCGCCAATATTTTGCTTGTCATCGGCGCTGGCGGGGCGTTCAATAAGGTGTTGCTTGATTCTGGCATTGGCGACCAAATCGCAGACTGGGCTACACATTCGCAAATGTCTCCGCTGCTGTTAGGTTGGGGAATTGCCGCGCTCATTCGGATTGCGACAGGTTCTGCGACGGTATCGATGATGACAGCGGCAGGCATCGTTGCCCCAATTGCGGCCAGCATTCCTGGCACGAACGCTGAATTGCTTGTATTAGCGACAGGAGCGGGATCACTCATTTTATCGCACGTCAACGACTCCGGCTTCTGGATGATCAAAGAGTATTTCGGCATGACCGTCAAAGAAACGTTGATGACATGGACCGCAATGGAGACAATTATTTCTGTCGTCGCTTTTGCGCTGATTGCGTTGCTGGATTTATTAGTGTAAGATATAAAAAATGTCAGGCGCTTTCGCAAAACCCTGTCAAGTGGGCATTTCCGACTTAGATCGAACAACAATGCTGTAATAGTCGCTTGCACATAACTCTGTCAAGCAGATATTAAAAAAAGAGTATATGAAGCTGCGGCCTTTTCTCGATACTCAACCGGGGAAAGGCCGTTCATTTTTTCTTGGAAACGACTGTGATGGTAAAAAATGAATATATTCTTCAATCGCAATTACAAGCCTTAAAGAATCACACATTTATTTTTTTTGATCATCAAACTAACCCAGCAGGAAATTGCGTAAGGACTTCTAAAAGCGTGAGACTAATCGCTCGCTGAATCGTATAAAAAAGGAGATGCCGTCAAAACTATGTGTTTTTTGTTCATCTAAATGTAAAAAGCAGGTGAATATGTGAAATTAGAAGAACGGAACATTCGTTAAAAATTCGTCCAACGACATAAAATTTAGAAGTTGTATTTGATAGAGCATTTTTATTTAGGTTCAAAAAAGAAAAATCCTTGGGCTATTGTTTATTGCTATTATATTTTTCGAATAAATTCGTCCACAGAATAATAGAACACTGCACGAATAACTGCATAAATCAGTAATTCAGGAGGAGACTATAATGCAAATATAGATATAGAAAGACAGTATACAATTGCTTTGACTAATAGTCGATTTTCTTTTTTCATAATACTTTTACTTAAAATTTCAGAGAGGATTGATGCGGATACCCCATATAACAAAACAATGAAAGATACATAGAAGCCAGCAGATAAAAATATAGGAAATATTTACATCCAGAATCTAGGGATTAGTCAGATCGTTATCAGTACTGATACCAACCAATATGTTGTGAGATTTCTAAATAAAAATGCTTTCATTCATACTACACGACCTTTTTCATGTTTATCCATCGATTTTAATACAATGTAAATTAGCAGTAAATGACAGTTTCATAGAGATTTTATGTTAAGCAGCGATGGATAAATGAATGCAGAGTTGAAAAATATTAAAATATATAGTCCTGTTTGTTTGGACAACTCTTTTTGTATGTATACGATATGATTATGCCGAAAAATTTTTTATACATCTTGATAGGAATACCTGTTTTATTAGTAAGTTCATTTTTTCTTTTGAAAATTTTTAATGAGAATCGAGCAAACGATTGAGTTTTAAATATCGACATTTGAAATTCAAAGGATAAGAATGTAATTTGATTACGGTTCTATGTCAATTGTTTTGGCGATCATTATTGGACGAAAAGAAGCCGGACGTAAAACTCCTGCCTTCTTGACCACAAGGCGACTACAAAAATTTAATGACATTCGATCTATTAAGGACGATACAAAGTGGCTACGGCTAACGATCACAAGCGCAATTATTGTGTCAGTGATCGGAGGAGTCGTAGCTATTATTTTTGCTGCATTGAAGTAAGTGTTCAGTGACGGAAAAAATCGTGCGGTAGACAAGTAACTCATTTGTTGAATTGCTATGCTTCTGCTGTTTCTCTTGCCCTAGGTCTTGAATACACTAATGTTGGAGCAATGACAATTAGAAAGGAGAGATGTTCAATTGGAAGCTATTCTATCAATTGAATTCACTGCATATGTGGCATTAGCCGTTTTGCTGTACGCAATCCGTCAAGCAACCAATCTTTCGAATCGCTACATTCAGATTGTCGCAGTTGTACTTGGCATTGCTTTCTCTATTTTTGAAGCCAGCGCTTTCTCATTTGAGGTTTTAGTAAACGGATTAAAATATGCCTTGTATGGGATCGGATCCGTCGCTGCAATCAAATATGCTCTTGAAAAGACAACGGAGAAATAATGGCAGACATAAATCCGGGGTGATAGCTGGTTGGAAAAGTATAAAGTGTTTCCTTTCTTGACAGCTGCATAAGCGTACTTGAATCAGTTCGAGGAACAAGCGGTTTGGCCGGAAATGGTAACAACCAGATGGTTCGTTTTTCGAGCAACACCATCACAATGCATGAAGGGTTGTTGTCAATGCGAAGTTAAAAAGTACGAAATCTGGGGAGGAAGCGTCGAACATCTAGACGCTTTTTTGTTGATAATAAACGTTGCAAAGCTGAACTTGTTGAAAAAGATTATGTTTAAACCGTAAAGAAGTTAACGCTGCCGGCTATGTATGCGCCGGAGCGGACGAGTTGACCCAAAAATGCTTGAGAAATATTGTTCATATAATTTTTGGATTTCACAATCAATTCTTGTATAAATTTACATCTGGAGTATAATCAATTTGAGATTCAAAGGCAATCACCATATTACAAAATCAATAGATCAAAATGTTCCAAAGAAAGAAGAGATCAAGAAAAAGCTGGTGGAATATTGTCTATGATACAGAAGCAGCAGTAAAAAGCGTTCTGGAAAAAACACGGATTCAAACAAAATTGAATTGTCGATCTGCAGACAAACGTTATGTTTTAAAAATAATGAAATTTGTCGTCGACCTCCAATCGTGCAAAAAACCTGGGGGATCGACGACTCTTTCAAATCTCCATTGAGCCCGCACAAATTAAAGGATTGATAAAATATAACTCCTTCGTTAAAATGAAAATAACCAATCAACCATTTAAAACGAAATGCTTATTTAACAACATTTTCTGGGGTTTTTATCTTAACTATGAGGAATTGAAACTTTCATATAAAGATGAAATTAGAAATGTTATCATAGTTTTTATCTTAACTATGAGGAATTGAAACTGAAGAAGCTTTCTTACCTAAAGAAGTTTGGGATGAGTTTTTATCTTAACTATGAGGAATTGAAACACGAAAATCGGAATTGGCAACGCATGGAAATTTTTCTCCGTTTTTATCTTAACTATGAGGAATTGAAACACCAGCGCTCATCCCTTTTTGTAGGATGTATGGCGCCTGTTTTTATCTTAACTATGAGGAATTGAAACGCGCTTTATTCAGTAGATTCTTCGCGAATCCTCGGCGTTTTTATCTTAACTACGAGTATTTGAAACTACCGAAATGGAAAATAGGAATAAGTGGCGGTCAATTTCGTCAAATGTTAACCGAGAAAAAATTTTAAACAAAAAGCAAGATCAATGTGTTCGTAATCACTGGAAAAACGGCGGTCTTTATCATGGTCCCCTTTAATTGATAGTTCGACTATCTTTAGAGCGCTCCTCCGTCAAAGTTAATTTGACCCATTCAGCTTTCATAAGTCGGCATCTTGCCAATTAATGAGCAGGAACGATTGTTTAGAGAGGAAGTGGCAGGAAATGAGGAGTGATTACCGAACTTACCAATGACATTTTAGAGACATCTCAAAGAATGAATCAATTACTCGTTAACTTTTTAAAACTATCGAAAGGTGAGGAAGATAACAACAAAGAAACTATAAATGTTATTGCTGTCATAGATGAGTTATTATCTCACTTAAGAAAAAAAATGAAAGATCAAGGGATTCAGGTCATCAAACAATATGCAGAGAAAAAAGTATATGTCCTTGCCAACCAAAACGGATTAGCACAAGTGTTTCTAAATATTTTGATAAACAGTATGCAAGCTATGGAACAAGGAGGAACTTTGCTGATTAAAGTCGAAAAATTCGAAAAAATAGCATGGTTCAAATAGAAGATAGCGGAGTCGGAATTTCAGCGTCAAAGCTTCCGTGGATTTTTAATTCTTTCTTTTCTACAAAGAGAGAAGGAACTGGATTAGGACTTTCTATAGCTCACGAAATTATTGTCCAGCATAACGGAAAAATATGGGCGAAAAGTGTGGAAGGGAGCGGTACTAGTTTGTACGTCCAACTTCCCAGATTAGAACAAATAGGTGATGGCAATGAGAAAAATCTTATTGGTTGATGACGAAGTGAAGCTTTTAAAAATTATTAGTTCCGCTTTAGAAAAAAGGATATCGTGTCTACACTGCACCTAATGGTTATGAAGCCAGAAGGACATTTAATGAAAAGAATGCGGAAATTGTATTTCTTGATTTAATGCTTCCTGATATAAACGGGCTGGAGCTGCTGCAGGAGTTTAATCGTTTATATCCGCAAAAAGTTTATATTATCATGACTGCTTACGGGGATATTCCAAGTGCTGTCATCGCGATGAAGGAAGGAGCTTTTGATTACCTTGTAAAGCCGGTAAGATTGGATGAAATTGTCGTAGTAATTGAAAAAGCTTCACAATGGTTAAAGATGAAGGAAGAAAATCAGCTTTTAAAGGAAAAATTAATTGATATTGAGAAACAATCAGAATTGATCGGAACAAGCCTTGCCATGAAAAGAATTTTTCATCTTGTGGAGCGGGTAGCAAATACAGATGCGACAGTTCTGATTCAGGGGGAAAGCGGAACGGGAAAAAGTTTGATTGCAAAGATGATTCACGACCTTAGCGAGAGAAGTAAGGGGCCGTTTGTATCAATAAATTGTGCAGCAATCCCGGAGCAACTACTAGAGAGTGAATTGTTTGGATATGAAAAAGGAGCTTTCACCGGCGCCAATTCGAGTCGTCCGGGGAAATTCGAAGTTGCAAATGGCGGTACAATTTTTTTGGATGAAATAAGTGAAATTTCCCCATCATTGCAGGCTAAACTTCTCCATGTCACACAGGAAAAATCCTTTATGCGTTTAGGAAGCAGCACCATCAGAAATGTCGATATAAGGATTATATCTGCGACGAATCGAGATCTGAAAAAAATGGTGGAACAAGGGCGCTTTCGTGAAGACTTGTATTATCGGCTGCATGTTGTAGATATTTATATTCCGCCTTTACGAGAAAGGAAAGAAGATATACCGATACTTGCAGAAGAATTTTTGAATAGACAGCGGAAAAGGTATAATAAAAATTTCCAAATATCCAAAAAAATAATAGAAACTTTAACTCAATACCATTGGCCAGGCAATGTAAGAGAATTGGAAAATGCAATTGAAAGAGCTGTAGTTCTATGCCGTGATCAATGGCTATCCATCGAAGACTTCCCCAGAGAAATAAGAGACAGCAGGTATGAAAATCTTGTTCAAGAAAGCTTTCCAATTGAAAGTGAAAAGAATAAACCCCTTCCAGAAAAATTAGAAGAAATAGAAAAACAATTCATCGTGCAGGCTCTAGAAGAATCAAACGGACAAGCAGCTTCTGCAGCCCGAAAACTAGGCATATCTCGACAAAGTCTTTTATATAAGATGAACAAATATTTAATTGACCCCAAATAATTGAGTCAACATTGGAATGGAAGATTAATATTTTTGCAACAGTATTTGCTCTAACTTCCTCTTAATTGCAGTTTCATGTTAATCATAATAAAATCTCCTCGATCACATTTCAGCAGATTATGATTCCATTTCGTACTTCCAAAACACATGGTGTTCTCAGCTGATCGCCTTCTGCCCTTGTCATTCAGCTAAAAGCATGTTAATGGAAATCAAGAATTGTAGTGTTTTGCAATTAAGCTTATGCATAAATTTTTGCATATTTTCCACTTTACATGGAGTGGCAGATTGATCGGCTTGTATGTCTGCAAAGTCCTGAGGCTTTCCACTTTGCCAGAAAGCATACCCGCAGAGGTTTCATGTCAAGCGCCAAGATGTATGAAATTTTATACTACAAATTATTGAATATAATTATTTACCATTTCATACATCTTTTAATTGTCAATAACAGCCTCCAAAATCCGGCTCTCGGTACATTTGAAAAAAGCTGTGGGGCATGCTGATAATCCTGCAACCATACAAAGCAGTTCCATGTGTATTACTGCGGGTACGGGGGAGAAAAAGTCCAATTAAAAAAATAAATCGTTAGGTGTTGATGAATTAATTTCAGAATATTATAATAATTATGTATGTATTAATATTGACATTAGGTTTTTATTGTAAGGAGTGCATAGGTTATTTATGAAGATTATGAAGTTTGCGAAACAACCATAGCACTTCTATATAACATAACCCCCATGTAAAATATCAAACGAAAATTTTAGATTTGGAAGGGGAATTTTATTCCTCCAAATATATTAAAACTATTTGAGGAAGCTTGTTTAAACAATGGTTCCACTTATGAAAGAAGGTGCCAAGCAGTTATCCATTTTACTAATTACACCCAAAGAATCCCCATTCTGATTAATCAATTTGAGAAAATTATTGCTTTTCCCACACACTCTATACTCCTCAGAACACACTCAGTTCATATGGATCTTTTTGTAAAATTTTAGAAATTTAACTAATTTAACAAAACACAGTCGCTTATTAATTTTAAAAACTATAAACAGTTGAAATTAAATATTTCGTTTCAAACACTTCATGAACAGTATAAGAAGTCAGCTAATTGCATTATTCTTTTTTGTTACCCAACACAATTTTCTTTTTGGCTTAATCCAAAAAGAGGAAAAACGAATTTGTTAATTAATATTTCATCAAATGTATTTCTAAATTTAAAAAAAACAACTTAGTCATAGACGGAGGAACATGTTGTTTCCTTTTAGGGGACTGAATAATTCAGTCTCCTAACAAGATGCATGACCTTTCCTCCTACTGATAAAAAAGCAAAATCTGAGAATACGAATACCCTAAGTATCTGTACACAAAATTCTTGACGGTACCGAAGATCAAGTTCTAATATAACAGCTTGTAACTTAAATTAAAAAAATTTAAAGTTTTTTTAGGACATTTTATTTTGAACAGTGTTAATTTATCATCATTATTAGTAAGTTACATAATTTGAAATAATATTTGTAATAATTAATTGGTGGGGGAGATTAGATGGAAATAGCTATATCATCGCAGAATTTCGAAACGAATCAACTTGCAGTAGAATTAGTAAAAAATATTGAGAGAAGTGAAGATGAACTAGATTTGGTAAATGCTACTTTATATCATGAGTTTCCAATGTTTAAAGAAATTGATATGGGATTAGAATACCCAAGCTTTCTTTTAGTCAGTCCTGTCCATGGAATAGTGGTTATACAATTAGACGATAGAGGAACCCGTACATTAACAGATGAAATATTAGATGAAATTTATGAGGATACAGAACAAATTTACAGTTTTATTTATTCAAAAATGGTCAAAATACCCTCATTAAGGAAAAAAAGGTCTAGAAGTAAACTCTTATTTGATATTCATACAATCATTTATTTACCGAATTATGAGGGAGAAATTGAAAAAAGTGAGGATGAAGAAGTTTATTGGGTTACCAGTTTTACGGGATTAAAGGCTACTTTAAATAAAATTAAGACAGATAAACTTTCTGACGATGTAATCTCTGAAATCTATTCCGTTATTGATGGAACAAGGGCTATACCAAAGCCGAATAAGCGAAATATTAAGGAAGATCAAAAAAGTACTAAAGGTGGAATTCTAGAAGAATTAGAGTATGAAATAGCCACTTTTGATAGAAAACAAAAATTAGCAGCGTTAACACAAATAGATGGTCCACAAAGGATTAGAGGAATGGCTGGTTCTGGTAAGACAATAGTTCTTGCAATGAAAGCAGCACTTATTCACTTAAGAAATCCTGAAGCTAAAATTTTATATACATTTTATACAAAAAGCCTATATGATCATATTAGACATTTAATAACGCGATTTTACAGGATGCACCAAGATCATGATCCTGATTGGGATAAGGTTGTAGTAAGACATGCATGGGGAGGTCAAAACCTTCCTGGAGTATATTATGAAGCTTGTATAGAGAATAATGTAGAACCTTTAAAACTTGCGATTGCAAAACAAAGAGGCGCCATAAATAATATGAATGCGTTTGAATATGCTTGTTTTGATTTGTTAAAACAAACAAATGGTAAATTAAGGAAAGGTTATGATTATGTCCTTATTGATGAAGGACAAGATTTCCCACCTTCATTTTATTGGCTATGTAGAAAAATAGTTAAAAATGATTGTTTAGTCTGGGCTTATGATGAGTTACAGAATATCTTGAATATTGAGATGCAAGAAACTACTAAATTATTTAAAAATGAGTTTGGTGATGAAGGTATTGATTTAGAAGAATTGCAAAAAAACATCCTAGACAAAATAATGATATTGTTTTACATAAATGTTATAGGAATCCAAGAGAGATATTAGTTATTTCACATGCAGTTGGTTTTGGAATTTATAATGATCGAATTATACAAAGTTTAGAGAGTAAAGAGCATTGGCAAGATCTAGGGTATGAAGTTAAGCAAGGAAATTGTATTAAAGGTGAACATACAGTTATTCATCGTCCTGAAGAGAATAGTCCTTCAGTGGTATCAAGGAAACAACATTTCGATGAAATTTTGAAGGTGCATGTAGCTAAGACTTTTAAAGAAGAGATTGAATGGGTTTCACAATCAATTGTAAATGACATAAAAGAAAATAATTTATTACTACATGATATCCTTATTATTTGTTTAGATGATTCAAACGCTAGAACATATTTTAGAGAATTTTCTAAAGAACTTTCTAGATATCAGATATACACCAATAACGTTCTAGAATCTTATAATGGTGATAATTTTATTGTAGAAGGTAGGGTTACTTTATCAACAGTTTATAGGGCTAAAGGCAATGAAGCTGCAATGGTTTATGTGGTAGGTGCTGATGCAATTGGGACCAATCAAAAAGATGATATTATATCACGTAATAAACTTTTTACAGCATTTACTCGCGCAAAAGCTTGGCTAAGAATTACTGGATGTAATGAAAATTTCAATTATTTAATAAAAGAAATTAACAAAGCTAAAGAAAATTTCCCTAATATGATATTTACCTACCCTGGATTAGAAGAAATTAAAACCCTACGACGTGAACTTGCAAAAGCTAATGAAGAACAAAATCAAAAATTGAGAAAACTACAAAGTGTTTTAGAAAATTTGGGGTTAGATTTTGATGAAGCTATAGAGGGCATTCAACAATTAAAAACAGGTGTGAAGAAAAAATGACAATCCATTTTTCAAAGGTGTTTATAGGCTATAAAGAAGCGAAAGATCTTTTAAAAGCTTGTGGTATACGATTTACTGAAAATTTAGCCCGAGTAAACTCTTTGTTAAAAAGCGATTGTTCAGCAGAATTTATAAAAGCCAGTTATCAAAATGATTATGCAAATATGTACAAAGTTGCTAGAGACAAGTATGACTACAATATACTCTTAGAAGAGGACGAATCAATTATTCAAATTGGATATGAAAAAGATAGTAGAAAAAGGGTAGTTGAATTAAGATATGCATTCTATGAGGCCCCTATAAATATATTATCATACGAAAGTTTTTTAAAGGAACATGGTCTTCTTTATCGAGACACTGGAGATCTCTTTTATGAAGAATATGAGCAATATAAGAATGAAGCATCATTAAAAATAAGTGTAACTCCAATTAGATATGATTTTAGTTATAATCAATATAACGGAATTATACATCCAATTTCCCACCTACATATTGGTCAATCTAATAATATTAGGATTCCTTTATCATTTATAATGACTCCTAAAGCCTTTATTGCCTTTATATTACGACATATTTATTGGGAAAAGTGGAAATACTATGTTGAAGACCAAAATTTCAAGGAACAGTATCTGACTGCAAAGGGAGATGAGAGGTTAGATATTTCATTATTTGGACTAGATGAACAGAAGGATATTTATCTTGTTTAATTTTTTAGGGGAAAGAACATAAAAATTTTCGGAAAATATTTATATATTAAAAATATTAGAATGGGTGTTCTTTTCAATGGCAAAGATTATTCCAAAAAATCCTACGTTTCGGACAAGCGGTGAAAGAAGAGTTGCTGAAGTATTGATTAATTCATTAGATCCGTTGTGGACTGCTTATTATGAACCAAGCATTTTAGGAAAACAGCCTGATCTTATTTTATTACATGAATATCAAGGGATTGTTATTTTAGAGGTAAAAGATTATACTAGGTCTACTATAAAAGAGATTAACCCTGATTATTGGAAAATAGAGAAGGACAGTACAATTGTAAATGTAAAATCACCGCTGAAACAAGCTATAGAATATCGAAATGATTTAATAACATTATTGTCACAAAATCATGAATTGTTAGAGGAAAGTGGTAATTATCAAGGGAAATTGAAAATTCCTGTATTAACAGCTTGGGTTTTTCCAAATTTATCTTTAGATGAAATAAGACATATTGGGATTGATCGAATAATTCCAATAAAAAAATTGTTTTCTAGGGAAGATATAGGACCAGATTTAGGAAAACGTGTTGCGCAACTTACAGAAGAATTGTTCATTTCAACAGGATTAACAGAAAAAGAAGCAAATATTGTAAAGAACTATATTTATCCAACTTTTGGCGTTAAAGAAAATAAATATTCACACTTTTACGAACAAGCTGAAGAAATTTCTAATTTTAAGGTTGACTATGTTTCATTTAATAATTATGTCGATGAAATCTATTTTATAATTAATAAAATTAACCATCTAATTCGTTTAGAGGAAGCAATAACGATAGGAATTGTTTTTCCGGTAAATCGCTATTTAAGAGTGGGGACGCTTGAACAATTTATTAAAGATTTATTAAAAAGGCGTAATCTTCTTTTTCCATTAAACCAATCATTTTTTATCAATATTACAGATATAAAACAGGTAGATTTAAGTATAAACTATGATTATTTGTTTATTTGTGATATTAATACAATTCGTGACGGTGAAGATTATCAGGAATTAAAACGTTTAATTGAAAACTACCAGCAAAGACAAACTAATATTGTCCTTACCTCAAATCAAAAATCATTTTTAACAGAAAAATTAAAGAATCGATTAGCGTCTAGCTAATCGATTCTAATCCAATTCTGGTAACAGATTTTATCTTTAGGACACCGCTCACTGCCTACAAAAACTAACTTTTCTTTAGCTCTTGTTAAAGCGACATATAAAACACGTAACTCCTCAGAATAAGTGTGAAATTGATTTAACGCAATTGCTTCATCATATCCATTTGATAGGATTTTTCCTCCATGTCTGGAGTAATATTTTTCGTAAGAAAATTCAAAAGTACCTTTATCTCGATGATATAATATTTCAGGATTTAAAGCCTGTTGGCTAATACTTTGGTCTAAATTTGGTAAAATGACAATTGGAAACTCTAGCCCCTTCGCTTTATGAATCGTCATGAAAGTTACATAGTTATTAGAACTTTTCTGTTCGGGAACATCAGCTTGCGGTTCATCTTTACCTGCTTGAATCATTGCTGAAAGCCATTCAGCAAATTGATGCAATGTTATATTTTCATTAAAGTTTAGCTTGCGAGCTAATTGTTTTAATTTGATTAAGTTTGCATATACTTGTGTAGAGCTGCGTTCACGTATTTTTGTAAATTTATAAATAAAATCGAGTGTTTGAGCAGGTGTATATGTGTCTAAATGAATATTGGTTTTTTTATACAGATTTTGCAAGTCCCCTTCTTTATCAATAAAAATTGTATTAATTGCTTCTACTAAATATTGTTTTAGGTAAGGATTCTTTAAATATTGAATGATTTTTAATAAATCGATAATTTCTTTTTGATTGAAAAAATCGCCACTATCAATTACTCGAAAAGGGATATCATGTTTTGTGAATTCCTCAATGAATGATCTCATTTCAAAATTCTTTCTGAAGAGTAGGCAAAAATTTTCGGCAACCTTATGTTTTAGTTCGTTTTTAAGCCATTCAGTTACTTTTTTTGCTTGAGATTCCTCACTGCTACATAAAATCCATTCAGAAATTTTTTTAAAATCCAACTCAGCTTTATTTTCTCTAGTTTTTAAAGGTTCTTGATAGAAAACATATTTTTTATTATCTTTAATGCTATTAAATATTTTATTTACAAATATCACAAGATCAGGTTCTGAACGCCAGTTTATTGAAAGCGATAAAACGACACCGTTTTCTTTAATCCATTTCTCAATTTTGGCATATGAATCCGTATCTGCTCCCCTAAATTCATATATCGATTGTTTAAGGTCACCAACAACAAATAGGGAAGGGGCATTCTCTGAGTCATCACATATCAATTGAATCAATTGTGCTTGGTACAAAGAGGTGTCTTGAAATTCATCAATAAATATGTGGCGATATTTATTTTTTACTCTTTCTAATATATTTGGATTCTCATTAAGAATTTTATAACAGTATTCAAGTAAATCATCAATATCTAAAGAGTGGTAATTAAGCTTTAAATGATATTCATACACTAGCTCGATTAGTTCAATTAATTCGATCTTTAATTTTCTTTGGATATGATCTTCTAAATTAGCATAGCGTCTTGTCTGTTTAATTACTTTAGCAATATCAAGTCCCTTAGTACGAAGCAGCTCGTAAGCTTTAGAAACCACTTCTTTAAATCTATGGACGGGCATAATATTTAAATGCTCAATAGATTTTTGCTGATTTCTCTTTTGCTGAATCCAAATTTCAAAAACATCGTCAATTGCTTTTTTATGAGAATCTGTTTTTATTTGAAAATTAGGACTAAAGAGAATGTCTTTATTGTAATACGGGCCAATTTCATCTAAAATAGACCGGCAAAATTTGTGAATTGTTGATATTTGACATGAATTTAAAGATTCTAATTCATAACGAAATCGTTTTTTTTCTACTACTGAAGAGCAGTTTTTCCACTTTCGATAAAACAACTTTTTTAATCGCGATTGAAGCTCTTCAGTTGCTTTATTTGTAAAGGTGATAATTGCCATATCTCGAATAGATAATGTGGGGTCATCTTCAACTAATCGTATAATTCTACGAGTTAGAACTTCTGTTTTACCTGTACCTGCACCAGCTTTGACTAAAATCTTTTTACTATTTTCATTAATGATTGTCTTCTGCTCATCAGTCATCCTCATTTCGTTGAATCTCCTTTTCTTTACAAGCATTTTGAAATGCACAATAGTTACAATGAGCCCCAGTCCTTTTCGGAAAATCATTAGAGGCAATTTTTTGAGCATAATAATGTAGTGAACTTTCTGCAACTGATTCTTTTCGGCAAAAGTTACTTAATAAGTTAAAATAGTTGTTTTTTATTTCTTTTAACCTTTTTTGTTCGTCCCAATGCTCGTTAGTGTGGAATGATAAAATCTTTTTCATATTTCTTATTGCATAATAGTGTACAGTCGTCGGGTAATTGACCTGTAATTGTCTTTCACCATAGAAAGTATAAGAGCCAATTTTTCTTTGATGACTCTGTGTTTTTAATGATAAATTTGCATATTTATGATCAGTTTGAGATAAAATTCGCTCAATTAGATTCAACAAATGCACTGTTGTCTTAATTTTCACATCTTCCCAGAACCGTTGACCAACCGGGAAAAACATTTTAATCTTTGATTCCGCTTCGTTAATAATAGTCGGGAGAGAACGTTCAATTCGATTAAAATTAGCTTCAGAAATAGTCGGAAATCTTTCCACAAGTTTTGTAATAGCTTCTTCGTGTAAACATGAAACAGCAAAATTTTGTATGTGGAACATTGAAGAATATACATGTTCATTAGATAGTGTTTTCTCATAATAAAATCTTCTTGGGCAAAATTCGTAAATTGCTACATCCTCTATAGTGATTATTATTTCATTTTCATTTAATGGTTTTAATTGTGAAGCTTTTTGCGATGTATTAATATTCTTAGGTGTTATACTTCCCTCAAATAAAAGATCAGCTTTTATAAGTAGATCTTCAATGGTTTCTTTTGTGTCTTCCTTTTCTTCAATGCCAAAAACTTCAGCAATATCATTTAAATAGTGGGATGGGGTTAACTTGATACCGTTTTCGAATTTAGGATATGTAATAGTTAAATTTTTCTTGGCTGAACTCAATACAATGTAAAAATAATACATAGAACGATCAAGATAATAGTGAATTAAGGATGTATCATTAGGAAAATGTTGTTTGGTTGTTTGATTTAATATTTTTCTCTCAATAGTAGACGTGATAGGCCACTTATAATTAACCACATCAGGATACATATTTTGTGTAAAGCGTGTAAGGAAAATATAATCGTACTTTTGGAACTCAATGTTGTTAGGACCTGTAACAAGTATTTTATCCAAATGCTTTTGGATGTCTTCTTCTGTTTCAAATCCTCTATCAGTTAAAATCGTATGAATTCGTTTTGCGAATTCGATTCGATTAATTTTTAATTGACGATGTAAGGATAATTGATTAGTAATTTTTAACAAACGGTCTTCGATTTCCGAATCCAGATCATTAATAAACGGTGAATTTTTGATATATGAAATCATATGAGTCATATGGTCTTGAAAAGTGCTTTCGTTACCAGAGATGAGATCAATACTAATTTTTTCAATTATTTCAATAGTTTCTTTTAATTGAATCAAAGTTTGCTTATCGATATAAAATAAAGGATGATAACTAAAATTTTCCGTTAATTGTTCTTTTGCATTTATAAGTTGTTCAATTATTGAATACCAATCAGCGAATGATTGACAATCTTCAAAAAAAACTTTTAATTTTTCAAAAGGCTCAATTAGGGGATTTGAGTTTTTTATAAAATTTGAATGTATTATTTCGCTGAAAATATTCATATCGAAAATGTGATCAAGATTGAATACTTCAAGTCGATCATCTATAAAAATTTTAAAAAGATTGTTAATTGCTCTTCCATGAGGTAATTGAATAAGCGGTCTTTCTGGTGCTTCAACTAATAGACCATAAATTTCTGATAACTCTCGAACGACCGGCCTTAATTCCATTGGATTAGGTGTAACAATCGCAATTTTATTAGCTGTTGTCATTTTGTGATGAATTAACTGTGCAGCACGTTCAACTACTTTATCTAATTCTTCTTCAGCAGAAGTAAAACGAACAATTTGTACAGAAAGATCATCGATTTCTTTAATTTTAGAATGAAAAATGGAACTTGATAATTTTTCAACGATATTATGTTTTGTCTCTTCAGATTTGATAGACTTCCAGTTAGAAAAAGTAACATAATTTTGATATGTTGTTTTTATTGCTTCAAAAGCTGGATGATCTTTTACATCTAAATCAACTGGCAGAAAACAAATTATTGGTTTGTTTAAAGCGCTAAAACGATCAATAAGTAATTGATGTTTTGATAAAATTGGTAAAAAGGCACCATCTAATAATAACATATCAAAATCGTTAAAATTATGTTCTTGAAGAAGTTTTATCGATGCTTGTCCAAAATCTAAAACATTTTGTTTGACCAGTTCATTTTGATATGTTTCATATAAATTACAAATTGTTTGCCAAGTAGGAGTTAGATCCAGATTACGAATTTTTTCAATATTTAAACCTGTTTGAGAAAGCATTAGAAAACAATCGGAAATTTCTTGAATAGATGATTTCCAAGCTAAATTATTTGTGACACTGTTTGTCTGTAAAATTCTTTCAATAATAACAGATGATTCTCTATTTGATATAACTGTTAAATTGCTTTTTATAATGAGTTCTTGTAAAAATTGGTCCATTTCGTACAAACCAACATATTCTTGGCGAAGTTTTTGTTCAATTTCTTTTAATTTAAGATCATAGAAATCATTTAGATTTATTAATCTATAAAATTGTAGCCTTCTTCGATATAAGATGAGTGTAGGTACTATATGCAAAATTTTTTTCTTCTTGGAAATGTCAATCTGTTTTTTTAACCATGCTTCAATGTCTTGTGTATTAGGCGAACACAAAATTTCCAATTCAATCCCACCTACTATATAGTTTCTAATTTGTATAGTATAATATTACCATAGAACTAGACAATAGGATTCATTGAGGATTAAGTGTACATCTGGAGAGGGGATGAAAATGTATACGGAAGAGGAAAAAATTATAGAGGAATTATGTGAAAAATTTCAACTTAAGCCGTCTTATTTTAAAGAATTATTTAAAATAGAAAAGGAATATGCAGATCGTAATATGGAAAGAAGATCTGGTATTTACAAAGATATTAAAAATAAAATTAATGAATGGGTGAAGAAATAAAAAAGGGGGGAAATAGATGATATTTGAGTATATTAAATTTAGAAACTATCGACCTTATTATGGTGAACAAATTCTTTATTTTAGAGATAGAAACAAAAGAAACGATTCAATTCATAAAAAAAATATTATTTTAATTGGTGGTTTAAATGGTCATGGCAAAACGTCTTTAATAAACTCTATTTTTATTTGCTTTTATGGACGAAGAAAGTTTAAGGAAAAAGAATACTCCGAATTAATAAGGAATGCGGTTAATAAAAAACATTTATTAGAAAACGGAAATGAAGGATCAGTTGAGTTAGCTTTTACGGATGAAACAGGCTCATATGCAATTGAAGTAACCTTTAACCATGCACAACTCGCAGAAACACGCAGAGTATATGAATTAGATGAGAATTTACAAAGGGTAAGAGAAATTGTCACAACTGAACAAGCATTTTACGATTTTATTGATCAGCGAATTCCAATGGATGTGTCACAGTTTTTTATTTTCGATGCTGAAAAAATTCGTGATCTAGTTGGCGAGCAGGACCGTGCAGAAACAATCCGTGCAATTCAAAAGGTTGTGTCATTAGAACTATACAACCAACTATTAAAAGATTTGGATCACATTTCAAGCGAATTAACACGAGATCTACGAAAACAAGTAAAAGATGCGGATATTGAAGCTTTATTAGACCGTCTAGAGGAAATTAACGCAAAATTAGATCAATACGAAGAAGAAGAAAATCAAGTAAATGTACAAGTGGAAATATTAAGCGAAAAAGAATCAGAGTTGCAACGTGAACGTAGACAGATGATTTCTCGTTCGAGTGCAACCAAGCAACAGCTCAATCGATGGATTGGTGAGTACGAAGAAAAGTTGAAACAGTGTAAGAGCGTTTTAGAAAAATTTAAGGAAAAAGACTTACAGCAACTAGTTCTATTGCCAACGATTCGTAAGTTAAAACAAAATATTAAGAAAGAAAAGGAATATTTAGAAGCTAAATATCGTGAAGAATTAAAATTTTCTCCATATGATAATTTTATTGTTAAACTTTTAGATCTAAATACTGACCCACCGCTAACAGAAAAACAAAAAAAACAGTTAAAATTAAAAGGTAAAGAAATTTGGGCGAAATTAAATAAGCTTCAGAGAAATGTTCTTAAAGAAGAAGTTAAAGTGATCCATGATTTATCAAACAAAGATTATCAAACACTAGCCAACTCTCCTGAAGCGAAGTCAAAAGATATTAAGCCAATAATAGAAGAGATGCAAAAGGCAGAAGAGATGTTACGGAAGTATAAAGCGCAATTAGATGACGCTCCTGATGAAATTGATACATCGGAAATCGATGAAAAAATTAAAGAATGTAATGAACAATTGGGGGGGCTTCGTGTAAGAAAAAAACAATTATTTACGCTTATTCGCCAACTTCGTGATGAACACGCTCGAATTCAACGAGAAATTACCGAAAAAGAACGAGCAAAGAACGAACTTGGTCCAATCGAGGAAAAAATCAATCTAATAAATCGTCTTCGCAATGCTACACAAGAGTTTATTGACCAAGTGACGTTATTAAAAGCTAAGCAATTGAAATTAGAGGTAGAAACGATCATTGATCAAATGTTCCGAAAGAATGAGTTTGGTGAAGTAACGTTCCATCCAGAAAAATTTACGTTGACAATTTATAACCAAGAAGGCAAAGAAGTAGATTTAATGTCACGTTCAGAGGGGGAAAAACAATTAATTGCTCTTGCAATGATTTGGGCACTAACGAAAGTATCTGGAACACAAATTCCATTTGTAATTGATACACCACTAGCCCGCTTAGACAGTATTCATAGAGCTAATCTTGTACATCATTATTTTACTAAATTAAGTAATCAAGTAATTATTCTATCAACTGATACGGAAATTACCAAAGATTTCTATGAGGAGTTAGCTCCATTTATCGAAAAATCATACTTATTAACTTTTGATGAACAAGAAAAGTATACAAAAATTGAAGAAGGATACTTCTTTGAGAAGGTGACAAATCCATGGCTGGTGTAAAATTATCAAAAAAAGGGTATCAAATTCTCGAGCATGCAATGACTGAATTAGAAATGGAACGTCCAGAGGTGCTTAGACTAGCTTTTGCAAAAGGCTTAACTGAATCAGACACGATTCAAGAAATCAAAAGGGAACAATCAAGCTTTGAATTCCCAACTAGTGTAATTGCAAAAGGTGATGAAGTATTATTAATTAAACATTTAATAATTGATAAAGTACAAACACAAATTGATGAAACAAAAATGGACAAGTTAATCTTAAACTGTGTAGAACAAGGGCTAGAAATTATGGAGAGAGAAATGAAAGAACTCACAAATGCTGATAGCTATTTACTGTATTTGGTTCAGAAACATGGGAAATAGTAAAGGGAATTCTAGAGGACAATTTATCTCACCATTGTAGCTCTTTCATACATAGTTAAATTAAATTATAGAATAATTTAGTTGTGTGGATTTTAGGAACATATTTATAACAGATTATAGTCGTGTTATTAAAAAAATAAAATTTTAACGCAATATCCGAATTGAATTAAATGTCCAAAAAATTAACTATAATTCATATGCTAATGATTTTGTTTTATAAGAATGGTGTAACTACTTTTTCAATGTAGACAAAATCTTACAAAAGTAACTAAAAGGAAGCTGTAGTATTTAGCTTCCTTTTTCTTGAAATTTCCCTATAATTTAAATCAATAAGTTTTCAACAGTTTTCTTAAATTTCATACAAAAATTTTTTAATTGATTATAATCTAAATATTTGTTAAGAGACACTCTATATGAATTTTTTATTTCCATTATATTCAAACCAATCGCACTCAATACATAAGAAGGTTCATTGATCGAGCATGCTGAACCAGTAGAAATAGCAAATTCTTCTTTAAGACTCCGAATGATTAACTCATTATGGATTCCAGGAATTGTAAAGTTAATAACCCCAGGAATTTTTTGATGAGGATGACCGTTAAATTTTATGTTTGGAAAGTTTTCTTTCAATGTTGAAACTAAATATTTTTCGAGTTCTAACAATTTAGACTGATGTTCTTTTAAATTAATTCTTGCAATTTCTGCTGCTTTTCCAAGGCCAACTATATTATGAACGCTTAGTGTACCAGAACGGTAGCCATCTTCTTGACTACCGCCATGGAGAAGTGGCGTAATTTTTGTTCGCAGTCCTAACTCACGTTTACGAATGAAGCATGCACCGACTCCTTTTGGTCCATACAATTTATGCGCAGATAATGAAAGGAAATCAACGGGTACTTTTGATAAATCAACTTCGACTTTTCCTAATACTTGTGTAGCATCTGTATGGAAAAATATATTAGATTGAGATTTTTTTACATATTTAGCAAGATCCTCTATGTTATTGAGTGTACCTATTTCATTATTTCCCCACATAATTGAAATAAGAATCGTATCTTCACGAATAGCATCTTTAAGAGTTTCCAATTGTACTTGTCCGTATTGATTGACATCTAAATATGTAACTTCGAAACCTTCACTCTCTAAGAATTTGCATGTTTCAAGTATTGATTTATGTTCAATTTTAGAAGTTATAATATGTTTCCCTTTATTTTTATAGTAGTAAGCAACACCTTTTAAAACAAAATTATTACTTTCGGTAGCACAACTTGTAAAAATAATTTCATTAGATCGACAAGAGAGAAGGGAAGCAACATTTTCTCTAGCTTCATCCACTGCTTTTTTTGCATTTTCTGCCAATGTGTAGTATTTACTTGAAGGATTTCCATACTCCTCAGTTAAATAAGGCCACATCGCTTTGCTCACTGCGGGGTCAATCGGTGTAGTGGCACTATTATCTAAATATATCATCGTACCAACTCCATCTCAAAATTTGCTAGGCTCTTTATAAACTTTTCGTAGTTACCTGCGTATTTATACTCATTTTCAAGCAGTTTTGCCCCACGATCCAAATGCTTTTTTATAAGAGTAGGAAAATATTCTTCATCTGTAATCGCTCGCCCAAGTTGTTGAGCAATAATGGCTTTATACGCAAAATCCTGTGTACCAGTTAAGGTGTTACGGTTAAATTCTAAACCATTACTATCAGATTCAAATTCTTCAATCGGTTCTTTTAGTAATAAAGAAAGAGATATGGCCAAACGCGCTAAAATATTTGGTGTTAAATTAGTATTTGTTTGCATTTGTTTTAAAATAGCCATTGTATCTTTTGATGTTTTAAGACGAAATTGCATAAATTAACTCATCACCTTAATAAAAAAATAATTGTTACTTATATCCACAAGGTTTGTATCTCGATTAAAGTTGAGTAAAAATTCTTGTTGAATATAAGGTTTAATTTCGTTGTAGTAATGTTCATCAATCTCAGTATTTGTTGAGAGAATAATGATTTGCTCACCTGCGAATGGTAAATATTTTTTTATAAGATTTTCTTTATGTTTATGGTCTAGGCGTCCGAACAGTGTATCTAATACCAACGGGATTTGTTGATTCGATGCTTTTAATAATGCCCATAACAGAGATAAAAAGAAAATTTGTGTTTCGCCTGATGAGAACGAATGTTTAAATACAGGATTATTGGAACGATTTAACATCATAAACTCAAAAGTAGACGGATCAATCTTGAATGAGTTTAAAAATTCTCCTTTTCTCATTAATGAATTAAACATTTGTAAGAAATATGTTTCAACAGTTCCAAGATATTTATTAATTTGTATTTCTTGATACTTTGATAATACACGGTTTAGTTTTTGACATAATTCGAAGATATTACCATCTTTTTGAGCTTGATAAACACGTTTTGCAGCCTTTTCTTTTCGAATTATGAGTTCATTATAAAACTTTCTTGCTTCTATTAGTTTCTCTTCGTTGCTCTCGATTTCAAATTTTATTTGTTCGTAAATTCGAGTCTGTTCGTTGAGTTTCATAACGATATCTTTTAATACATTATCTTTTAAATTATGTTCAATTTGTTTTTTTGCATTATAAATCTCATTTGTGAGTTGTTCTACACGTGCGAAGAAGTTGTTAATCTCTTTTCCATTAAATTGTTTCACTTGTTGGAATAACTCGTACATAGCATACTTTTGTTCTTTTGTCATTTCATGAATTAATTTAAATTTTTCTAAATTGACGCCCACTGGTTTTAGTGAATCAAACAATCGCTTGTTTATTTCAGTTATGAAAGTAGAATTCGCCTCATTTCCGTTTTGGTCAGTAATATAAAATTTATGAGATAAGCTTCTTATTAAATGTGGGAGTGTTTCGTTTCCGAGTTCTTTCTTTAATGTTTCATATTTATGTACTCTCTCTTCGTTTTCAATTTGAGTAATAACTTTTTGAACAAGTTTTTGTGTAATAACAAACGGCAAAAGGTTTGCTGTTATTTCTTTGATTTTTTCAGAGATTTGTTTTTTTTCTTGTTCCATGGAGAAAATTTTATTGTTTAGCTCCTCACGTTCACGTGCAATAATACCGCCTTGGTTAGAAAATTCACGTTCAAGCTCTTGAATTTTTACATGAGTATCTTTTAATTTTTCTTTCAATTCGGTAATTCTAATTTCAAGACTGTTTATTATGTTTTCTTGATTGCGGAGGTCGTGTTCAATTAGTGTATATTGTCTTTGTTCCTCAGTTAAATTAGCAAACACATTCTCTTGTTTTAAATATTTTAATAAATCGTCTTTTAGGATATCAAAAAGGTCCAAGTTGAATAAAGTCATAAACGCTTCTTTAACGTTTAATTCAAAACGAGAATCAAGAACATATTGTTGTACTTTTTCTCCATCAAAAAAGAAAAAATCAAATAAACTCGGTGGTAAATAACGTCGTAAAAAATTATAAAAGTCTTCTGTTTCTTTTTCATTTAACGGATAATTTTCTTTGAAAATTTGAGAATATTCTTTTACGTTGTTTTTAATTAGTTTCCATTGTCGTTCTATCTTATAATGCTCAGGTTCCCCACGGTTTCGTAAAGTAAATTCAATTACAATGCTGGCAGTGTTATTCCCTTCTGCTAATGCATAAGAATTTATTTTGTCTCTAATATAATCCAAATATTTTGTATTCACAGATTTGTATCCTAAAAATAAAGGTCCATATATTACCAGCTTAATAGCAGATAAGAATGTTGTTTTACCTGAACCATTTTCCCCACCAATAAGGATTATATTTTTTCGACCTTTTTTATTTCCAAAAGAAAATTCATTATGTCCATAATAAATACCAAAATTGTTAATTTGGAGCCTATTGATTTGCATAATTTTCACCTTTTAGTTTATCAAAGTGTAGCCATTCTTCATTTAAAATACTGTTAATATTCTTTAAAACCCCATACCGATGTTTATAACCATAATGATCAAACTCTAAATTAATTAATTTTTGTACTAACTCAAATTCTACATTTTCATCATTACATAATTCCTTTAAAAGCTTAATGTCTTCAATTTCTAAGAATTTACTTTGGCTGATATCCCAGTCGGGAGATTTACCATATACTTCTTTGTAAATGACGGGAACAGAATCTTCCCAATCTCCTTTTTCGAACCAGATTCGACGAATTTCCTTCAATTCTTCTAGAGTAATTAATTCGTATTTTGGATCATCTGGGTGTTGCAATTGTTTTTCTGTCTCTAGTAATTTTCTTAATATTTGTTTGCGATGTTCTAATGTATACGGTCCTAACCCTTTGCGTTTATTAGTGTCATCGCCAATTAAATATATAGAACCGTTTATTCTTTTCTTTTCCCTATATTTCGCCTTATCTCGATTTTCTAAAAGCCAATTTCTGAAACGAAGTAATGGAGTTAACCATTCTTCACCTGAATCAATAAATCCTTTTAATGATTTATCTTCCTGAACGACTGTACATACCCAACATCCAAATCGGCTGTTCCCACAGGAAGGAGTTGATTGATCAATTACAAGTGGACATTCTCCTTGACTATCTTGATATAAAGTTAATAAATCACTATTATCAGCACCCCATGGGTTTGGAATTTGCATAAGATAAGTCCAAACATCATCTAATGAAAAATCTTCAATTGGAGCATAAACATATGAATTAGGAAGTTTTGTATGTCTTCGCAATATTTTTCCTTCAATTTTATGAGTATTCATAATTTGTGCGCGTGTAGCACTTTCTGATTTGCGAACTCCTAAAACAACAACTGTTTCTCCAAACTCAGATACTTTATTTAGAATAAATGCATTTGCTGGGTCAATTTTTAAACGATCTGTACACCAACGAAATTTTTGACGCGGAGCAGGGTAGCCTCTTCCAATTAAGTTAACCCAAAATGAGTTTTTTACGTCTGGCATTACTTTTTCAACATGTATCGGTAACTCAAGTTTTTTTGCAGCTTTCTTCATTTTTAAAACTTGTTCATTTATATGACTTAAAACTTTAGGATTCTCGACCATTGTATCAGAAGATATTATATAAACAGGTTTTGTTAAATCTGACTTACTCATCGATGATAAGGCATAGAAAACAGCTTGAACTACAACAGTGGAGTCTTTTCCACCACTAAACCCAATGACCCATGGACGGTTATCTGATTTATAAATTTCCTGAATACTTCTATATAAATCTTCTTTCTTATATTTGGCAAAATAATTAAGTGCCATATTAATACTCCTTTAACATAAATTCTTTTTCTAGTTGTTTTTCTTCTTCTGTCAGTGGGAGTCCGAGTTGGATCTTAATTTGATTTTTTGTTAATTTAATTGATTGTTGGTTCTTGTTAATTCGACCATTTTTGTTAAACGCTCGGTGAAGCCATAGAGTTGAGTTAGAGCGGCTCCAATCAATGCTACCAAGTTTTTTAAGAATTCCCTTCCATTTTTTTTGATTATTCACATATAATTCATATCCAATCATACCAATTGCTTCAAGCGTTATTCCATATGAACATAAGTAATTAGTACGTAATTCATGTGCATTCATTTGCTTATTAAATACATATTTCCATTCGTGAATATTGCTTGCTAAAATTTCCCAAAATTGCACAAGAAATTCTTTCGCATCTTCTGAAATTGACGATCCTTTTTTCAAGTTTATTAAACGTTTGTTTGTAGAATAGATTGTACTTAGTGTAAATATTTTGGGACTAAATTTAGGTAGTGAAGAATTTTCCATATCTGTTAAGTTTCTTAACAATTCATTTGATTGTATAATCTCTTTAGTAATAATTGAAAGCTCATCTCGCCAATCATAAAGAATACCAATGGATTTTGTGGAAGTAACAGCATGTTTGTTCAAGTCAGCGAACAATTGCTGACTTCTCTTTAGACCTTGATCATGAAAGAATACAACTGAAATTGTTTCATTTCCAAGGTCAGGATTAATACTTATTGCTTCTTCAATCGCAGCCCGGCGGTGTTGACCGTCATTTATTAAAAATTTGGCATCCATGTTTATGACAAGTTTACCAATATTTTTATTGGTGTTTTCATCAAAAGGTACAAATTTCATTTCACCATCAACAGAAGCAGTAATTGAGGAGAATACATAGTCATTAGGATTTTCTAAAATATACTGACTAATTTCAGGAATTCTATTTTTATTAAGAAGGCGTTGTGCTCGAAATTCAGCAGGGATTTCCTCCTCATCAAATAAAAATATTTTGGGTATTAGCTTTAATGGGCACATGGCAACATAATATTCACGGGTTGCCTGGATTCCTCGTACAGCTGGAAAAGTATATGTAAAATTATATTCCATATATGTAACCTTCCTTTATTACGTACGTAATATGCTTCTCAGATAAATTTATCATAGATCCTAAATATCTACAACTTTTCTACTTTGTGTACAAACAAAGAGTGTCAAGTGAAATTGTACTCAGCTTAAGTTTATTTGAAATTTGTTTATAAAGAAAACTCATTAATAAAGGAATATGGTATGTAATGTATGAGAGAAAAAGAAAGAGATAATCTTGTATGGGATGAATAGTATAAAAAAGTGAAAATCCAAGATTACATAGTTTGGTTTATGAAGATAATTATATATATTTTAATATAAAAGCATTTTCTATCTGTTTTAAACATTTTATCATAAAAAAGTTTTAAAAAATTCTAATAATTAATAAGGAGTACAATGTAATCATGAATAATCAATTGCGAGAACATTTTTTATACCTAATGAAAGAATATCTAAAAGCGAAGCATGAAACATTTGCTGGACATCCGATTGGCAATTTTGTAAGAAACGAAATACCGAAAAATATTAGCAGCTTTTCTTTTATCAATAAAGATACATATGTGGTTAGAGGTTCAGTTGGTCAAGGGAATTGGGCTTCTGTTCCTTGGATCGCTGTATTGAATAATAAAGTTACTACGTCTACTCAAAGAGGCTATTATCTTGTGTATTTATTCAGTGAAGATATGAAAAAAGTTTATTTAACCTTGGCCCAAGGAGTGACCGAAACATCTAAAGAAGAGATGATCAAAATTAAAGAAGAGATCCGAAACAATATTCAAATGAATGAAAAGGTGAAAAAAGATGACAATATCTATCTTGGGGAAAGTGGTAAGGCGAAGGAGTATGAATTTTCTACTGCTGCATATATTCCATACTCTATCGAAAGCATGCCATCTGATGAAGAATTGAAAAATGATTTAAAGGACATGATCCAATACTATGAAAATTATATTGAGTATAAGCAGAACAACGTTAGGCCTGATGAGAATGGAATTATATTAACATCCGAACAAATCACTCACCACATCCATTCCTATATTTCTAGTAAAGGCTTTTACTACACTAAAGAAGAAGTGATCAATCTATTTTTATCATTAAAAACAAAGCCGTTTGTCATTCTTTCGGGGATTTCAGGCACTGGGAAAACGAAAATTGTTCAATGGTTAGCAGAAAGTGTGGGAGCCACCGAAAAAAATGGAAGATTTACGTTAATCCCTGTTCGACCCGATTGGAACGATGGGTCAGATTTGTTAGGGTATGAAGACATTAAAGGAGAGTTTCGACCAGGTCCGCTTACGAAAGTAGTGCTCGAGGCGGAACAAAATCCAGAATATCCATATTTTGTTTTGTTAGATGAAATGAATTTAGCGCGTGTCGAGTATTACTTTAGCGATGTTTTAAGTGTAATGGAAAGTAGAAGGTGGGAGAATGGAAAAATTGTGTCCTCGAACCTTCTTTCCAAAGAGGTAGCGAGAAGAGAGGTCACCTTTCCATCAAACGTTTATATCATCGGGACGGTTAATATGGACGAAACTACTCATCCATTTAGTAAAAAGGTGTTAGATCGGGCAAATACGATTGAGTTTAATCGTGTGGACTTGTCACATCTTGAATTTTTAAAAGGGCTCGAGGAAGTTCATCCAATTACATTAAAGGATCAAGCTTTTTCTGCGAAATATTTGCATTTAAAAGATGTTTATCAGGAGTATCCACATATCGTTGAGCAAGCAACGAATGAGCTTGTACAAGTGAATCAGTACTTGCAGCCACTTGGTGCTCATGTTGGTTACCGTGTGCGGGACGAAATTTGTTTTTACCTTGCCTATGCTGAAGAAGGAAATTTGATGACATATAAAAATGCGTTTGATCACTGTCTTCTTCAAAAAATATTACCGAGAATCTCAGGCAGTGATTCAAGGGTACAACGGGCATTGGAACAGCTATATATGTTTTGTACAGGTGTTGAATTACATGAGAATTACGAAGATCTCGCCAATTTTTCCTATGCCAAATATCCGAAAAGTGCAGACAAAATTTTAGAAATGTTAAGGAGGTTAACGGACGATGGCTTTACGTCCTTCTGGATTAGCTCATGAGGATGTAGAGCTAGTCCATATTGAAACTGAACTATTAACACTCGTCATGAAAGGGAAGCCTTATCATGAGCGATATCAAGGTTTGAAGCAATATCGAAACATGGATGTTCACGAACAAATGGAATTTTCGGTCGATGGGGAAGGCATTCAACAGATAAGAGTATTTGATGTAGATCAACAAACATTAGTCGACTGGTCGTATCATCGGCCAATCTTTTTTGAAAACGGAATTTACCAAGTCATCGTCTCTCCGAAAGTCGATACAGAATTATCTTTTTATCATGAACATCCTTCTTTAAGAAGAGCGGTAGACAAAGTAAAGGTCGGAAAATCTTATGTGTTAATGGGGAATCTCCAGTTTCAAAATGAAGTGGGGCTATCAACCTTTGAGATTAGAGATGAAAACAAAACTGTGTTAGAGGTCACAATTGAAATTTTTCCAACGAAATTAAATTACAAAGATGATTATCTCAAACTATTACAAGAAGTAAACGATGAAATTTATAATCTCGCCTTCCACTTTATCAAAAAAACGTATCAGCGGGCCAAAGTAAAGCTGGAGGGAGCTCCATCTAGAAGTGAATTTTTTCGCTTAATGGATGTTCATTTTCACTCTTTTATTCAAGCGATCAAACGAATCGAACAGCAGCCTCACCACCAGCTTGTAAAAACTCATGTCAAAGCGAGAGGGGATCAAATAGGACGTCTCGATCAAAAAGGAAGACATTATTTGCGCAAACGTCCGCAGCTTTTTCGAGATGTGCCTATTGGAATTGCCATTCATGATCGTCTCGTCATGCCTGTTTCCGGATTAAAAATCAAAAAAGATCTCACATTTGATACGTTGGAAAATCGTTTTGTCAAATGGATGATGAACCGATTAATCGATAAATTAGCGGATTTACTAGAAAAAATACAATCAAAAAACAAGCGCTATGAGCTTGAACCTGATCAGGATCTGATCGAAAAGCTTTCAAACATGAAAAGAGAGTTGGAAAAGAAAGTAAACAGTTATTTTTGGAAAACGATCGGAATACTCGATCGCTCTGTCATGAGCCTAGTATTGCAAATGGCTCCTGGCTATCGCGATGCCTTTCAAATTTATTTATTAGTGACAAGAGGTCTTGCGCTGCATGGAAAACTGTATCAAATGTCCGTTAAAGATGTCGCGACCCTTTACGAGTATTGGACGTTTTTGAAATTAGGGCAAATCTTAGATAAAAAATACAAGTTAGTGAGTCAGGATATTATTCGTGTCAATCGAAACGGTTTATTTGTCACCCTGGAGAAAAATGCTTCAGCTACACGAATATATAAACATCCGTACACAGGTGAAAAAATTATTTTAACGTATCAAAAATACGAAGGGAAATTACCAACCATCCCGCAAATCCCGGATACAATGCTATTGATCGAAAAGAAGGGAAAGGATTACACATACAATTATATATTTGATGCAAAATACCGTATCGATTTTGCGATGGAAGGGAGCAGCTATCATCGAAACTATCAGCTTCCAGGACCAACAGAAGAAGATATAAATACGATGCACCGTTATCGAGATTCACTAGTTGTCCGCCACCAAGGACCATACGAACGAACCGCTTTTGGCGCTTACGTTTTATTTCCTTGGTGGGATGAAGACAGCTATCAAGAGCACAAGCTTTATAAAAGCATCAATGAAGTCAATATCGGCGGCTTGCCGTTTTTACCAAATGCCACACGCTTAGTAGAACAACTGATCGAACGACTAATTGAAAAAAATCCTGAAGAATTACAAAAGGAAGGAATCCTCCCAAGAGGAACGATCGAGGAATGGCAATCTTCTCTTGAGGAAAAGGTCCTTGTCGGTATGGTCCCAAGAGAAGAAAACTATCGGGCGCATCTTCAGCATCGATTTTACCACATCCCTGTCAAACGTCTTAATAAAGGCTGGCAGGAAGCTAAATATGTTGCCCTTTATCCGAAAAAAGGAGCTGCACCGACAAACGGTGTGACGTGCTACGGAAAAATAACCGACGTCCAATTTGTGAAAAGATATGAAATCACCGAATTACCGAAAAACAGTGCAGAAGAATATGTCAAATTCGAAATCGAAAGCTGGCATTTTCTCAAAGAAATTATTAAACCTGTTGGCTATGGAATTTCTGTCTACACGATGACAACCTTAAATACCTTAAAAGATGCGAAAGAATTGCCAGAGCTTTTCATGAAATCGAATGAAGAAGTCACCTTGTGGAGAATACTGCGACGACTATCGGATCGAATCCGGTTTGATTTGGATGACAGGTACTTGGACAAAGCTTCGAAAATAAAAGCGTATCGAATCAAAGACATCGTGCTAAATCTTGACTATGATCAAAATATCTTGGCTATCACGAAAGAGAAAGAGAATGTAAGAAAAATCGTGAAGCTTGAGGAACTGCGTAAACAGCCATCGAAAGTGTTTAAGGAAATTTGGAAGATGATGGGGGAGGGCTAGGTTTTTGAAGGAAACCTGGTCCTTTTAATGATTCCTTTGTTGCCTTTGAAAAAGTCGCTTTTTTGAGAACTCTCCTCTTTCATTCCTTTTTTAAGTGCTTATTCAATAGGGGGAGCGTTTATAGGAGCATTCCTGTTAGAATACTTTTTGGAGTGTGAGTAAAATGTTTGTGGAAGAAATTCTAAGAAGTTCCCCGATGAGGGAATTGGGAACATAGGTTCGTAATCTCCCCCTCATCGGGGCCGCCAAGCGAAGCGCGGTAGGATCCCAAGCAGGAAACATGAAAAAAGGACTCTCTCCCTGGTAAGATGATTATTGCCACACCATCAAACAAGAGGAGAGAGTCCCATGAAGATTCAACAACATCTTACCACAAATACGTTGACATGGAGATTTGTTTCGATCCCTGCAAAACGCCTTCGCCGAGCTGTTTACGGCTTTGTTGGAGGACATCGACCGACAATTGGCGGAAACCCGGGACAAGCGCCGGTACCACTTGAAAGACAAATGACGCACCACGATTCAAACCCTGTTTGGCGAAGTTACCTTTGAGCGAAACTACTATTTAGACCGAGAACAAAACCGTTACACGTTTTTGCTTGACTCCTTTCTAGCGTTTGATGGATCACAGTCAATCAGCCCTTGTCTAGAAGAAAAAGCGGTGGGATTGGCTGTGGAGTGCTCTTCTTATCGCAAAGCGGCTTGTACGCTTGCCCAGATGGTCGGGTATCCGGTGATGAGCCATGAGGCGATCCGCCAGTTGGTGCTCGAAGCCGAAGCTCCGCTGCACTGTCCGGTTGACCAGCGATATGGACGGGTGCTGTTTGTGGAGGCCGATGGACTGTTTGTTTCTCGCCAAGGGAAGGGAAAACGGGCCAAGGAAGACAAGATCCTGATCGTTCACGAAGGGTGGAAGCTCAACGGCTCACACATCGAATTCGTGAATCAGCGCCATTACGTCCATGAGGGCAAAGGGGAGGTGTGGGAAGGCTTCGAGGAATTTTTGATGAATGAATATGCCTATGATCCTTACCGGGATCTTCTTGTCATCAACGGGGACGGCGCTCCATGGATTACCGGTGCCGGGAGTATTTCAAGGGACGGGTCTGCTTCCAATTGGATCGATTCCACGTGGCGCGTGAGTTGCGCCAATGCCTCTCGGGCCATCCACGGTGGCAGGCGATTCGGCAAAAGCTGGCGAAGCAGGATGAAGAGGGGTTGCTTGTGGAGCTGAACAGCGCCCTCGGCACGCTGAGGGACGAAGCGAAAGAACAACAGCTGGCTGCCTTGATCCACCGGATCGAATCGATGCCGGGATGTATCCGCGATGACCGGGAATGGCTGAAAGAGCAAGGAGTCGACCCCATGCGTATGTATCCGATGGGACGCGCCGAAAGCGTGATGAGCCAATTGGCGTATCGGGTGAAATACCGCCGCAGTTGGACAGACAAGGGACTCAGAGCGTTTTTCCAGGCGATGATCGCCCGGATGGATGGGATTCGTCTTTTCGGACGTCGTTGGGGAGAAGAATCGTCGCATCCGGCGGATGAAACGGCATCCACCAAACAGACGATCGTGAACAAGGCGAAACAACATGTCCGCCGTCTTCTTCCGGAGGTAACGCGGAATAACGTGCCATATTTACAGCAATCGTCCGGGACACCGATCTATCATGCCCTGTCTGAACTCAAGAGTGGTAAAAAAAGGTATACATATTCGTCCATCATGGCAAGGTATGAGAGTCCGAAAGCGCTTACGGATGAAATTCAAAAAAAGGTTCGCTAACCTATGACTTACATCTGTTTTCAGCGAATCAAAAAAGTTCCCACAAAGTCTTGACTGACTCCTTTTTGGAAAGACTTCGGATAAAAAACTCTCGATATGAATCAGAATGAATCAGAGTGGTACAATCGGTGAATTGCTCTTAATTTGGGTATCAAGGAGGACTATACATTTTACATTTCTTAAAAAAGAACATTAATTTAAGTCGCTGATTAAAAGCAGGTTGTTGGGATGGATATTGAGAAAAAGGTATTATGTCTGACTTGTGGATGAGCGAGGAAGGAAGGCTGAAAAAGTCGTTTTCCCTTTCTCAATCTAAAGAAAGATTTAAACGATTTTATCAATACACTGAGATAGTGGCGAACAGTGACAGGACTGTTCACCAATTACCAAGATTACGTACGAACCAATTTTGTTTGTTCTAATTTACATTCATTAATGTACTAATAGATGATGTTTATTTCAGCATATAGTCCCAATGGTGTAATAACACTTATGCCGGACTCATACTCATTAATTTTCCATGTTTGAATATCTTCAAAGTGATTATAAATTTCATCAATATATTCTGAATAAACATCTACATGAAATATATTTTCAACTACAGATTTTTCAATTCCAAATTTGACTTCTAGCCCATATAATGAATTTTCACTATTATCTTGATCAGAATAATCAAATTTAAATATCATTTTTGTTAATTTGTATTCTTTTTGGTCAATAAATACACTTGAAAGAGATTCGATTTCTTCCCTAGTTCTCTTTTCAAATTTATCTTCTAGTCTCTTATTAAGTGCAATCGCATTTGCAATTTTAGGAAAACCAAGCAAATGAAAATAAGTAGCTAAGTTCCCTATTAAAATAGTTTTTATTAAATCTTCGTTTTCGATATGTCCTAAATCTATTTCAAATTCAGGATCTTCGATTCTTAACAACGCTTCTTCTGGATTTCTGTATTGTGGAACAAAAAGTCCTACAACAAGCCTTTGATCAATAAGACTACAAGGATCATTTACATTATTCTTTTGTATTCGGCCAGTCTCAAATTGCCTTCTCATAGAGTCTATACTAGATTGTGTTCCTTTACACTCGAATATATGGAATCTCCCGCTTCTATCGACTCCAATAAAATCAGGTGATTTTCTTGGTCCAGTTTTCCCTCCTGCTGAACCTAATGAAAAGTAAGGAGAATGACTTACTAAGTAATTAGTTGGGATTATTTCAATTAGGTTTAAAGCTTCTGTTAAAACACATGATGAAAAGCCAACTTATAATGCTCCCATAAGGTGAGACACATGAGCGTGATAAATAAGTTATAATGATACCATGAAAAAAAGAAACCGATATACCGCAGAATTTAAAGCTAAGGTGGTTCTTGAGGTGTTGCGTGAAGAGCAAACCGTCAATGAAATAGCCGCCAAATATGAATTAAGCCCAGTCATGGTCAGTCGTTGGAAAGCAGAATTTCTAGAACGATCCTCGATGGTCTTTGAAAAAGGCTCAAGCGAAGTGGATAAAATCCGTAAAGAATATGAGGCCAAACAAGAAAATTTAGAGAAATTGGTAGGTCAGTTAACGGTTGAAGTTGACTGGCTGAAAAAAAAATCTGGGCTCAAATAAGTCTGTTGACGAACGAAAGGCTATGGTCGAATTCAATCACCCATCGATCAACATCAAGCGTCAGGCACAGTTATTAGGTATTCATCGTACTAGCGTGTATCGCCAATCAAAGGGGCAAACAGAAAGCTCAGAAAACATCATGCTCATGCACGAAATGGATATGCTTTATACAGCTCATCCCTACTTTGGCTACAGGCGCATGACTGCGAAACTTCGTGAGAAAGGATTTGATGTGAATCATAAACGCGTACGCCGTCTCATGCGCCTTATGGGTATACAAGCTATTTACCCTAAACCCAACCTTAGTAAGAGGCTACATGCCAAGTACTGCCGACCTTACCTGCTCCGTGGATGGAAGATCACTCATCCGAACCATGGTGGGGAGTGGATATCACCTACCTTCGTATGGGACGGGGCTTTATGTACCTGTTTACCATCATCGACTGGTTCAGCCGCAAAGTGATCGATTACGAGTTATCTAGTACGCTGGAGAAAGGATTTGTCATCGACTGTCTGAAGCGGGCATTGCGTCATGGTAAGCCGGCCATCATCAATAGTGACCAGGGCAGCCATTTTACAAACGCTGACTATCTCGGGCTGTTGAAAGAGTATGGCATCCAGGTATCAATGGATGGCAAAGGACGAGCAACAGACAATAGTCGTACGGAACGCTTCTTTAGAGCATTAAAGTATGAATGTATCTATCTCAATGAATTCGATAATCCTAAAGAGTTGCGAAAAGGCATTCGACGCTATGTTACGTTCTATAATACAGACCGACCTCACCAATCCTTGGACTATTTGACGCCAGCAACAGTGTACAAGCAACCTAAGATGGCTCAAGCATCCTAACCATCGAACGTGATGAGAGGCTTTATATGGAGAGACGGGCATGATAGGCTGTTTTAGCCATGCGATGTTATCTGTCCATCGCTCCAGCGCAAAAAATCGTGCCCGTAGAGGCTCCATGTCAAGCCTTTTTTGCACACGCACCACATTCATAGCGAAAGGAGAGAATGGATAACTTAAATATTATCAATTTGTGTCTTGACAAAGGGGTGCATTACAACTCCCCAATCATCACTCAATATAGTTTTCTGGTGTGAATCAATTTCCTCCCATTCAGGTTTCAATCTTAGCTCTGTAGTAGTAGATATGGCCGGAAAATATCTTAACCACGCCCATATATCTCCTAGAGTGAAGCCATAACTCAAAGGAGGACGTGTTCGAATTGCAATATGAATCATTACTAAAAGTATATTAATGTCTTTTTTTCCAGATAGTTTAGCTAAACTTATAGGTGGACTTTTCCCATTCATAGTCCATGTTGTAGAAACAACATCAATATTAATTTTTTTCCTAATCATTTTGTCACCTCTATATCATCTGTTTCTCGATTTCTTTGATTTTTTTTCTAGTTTGTATATGACTAAAATATGCCTGTTATAATGGCAATGATACCACCTAATACAGCTGTTCCGGCAGCCATACCACCTTCAGTTGCTATAGTTGCTCCAACTCCAAACCATGTCAATGTTGCATTTGTTACAGCTTTACCATATAAAGATGCGATGGTTGTTCCTATAGAAGCTATTCCAAAGGTAGAAACTAATATCCAAGCCCCAAGTGCAGAGCTAACGCTGGCTGAAATCCCCTAAATAGCATTCATTGCAATTACTCCAGCAACTAATGCTATCGTTAATTTTATCAAATTTGATTTGTTCGACTTCGTTACCAAATCTTCTATATAACTGTACTTGAGCAAAATTTCTAACATAAATTTACAAATAAACATAAAAAGAGACATGAACCGATTCCTTGGTTAGAATAGATGTGCTACCAAACTACCCAAACAAAGAGGTTCATGTCTCTCGTATGGATAGATTAGCACATCATCAAGAAATCTACAATACATTATCTTCTCTCGGATTAAAACTTTATTATTCCAAATCTGTGATGAACCATCTCGTCCGCATCATAGATGGAATGCTCACAAAAGGATGTTCTGGTACTCTGACGGATCTCCATCAGTTGAGTTGCCATCCGAAACACCGAACGACGTTGAGTCATTTTTTGCACAAAGCGTTTGGGACGAAATACGACACTTTCAAGCCACACAACAATCCGTTCGTAAACAGATTCATCGATTAGCGAAACAAACGAATGAGCTGGTTTTCCTGATGATTGATGATACGATTTGCCAAAAGACAAATCCCTCGTTACAGGCCAAGTCTCCGATCGAAGGACGTAATGCTCATTTTTCACATATCGAAGGCAAATTTTTATGATGTCATAAGGTAGTCTGGATGATGATTCGTTGTGCTTATCGTGCATTCCCTTATGCCTTTGCACGGTACGATAAGACATCAGGAATTAGTAAAATCGCTCTCGCACGCCAAATGATCCAATCGCTCCATGGGTGGAATCACCGTGTCTATGTTCTGTTTGATTCTTGATATACATCGAAATCGCTCATTGAAGTGTGCCTAACGAAAGGATGGTATGTCATCGCAGCACTGAAAACTAACCAAATCTTGTATTCAAAAGGAATTCGTCCATCCGCCAAAGAATTTGTCCGTTACATCAATGTTTCCGATACCCACCGTGACCGTGGGAGGGGAAACGTATCGAGTGTATCGCTACGAAGGGGCATTGAACGACATTTCTGATGCAGTTGTGTTGTTTTGTTGGAAAGTCAATCAATCGGTGACGAGTGAGCATTTGCGTTGTTTTTTGAATACAGACACAAAAACTGAGCGATCAGGCTATTCTTGAATACTATGCGAAACGCTGGTCGATCGAAAGTTACGTTCAGCAAACGGAAGAAACATTAGGTTTCGATCGATATCGAATCCGACATGAGCGAGCCATTAAACGATTTTGGGTCATCGTACAATTTACGTATATCTATTGCATGATGAAACATTCGAGTAATTTTCCCACCGGTCTTACGAGAAAGATTCATGATCTCATTAGAGTTTATTTATTACGAAGTCCAACAAGGAGTGCCACTGATTTCATTAAAAACTAGTTACGAGACATAAGGGTATCTTTGTTTGCTTTTTGAAGATAGCAATATAATAAATATACTGTAATTTATTAATTTAAATAAAATTACAAAAAAATATTGACTCCTTTGATGAACTTAAATTATAATTTAGACACAAAAGTACCTTTATTTGATGATGATAAGTAGTAATTCTATTTTACACTTTTGGTAAAGCGCTTAACTGAATCGGTTATTTAAAGTTGAATAAAATAAAAAATATTGATTTTTCAAATAATTTAAATTATAATTTATGCAAGATAATTAGCGTTCTTTCAACTATGGTGGATTGTAATTCTACTTTGCACTTTTAGTAAAGCGCTTAACTTAATTTATTAAATGTAGATGGTTTAGATGTAAAGGAGCTGTTAATACTTAAGGCAACATGCAGAGAGGATGCGATAAATGTATGGGAATTGTTTAATTCTTCAATCAGGAGGTCCTACTGCCGTTATTAATAATTCAATGGTCGGTATTATCGATGAAATCTTGAGTTCTTCGTTTACCGGCAAAATATATGGTGCTATAGGCGGGATTCATGGACTGCTGAATGAGTCGTTTATTACACTAAATAACTTGTCTATTCAAGATCGTTACCGGCTTCGATGTACGCCGGGGGCTGCATTAGGTACGTGGCGTTACAAATTAACCCCTGATGATTTTGAAAATATTATTAAAATTTTTAAAAGAAATAATATTAGATATTTCTTTTGTATCGGTGGTAACGGTTCGATGAATGTGGCGAAAATAATGAATGAATTCGCAAAAGCAGCTGGATTCGAAATGGTTGTTATTGGGATTCCGAATTCGATAGATAATGATTTATTAGGGACTGATCATTCTCCGGGATATGGTAGTGCAGCTAAGTTTCTAGTCACTTCAGTTCTTGATGTGAAAATGGACATGTCCAGCTATCCAGAAAGTCGCAGGGTAACGATTATCGAAACGATGGGAAGACATACTGGCTGGCTTGCTGGTGCCTGTGCTTTGGCTGAAGTGTCTACTGATAACGACCAGCTCCTCATTTATATTCCAGAAGTTCCGTTTCATTTGAGTGATTGTTTAAGTAGAATCTCTAAGGCTTGTGATGAAAAAAGAAATACAGTATTAGTAGTAGCAGAGGGCCTACGTAATGAAGATGGTCAATTGATACAACAAGATATAGAATATGATATTTTAGGAAGACCAAAACTCGGCGGTATTTCTTCTTTTTTGAAAGAGAAGATCGAAGAACATATAGGTATTGACACACGTTCTATCGCTTTAAGCATTTGGCAACGGAGCAGTATTGCTCTTGCTTCGAAGGCAGATGTAGATGAAGCGTACAAAATAGGAAAAGAAGCTTGGTTATATGCCGTTGAAGGATATACAGGAGTCATGATTGGCATTAAACGAAATATGAATACAGACAACTACCAGGTATCTTATGAAGCAGTTCCGCTTGAAGAAACAGCAGGGAAAGAGCGATTTGTACCACAAGAATGGTATGATTCTCAAAAACATACAATGACCGAAAAGTTTAAAGAATATGTACATCCGGTCATTCAAGGGGAAATGCTCATTCCGATAGAAAATGGTCTGCCAGCTTATAAGCGAATTATTTAGGCGGCAAAAAGTAAGCGCTTTACATTTGGTTTTAATAACTAATTATAAAAAAATTTCTCGAAGTATATAAAAGGAGTTGGGGAAATTTGAAAGAAAAAGTTCGTTGTGCCGTCATCGGTGTAGGCAGGCTGGGGTTTGTTCATGCGAAAAATGCTGCGACCTGCATCCGAGGAGCAGAAGTTGTCACAATTGTTGCTTCTAGGAAAGAAAGGGCAGAAAAAGTTGCACGTGAGTTAGGTGTTCAAAGCTGGACGAACGATCCCCAAGAAGTATTCGATAATCCACTGATTGATGCTGTAATCATTGTAAGTCCAACGAAGACTCATGCTGAATTAATTATTCAAGCAGCACGGAGCAAAAAGCACATTTTTGTAGATAAGCCGTTAACGGAAACTTTGGAAGAAGCCGATGAGGTGATTAAAGCGATTGCTGAAAATAACGTCTATTGTCAAGTAGGGTTCATGAGACGTTTTGATCCTTGTTATGCAGAAGCAAAAAGAAGAATTGTCCGAGGGGATATAGGAGAGCCTATTTATTTTAAAGGGGTGAGTCGAGATCCTGGTTCCCCCCCTGAAGATTATATTAAAACAAGTGGTGGTATCTTTCTTGATTTGTGTATTCACGAATATGATATTGCTCGTTTTTTGCTTGGAGATGAAGTGAAATCCGTTCAATCATTCGGTCGAGTACTCGTTCATCCATTTATGGAAAAATACAATGATGTTGATCAAGCCATGACATTTATAACCTTTATGAAAGGGGCGGCAGCTAATGTGGAAGGAAGCCGAAATTCTACATTTGGCTACGATGTTAGAGGGGAGGTCGTTGGCACAGAAGGAGTGATTCAAATTGGGTCGATACAACATCACCATAATATCATTATGACCAAGAACAAGAGTTATCATGATAATATTCCAGATTTTCAGACTAAATTTGAAGGTGCCTTTTTACTAGAACTTGAGCATTTTATTGATTGCGTCCGAAATGATGTTAAGCCATCTGTAGATGAAATAGATGGAAAAATAGCGTTGGAAATTGCGGTAGCTGCGACTGAATCGTTTAAAAAGAAGGAAATTGTATATCTGTAAAAATTTTTATAGAAAATAATTTGTAAAGGAGAGGGAAAAATGGAAACGATCCGTTTGACTATGGCACAAGCGCTTTTGAAGTTTTTAGACAATCAGTATGTTGAGTTTGACGGAAAAGAAATTAAATTTGTGAAAGGCGTATTCGGTATTTTTGGCCACGGTAATGTGACGGGACTCGGAGAAGCGCTTGAAAGACAGCCGGGGGATCTAGTATATTTGCAAGGAAAAAATGAACAAGGTATGGTGCACGCGGCAACTGCTTATGCAAAGCAAAAAAACCGACTACAAATTTTTGCTTGCACATCGTCGATTGGACCTGGAGCGTTAAATATGGTGACGGCAGCTGCAACTGCAACGGTCAATAGAATTCCTGTACTCTTGCTTCCAGGAGATATTTTTGCTAGCCGACAGCCTGATCCAGTTCTACAGCAAATAGAAGATCCGACTGATTATACGGTATCAGCAAACGATGCTTTTAAGCCGGTTAGTAAATATTGGGATCGTATTTCCCGGCCAGAACAACTAATGACTGCTGCATTAAACGCTATGCGTGTACTGACCGATCCTGAGGAAACAGGCGCTGTGACATTGGCGTTGCCGCAGGACGTTCAAGCAGAAGCTTATGACTATCCAGTAGACTTTTTTAAGAAAAGAGTGCATCATATCGAACGAAAAATTCCTTCAAAAGCAGCAGTACAGCGTGCGGTTAAGCTCATTTCTGAAAAGAAAAAGCCTATTATTATTGCTGGTGGGGGCGTCCATTATTCATTGGCTACAGAAGTGCTGGCTTCTTTTAGTGAAACGTTCAATATACCGGTGGGAGAGACACAAGCAGGGAAAAGCGCGCTTTCATGGAAGCATCCAATGAATATGGGCAGTATCGGCGCCACAGGGTCACTGGCTTCTAATATCTTGGCTAAAGAAGCAGATTTGGTTATCTGTTTAGGAACAAGATTAACCGATTTTTCGACATCATCTAAAACAGCATTCCAGAACCCAGAAGTGGAGTTTCTGAATATTAACGTAAGCACATTTGATGCCATGAAGATGGATGCACACATGTTAGTGGCTGATGCTAAAGTCGCGCTTGAACTGCTAACAGAAGAGTTAAAGAAAATTAATTATCGAAGCAGCCATGATACAGCCAAATTACAAGAGTTGAAAGAAAAGTGGAATCAGGAAGTAGATAGACTTTATGAGGATGAACGCGAGAATGGCTTGTCACAAACTCGAGTTCTCGGCGAAATTAACCGGTTTATTGATAAAAGCGATATCATTGTATGTGCTGCGGGAAGTATGCCTGGAGATTTACACCGTTTATGGAGAAGCACTCAACCAAAAACATATCATATGGAATATGGTTTCTCGTGTATGGGATATGAAGTGGCTGGTGCGCTTGGAATTAAAATGGCGGAACCAGATAAAGAAGTCTATGCCCTTGTTGGTGACGGAAGCTATTTAATGTTGCATTCGGAATTAGTCACAAGCTTACAAGAAAAGAAGAAAATTAACATTATATTGGTCGATAATAATGGGTACCAATGCATTCACAACTTACAAGTCGCACATGGAAGCGACGGATTTGGAAATGAATTTCGCTATCGCTCTGAAGAAGAAAACGTTTTATCAGGAGATTATTTACAAATCGACTATGCCGCAAACGCTAGAAGCTTAGGGGCGAAAGGGTATACTGCCCGTACGATTGATGAATTAAAAGAGGCGCTTGAGAAGGCAAGAAAAGAAACGGTATCCACATTGATCGATGTTAAAGTTTTACCTGGCACGTCTACAACTGGATATGAATCATGGTGGAGACTTGGGGTTGCCGAAGTGTCCAATAGCGAAAAAGTGCAAGAGGCTTATGAAAATATGCAAGCAAAATTAGAGCAAGCAAGAAAATATTAAGCACCTAAAAATATCTGTTTGTCCCTGAAACTGTTGATGTTGAGGAAGGGTTTTATATCACAAAAGATACAGTGCTCCATGAATACCGATTCCCTTCCTCCTCAAAACTTTAATATTTAATATATGTCAGGAGGAGAAATAAAATGTCAAAGCTTCTAGTAACACCAAAAACACAAGCGACTCAAGACGGTAATGCAATTACAATCACACCTGAATCAGCAGGTTGGAAATATGTTGGCTTTGAAGTTTATCATTTGAAAAAGGGACAGATGTTTGAAAAAGAGACAGGGAGAAACGAAATGGCTGTTGTCATTCTCTCTGGACTTGCAAACGCTGCAACCAAATCTAAACATTGGGATAACATTGGAAAAAGAATGAGTGTATTTGAAAAAATACCTGCATATACCGTATATGTTCCTCATGATGATCAGATAAAGATCGAGGCGCTCACCGAACTCGAAATCGCCGTCTGTCTCTCTCCTGGTGGCGGAGACTATGAAGCCCGGCTGATTAAACCGGAAGACGTCGAAGTCGTAACGCGTGGTTACGGTAACATGGAGAGAGAGATACACAATATTTTGCCAGAAAACAAGCCTGCACATAGTCTATTTGTGATTGAAGTTTTCACACCACAAGGGAATTGGTCAAGCTATCCGCCTCATAAGCATGATCAAGACAATATGCCTCATGAAACATATTTAGAAGAAACATATTATTATAAAATCAATCCTGCAGACCGCGGATTTGCCCTTCATCGCGTATATACAGATGATCGTTCACTCGATGAAACAATTGTTGTTCGAGATGGGCAAGTTGTACTCGTTCCAAAAGGCTATCATCCTGTTTCAGCGCCACCTGGATATGAATTGTATTACTTAAATGTAATGGCTGGTCCAATTAGAAAATGGCGTTTTACAAATGATAAAGATCATGAATGGTTAATGAAATAAAACATGGTATGTTGAGTTGTAAGTAAAAAATTTCAAATAGATAGGAAGGGATGCATAATATGAATCTTCCTTTTCATCTCGGGATTCACCCAATCAATTGGGTGGGCGAAGATGTACTTGAGCATGGAGATTTTTATACGTATGAACAGGTTATGGAGGAAATATCATCACTTGGTTTTGAAGGGACAGAAATGAGTCGTAAGTTTCCTAAAAATGTAAATGAACTAAGGAAAGCATTGGAACATTATAACCTTCAGCTAACAACACAGTGGAAATCCGTCTTTTTTTCTGATCCAAACCGGCATGAAAGTGAATTAAAGGCGTATCGCAAACATGTTGAGTTTCTCAAGCAATTCGGCTGTAAAGTTGTGAGTACAGCGGAGATCGGAGGATCTATGCTTAACCAGGATCCGCGTCGTGGACAGGATGAAACATATGTTGAGTGGTTGGATGATGATGGGTGGAAATACATGATTGAGGGATTGAATAAAGCGGGTGAAATTTGCCGTGAGAATGGGATGTATTTAGTTTATCATCACCATGCCGGTACAGTAGTAGAAAGACCTGAAGAAATCGAGCGTCTAATGGAAATGAGCGATCCCGAAACAGTGTTTCTTCTCTATGATACAGGGCATGCCTATTACGGAGGAAATGATCCTGTTCAGCTATTGGAAAAATATTACGATCGGATTAAATATATCCACTTAAAAGATGTGAGACAAGATGTTTTGGATAAAGCAAGAGAAGAAAAATACAGCATTAGAAAATGTATTAGAAGCGGTCTTTTTACAGTTCCCGGAGACGGTTGTCTTGATTTTGTGCCAATTATTAAAATTTTACTAGAACGAGGTTATAGCGATTGGGTTTTAATAGAAGGGGAACAAGATCCTTTACAATATAATCCATATGAATATGCTAAAAAATCAAAAAGTTATATAGAAAATATTATTAGAAATTTAAAGAGATAGATAATAGGTTTGTCGACAAAGCGGATATTAGCGAGATATAGTTGAGAAACATGATTTAACGACCTGATGTATTCAAAGAACTAGATAGAGGGATCTAACGAAAGCTTTGAATGCATCTATGGAAGAGTGGGAGTGTTCCAAGGACAGAATCTGGAAACTACAAGGTTTAGGAATGCTCAAACAGACGGTACGGAATAAGAATGGGAAACACTCGAAATAAATTATTGAAATTTTTATAATAATATCAAGTTTCAGAAAAATAAAAAAATATGTTGCCCCTTGAAGTTTTTTTAGCTAAAATTAGAATAAATTACACTGGGTAAGCGCTTTACTTATTGGATAAAAAATAAATATAAGCTTTATTGTTATTGTTGGATTAACAGAGTTTTGTCATCCTAAATTATAAATGATGAATAAAATGATGCCTTTTAATTAAGTGCTTATCCGAAAACAGTATCGAGAGGATGGGGGAATCATGGAAAAAACAATACGTTGTGCAGTATTAGGATTGGGGAGACTTGGATATAAGCATGCTGAAAATCTTGCTTCAAAAGTGAAAGGTGCCGAACTTGTAAGCGTTGTCGATCCGCTAGAAGGAAGAGCTGAGCAAGTCGCTAAAGAGTTGGGGGTAAGGAAGTGGTCTTGTAATCCCGATGGGGTGTTCGAAGACGACAATATTGATGCAGTGGTGATTGTCACTCCAACTAGCACTCATGCGGATATGATTAAGCGTGCTGCAAGAAATGGGAAGCATATCTTTGTGGAAAAGCCAATTACTCAGGAGTTAGCTGAAGCAGATGAAGTGATTCAAATTATTAATGAGCATAAAGTTACTTGCCAAGTGGGTTTTATGAGGAGATTCGACCCACCATATGCTGAAGCCAAAAGAAGGATTGAGGCCGGGGATATTGGAGAACCTATTTACTTTAAAGGAGTAAGCAGAGATGGAAACGTCCCTCCTGAAGAATTTATAAAACATAGTGGAGGCATTTTTCTCGACGTTGCTATTCATGATTACGATATAGCGCGTTATTTAATGAATCAAGAAGTGAGTTCTGTTACATCAACAGGGAGCATTCTATTAGATTCAAACAAATTTATGAAAAAATATAATGACGTGGATCAAGCATTATCTTACTTGACTTTTGACTCAGGGGCTACTGGAGATATTGAAACAATGAGAATCGCTCCATATGCATATGATATTCGAGGAGAAGTAGTTGGGACAGAAGGCGCGATCCAAATTGGTTCCATGAGGCTCAATGATGTGAAATTGTTTACGAAAAAAGGAAGTTATCACGATTTAGTTCAGGATTTTCCGACACGATTTGAAGATGCATACTTGTTAGAAATGATTCATTTTATTGAGTGCTTGCAAAAAGGTGAAAAACCAGTATGTACCGAAATTGATGGAAAATTAGCTTTGGAAATCGCTGTAGCAGCAACAAGATCATTTAAAACTGGAAAAACGGTTTATTTAAAAAAATAGCCATATGAAAGAGGGGGGGTGTTTTTAAGATAAAACAAAATTGTTAAAATATGGTAAAATATTACCGAAAAAGGGTGATTTAAAATGAATGTAAAACTAGGCGTATGCCATTGGTCTTGTCCAATAGATGGGCCGTATGCTTTGAAGATGGCATCAGAACTAGGTTTGGAAGGAATTCAGTTAGATATCGGAAGTTATGAGCGCGGATTTCCTTTGTCTAGACCATCGATCCAAAAAGCGTATGTAGAATATGCCAAAAAATATAATATTACTATTACATCGTTGGCAGTTAGAGAGTTAGATAGACACGGGATGACTAGGAAAGATGGCACTATGGAAAAGGAAATTGCAGTAGAGGCAATTTTGAAAGCCATTTCAGCATTAAAAAATAAGTAAGAAACAAATATCAAGAAAGCGCTTAACTGAAATTAAGGGTAGGTGAAACTGTTTGAAAACTTAACAATTGGGATTATTGGAGCTGGAAGAATTGGACGTTTGCATGCTGAAAATATTATTCCTATGCCACAAGTGAGAATTAAAACAATCTCAGATCTTTTTGTCGATAGTGTAAAGGGTTGGGCATGTCAAATTGGTGTTGAAAATGTGACAACGAATTATGAAGATATTTTAAATGATGATGAAATTGATGTTATTTTTATTTGTTCACCAACTGATACACATGTACCGATTATTCGAAGAGCTGCAGAAGTGGGTAAACACATTTTTTGTGAAAAGCCAATCAGCTTTTCGATTCAGGAAACGAAAGCTGCTCTAGAAGCTGTGAAAAAAAGCACTAAATAGAAAGTATATAAGTTGAATTATTGTTTTACAACCAAATTCATTCAGCAATCATGTTAATATGGTCAATGAACAATGCAGTTCTACGTGATGTGAAAAGGTATAAAATTATTTATTGCAATCTAATGCTGGAAATTAAAGTTTAGAAACTGATAAACTTCCATATTAAATATAGTACTTCCTGAAAAAGGTGATGAGAACATGATGGGGAACATTGTCAAAGAGAAACTCTTTATTAATGGCAAATGGGTAGAAACGGATACTACACATAAGATATATAATAAATACACAGGCGAACTTTTTTCTGAAGTTTGTGTAGCAGATGAGAGATTAGTAGATCAAGCTGTTGAAGCCGCAGTGTACGCTCATAAAAATACATTATTTTTACCAGAGCATCGATATACAGTACTAATGCGTACAGCTGAACTCTTACTTGAGAGTAGTGAAGAATTTGCAAAGATTATTGCACAGGAAGGCGGCAAACCGATTACAGACGCAAAGGTTGAAGTCAATCGGTCAATATCCACATTAAAGATAGCGGCAGATGAAACAAAAAAGCTCGTTGGAGAAATTATTCCTAATTATAATGTTCTAGGCCGTTTCATGTATACAGTGAAAAAACCTGTTGGAGTAGTAGCGGCTATTACGCCATTTAACTTTCCGTTAAATCTTGTCGTGCATAAAGTTGCTCCTGCACTCGCAGCTGGAAACCCAGTGATTATTAAACCGGCATCTGATACTGCTACAACTGCAATTAAACTATGTAAACTGTTAGAAAAAGCAGGGGTACCGAATGGTTACGTGCAATGCGTTGTTGGAAGCGGTAGTACAGTTGGTGAACAGCTTCTTCGCGATGAGAGGATTGCCCACTATACGTTTACAGGTTCACCGGCTGTTGGTAAGCATATTCGAAAAACGATTGGCTTAAGAAAAGCTACATTAGAACTTGGTTCAAACTCTGCTACTATTGTTCATAGCGATGCCAATGTTGGAAAAGCTGCAATGAGACTTGCCAAAATGGCATTTTCTCATGCTGGACAGATTTGTATTTCAGTTCAGCGCATTTTTGTCCAAGAATCGATTCAAGAAAAGTTTCTTGAGAAGTTTTTAAAAGAAGTTTCTCTTTTAAAAGTAGGAGATCCGTTAGATCCTGATACAGTCGTTGGGCCAATGATTAATGAAAGCGAAGCGAAGCGTATTGAGCAGTGGGTGAGAGAGGCAAAAGAAGGTGGAGCTGAAATTTTAATCGGTGGCACAAGAGAAGGGAATATTTTTCATCCAACTGTGATTACTAATGTAAGAAAAGGAATGAAAGTATTGGATGAAGAAGTATTTGCGCCAGTTGTTACAGTTTCAGCATATAGAACAATTGAAGAAGCTATTGAACTTGTTAATGATTCGAAATACGGGTTACAAGCTGGCATTTACACATCTGATTTGAATTTGTCCTATAAAATTCCTTACTTACTAGAGGTGGGTGGTGTAATTATTAATGATACCTGCTGTTACCGGGTAGACCAAATGCCTTACGGTGGTGTAAAAGAAAGTGGAAATGGTAAAGAAGGACCGTCATATGCAATTCAGGATCTTGTGGAAACGGTAACAGTTGTTGTGAATCTAGAAGACTAATTGTATTCGAAAAAATACCATTTCATCAAATGGATTAAAGGGAAATGCACCTTAAATCCATTTGACAAGATGCCTGGAAGGCCGGTGATTTTGTACCAAGTAGTCAACCCGAACAGGATAGAAATGCATTGAGGATTACACCTGAAAACTTAAAACTTCGATTAGGAGCACAAGAATCAAGGAGGATAGGGGATGAGTGAACAGCGAGTTCGTTGGGGAGTGTTGAGTACGGCTAGGATCGCACAGAACACTATGATACCTGCTATCAAGCAAGCAAATAATGCGGAAATCGTGGCGATTGCCAGCCCCAATCCCAAAGTTTCGGAAGTTGCAGCGAAATTTGCGATTCCCAACGTATATGGCAGTTATGAGGACTTACTGGATGATCCAGAGGTTGATGCGGTTTATATTCCTTTGCCCAACAGCCTTCATAAGGAATGGGTTATGAAAGCAGCCGAAAAAGGGAAGCACATCCTGTGTGAAAAGCCGATCTCCCTTTCAGCTTATGATACGAAGGAAATGATCGATAATTGTCAGAAAAATCAAGTAATTCTAATGGAAGCCTTTATGTATCAATTTCACCCACAACATCAAGTGGTGAAAGATATCCTCGCTTCCGAAGAGATTGGGCAGCCCAAGCTTATGCGGGCAAACTTCTCTTTCATGTTAGAAGATAGAGCTCAGGACATTCGCCTTGATCCGAATTTGGGTGGAGGAAGCATATATGACATAGGCTGTTACTGCATCCATTCGATTCGGACAATCCTAAATAGCGAACCGACTCGAGTATTTGTCTATGCACCGGCCAACCCGGAATTTAAAGTAGACATGACCGCTATTGCCATGTTTGAAATGGATAATGGGATGATGGCGATCTTTGATTGCAGCTTTGACATGGTGCGGCGCGAAAGATATGAAATAGTAGGGACACGTGGGTCTATATCCGTTCCAAGAGCCTATAATTTACCTGAGTATTTTGATGGCGAGGGTACGATTATCGTGGAAAAGGAAAACGGAATAAAAAGGATTGAAAAGGTATATGGGCATGAATATACTCTTGAAATTGAGCACTTTTCCCAATGTGTAATAGAAGGTGTTCAACCGGTGTACTCAGGTCAAAACATATTACAGAACATGAAAATCATTGAAGCTTGCTATGAATCGCTGAAGTTAGGGAAATGGGTAGAAATAGAACCATATGAAATTGAAGATAAAATTTTATGAAAAAATGGTAATTGAAAAACTTATGAGTAATCAAATTAAATTGAGTGAAACGATTACTTTAAACCCTTCTGAGAAAGCGCTTTACCAAGATATTTAGAGGTTCATAAATGAAAGCTCAAATACGAGTTGCAGTCATCGGATTAGGAAGATTAGGATATTGGCATGCAGAAAATATATCAACCAATAAGTTTGAATCCATCCAATAAATGGGGAGGGGAGTCCTTTGCCTTTGCTCGAGATGAAGAACATTGGGAAATCATTCTCAGGTGTTACGGTGTTAAAAGGGATTAATTTAGAAGTCAAGCAAGGAGAGGTTCATGTATTATTGGGCGAAAATGGTGCTGGAAAGTCAACCGTTATCAAAATTCTTACCGGTGCTTATACGAAAGATGAAGGGGAGATTTATTGGAACGGTCAAGCTGTTGAGATTACAAAACCAAGCGACGCTATCGATATCGGCATAGCGACCATTTATCAGGAACTGAACTTGATTCCTCAGTTATCAGTAGCAGAAAATATTTTTCTCGGACATGAAAAGAAAAAAAACGGCCCTTATTCTTTTCTGGATCGCAAGCATATGCAGGAAAGGGCCAGAGAACTTATGATCCAGTTAGGGCAAAAGGTAGATCCAACTGCATTGGTTGAAAGTTTGGGGGTTGGTCAACAGCAGTTAGTGGAGATTGCTAAAGCCCTTTCTCTAAATGCTAAGTTAATCATTATGGATGAACCAACCTCAAGTCTAAGTGCCCAGGAAGCAGAACAATTACTCTGTACCATTGAAGCATTAAGAGAGCAAGGGATGACATTTATCTATGTTTCTCATCGCCTGGAAGAGATTAAGCGTATTGGAGATCGAGTAACGATTCTTCGAGATGGCATGAAAATCGAAACGGTTGATGTTAAGACAACTTCGATTGATCGGATGATTGAATTGATGGTGGGACGTTCCCTAGATAATAAATATCCTAAAAAGACATTTGCTCGCGGTCAAGAAGCTTTGCGGGTGGAAGGTTTAAAGTTAAAAGATTCTCCCCATAGAATAAGCTTTACTGCCTACCAAGGAGAAGTACTTGGGTTTTCAGGCTTAGTCGGAGCCGGTCGCACTGAACTGATGCGAGCTATTTTTGGGGCTGAAATAAAGGAAGAGGGAAGAGTTTTTGTCTTTGGCAAAGAGGTCTTTATTCGCCAGCCTCAGGATGCTATAAGGTCGGGATTTGCCTTCATTACCGAAGACAGAAAGATGGAAGGGTTATTGCTCAACCAATCCCTTTCCTTTAATATAACCATTGCGAATTTGAAGGAAGTAAAAAACAATGGATTATTAAGCCCTAATAAGATCAAAGATGTAGCTGAAAAGTATGTACGCGATCTACAGATCCGACCTGATAACATCAGTTTGATGGCTCGCAATTTCAGCGGTGGAAACCAGCAAAAAGTGGTCATTGCGAAATGGCTGTTTACAAAGGCACGCATTTTTATTTTTGACGAACCGACCCGCGGAATCGATGTGGGAGCCAAAGTAGAAGTGTACAATCTAATCAACCAATTGGTGGAAGAAGGGGCTTGTGTGATCATAGTTTCATCGGATCTTCCGGAAATACTTGGAATGTGTGATCGGATTTTGGTTATGAACGAAGGGAAGATCACGGCTGATCTCCAGCGTATTGAAGCTACACAAGAAGTAATTATGAAATATGCAACAGGAGGTTGATTCACATGAAGGAACAGTCCAATTCAATAACAGAAAACTCAGGGGTGAATCCTAAAGAAGTGAGTGTAAATTGGAGAAATTTTTTAAAAAAATTCGGATCCCTTCTGGGATTGATTATTCTATCTGTAAGTCTTGCAATTCTTTCTCCGGACTTTTTGCAAGCCGACAACATAATGAATGTTGCCCGTCAATCTTCCATTAATGCACTGCTGGCCTTGGGGATGCTTCTTCCGATTTTAACGGCAGGGATTGATTTATCGGTGGGTTCTTTGCTAGCGCTTGCTATTTGCTCGACAGGTATCTTTGTCATAAAGTGGGGAATGAATCCTATTCTTGGAATCTTGCTCTGCTTAGCGATTGGAGCGCTGGGCGGTTGGTTGAATGGCATCATGCTGACCAAGCTTAAATTGCCTCACCCTTTCATTTCAACATTGGGAACGATGAATATTTTTCGCGGAATAGCGTTGATTATTACAGGGGCTTCACCGATTTTCGGATTTCCGACTGTCATTAATTATGTAGGTAATAATGATCTAGGAATCGTTCCTATAAGTTTTATCTTGGTTATACTCATCTATTTCGTTTTCCATGTTTTTCTTACCCGGACCTCAACGGGTAGATATATCTACGCTATTGGAAGCAACAAAGAGGCAGCACGATTGGCAGGTATCCCTGTAGACAAAGTGCTCATCCTTGTTTATACCTTGAGTGGGTTAATGGCGGGCCTAGCTGGTCTTGTCCTGATCGGAAGAACAAATTCCGCTTCTCCGATCGCAGGTTTATCCTATGAGCTTGATGCCATTGCCGCAGTAATCATTGGAGGCGCTAGTTTCTTTGGGGGCGTTGGCACGGTTTGGGGGACTTTAATCGGTGCCCTCATCATTGCAGTATTGAGAAATGGATTGAATCTGCTTGGAACCACCTCTGACTTGCAGGTAGTGGTTATCGGGATCGTTATTATTGCTGCCGTTTATGTCGATGTTTTGCGTCAGCGTTCAGCAAAAAAATAACCATCAAGTTTGGTACATATAGTTCTGGTATTTGGATTATATGTACCACATTAAAATAAATTCAATTGAAAGGGGTCTATCAAAATGAAGAAAACTTTTCGCTTGGTATCCTTATTTTGGATGTGCATGTTGCTCTTAGTACTTTCCGCTTGTGGAGGGACAAAACAAACTACCACGGGGCAACAGAATGCTAGTCAAGCCAATTCTCAAACGGATGCTAGTGGGGAGAGCAAGAAACCGAGATTTGCAGTAGTGCTTAAGCAATTAAATACCGATTATTGGAGAATTGTCATGAAAGGTGCAAAGGATGCAGCTGCAATGTATGGGGCCGATGTAGAATTTTTGGGGCCGGCAGCCGAAACGCAGTATGAAGAGCAAATCCGCATGATCGAAGACCAAATCGTTAGAAAAGTGGACGGGCTTTTGGTTGCGCCAAACCAACCGGATGCTACATTGTCGGCATTCAAGAAGGCAAAGGATGCTGGTATCCCAGTGATACTACTAGATACCGATGCGAAGTTTGAAGATAAGGTTTCTTTTATTGGTACGGGGAACTTTAAGGCGGGAGAATTAGCTGGGAAGTTTATAGCTGATAAGTTAAGCAATGGTGATAAGGTTGCGATCATTCGTGGAACCACGGGGAACCAAACACATAATGACCGTGAGGATGGATTCAAAAAGGCGTTGGAGTCGAAAAACTTGAAATATATTGTACAAGATGCACAATGTGACCGTGCAAAGTCAGTCAGCGTCATGGAGGACATTGCAACAGCAAACCCGGATTTAAAAGCGGTATTTGCTACTTGTGATGAGTCTGCGTTAGGAGTTCTGAAAGCGCTTGAAGGAGCGGGCAAAACCAATATTCCGGTCATTGGCTTTGATGGAACACCAAACGGGTTAGAGGCATTAAAAGAAGGAAAACTGGTGGCAGAAGTCGCACAAGACCCTTATATGATTGGTTACCTTGGAGTTCAAACCGCTGTAAAGGTAACGAAAGGCGAACAAGTGGAAAAGCGTATCGATTCTGGAGCCAAACTTATTACTCAGGACAATGTTGAGGAAGAAATGAAAAAGATTGCTGATTATTTAGAATAAGGTAGTGTTGAAAGATGGGAACCTTTGATTCCCTCTCACTTTTTTACTATTAATCGGTAAATTAACAAATATTCTTGGAAGGGGAGGTTACATCAACAGGGAGCATTCTATTAGATTCAAACAAATTTATGGAAAAATATAATGACGTGGATCAAGCATTATCTTACTTGACTTTTGATTCAGGGGCTACTGGAGATATTGAAACAATGAGAATCGCTCCTTATGCATATGATATTCGCGGAGAAGTAGTTGGGACAGAAGGCTCGATCCAAATTGGTTCCATGAGGCTCAATGATGTGAAATTGTTTATGAAAAAAGGAAGTTATCACGATTTAGTTCAGGATTTTCCGACACGATTTGAAGATGCATATTTGTTAGAAATGATTCATTTTATTGAATGTCTGCAAAAAGGTGAGAAGGCATTCTGTACTGAAGTTGATGGGAAATTAGGTTTAGAAATAGCAGTAGCAGCAACACAATCATTCAGAACAGGGGAAACAGTTTATTTACAAAGCGGAAAGAATAGTTGAATAGGGTGGTATCCTGAAATTATCCAATTTAAGGAAAAGGGGATGAGTGACTCCAAATGAATGCGAAACTCGGTATATGCCATTGGTCCTGCCCAATAGATGGGCCGTATGCTTTGAAGATGGCATCAGAACTAGGTTTGGAAGGAATTCAGTTAGATATCGGAAGTTATGAGCGCGGATTTCCTTTGTCTAGACCATCGATCCAAAAAGCGTATGTAGAATATGCCAAAAAATATAATATTACTATTACATCGTTGGCAGTTAGAGAGTTAGATAGACACGGGATGACTAGGAAAGACGGCACTATGGAAAAGGAAATTGCAGTAGAGGCAATTTTGAAAGCCATTTCAGCTGCAGAGGCTATGAATATTCCAATTGTTATGCTTCCTAGTTTTGAAGATGGGGAAATTAAAACGGATCGGGATTTTCAAAGGGTTGTAAACTGTTTAAAAATGGCATGTGAGGAAGCCGAGAAGAAAAATATAATAATCGCAACTGAAAATCTGCTGTCTATAGAGGAAACAAAGCAACTTTTCAATTTAGTTAATAAACCGAACCTTAGATTATACTTCGATACCCAAAATTATCACTTAAGAAGAAATTATAATGTGGCAAGTATGGTAGAAGAGCTTTTTCCTTATATTTGTGAAATCCACGTGAAAGATGGTAGAGATGGACATATGAGCGGTGCCCTTTTGGGTGAAGGAGATTCTGGTTTTTTTGAAACGATGGAAGTATTAAGAGAAAAAAATTATAGTGGGTGGATTCTGCTAGAAAATTACTATGATCTAAGACCTTTATCTTTAGAAGGAGATGATCCAATAGAGTTATTAAGGAGAGATATTTCTATTTTAAAGACACAAGTTTTGTATTCAAATGGATAAATCAAATTACAACCTTATAAAGGGAAATGGGGGAAGAGGCTTATGAAAAAAAAGATGATAAATCTATCAGTTATGTTGCTGGTTATTGCTGTTCTTTTAATTGGATGTGTCCAGCAAGAGAGTACTCAAGGAGGGAAAACAAGTAATGATAATAAAATAGTGGTTGGATTTTCACTCGGAACAATTAAGGAAGAAAGATGGCAGCGGGAAATTGAAATGGCAAAGAAATTCGCAAAAGAACATAATTTTGAACTAGTAGTTCAGTCTGCAGAGGAAGATGCATCTAAGCAGGTTAAGCAAGTGGAAAATATGGTTACACAAGGAATTGATGTTTTGATTATATCTGCGCAGGATTCAGAATCGGCTGGAGCTGTCGTAGATATAGCACATAGAGCGGGGGTTCCAGTGATTGCATATGACCGACTGGTTCGAAACGGTGATTTAGATTACTATGTTACATTTGATACGGTAAAAGTAGGAGAGTTGCAAGCTCAAGGGCTTGTACAAAAGTATCCGAAAGGGAATTATATTTGGCTTTTAGGTGGGCCGGAGGATTTTAATGCGTATCTACTTAAAGAAGGGCAAGAGAAGGTATTAAAACCTCTAATTCAGAAAGGGGATATTAAGATCGTTACACAACAGTGGTGTAAAGGGTGGAGTCCTGAAGAAGCATTAAAACATACCGAAAATGGGCTTACTGCAGCAAATAACAATGTAGTAGCAGTTCTTGCTTCAAACGATAATACAGCTGGAGGAGCAGTACAAGCATTAGAAGCTCAAGGATTAGCCGGAAAGGTCGGGGTTTCAGGACAAGACGCTGATTTAGCAGCAGTTCAAAGAATTGTAGAAGGTAAACAAACGATGACAATTTACAAACCAATAAAAGTTTTGAATCAAAAAGCTATGGAATTGGCATATGCTTTGGCTAAAGGAGAGAAGGAAAAAGTGAATAGCATGGTAAACGGTAAAGTTAACAATGGAACTAAGGATGTACCTAGTGTAGTAGTTGATGTTGTCAACGTTACGAAAGAAAATGTAGTTGATACGGTAATCAAGGATGGATTCCATAAAATTGAAGATGTTTATAAAAACATCCCGAAGAATGAGTGGCCGAAACAATAATGATATGAAAAGGGGTATCTATCTATCTGGTAGATATCCCCTTTGTCCAAAAACAAACGTGATGGAAAGAAGGTGGGATCATGGGATCGTATATATTAGAGTTAAAGAATATTTGCAAAAAATTTCCTGGAGTAAAAGCATTAGATAATATCAATCTTAAAGTTAAATTTGGAGAAATACATGCACTGTGTGGAGAGAATGGAGCTGGGAAATCAACACTAATAAAGATTCTCAGCGGCGTTTATCCATATGGAACGTATGAGGGAAAAATTTATCTTGATGGAAAAGAGGTACAATTTCGTAATATTCGTGACGCGGAAAATAACGGGATCGTCTGTATTCATCAAGAGCTTGCACTAGTAGGTGAATTAACTGTTCAAGAGAATATTTTTTTAGGAAACGAGCCGAATATTGCAGGTGTTATTAAAGAGGACGAAATGTATATTAAAACTAAAAATCTTTTAAATGAGCTTGGATTAGATATTGATCCCAGAGAATTAGTTAAAAATCTTGGTATAGGGCAACAGCAGTTAGTAGAGATTGCTAAGGCGCTATCCAAGAATGCGAAAATTCTTATACTTGATGAGCCTACTTCAGCATTGACTGAAAAAGAAAGCAATACTTTGTTAAATATCCTTTGTCGTTTGAAAGCAAAAGGAGTTACATCTATTTATATTTCCCATAAGCTTGATGAAGTCCTAAGTATCGCTGATACTGTTTCCGCTATACGAGATGGGCAATACATTGGTTCAAAGGATATTAATGAAATTAGCAAGAGTGAACTTATTTATATGATGGTGGGGAGGAAGCTCGATAAACTATATCCACGTAAAAAGAGGGAGAGAAAGGATTGTAGTTTTGAAGTAAAGAACTTGACTGTTTACGATCCTGAAATTCAATCAAGAAAAGTTATTGATAATATTAGTTTTAGGGCTTATAAGGGAGAAATATTGGGTATAGCCGGTTTAATGGGAGCAGGCAGGACAGAAATGGTTTCCGCAATTTTTGGAGTTTTCCCTGGAAAAAGGGAAGGAGAGTTTTATATAGATGAAAAAAAAATAAATATTCGCCAACCAATAGATGCCATCCAAAATGGAATCGCTCTTGTTCCGGAAGATAGAAAAGGAACCGGACTTGTTTTAAATATGACTGTCAAAGAAAATATTTCAATGGCTAGTTTAAGAAATTTTTTCAATTTTATTATTAAAGAAGATGAGGAAAATTCGTACACTCTTCGTTATGTTCGTGATTTAAATATAAAAACATCTAATATTGAAGAAGCTGTAAATAACCTTAGTGGTGGAAATCAGCAAAAAGTTGTACTGGGAAAGTGGCTATTAACAAAACCAAAAGTCCTTATTTTAGATGAGCCTACTCGTGGAATTGATATTGGTGCTAAATTTGAAATATATGAACTTATTAATCAGCTAGTGGATGAGGGTGTTACAGTAATTATAATTTCTTCTGAGCTTGAAGAAGTTCTGGGGATTAGTGATCGAGTTTTAGTTATTTATGAAGGTAAATTGAGGGCTGATCTCCCTATTCAAGAAGCAACCCAAGAAAAAATAATGTATTATGCTACAGGAGGGGTCTAAAAGTATGGAAGGAAAACCCAATAAAAGTTTAGACAACAATAAAAAGAATTTTAATCCAAAAAACTTTTTTTCTACTAATGTAAGAGCATATGCCATGATCATTGGTCTAATACTTATATGGGCCATGTTTGCTATATTAACTGACGGGATATTTCTTTCAGCACGCAATATATCTAATTTAACTATGCAAATGGCTGTTGTTGCTATTTTAGGAGCAGGAATGGTCTTGGTCATTGTGACTGGCCACATAGATTTGTCTGTGGGTTCACTAGTAGGTTTAATAGGAGGAATTGCTGCAGCATTAATGGTTTGGAAGGGGTGGGGCACTGGACTAACTATTATTACTGTCCTCTTAATCGGGTTGGCAATAGGAGCTATTCAAGGTTTTATAACTGCCTATTTAAATGTACCTGCCTTTATTGTTACGTTAGGTGGAATGATGGTTCTTAAAGGAATATTACTAGGGATTACAAAGGGAGTCACTATTGCTCCTATGAGAGAAAGTTATAAAGTTTTTGGTCAGGCTTATATTACAAACGTAACCTTATTTTGCTTTGCTGGACTAGTGATTTTATCTATGTTCTTCCTAGCTTATCGCAAAAGAAAAAGTGGAATTAAATATAATCTAAAACAGGAACCAAGCTCTTATTATGTTAAACCTTTGGTTTATAGTCTTTTGATTTTAGGCTTTGTTTACATTATGGTTGCCTATAAAGGAATGCCCGTTCCTGTTTTCATTATGTTGATTTTAGTAATTGTATTGACTTTCTTAGCGGATAAAACAACATTCGGAAGAAGTGTATATGCAATAGGCGGGAACTTACAAGCTGCTATTTTTTCGGGTATCTCAGTAAAGAAAATTGTTTTGATTGTTTTTGCTTTAAATGGACTAATGGCTGCTATTGCGGGAATCATTTTGTCTGCGAGGTTAAACGCTGGTTCTCCTGCAGCTGGAACAATGATGGAATTAGATGCCATTGCAGCGGCTGTTATTGGTGGAACAAGTTTAATGGGGGGGAAAGGAAAAGTATATGGTGCAATTTTAGGTGCTTTAATCATGGCAAGCTTAGATAACGGAATGAGCCTGCTTGATATGGATGCTTTTTGGCAATATATTGTGAAGGGCTCAATTTTGATTTTTGCAGTATGGTTTGATATATACAGTAAAAAGAAAGCATAGGATTTTGTATTAAATTATCGTGTTGTAAAACGCATAATGGATGCATAAATGCACATACAAAAAACACCGCTTTGGAAATCATATACAGCGACCAAAAGATAAACACCCAAGGGGTGGATGCTATCATGATTTCCAATTCTATGATCGAATATGCACTAACTGGAGAAATGGATCCTATTTTAGATGTATTATTTCGATACATCGATCAACTTTCTTTGGAACCTCTTATGTGACATGAAGATCACCCGTGCCCAAAAAAATTACTGATCAAGATTTGGGAAGTGGTTATTCAGCTTTCGAAGCATCATCGAACGGGTCTTTAATCAACCGGATAGTGATAGTCTGGAACCATCACGATCGTATGGATTTAATTGATATTTGTTGCATATGTAACTTTGTATACCTATGCATAAATTTTAGTTTTCACTATAATTTTACAACACCATCTTAAATATTAAAGTGAAAAAGTACAATAAAAAGCTTTAAAAAGTCAAGGATTTGTATTATAATAAGAAATGAGGAAAGCGCTTAACCATAATGAGGGTAGGTGAAATTATTTGAAAAAGTTAACAATTGGAATTATTGGAGCTGGAAGAATTGGACGTCTGCATGCTGAAAATATTATTCATATACCACAAGTGAGAATTAAAACAATCTCTGATCTTTTTGTCGATAGTGTAAAGGATTGGGCATGTCAAATTGGTGTTGAAAATGTGGCAACGAATTATGAAGATATTTTAAATGATGATGAAATTGATGCTATTTTTATTTGTTCACCAACTGATACACATGTACCGATTATTCGAAGAGCTGCAGAAGTGGGTAAACACATTTTTTGTGAAAAGCCAATCAGCTTTTTGATTCAGGAAACGAAAGCTGCTCTAGAAGCTGTGGAAAAAGCAGGCGTAAAGCTACAGGTCGGCTTTAACCGTCGTTTTGATCGTAATTTTGTAAAAATTCAAGAAGTAGTAAAAAACGGGCTTATCGGAGAAGTGCATATTGTAAAAATCACATCCCGCGATCCTGAACCTCCTCCATTAGAGTATATTAAAAGTTCAGGAGGTTTGTTCTTTGATATGTCAATCCACGATTTCGATATGGCTCGTTATGTGACGGGAAGTGAAGTGACAGAAGTATATGTTCAAGGAGCTAATTTAATTGATCCAGCTATCGGTGATGCAGGAGATATTGATACTGCTGTGATTACTTTGAAGTTTGCAAACGGGGCAATCGGAGTGATTGATAACAGTCGTAAGGCTGTATATGGATATGATCAGCGTGTTGAGGTGTTTGGATCGAAAGGTAGCATTATGGCGGAAAATGACCATCTGACCAACGTCGAGATAAGCACAGAGGAAGGGGTATATAAAGATAAGTTAAAGTACTTTTTCTTGGAGCGTTATAAAGAGGCCTATATTCGGGAAACATATGCATTTATTGACTCTATTTTACACAATAAACCACTCTGTTGTACCGGAAATGACGGTTTACAAGCAGAATTAATTGCTAGAGCTGCACAGCAGTCTCTAAAAACAGGTAAGCCCGTAAAAATTGAATATATAAAAATTTAAAAAGATGGCATAGACTTACTGCTTTATCTTATTTTTTTCAGGCATAAGGTAAAGCGCTTAACCTTTTTTATTAAAAGCAAGTTTAAGGAGCATTCCTGTTAGAAGTTTTTTCGGGGACTTGAATAAAAAAAGCCCT
>ERZ1673786.15-NODE-15-length-81884-cov-22.579440_pt1 | contig 81884 bp, 98 predicted proteins | sample MGYA00580130_ERZ1673786 | MGnify/ENA primary metagenome ERZ1673786 (study PRJEB41219, sample SAMN04549644) | soil metagenome | isolation source: soil | place: USA: Georgia, Sapelo Island Microbial Observatory | collected 2009-05-20 ...
CTCTTGTCAGAATCAACAGGCACGCTTTTCGTTTTGTTCAGTTTTCAAGGATCATGTAACTACTTCGACGAAATAACATTATAACAAAACAATTGTGTCCAGTCAATGTTTTTTATTTTTCCACAATGACTTTCATAATATATCATGGCGTCAAAATGTTTGTCAATACATTTTTTAAAACACTTAACAAACAGCGACGATTAATAATATATCAACTTTAAACTATTTCGTCAACACCTTTTTAAAATTATTTTTAATTCTCCATCCTTATTCATAATTAAAAGTTCAATTCATACAATTTTACAAGATAAGGACAAGGAGGAGCATCAATGAACCGTTTTTACATCATCCATATTAAAAAAATCAAACAATTACTTTTTTTAATCATAATCGCTTTTTTTACTGCTGTCTTTATGTACTTTCAAACAATACCAAATATCCCGGTTTTCACTACAAAGAACGGGCCGAAAGCAATTTATAAAGGAGACGGAAGCGGTAAGAAAATTGCCTTGACATTTGATATTAGCTGGGGAGATGAAAAAGCAATTCCAATTTTAAATACTTTGAAAAAATATGGACTAACCAATGCAACATTTTTTGTATCCGCCTCATGGGCCGAACGCCATCCTGAAGTAGTCAAAAGAATTATCGATGACGGTCATCAGCTCGGCAGCAAAGGATATGCTTATAAAAACTATACTGAGTTGGACACTAACGAAATTAAGCGTGATTTATCTTTAGCCCAGCATACATTTCAAAAGCTTGGTATCAAGGATATAAAATTGCTGCGGCCCCCAACCTGCCAATTCGATCAAAACGTTTTAAATATTGCTGAACAATATGGATTAACTGTCGTCCATTACAGTGTAAATTCAAATGACTGGCAAAACCCGGGAGTCAACAAGATTATCCAAAATGTTACGAAACACTTAAAACCAGGTGATATTATCCTGCTTCACGCATCAGATTCAGTTAAACAAACTAACCAAGCGTTGCCGGCGATTATTCAACATTTGAAACAAAACGGCCTTAAAAATGTAACCGTACAAGAATTAATTGAAAACAGCAATGCAAGAACGAAAGAACTATCATTCAAATGAAAAGAACTTTGGAAGTAAATTCAAACCAATCGTTTTCAATATTTTGGAAATCAATAAGCATTTTAAAGAGCTATAAGGAAAATTCCTTCAGCTCTTTTTTGCTTTTGGCGAGTCATTTGTCATTTTCGGCAAAATCAACAATTGGTAAGCATTGCAAATTAAAATTGGAAACAGCATTAAATACAGCCAATCTCTATCATTGACACGAAGGGCCGGCATCCACTCAATCACTGAAACAACAACCATAAAAAACAATGCAGGGACAAACGCATCTTTATTCGTCTGTTTTTGCTTAAAATAAGCAATTACAGCAGAAAACAACAAAATGACAACAGCTACTAAAATATACGGGACAATGGAATCTCCAGTTTGCGCAAAAAATTGATATCGAAAATAAACTAAATCAAACAACACAAAAATGATTAACAAGATTTGAACAGAGTTCCATAACGAAACTGAGCGAAAAATGCCTAGGCCAAACCTGTGCACAGTCAAATAAGCGAAAAAGCCCATTTGGCTGATGATGCTGAAAATAAAACCTACTCCGATCAACCAAAACAATACTGCAACAATTTCAACAATATTAAAAGACAAAAACAATTTTTCATACTCGCTCCATCTTAAGATAAAACCAACAATACTTGTCGCAACTCCACCTACAATGAGAGTAGAAAGGAAAAATCGTACCCAATTTCGGCTTTTCACTGCCAACCCCTCCATTTTTCGTAAAATATCATATGATTTTATCAATCCAACTTGTATATTACCATATGGCAAAACTTTTTTCGCATAAAAAACAGTTGGTTTCTCAACATAATGGTAGAAGTTATTATTGAAAGGAGCTAAATGAAATATGAGAGGTAGAAATTGTTCGCTCCTCATCATGATGCTTATATGGATGATCGTTGCAGGATGTGCGGATCGGCAGCAAAGTGAACCAATGAATTATGATGAAACAAAAAAAATGGTTGTAGACATATTAAAATCTGACGAGGGAAAAAAAGCCGTTCAAGAAATTATGAAGGATGAAGAAGTTCAACGAAACCTCATTTTAGATCAAAAAACCGTCAATAATACGATTGAAAAAACGTTAACATCAGAAAAAGGGAAGGAATTTTGGAAAAATACATTTGAAGATACAAAATTTGCGGAAGGATTTGCGAAAACATTGCAAACAGAACATGAAAAAGTGATCAAACGTTTAATGAAAGATCCGGAATATCAAGGAATGCTTATGGATGTGCTGAAAAATCCTCAAATGGAAGAAGAACTATTGAAGGTTTTAAAAAGCAAAGAATACCGCCAATATTTACAGCAGCAAATTACAGATGTTCTATCAAGTCCGCTCTTTCAACCGAAAATTGAGGAAGCGCTATTGAAGGCTGCTCAGCAAGCTCAAAGTAAACAACAAGGCGGGGGCAGCTCCGGAAACGAAGGCGGGGGTGGAGGCCAATAGACCTCCTCTCCCTTCCTTTACTTTTCTGTTATCTCAATCACTTTTCTTGCTATATCTAAATAAATTTTCCCTATTGGATGGTTTTCATTATAAACAGACGGAGCAAAGTCCTCTTCATGCCAGTCCGGCTGCTCAAGCGGAATTTGCCCTAATAGAGGGACCTGCAAATCCTCTGCAAGCTTCTGACCTCCGCCTTTCCCAAATACATACTCTTTTTGGCCTGTTAATTTACTTTCAAAATAGGACATATTTTCAATAACTCCTAAAATTTCGTGCTCCGTTTTAATGGCCATTGCACCAGCCCTTGCAGCAACAAATGCAGCTGTTGGATGAGGCGTAGTTACAATGATTTCTTTACTAGTTGGAAGCAATGTATGCACATCTAATGCAACATCACCTGTACCAGGAGGCAAATCAAGGAGTAAGTAGTCCAACGATCCCCATTCAACTTCTTGGAAAAAGTTATTCAGCATTTTTCCGAGCATCGGACCTCTCCAAACAACAGGCGCATTATCTTCAACAAAAAAAGCCATTGATATGACTTGCACACCAAACCGCTCAACTGGAATAATTTTATCCCCGCGAACGATCGGCCGGTTCATGATCCCCATCATATCAGGAACGCTAAAGCCGTAAATATCTGCATCAATAAGACCAACTTTTTTTCCTAGACGAGCAAGGGACACAGCCAAGTTGACAGATACGGTTGATTTGCCGACACCGCCTTTTCCGCTTGCTATTGCAATAAAGGTTGTTTTTTCATTCGATAAAATGGAAGGGCTTGTACTATCAGAATAATACTTTTGGACAATTTCCTTTGGAAGCTCCGAAAAACGCAGCCCAACAGTCTCGGCACCCGCTTGTTTAAGCTTTGCAACAATTTGCTGCTGGAGTGTTAACTGCTCGCTTGTTCCCGTTTTGGCAATTGCTATTTTTAAACTAATATGTTTTTTTTCGGGCTTGATTTTTATTTCTTCAATCGCATTCAATTCTTTTAAAGATTTATGTAAAAATGGATCTTCCAACTGTTCGACAATGGACCTTACATCTTCTTCCCGCATCGTATCCACAACCACCTTTTTTCCATAAGACTTTTAATAGTATATAGTATAACACATTTCCAACAGTCCATTGAAAATAGATGCCTGAGAAGAATCCATTTATTCCGGTATTTGCTGTTCATTGGAAAAATAACGCAAAACCCCGTTGTAAATGGCGGCTGCCACTTTTTTCTGATATTCTTCAGAAGCAAGAAGCTCTTCCTCAGAAGGATTGGATAAAAACCCCACCTCCACAAGCGCACCCGGTTTTTTTGCATGCTTTAGTAAATAGACACCGCTTATTGGCTTTGCTTTTCGATCTGTATTTCTTAAATTTTTCCTTAATTCATCTTGGATAAATTTCGCAATAGCTTCATTCTCCTGATATTTTCCGTCATAAAATGTTTGCGCTCCCCTCCATTTTGGAGATGGAATAGCATTTAAATGGATGCTTAAAAACAAATCGGCGTCTGATTCATCAATTAGGCGAACGCGCTTTCGAATATCTTCTGATTTTCTCCGGCTATATCCGTGTGTATCGTCCGAAGCCAAATCTTCATCTTTTTCTCTTGTCAATAACACTAACGCTCCCTGCTCTTGTAAATAATCTCGAGCAATATTGGCAATTTTTAAAGTTATATCTTTTTCCAGCAGTTTTTTTCCTACTGCTCCTCCATCGGGACCTCCGTGACCGGGGTCTAAGTAAATGATTTTTCCTGATAATGGAAGATTCCATGATTTCCATGAATTGAAAAGGGAGAATTGATATTGAATGATAAATACGAGAATTAGAAACCCAGCAATAAACAGTGCCCATTTCAGCTTTTTTTTCACTCCGCATCCCTCCTGCTCGTCCCTTCAATTCAATATATGGAAAAGCATGAGGATTTATGATTACTGCAATTTTAATTTACATCTCTTTTTTCCAGCTAATTCCCACCAGAAAATTGGCGCATTCGAAATTTAACTAATCTGCTCAAACTCGTCATTCTCCCCAACAGATAATATAGCTGTAGAAGCCGTCAACTTTCTGCCATACAGCTGTTTGTGCTTTAATGATAAATCGCCTTATCACTTTTCGGTCCTAGATATGAAGTTTAAATTGGGGGCAATTGGGGATAATGGAATGCTTCACTTGAAAATAAAATTGTATTTCTGATTCAGTTTTTATACAGCGCTTTTTTCAAAGAGTCATAAAAAAAGCTCCCGCAAATATGGGAGCTAAGATGAATGTTGCGTTTCAGTTATAACGAGACCGATCAGGCTGGCACGGTCAATTTTATTATTTGTATTTGACGGTAACTTTCGTGCTTTTTCCTACATTTCCAGCCTTATCTTTTGCATACACTAGGAGAACTGTTCCGGCTTTTTGTTTTTTGATTGAAACGGAGAAATTTCCGTTTTTATTCGCTTTGCCCGAACCGATAACTTTCTTTCCTGCTTTGACATACACCGTTGAATACGCCTCTGCTTTTCCTGTCACCGAGGAAGATTTTCTTGTCACTTTGTTCACTTTAGGAGCACCCGGTGGTATTTTATCGAGTACCGTCACTTTTCGAGCCGGACTCACATTCCCCGCTTTATCCGTCGCTGTTACGTAAAGAATTGTTCCGGCTTTTTGAGCCGTTTTTAACGAAATTGCGAATTTCCCATTTTTATCTGTCGTGCCGGTGCTCAATACTTTGCTGCCGGCCTTTATTGTTATTTTTGATCCTGCCTCTGATGTCCCCCTGACCGTTTTATCTTTATTGCTGACCGAATTTACACTCGGAGTACGCGGCGGTGTTTTATCAATTACCGTCACTTTTCGCGCCGGGCTCACATTCCCCGCTTTATCCGTCGCTGTTACGTAAAGAACTGTTCCAGCTTTTTGAGCTGTTTTTAACGAAATCGTGAATTTCCCATTTTTATCTGTCGTGCCGGTGCTCAATACTTTGCTGCCGGCCTTTATTGTTATTTTTGATCCTGCCTCCGCTGTCCCTCTGACCGTTTTATCTTTATCGCTGACTAGGTTTACGCTTGGAATGCTAGGAGGCGTTTTATCCAATACCGTCACTTTTCGCGCCGGACTCACATTCCCCGCTTTATCCGTCGCTGTTACAGACAAAATCGTACCAGCTTTTTGCGGTGCCCGTAATGGGACAGAAAACTTGCCGTCTGATCTAGACGTTCCTTTTCCTAATTCAATTGTTCCTGATTTTACCGTTATCGTTGCACCCGCCTCCGACGTTCCTGTCACTGCTTTATCTGAATCTTTCACTTCATTGACAGCAGGTGCTGTCGGCGGCGTTTTATCAACCACCGTTATTTGAACCGACTCGCTTTTATTTCCCGCCTGATCCCTGGCATATACGCTTAATACAGTCCCAGCTTTTTGTTTACTGATGGAAATGCGAAAAGATCCATTATTGTCAGCTGCTGCAGAGTTCAATATCTTTGAACCAAGCTGGACATAAACAGTAGTTCCTGGATCAGACAGCCCATTTATAAATGTATCCCTATCACTTACCGGGTTTACTATCGGTTTGCTTGGAGGAGTGGAAGGCTTATTTTCCTCTACATCAAAAAAAGTATAAGTGATGTCATCTCCTTTAGATGCAGGAACAGTTTCATTACCAACAGCCCGTTTTACTATGGCTCCGCCGCCCCGCAAGCTGGCGGATTCTCCCGAAAATATTTTTGGAATTAATGAATCAAAGCCCTCTTCACCATTAAAACCATATATTCCCGTATCTTTCTTCAGTAAAAGGGCGGCGCGGAAGTTCGTCATCAATTTTCCAAATGTAAGGGTAGGGTCGATATAATTTTTCGCTACATTCTCTACTGCTTTATAATCATTATGAGTATCTGTTAAAATCTCTTTGAAAATCTTGTTTCCTTGATTCGCTTGAATTCTGACATATTGTCCAAAAAGATAGGACAAGGAATAGTTAGACAAAGTGTCGCCATTATCATCCCAATACAATAATGAATGACCATTTGTAATGGAGGTAGAAATATTGTAGTAATTAATGGTATTCATTAAAGGTTTTCCAGTATACATGTGTTCAGCTGCCATTGACAATGCTTCATCTAGCCATGTATCCATTTGGGAGCCATTTTCTATAAATACATTTTGGTTAAAATTCACCATATGTTGAAATTCATGTGCCAATGTTTCGTATGCAGCACTTACATCCTTTTCCGTCCCTGTTCCCATTAAAGGATACGTATCAATATAAAAAATCTCTGATTTGTTGGAGTATGGAATATCATGCAAATCTCCTCCATAAAAGTAACCAGCAATATACCCCCCTAATCCTGCAAAACCATCTTGTATATCATAACAAAGAATGTGAATTTTCCCGTTTCCGTCCACATCGGATTCGCTGGCAAAATTTTGTGTGATGAGCGGATAAATTTTTTGATCAAATTCTTGCCCTAATTTTTGCGCATCAGCTTCTGTAATTTGATTATCATAAACCCATACGTTCGTTTTTGTACCTGAATACAGCAGCTTGGCGCTAATTTGTTTATCTTCATTGGTCGTAAAATCATGCACCCAAAATGTCTTAGTATCGCCAACTTTATTGAGAAACTTTTTGGAGAGAGATTTTTGTTGAAGTTTCTTGTCTTCATGTTTCTCCGTATCAAACGGTCTAATTACATCCAGTTTATAAGCATTCAATCCTATTTTTTTGTTTATCGTATATTGATCATTATTAATCTTGAACGCTCCAGTGTCTTGAGTATTATTCACGTCTACGGACTCGTTGCTGATTAATATGTATTTATTTCCTCCAGATGCTGTGCCTGAACTTCTTTCCTGTGCAAAACCGCTAGCTGGCACCAATAATAAAAAAATAAGAACAAGGCATAACGACTTTTTCAACCAACCCATTTCTCCACCTCTTTATTTATAAAAAATTGATAGAAATATTATAATGGATGATTTTGTATAAGGCACTAAAATTTTTTGAACAGTCACAAAAGTTTTAAGCCTATTCGCCTAAATGAAAAGTGCTAATAAAATCTTTGTGGTAAAGAGAAAAGAAACGTGTCAAAGCTCAGCAAAAAAAGACAAATAAAAAATAAAAGCTGATTTCCTCACCTGCGCTACACAATAGGGGGGTTGCTCGGCAAATGATAAAAGCTTTTTCTCTCTGCGAAAATCTGGAATCGTTGAAAAGACGTTCATATCGAGATGAACATTTTGAAAACCGCAATTTTTGTTTTTAAAAGTTTTTATAACATAGCCACAGTGCATGGATGTCGCCCAAATTGTCCTTACGAGTAATATTTCACATAGGAAATAAAAAACCATTTTGCTTCATTCTTCCTTGCAAAAAATAAGCAGCACTGCCAATAAATCCTGAACTTTTCCTTTTTGAAATAAAAAAGCCAATCAAAAGGCGAATTCAGCAATGGCCACCGTCAAATCATTTTTTCACAAGCCGTTTTTAGGCATAAAAAAAGCCCGTTCCAACGAAGTTGAAATGAGCCATGCATGAACTGCTTTTAAAGCTTTAGTTTGTATCTCTTTTTTCCAGCTAAAAACCCTTCTTCCCACCAATAATGAATAAAGTGCTGGCATGTCAAATAGATGGATTCCATAACAAAATCATCATTTGATTCCCTTGCCAAATAAAGAATATTGTCAAATAAATTGTTAATAAGCTCTTGTTCTTCCTGTATACAACGTGTATTGGCCTGCTCCATCGATTCCCCGTAATATCCGAACCGGCTGTAGGCCGCTCCCAACAAAAAAGATTCAATGGCCGAGTGGACACACTCTTCTTCCATTGCAGTTTTATGGAAGCGTTTTTGAAAAAAAGGATTAAACCATTCATCAATCATATTTTTCAATTTGCGAATTGGGAGATCTTTTAACATTTTTCGCTCAGTGAGAAGCTTTTTTTCCTGCCGTCTTTCATTAAAGTCTGTAATTACATTCATCAAAATCTCCTCCTTGTTTTTATTTTTTTCAGTTCACGCTGTTCCATTCAACCACTCCTTTCCAATTGCAAATAAAAAACCACAACGATTTGTTGTGGTTTAAGGTTCGAATCATTAACGTTTTGAAAATTGCGGTGCACGGCGTGCTCCTTTAAGACCGTATTTCTTACGCTCTTTTACGCGAGCATCTCGAGTTAATAAGCCTGCACGCTTTAACGTTCCGCGATATTCTGGATCAGCTTGTAAAAGTGCACGAGCAATTCCGTGGCGAATAGCGCCTGCTTGACCAGTGAAACCGCCGCCTCTAACATTTACTAGTACATCATAATTGCCAACTGTCTCTGTTAAAACAAGCGGTTGTTTAATATCTTCAATCAAAGCTTTTGTTGGAATGTAATCTTCAATGTTCCGTTTATTAATTACGATACGGCCTTCACCAGGAACTAACCGAACACGGGCAACAGAGCTTTTGCGACGACCGGTACCGTAGTATTGAACCTGTGCCAAAATGATAACCTCCTTATTAAATTATCCGCGAAGTTCATAAACTTCTGGTTTCTGTGCTTGATGAGGATGTTCGCTTCCTCTGTAAACATGCAATTTTTTAAACATTTGGCGTCCAAGGGAACCTTTTGGAAGCATTCCGCGAATAGCAAGTTCCAGCATTTTTTCAGGATAGTTGTTTCGCATTTCTAATGCAGTTCTTGATTTTAAACCACCAGGATGCTGGCTGTGGCGATAATAAATTTTGTCTGTTAATTTTTTTCCAGTTAATTCGATTTTTTCAGCATTAATAATAATTACGTGGTCACCTGTATCTACATGCGGTGTAAACGTTGGTTTGTGTTTTCCGCGTAAGATAGATGCAACTTCGCTTGCTAGACGTCCTAAAGTTTTGCCAGCTGCATCAACAACATACCATTTGCGCTCAACTTCATGCGGCTTTGCCATAAACGTTGTACGCATTGTTTTCCCTCCTTAATCGTTCATGTCGAAAAGTCTATTTCAAAAACACGATTATTTTCCGGGGCTAATCGTGGGGCTTGAAATACATACCATATGTTATCTTATCTTTTTAAGATATGAATGTCAAGAAAATGTTACACCTGGATTAGTTGTCATAATAAACTTTCCAAAGATATAGACCGCATCCAGAAACTGTTTTCCCGGCTCTTGATCTATCTTTGGCTGCGATAATTTGTTTTATTTCTTCCGGCTTGCGCTTCCCTTCTCCTACTTCAATCAATGTTCCGACTAAAATGCGAACCATATTGTAAAGGAAGCCGTTTCCGACAAAACGGAACGTAATTTCATCTCCTTCTTCCCATATATCTGCTTCATAAATAGTTCTCACTTTATTTTCCGTTTCTGTTTTAGAAGAGCAAAAGCTTGTAAAATCATGTGTTCCAATAATGAAACGGGAGGCAGTTCGAATCGTTTCAATATTTAACGGATTTGGAAAATGGTATGCATAATGACGCCGGAACACATCTCGATGAAAACTGCGATACAAACGGTAGCGGTATTCTTTCTTCTTTGCAGAAAATCTAGCATGAAAATCTTGATCGACAAGCTCTGCATTTTGAATGGAAATATCTTGAGGAAGCAGCGTATTCAAAGCAATCGGCCATTTTTCCATCGGAATTTTGAGGCTTGTATCAAAATGAAATACTTGGCCAACAGCATGCACGCCGACGTCTGTTCTGCCGGAAGCAGTAATTTTTATCCGCTCCCCTTTGTGGATTTTCATTAATGCTTCCTCAATCTCTCCTTGTACTGTCCGGAGGCCGGGCTGGCGCTGATAACCGCTAAATCCTGATCCATCATACGAAACTGTGCATTTAATCCTCATTTTTAAAACTCCTAGGCACGCAATAGTAATAAAATAATTGATAACAGCAGGATAGAGGCCATCATAATGGAATCAATCGCTCCCCATTTCAGCTGCCTGATTTTCGTACGTCCTTCACTTCCGCGATACCCCCTGGCTTCCATAGCGGTAGCAAGCTCTTCGGCCCGCTTAAAAGCGCTTATGAAAAGTGGTACAAGCAAAGGAACGATTGCTTTTATTCGCTCTTTTACAGGCCCTGATGTAAAATCTACCCCTCTTGCCATTTGCGCCTTTAAAATTTTTTCTGTTTCCTCCAGCAGAGTCGGTATAAAGCGAAGAGAAATAGACATCATTAATGCTAGTTCATGGACAGGAAGTTTAAATTTTTTAAAAGGCTTTAACAGACTTTCCATTCCATCCGTTATTTCGATAGGCGTTGTTGTTAAGGTCAATGTCGTTGTCATAAAAATTAAGAAAATGAACCGAAGAGAGATAAAAAACCCTTGCCGCAAGCCTTCTTCATAAATGGAAAAAAAGCCGAAGCGGAACAGCATGTCCCCTTCTTTTGTTACTAAAATGTGCAGCAAAAATGTAAACCCAACGATCCATATAACAGGTTTTAAACCGTTCCATAAGAAAGAGAACGGAAGCTTCGTCAGCAAAATAATGATGAACGTAAATAATCCTAATAAAAAGTAAGTGATTCCGTTATTGGCAAAAAAGACGATAAAAACATATAAAAAAATCGTTAGCAGTTTTGCACGGGGATCCATTCGATGAATGACTGTGCTGCCAGGAACATATTTTCCGATGATGATATTATCGATCATATACGACACCTTCTTTTAAAAGGGCTTCAATGAAATCGGCCGTTTCCTCTAAAGTCAATGGCTTGTCTTCAACCGTTAAAGAAAATTTTTCTTCAAGCTTCATGACAAATTTAATTGATTCCGGCAAATCGAGCCCAAGCTGCTCCAGTTCCCCAGTCAACCGGAATATTTCCTTTGGCGACCCTTTCATCTTTAATTCCCCTTGGTGCAAAACGGCAATTTCATCAGCGTACTTTGCTGCGTCTTCCATGCTATGCGTTACTAATATTGTTGTTAATTTTTTTTCTTTATGGAGACGATAAAAAAGCTCCATGATCTCATTTCGGCCTTTTGGATCCAATCCTGCAGTCGGTTCATCTAAAACGAGCACCTCCGGCTCCATCGCTAAAACACCTGCAATCGCCACTCTTCGCATTTGCCCCCCGCTTAGCTCAAACGGGGATTGATGAAGGATTTCTTCTCCTAGACCGACAAGCGGCAGCACTTCTTTTACCTTTTTTTTCGCTTCTTCAAACGATGCGCCAAAATTCATTGGACCGAATGCTATATCTTTTTCGACGGTTTCTTCAAATAATTGATGCTCTGGGAATTGAAAGACAATTCCGACCTTTTTTCGGATAGATTTCAAGTTTTTCTGTTTTTCTCCTGCCTTAATCAGCCGGTCTCCAAGTTGAATAGAGCCTTTCGTTGGCAAAAGCAGGCCGTTTAAATGCTGCAAAATCGTTGATTTTCCCGACCCGGTATGCCCAATCACGGCCAAATATGTTCCTTCATGGATATCCATATTGATATCACACAAAGCGAGCCGTTCAAAAGGAGTGTTCATTTGGTAACGATGTTCTAATTGTCGGATTTTAATGTCCATAATTCGTCCACCAGGCTTTCTACATTAAGGTGTCGCGTCGCTAAAGGCACTCCTTTTTCAAGAAGCCGTTTGCTCAGCTTGTAAGAAAACGGAAGATCTAAACCGATGCTTACCAGCTCCTCTTCCAAGCGAAACACTTCTTTCGGAGTTCCCTCCACAAATTTTTTGCCTCCATTCATTACAATCATCCGATCTGCTTTGGCCGCCTCTTCCAAATCATGAGTGATGGAAATGACCGTCACAAGCCCTTTTTCTTTCAATGACCAAATGGTTTCAATTACTTCCCGGCGTCCAATTGGATCAAGCATTGAAGTCGCTTCATCTAAAACAATAATGCTTGGTTGAACAGCCAAAACGCCTGCAATCGCGACCCGCTGCTTTTGTCCGCCAGAAAGATGATGAGGTTCCCGTTCTAAAAATTCATTCATTTTTACAATTTTCGTCGCCCATTCGATTCGTTTTACCATCTCTTCTCTCGGTATACCTATGTTTTCCATACCAAAAGCGACATCGTCCCGTACAGTGGCGCCGACAAATTGATTATCTGGATTTTGAAACACCATTCCAATCCGTTTTCGAATATCCCAAATGGTTTTTTCTGATAATGTGATTCCTGATACAGTAACGGTTCCTTCGTCAGGCAGCAGCAGACCGTTTAGCATCCGGGCCAATGTTGATTTCCCTGATCCATTGTGTCCGACGATGGCCAGCCATTCCCCTTCATACACATCAAAGGAAACATCCGTTAGTGCAGGCTTTTCACTTTCTTTATTATAGCGGTATGTTACATGTTGAACTTGAATGATCGACCGTTCCACAGATGCCCTCCTCCCGCCTCAAGTACAGATGAAGTAAACGCGAATATCATGTCTATAAATATGAGATGCAGAGGCTGCCAAAAGAAAATCAATCCGCTTTGTAAAGTACTTGAAGATAAATAAAAAAGGGCATAGATGCAGTCATTACAACTGTCCCGCCCTTGAAGTTCATTTATATCTAAATTACACGAATTCAATGATAACCATTGGTGCTCCGTCACCACGGCGAGGACCCATTTTCAAAATTCGTGTGTAGCCGCCTTGACGATCTTGGTAACGTGGTGCCACTTCATCAAATAATTTTTGCAATGCATAGAAAGGTTTTTCTTTTTCCTTTCCGTCTTGGCCTGAAACTGTCACAGTTTTCGCAACCTCATTGCGAATAAACTGTGCTGCTTGGCGACGAGCATGCAAATCACCACGTTTACCTAAAGTAACCAGCTTCTCTACAACAGCACGAAGCTCCTTTGCACGGGCTTCAGTCGTTTCAATTCGTTCGTTAATAATTAAGTCCGTTGCTAAGTCACGGAGCATTGCTTTACGCTGCGCACTAGTACGTCCTAATTTTCTATAAGACATGTGATGTTCCCTCCTTTGTTGGAAGTTGATCTATATAGACTTTGAAAAATCAGTTAATCGTCTTTTCGTAAACTCAAACCAAGGTCTTCTAATTTTTGTTTTACTTCTTCTAGCGATTTGCGTCCTAAATTACGCACTTTCATCATGTCCTCTTCTGTTTTGTTCGCAAGTTCTTGAACTGTGTTAATACCTGCACGTTTCAAACAGTTATAAGAACGAACAGAGAGGTCAAGTTCTTCAATCGTCATTTCAAGCACTTTTTCTTTTTGGTCCTCTTCTTTTTCAACCATGATTTCAACATTTTGCGCTTCATCTGTTAAGCTAACGAAAATGTTTAAGTGCTCCATCAAAATTTTAGAGCCAAGTGCGATAGCTTCCTTTGGACCGATGCTTCCATCTGTCCAAACATCAATTGTCAGCTTATCATAATCTGTCACTTGACCAACCCGTGTATTTTCCACTTGATAAGAAACTCTAGAAACGGGTGTGTAAATCGAATCGATTGGGATGACACCTATTGGTTGATCTTCCCGTTTATTTTCCTCAGCCGGGCTGTATCCTCTCCCGCGCTTCGCCGTCATTCTCAGCCGCAAATGAGCATCTTTCGCAAGAGTTGCAATATGAAGATCAGGATTTAATATTTCAACATCGCTATCGTGAGTTATATCTGCTGCCGTAATGGGCCCTTCACCTTGTACGTCAATTTCTAGCGTCTTCTCTTCTTCTGAATAAATTTTCAGAGCAAGCTTTTTTAAATTTAAAATAATCGTTGTAACATCTTCGACGACACCATCAATTGTAGAAAATTCATGGAGGACGCCGTCAATTTGAACAGATGTTACAGCGGCACCAGGGAGTGAGGATAATAGGATACGACGTAAGGAGTTACCCAAAGTTGTACCATATCCACGCTCAAGTGGCTCGACAACGAATTTCCCATATTTCGCGTCATCACTGATTTCAACCGTTTCGATTTTTGGTTTTTCAATTTCAATCATTCTAAATAAAACCCTCCTTCAAAACGTCGAAACCCCGGCTAGACAAAGAAGAGAAAACGCGTCTAACCGAAATTCCCCAATCATAAAGTCCCGAATGTGCACAAACAACATCTTAATAAATGCTAGAATCTATAACTGTATCATAACCCATTATTGACAGGGTTACAAAATATATACAGATAAATTACACACGACGACGTTTTGGCGGACGGCATCCATTATGTGGAACAGGTGTGACGTCTTTAATAGATGTCACTTCAAGACCTGCTGCTTGAAGAGCACGAATCGCAGCTTCGCGGCCTGCGCCAGGTCCTTTTACAGAAACCTCTAATGATTTCATTCCGTGCTCCATAGAAGCTTTAGCAGCTGCTTCAGCTGCCATCTGTGCAGCAAACGGAGTTGACTTACGAGAACCTTTAAATCCTAATGCACCGGCACTTGACCAAGCAATTGCATTGCCGTGCACATCAGTAATAGTGACAATCGTGTTGTTAAAGGTTGATCGAATATGTGCGATGCCTGTCTCAATATTCTTTTTTACGCGGCGTTTGCGAGTATTTGTTTTACGAGCCATTTACAGTTAACCTCCTTTACTTATTTTTTCTTGTTAGCAACCGTACGGCGCGGTCCTTTACGAGTACGTGCGTTGTTTTTCGTATTTTGGCCTCGAACAGGCAAACCACGGCGATGGCGGATACCACGGTAGCAGCCAATTTCAATGAGACGCTTAATGTTTAGAGAAACTTCCCGTCGAAGATCTCCTTCCACTTTATAAGTGTCGACAATGTCACGGATTCTTCCTAATTCTTCTTCTGTTAAATCACGAACACGAGTATCTTCGGAAACTCCAGCTTCAGCTAATATTTTTTGAGCTGTTGAACGACCGATTCCGTAAATATAAGTTAAAGAAATGACAATGCGTTTATCGCGTGGAATATCTACACCAGCAATACGCGCCATAATATGAGCACCTCCTTCAAAAATTAACCTTGTTTTTGTTTATGTTTTGGATTTTCGCAAATAACCATAACTTTTCCTTTTCTGCGAATGACTTTACATTTTTCGCATATAGGTTTCACTGATGGTCTTACTTTCATGTTTACCCAACCTCCTTAATAATCCGGAGTGCAAATTATTTATATCGATACGTAATTCTTCCGCGGGTTAAATCATATGGTGATAATTCAACCGTTACTTTATCACCCGGCAAAATACGAATAAAATGCATTCTAATTTTTCCAGAAACATGAGCCAGCACGGTATGACCATTTTCCAACTCTACTTTAAACATCGCGTTAGGCAACGTCTCAACAACGGTACCCTCTACTTCAATGACATCGTCTTTCGCCATTCAATTGTCTCCCTTCCTCAAATCAGTAACTTGTTCATTGACAAATCGGCTTATTGCATATCGAAGTTTGCCATTTGTCACACGGCCAGTTTCCAATATACTGTTCTGAACTTCCGGAGATACGCAATCAAAAAATTCAAGATGATGGATGTTTTTTTTCTTTGGAGAATGAAACTTTCGCTTTTCTCCATCGGCAATCAATACGAATCGATCATCGAGAATTTTCACGACAATCGCATATTTGCCAGCTTCTCTCCCTTTCGTAATCAAGACAAACTGACCTATTTGCGGACTCGACTCAGGATCACTCACGCACATCACCTTCACTTAGGGTGTTGTTAAAATTTCATAACCTGTATCAGTAATGGCAATTGTATGTTCAAAATGAGCACACATTTTGCCATCTACAGTCACGACAGTCCAATTATCAGCTAACGTTCTGACATAACGGCTTCCCGCATTGACCATAGGCTCAATCGCTAAAACCATACCGGGCTTCAGCCTCGGCCCTTTGTTCGGTGGACCATAATGCGGAATTTGAGGATCCTCATGCAAGTCTTGCCCTACGCCATGACCTACGTATTCACGAACAATGGAAAAACCGTGAGATTCGACGTAAACTTGAATGGCATGAGAAATGTTCGAAAGTCTTCCCCCTGGTTTTGCTTCTTCTAATCCTTTATATAAAGATTCTTTTGTAACATCAAGCAATTTCTGTGTTTCTTCGGAAATTGTACCGACAGGATAAGTCCATGCAGAGTCCCCGTGATAGCCGTTGTATTTCGCACCAATGTCAATACTAATAATATCTCCATCACGCAATACACGGTCTCCAGGTATTCCGTGAACAAGCTCTTCATTCACGGAAGTGCAAATACTGCCGCGAAAACCATTATACCCTTTAAATGAGGGGATTGCATCATGTTCACGTATAAACTTTTCAGCAATACTGTCCAGTTCTTTTGTTGTAATACCAGGCTGAATATATTTCTGGAGTTCTTGGTGAGTTAAAGCAACAATCCGTCCAGCCTCGCGCATAATTTCAATTTCGCGCTTTGTTTTGCAAATAATCATTCACCCAAGCCTCCAAGCAAGTTGCAAATATCTTCAAATACTTTGTTAATCTCTTGCTGACCGTCAATATTTTTCAAATAGCCTTTAGATTTATAGAAATCAAGCAGCGGTTTCGTCTGCTTCAAATTCACTTCCAAACGGTTTCCAACGGTTTCAGCGTTATCATCAGCTCGTTGATATAAATTTCCTCCGCACTTATCACAAATTCCTTCTTCTTTTGGCGGATTGAATACAAGATGGTACGTTGCACCGCAATTTTTGCAAATTCTTCGTCCTGTTAGCCGTTCCATTAAAATTTCTTGGTCAACATGAATGTTGATAACATAATCAATTTCTTTATTAAGCTCTTTTAAAATTTGCTCCAAAGCCTCCGCTTGAGCAACGGTGCGCGGAAAACCATCCAATAAAAAGCCTTTATCAGTATCATTCTTGCCTAATCTTTCCCGAACAATACCAATCGTAACTTCATCCGGCACTAATTCGCCTTTATCCATATAAGACTTCGCTTGTAACCCTAACTCGGTTCCATCTTTTATAGCTGCTCTGAACATATCTCCTGTTGAGATATGCGGGATGTTGTATTTTTCAACAATTTTTTCAGCCTGTGTTCCTTTTCCTGCCCCAGGCAGCCCCATTAATACTAAATTCATGGACTCTCCCCCTCAAACGCTTTTCGAGGGAATGGGACATTCATCGCCCCACAACCTCTTATTTCATAAAACCTTTGTAATGACGTTTGACAAGCTGGCTCTCAAGCTGCTTCATAGTTTCCAAAGCGACACCGACAACGATCAAGAGACTTGTTCCACCTATTTGTGCTGAAGAAGGCAAGTCAGCAAATTTTATAAAAAAGACAGGAAGTATTGAGACAACTGCTAGAAAAATAGAACCGACAAATGTTAAACGGTATAAAATTTTCGTTACGTACTCTTGTGTACTTTTTCCTGGTCTTATACCCGGTATATAGCCGCCTTGCTTCTGCAAATTTTCAGCCATTTGCTCCGGGTTCACTTGAACAAATGTATAGAAATAAGCGAAAGCAATAATTAATGCAACGTAGATGATCATCCCGATAGGTTGCGTGTAATCAAATGTTTTTTGAATCCATCTTGTTACATCATTTGGTCCAAAGAACGATGCAATCGTAGTGGGGGTAACAATAAACGATACTGCAAAAATGACTGGAATGACCCCAGCAGAGTTAACCTTCAATGGGAGATGCGTTGAATGTCCCCCAACCGGACTTTTACCTGCAAGCCGCTTTGCATACTGAATCGGAATTTTTCGGAATGCTTGTTGAACGAAAATAACAGCTACAACAACTAATAAAACGGCAAGAACAAGCAAAACGACAGTTACAATTCTTAAAAATAGCTGATCGCCAACATCCGCAAATTGTTGAGCATAAATTTGGTTTACTGCCGTTGGAATGCCGGCAGCAATCCCAGCAAAGATAATAATAGAAATACCGTTCCCAACGCCTTTTGCGGTAATTTGCTCACCAAGCCACATTAAAAAGGCTGTTCCCGCAGTTAAAACAAGTGCGATCAACAAATAGTTTCCAATGCCAGGGTTTATGATTAACAGACCGCCGGCCATATTATTAAAGCCATATGACATTGCCAGCGCTTGAATAAATCCTAAAATAATTGTTAAATAACGCGTGAATTGGGCAAGCTTTCTGCGGCCTACTTCACCCTGCTTCGACCACTCTGTAAATTTCGGTACAACGTCCATTTGCAGAAGCTGAACAATGATTGAAGCAGTAATGTAAGGCATAATCCCCATTGCTAAAATGGAGAAGTTTTGCAATGCCCCGCCTCCAAAAATGTTCAAAACGCCAAATACGTTCAATTGGTCTTGTGCTTTTAGTACGTCTGCGTTCACACCCGGGACAGGGATAAAAGTGCCGATCCGGAAAATTACCAGCATAAGAAGGGTGAACAAGATTCGATTGCGAATGTCACCCACGCGCATAAAATTGGAGATTGCCTTGAACATTAAATCACCTCAGCAGAACCGCCGGCGGCTTCAATTGCCTCTTTTGCTGAAGCAGAAAATTTGTGTGCTTTAACCGTTAATTTTTTCTCTAATTTACCGTCTCCAAGCACTTTAATACCTGCTTTCAGTTTGCTTACAACACCTGTTTCCAAAAGAAGCTCTGGAGTAATTTCCGTACCGTCTTCAAAACGATTCAATTTGTCCAAGTTCACAACTTGATATTCTTTGCGGTTAATGTTTGTAAACCCACGTTTTGGCAAACGACGGAATAGAGGAGTTTGACCGCCTTCAAATCCAGGCCGAACTCCACCGCCAGATCGGGCATTTTGTCCTTTTTGACCACGTCCAGCAGTTTTTCCATTACCTGAACCAATACCGCGACCAACACGATTCCGCTCTTTACGAGAACCTTCTGCCGGTTTTAATTCATGAAGCTTCATAACCTTGGCACCTCCTTATTTGATTATTGTTCTTCCACTTTCACGAGATGTGACACTTTATTGATCATTCCGCGAATTGCCGGATTGTCATTATGAACAACTGTTTGATGCAATTTCCGCAAGCCTAATGTTTTAACGGTTATTCTTTGGTCTTCAGGACGACCAATTACACTCTTTTTGAGGGTAATCGCCAATTTTTTTGCCATTGTCTTTCCCTCCTTATCCTAACAGTTCTTCAACCGTTTTTCCACGAAGTTTAGCAACATCTTCTACACGCTTCAGCTGCTTTAACCCGTCAACTGTTGCCCGAACCATATTAATCGGTGTATTGGAGCCTAAAGATTTAGATAAGATATCGTGAACACCTGCTAATTCAAGTACTGCACGGACAGGTCCTCCAGCGATAACCCCCGTACCTTCAACAGCAGGTTTCAAGAGAATCTTTCCTGCACCGAATTTACCGATTACTTCGTGTGGAATGGACGTACCTACAATTGGTACTTCAATTAAGTTTTTCTTTGCATCTTCAATTGCTTTGCGGATAGCATCAGGAACTTCTTGCGCTTTACCAGTTCCGAAACCTACATGACCGTTTTTGTCTCCGACAACAACAAGAGCAGCAAAGCGGAAACGACGGCCACCTTTTACTACTTTTGCAACACGGTTTACGGTAACAACACGTTCTTCAAGTTCAAGTTTGCTTGGATCAATACGACGCATCACTTTTCCCTCCTTTGTCGATTAAAATTCAAGGCCAACTTCGCGAGCTGCATCAGCTAAAGCCTTCACACGTCCATGATATAAATATCCACCACGGTCAAACACAACAGATTTAATACCTTTTTCAAGCGCACGTTTTGCAACAAGTTCGCCGACCTTTTGAGCAGCTTCTACATTCCCAGTTGATTCCAAGTTAAGCTCTTTATCCAAAGTAGAAGCACTCACAAGCGTTTGGTGATTTGTATCATCAATCACTTGAGCATAAATGTGCTTGTTGGAGCGGTATACATTTAAACGCGGGCGAGCGGCTGTACCGGAAACCTTTGAACGCACGCGTGCATGTCTAGTTTTGCGAACCGCATTTTTACTAGGTTTTGTAATCATCTACGTCACTCCTTTCTTTCTTTATGCGGCATTACTTAGCAGTCTTACCTTCTTTGCGGCGCACATATTCTCCTTCATAGCGGATGCCTTTTCCTTTATATGGTTCAGGCGGACGAACCGCACGAATGTTTGCAGCGACTGCGCCAACACGCTCTTTATCTGTACCTTTAACGACGATTTTTGTTTGAGAAGGAACGTCGATTTCAATGCCTTGTTCAGGTTCATATTCGACTGGATGAGAGTATCCGACATTCAATACTAGTTTCTTTCCTGATTTTGATGCACGGTATCCGACCCCGATCAGTTCTAAACTTTTTTCAAAGCCTTTGGAAACACCTTCAACCATATTGGCAAGAAGGCTGCGAGTCGTCCCGTGAAGAGCACGGTGCTCTTTATTGTCAGATGGACGAGTAACAGTTAATACTTGATCTTCAACTTTTATATCCATATCTGGATGAAATGTACGGGTTAATTCTCCTTTTGGTCCTTTTACTGTTACTGTATTTCCATTAATCGTAACAGTGACACCTGAAGGAATTTCAAGCGGTTTTTTCCCTACACGTGACATGAATGACACCTCCATTTCGTGTTAAAAAATTACCAAACGTATGCGAGCACTTCTCCGCCTGTTTGCTTCGCGCGCGCTTCTTTATCAGTTAAAACGCCTTGAGAAGTCGAAACGATTGCTATTCCTAATCCATTCAACACACGTGGCACTTCATTAGCTTTTGCATAAACGCGCAAGCCTGGTTTGCTGATTCGTTTAAGGCCAGTTATAACACGTTCGTTGTTAGGCCCGTACTTTAAGAAAATGCGCAAAATACCTTGTTTATTATCTTCAATATATTCATAATCGCGAATAAACCCTTCACGCTTTAAAATTTCAGCAATTTCCCGTTTAATTTTGGAAGCAGGAACTTCCAGTTTTTCATGACGAACCATGTTCGCATTGCGAATGCGAGTAAGCATATCTGCAATAGGATCTGTCATCACCATTATAAATAACCTCCTTCCCATTTATCGATACTACCAACTAGCTTTTTTCACGCCAGGGATCTGACCTTTGTAAGCAAGTTCACGGAAACAAATACGGCAAAGCTTAAATTTGCGGATGACTGCATGCGGACGGCCGCAGCGTTCACAGCGTGTGTATTCACGCACTTTAAATTTTTGCTTGCGTTTTTGTTTCGCAATCATTGACTTTTTAGCCACATTTTCGCCTCCAATCTAAATTAGCGATTATTTTGGAACGGCATGCCGAACAGAGTTAATAGCTCGCGAGCCTCTTCATCGGTTTTTGCTGTTGTAACGATTACGATATCCATACCTCTTACTTTATTTACTTTATCGTAATCAATTTCTGGGAAAATAAGTTGTTCTCTAATACCAAGCGTATAATTGCCGCGGCCATCAAATGATTTTTTAGATACACCACGGAAGTCGCGCACACGTGGTAAAGAAACGGAAATCAATTTGTCAAAGAAATCGTACATACGCTCTCCACGAAGCGTAACTTTGCAGCCGATCGGCATTCCTTCACGAAGCCGGAAGCCGGCAATGGATTTTTTCGCACGAGTCACTACAGGTTTTTGACCAGAAATGAGAGTTAATTCTTCAACAGCACTGTCCAGCGCTTTCGCATTTTGGACTGCATCACCGACGCCCATATTGATGACAATTTTTTCGATTTTAGGAACTTGCATAACAGATTTATAGTTAAACTTGTTCATTAGTGCAGGTATGATTTCTTTTACGTATTTTTCTTTAAGGCGGTTCATAAATAGACCTCCCTTCCAAATTATTTATCTAAAATTTCACCTGATTTTTTTGCTACACGCACCTTTTTGCCGTCCACAATTTTATAACCGACACGAGTCGGTTCACCTGTTTTTGGATCTAATGGCATTACATTTGATACATGAATAGGCGCTTCTTTACTGATAATTCCGCCTTGTGGATTATCTTGAGAAGGCTTCGCATGTTTTTTCACGATGTTCACGCCTTCCACAAGCACGCGGTTCTTTTTCGGATATGCTGCAAGGATCACGCCTTGTTTTCCTTTATCTTTTCCGGCGATCACCATTACTTTGTCACCCTTCTTAACATGCATCGATTACACACCTCCTTGGTAAGCCAAACTCATAATTAAAGTACTTCTGGAGCAAGAGAAACGATTTTCATAAAGTTTTTATCGCGAAGTTCACGCGCAACCGGTCCAAAAATACGAGTACCTCTTGGGCTTTTGTCTTCGCGGATGATGACGCATGCGTTTTCGTCAAAACGAATGTACGAACCGTCAGGACGGCGCACACCACGTTTTGTACGCACAACAACAGCTTTTACTACATCACCTTTTTTAACAACGCCTCCTGGTGTTGCTTGTTTAACCGTACCGACAATAATATCACCGATATTTGCTGTTTTACGACCAGATCCGCCAAGAACTTTAATTGTTAACAATTCACGTGCACCAGAGTTATCAGCAACTTTTAAACGAGATTCTTGTTGAATCATGTTCGTGACCTCCCTTCGGAATTTTTTTCATCCGAACCAAATTAAATAATAACTGCTTCTTCTACAATTTCAACTAAACGGAAACGTTTTGTTGCAGATAGCGGGCGAGTTTCCATAATGCGAACGATATCGCCGACTTTCGCTTTGTTTTGCTCATCATGAGCTTTGAACTTTTTAGAATATTTCACGCGTTTTCCATAAAGCGGGTGTTTTTTATAAGTTTCAACAAGAACAGTGATGGTCTTATCCATTTTATCCGACACGACGCGTCCAGTATAAACTTTGCGCTTGTTGCGTTCACTCATTTGGCAAACCTCCTCTCACGATTATTTGTTTGCAGCAATTTCTCTTTCGCGAATAATAGTTTTCATTCTAGCAATCGTTTTGCGTACTTCACGGATGCGGGCAGTATTTTCAAGCTGACCAGTCGCAAGCTGGAAGCGCAAGTTAAACAATTCTTCTTTTAAAGATTTCACTTTTTGTTCAATTTCGGCAGTGGTTAGATCACGAATTTCTTTAGCTTTCATTTGATTCACCACCAATTTCTTCACGTTTTACAAATTTTGTTTTGATCGGTAATTTATGAGATGCAAGACGCAGTGCTTCACGTGCAACTTCTTCAGAAACACCCGCAACCTCGAACAATACTTTACCCGGCTTCACTACGGCAACCCAGCCTTCAGGTGCCCCTTTACCGGAACCCATCCGTACTTCTAAAGGTTTAGCCGTGTATGGTTTAGACGGGAAAATTTTAATCCAAACTTTTCCGCCACGTCTCATATAACGCGTCATCGCGATACGTGCTGCTTCAATTTGTCTGTTGGTGATCCAAGCAGGCTCAAGAGCTTGAATGCCATATTCACCGAAATGAACTTCAGTGCCGCCTTTTGCACGTCCGCGCATTTTTCCGCGATGTTCTCTACGATACTTTACGCGTTTCGGCATTAACATAATTATTTGCCTCCTTCCTCATTGTTCTTTTTAGCTGGAAGAACTTCTCCACGATAAATCCAAACTTTTACGCCTAATTTTCCGTACGTTGTATCCGCTTCTGCAGTTCCGTAATCGATGTCTGCGCGAAGAGTATGAAGCGGTACCGTTCCTTCACTGTAATGTTCAGAACGTGCGATGTCTGCACCACCAAGACGGCCGGATACCATTGTTTTAATACCTAATGCACCTGCGCGCATTGCACGTTGGATTGCTTGTTTTTGAACACGACGGAACGAAGCACGGTTTTCTAGCTGACGTGCAATATTTTCCGCAACAAGTTTTGCATCTAAATCAGCTTTTTTAATTTCTAAAATATTAATGTGCACACGTTTGCCAGTTAGTTGGTTCAAAGCCTTTCTTAAAGCTTCGACCTCTATACCACCTTTACCGATAACCATTCCTGGCTTAGCTGTGTGGATAGTGATATTTAAACGGTTTGCCGCACGTTCAATTTCAATGCGGGAAACGGATGCATCGCTTAAACGTTTATTAATGTATTCACGAATTTTGAGGTCTTCATGTAACAGGTCTGCATAATCTTTTTCTGCATACCATTTCGATTCCCAATCACGAATGATGCCAATTCGAAGACCGACTGGATTTACCTTTTGACCCACTAATTATCCCTCCTTTTTTTCCGAAACAATGATCGTAATATGGCTTGTGCGTTTGTTGATTTGGCTCGCTCTACCTTGTGCACGTGGTCTAAAGCGTTTCAATGTTGGTCCTTCATCAACATAAGCCTTTTCAATATATAAATTGTTTCCGTCCATGTCATAGTTATGCTCTGCATTTGCAACAGCCGATTTTAACACTTTTTCAATAATTGGTGAAGCAGCTTTAGGTGTATGGCGAAGAATGGCAATTGCCTCACCAACTTGCTTTCCTCGGATCAAGTCAATAACTAAACGAGCTTTACGAGGAGCAATTCGTACTGTTCTCGCAACAGCTTTAGCCTGCATCCTAAAATCCTCCTCTCATATTAGCGTTTTGTCTTCTTGTCATCGCCGGCATGGCCTCTGTAAGTACGAGTTGGAGCAAACTCTCCAAGCTTATGTCCTACCATGTCTTCAGTAATGTATACCGGAACATGTTTTCTTCCATCATAGACCGCAATGGTATGACCGATGAAAGATGGGAAAATAGTTGAACGGCGAGACCAAGTTTTGATGACTTGTTTGCTTCCAGTTTCATTTAATTTTTCGATTTTTTTCATTAAATGATCATCGCAGAATGGTCCTTTTTTTAAGCTACGACCCATAATGTTACCTCCCTTCGTGATTGCGCTACGGTTCTGATGAACCGTAGAACAACCCCGTTATTTTTTACGACGGCGAACGATAAATTTATCGGATTTGTTTTTCTTTTTGCGAGTTTTAAACCCAAGAGTCGGTTTACCCCAAGGCGTCATAGGAGATTTACGACCAATAGGTGCTTTTCCTTCTCCCCCACCGTGCGGGTGATCGCTAGGGTTCATAACAGATCCGCGAACTGTTGGACGTTTGCCTAACCAGCGGGAACGACCTGCTTTACCAATATTAATTAATTCATGCTGTTCATTCCCTACTTGGCCGACAGTGGCACGGCAAGTTGCCAAAATCATGCGGACCTCACCAGAAGCTAAACGAACTAATACATATTTTCCTTCTTTACCAAGCACTTGAGCTGAAGTACCTGCAGAACGAACCAATTGTCCGCCTTTTCCTGGTTTTAATTCGATGTTATGAATGACAGTACCTACTGGGATATTTTGAAGAGGAAGTGCGTTTCCAACTTTAATATCAGCTGTAGGTCCTGACATTACTTCCATTCCTACTTTTAAGTTTTTAGGAGCCAGAATATAGCGTTTTTCTCCGTCAACATAGTTAATTAATGCAATGTTTGCGGAGCGGTTTGGATCGTACTCAATAGTAGCAACGCGTCCTGGTATTCCATCTTTATCGCGCTTAAAATCAATAATACGATATTGACGTTTGTGGCCTCCGCCTTGATGACGAACAGTTAGCTTACCTTGGTTGTTGCGCCCTGCTTTTTTATGAAGCGGAGCAAGCAACGACTTTTCCGGCTTGTCAGTAGTGATTTCAGCAAAATCAGATACTGTCATGCCGCGGCGACCGTTAGAGGTTGGTTTATATTTTTTAATCGCCATCTCAGTTTCCCTCCTTCACTTTCAAAATTATGCTTCGAACAATTCGATTTCTTTGCTGTCTGCCGTTAATTTCACGATTGCTTTTTTACGGCGATTTGTCAAACCGCTGAACCGGCCAACACGTTTAAGTTTTCCTTTGTAATTCATAATGTTGACTTTTTCAACTTTGACATCGAAAATTTTTTCAATAGCGTCCTTCACTTCTGTTTTGTTTGCTTTCACATCTACTTCAAATGTATATTTTTTGTCAGCTACTAGATCCATTGAACGTTCAGTGATGATGGGGCGCTTAATAATATCTCGAGGATCCTTCATTATCCAAGCACCTCCTCTACTTTTTCCACCGCTGCTTTTGTAATAACAAGTTTATCATGGTTCAACACATCCAACACGTTGATTCCATTAGCCGTAACAACTGTTACACCTGGAATATTGCGTGCAGACAGGATTACATTTTCGTTTTCGTCTCCTGTTACAATCAGCGCTTTTCTGTCAACGGAAAGCCCTTTGAGAATTCCAGCCATTTCTTTCGTTTTTGGAGCTTCCAACACTAAATCTTCTAATACAACAATATTGTTCTCTTGAACTTTAGAAGATAAAGCTGATTTGATTGCTAAGCGGCGGACTTTTTTCGGTAATTTGTATGCATATGTGCGAGGTGTTGGTCCAAATACTGTTCCACCTCCGCGCCATTGAGGTGAACGGATGGATCCCTGACGTGCGCGTCCTGTACCTTTTTGACGCCATGGCTTACGGCCACCGCCACTAACTTCAGAACGGTTTTTTACTTTATGAGTGCCTTGTCTTTGAGAAGCTCTTTGCATAATGACAGCTTCAAATAATACGTGTTTATTCGGCTCAATACCAAAAACAGAATCATTTAATTCGATTTCGCCAACTGCTGATCCGTTTTGGTTATATAACGTAACTTTCGGCATTTTTCCGTTTCCTCCTTTCCTGTTGAAATTACTTCGCTTTTACTGCAGATTTAATAATAACTAATGATTTTTTCGGTCCCGGAACATTCCCTTTGATTAAAAGAAGATTGCGTTCAGCATCTACTTTTACAACTTCAAGATTTTGAACGGTTACGCGTTCACCGCCCATTCTTCCAGGAAGTTCTTTTGATTTAAAAACACGGTTTGGTGCAATGGCTCCCATTGAACCAGGACGACGGTGGTACCGTGAACCGTGAGACATTGGGCCACGTGATTGTCCGTGACGTTTAATCGCACCTTGAAATCCTTTCCCTTTAGAAATACCTGTCACATCAACAAGTTCCCCAGCAGAAAAAATGTCTACTTTAACCTCTTGACCAATTTCATACTCGTCTACATTTGCACCTCTAACTTCACGAATGAAGCGCTTAGGAGCAGTATTTGCTTTTGCAGCGTGACCTTTTTCCGGCTTGTTTGCAAGCTTTTCACGCTTGTCTTCAAAACCTAGTTGAATAGCATCGTAGCCGTCTGTTTCAACAGTCTTCTTTTGAAGAACGACGTTTGGGGATGCTTCAACTACAGTAACAGGAATTAATTCACCGTTTTCTGCAAATACTTGCGTCATTCCAATTTTTCTTCCTAAGATTCCTTTGGTCATGAGTCACACCTCCTAAATTTCAAATGTTTTAATCTATCGTTACAGTTTAATTTCAATGTCTACACCAGAAGGCAAATCTAAACGCATTAACGCATCAACCGTTTGCGGTGTAGGGTTGACAATATCGATTAAACGTTTATGTGTACGCATTTCAAATTGTTCACGAGAATCTTTATATTTGTGCACTGCTCGAAGAATTGTATAAACTGTTTTTTCAGTCGGTAGCGGAATTGGACCAGAAACATTTGCTCCCGAACGTTTTGCAGTTTCCACAATTTTTTCGGCAGATTGATCAAGGATTCTGTGATCATACGCTTTTAATCGAATTCGAATTTTTTGTTTTGCCATTATTTTCCCTCCTTTTCGCCTACTTTCCATAGACAATTCTCCACGAGAATTTCCTGTACGCCCGCCATGGCAAAGCGGCCGGGTGTATCAGCAACCTCCCGCTTCATCGCAGTCAAAGACCAACGTTATACATTATATAAAAAACAGGTGTCTAATGCAAGAAAAATTCAGGATTTCCTATAAAATTTACTGTTGTTTCTTTAAAAGTTAAAGCTTTGCAGACTTCATATTTATAATAAAAAAAGCGAGCCTATTCGACTCGCTTTTTTCAATTAGTCAAGGATAGCTGAAACAGATCCTGCACCTACAGTACGACCGCCTTCGCGGATAGAGAATTTCGTACCGTCTTCAATCGCAACTGGAGAAATGAGTTCAACAGTCATTTCAACGTTATCTCCAGGCATTACCATTTCTACGCCTTCTGGAAGAGTGATAATTCCAGTTACGTCTGTAGTACGGAAATAGAATTGTGGACGGTAGTTAGAGAAGAATGGAGTATGACGTCCACCTTCTTCTTTAGAAAGAACATAAACTTGTGCTTTGAATTTTTTGTGCGGTGTGATAGAACCAGGTTTTGCTAAAACTTGACCGCGTTCTACTTCGTCACGTGCGATACCGCGAAGTAAAGCACCGATGTTGTCTCCAGCTTCTGCTTGATCAAGAAGCTTACGGAACATTTCAACACCAGTAACAGTTGTTTTCTTAGATTCTTCAGCTAAACCAACGATTTCTACTTCGTCACCAACTTTTACAACGCCGCGTTCTACACGACCAGTTGCAACTGTACCGCGACCAGTGATAGAAAATACGTCTTCAACAGGCATCATGAAAGGTTTTTCTGTATCGCGTTCTGGAGTTGGGATGTATTCGTCAACTGCGTTCATTAATTCAATGATTTTTTCTTCCCATTCAGCATCTCCTTCAAGTGCTTTAAGCGCAGAACCTTTGATAACAGGTACATCGTCGCCAGGGAAGTCATATTCAGAAAGAAGGTCACGAACTTCCATTTCAACTAGTTCTAATAATTCTTCGTCGTCTACCATGTCGCATTTGTTTAAGAATACAACGATGTAAGGCACACCTACTTGGCGAGATAAAAGAATGTGCTCACGAGTTTGCGGCATTGGACCGTCAGCAGCAGAAACAACTAGGATAGCGCCGTCCATTTGAGCAGCACCAGTGATCATGTTTTTAACATAGTCTGCGTGTCCAGGGCAGTCAACGTGTGCATAGTGGCGGTTGTCAGTTTCGTATTCTACGTGTGCAGTTGAAATCGTGATTCCGCGTTCACGCTCTTCTGGAGCACCGTCAATTTGATCATATGCACGAGCTTCAGCTTTACCTTGTTTTGCAAGAACAGTAGTAATAGCTGCAGTCAAAGTAGTTTTACCATGGTCAACGTGGCCGATTGTACCAATGTTAACATGTGGTTTAGAGCGTTCATATTTCGCTTTAGCCATAAGTAATTTTTCCTCCTTAAAAAATATGTTTCATTTTAAATAAATATATAGAATACTTGGAGGCGGCGCAAGTGCATCCGCATCCAAGGGCTACATAAGTATTTATACTTGAACAATGGTTGAAAATCAATTATTCACCTTTATTTTTTTTGATAATTTCTTCTGCAATGTTTTTAGGCACCTCTTCGTAATGATCGAAGTGCATCGTAAATGTACCGCGTCCTTGTGTATTGGAACGAAGTGCGGTTGCATAACCAAACATTTCAGCAAGTGGAACCATTGCTTTTACAACTTGCGCATTTCCACGTGCTTCCATTCCTTCCACACGTCCACGGCGTGAAGTGATATCACCCATGATGTCTCCCATGTACTCTTCAGGTACAATTACTTCAACTTTCATAATTGGCTCAAGGAGTACCGGGTTACATTTTTGAGCAGCATTTTTAAGGGCAAGTGAAGCGGCAATTTTAAACGCCATCTCACTTGAGTCAACATCGTGGTAAGACCCATCAAAAAGTTTAGCTTTAATGTCAATTAACGGATAGCCTGCAAGCACACCGTTTTGCATAGCATCTTCCAAACCAGCCTGAACCGCTGGGATGTACTCGCGTGGAACGACACCACCGACAATTGCGTTTTCGAATTCAAATCCTTTTCCTTCTTCATTTGGACTGAATTCGATCCAAACGTGACCGTATTGTCCGCGTCCGCCTGATTGACGCACAAATTTACCTTCAACTTGTGCGGATGAGCGGAATGTTTCGCGATACGCAACTTGCGGCGCACCTACATTACACTCAACTTTAAATTCACGTTTCATACGGTCAACGATAATGTCTAGGTGAAGTTCGCCCATGCCGGCAATAATTGTTTGGCCAGTTTCCGGATCCGTATGCGATTTGAATGTTGGGTCTTCTTCAGATAGTTTTTGCAATGCTGTTGACATTTTGTCTTGGTCTGCTTTTGATTTTGGTTCAATCGCAACTCTGATAACAGGCTCTGGAAACTCCATCGATTCTAAAATAACCGGATGGTTTTCATCACATAGAGTATCTCCAGTTGTTGTATCTTTTAAACCAACTGCAGCAGCAATATCACCTGCATATACCATTGGAATTTCTTCGCGGTGATTTGCGTGCATTTGTAGAATACGTCCAATCCGTTCACGTTTACCTTTTGTGGAATTGGATACGTATGAACCGGAACTTAATGTTCCTGAATATACGCGGAAGAAAGTTAATTTTCCTACATATGGGTCTGTCATTACTTTAAACGCCAATGCAGCAAATGGTTCATCGTCGCTTGATTTGCGAACTGTTTCTTCCTCTGTATCAGGGATGACGCCTTTTATCGGTGGCACATCAATTGGCGATGGCAAGTAATCAATTACCGCATCCAGCATTAGTTGCACGCCTTTGTTTTTAAAAGCTGAGCCGCATAAAACAGGATAAAACTCAACGTTACAAGTACCTTTACGGATAGCTGCTTTCAGCTCGTCAACGGAAATTTCCTCTCCTTCAAGGTACTTCATCATCAATTCTTCATCAAGCTCTGCAACTGCTTCAATCAATCGAGTGTGCAGCTCTTCTGCTTGTTCTTTATACTCGTCTGGAATTTCACGAGCTTCCGAACGCGTACCTAGATCATCCAGATAGTAATATGCTTTCATTTCCACAAGGTCAATGATACCTTCAAATTGATCTTCTGCTCCAATCGGGAGCTGAATAGGGTGTGCGTTAGCCTCTAAGCGATCGTGAAGTGTTTTGACAGAGTATAAGAAGTCTGCGCCGATTTTATCCATTTTGTTAACAAATACAATGCGCGGCACTCCGTATGTTGTTGCTTGGCGCCAAACTGTTTCCGTTTGCGGCTCAACGCCAGACTGAGCATCAAGAACTGCAACTGCTCCGTCTAGGACTCTCAAAGAACGTTCAACTTCAACCGTGAAGTCTACGTGCCCTGGCGTATCAATAATATTGATCCGATGTCCCTTCCATTGAGCTGTTGTAGCGGCAGATGTAATGGTAATACCGCGTTCTTGTTCTTGCTCCATCCAGTCCATTTGGGAAGCTCCTTCGTGAGTCTCCCCGATTTTGTGAATGCGGCCTGTATAGAACAAAATTCTCTCAGTCGTTGTCGTCTTACCAGCATCAATGTGCGCCATAATACCGATATTGCGAGTTTTTTCTAAGGAGAACTCTCTTGGCATCGGGTAATTTCTCCTTCCTTCATGGGTATTGATAAATATTATGTTTATTACCAGCGGTAATGTGCAAATGCTCTATTCGCTTCAGCCATTTTATGTGTATCTTCACGCTTTTTCACTGCCGCACCTGTGTTGTTTGCTGCGTCAATGATTTCAGCCGCAAGACGTTCTTCCATCGTTCTTTCACCACGAAGGCGGGCATAGTTTACTAACCAGCGAAGACCCAAAGTTGTGCGGCGTTCAGGACGAACCTCTACAGGTACTTGGTAGTTTGCGCCCCCTACACGGCGTGCACGAACTTCTAATACTGGCATAATATTTTTCAATGCTTGTTCAAACACTTCCATTGGATCTTTGCCAGTTCGTTCTCTCACGATATCAAATGCATTGTAAAGAATTTTTTGCGCTTTGCTTTTTTTACCGTCAATCATGATTTTATTAATCAGACGAGTTACTAATTTTGAATTGTAAATTGGATCTGGTAGTACGTCACGTTTTGGTACAGGTCCTTTACGTGGCATCACTAAATTCCTCCCTTCATTCTGTATTTATTATATTTCTTTTAGTTTTTAGGACGTTTCGTTCCATATTTGGAACGGCCTTGCTTACGGTTTTCAACTCCAGCTGTGTCAAGAGCTCCGCGTACGATATGATAGCGGACACCAGGCAAGTCTTTTACACGTCCGCCGCGGATTAGCACAACGCTGTGCTCTTGCAGGTTATGTCCGATCCCCGGAATATAAGCTGTTACTTCAATTCCGTTTGACAAGCGGACACGTGCATATTTACGAAGAGCTGAGTTTGGTTTTTTAGGTGTCATTGTTCCTACACGTGTACATACTCCTCGTTTTTGCGGCGAAGATAAATTTGTTTGTTCTTTTTTGAAGCTGTTGTATCCTTTGTTTAACGCCGGAGATTTTGATTTTACTACTTTGCGCGTGCGTCCTTTTCGCACTAATTGGTTAATTGTAGGCATATACATTTCCTCCCTTCAAACGTTTTTTCAAACCCACACATCCAGGCGGTTCATAATTTGGTAAAAACAATTGTTTTTGCAGAAATCTACAAAAACAATGTTTATTTTATAATTGCAACAGCTGCCGCTCCAACTTCTATTCCGCAAGCTTTTCCGAGCTTCTTCATAGAATCGACCTTAATTAAAGGAACTTCTTTCTCTTCAGCCAGCTGAACCACTTTGTTTGTCACTTTTGGGTCAGCATCCACTGCAATGATAACTTCCTTTACAGTGTCATTTTTCAGAGCTTTCACTGTTTGCTTTGTACCAATAATAATCTTTTCAGCCTGTGCTACTTTTTCATAAGACATATTTCATATCCTCCAAAGTGACAGGTGATATTTACACACCTTGATAATATTAACATTGGAAAAGATGGATGTCAACTGTGCATTTTACGGCATCCATCTTTTCCCCGACAATTATTCAACCGAAATCGTTTCGTCAACGGATTTTTTATTCATGACCGGTTTTATTTTTCTATAGAGCTGCATTCCTGTTCCAGCCGGAACAAGCTTACCGATAATAACATTTTCCTTCAAGCCTAACAGTTCATCCCGTTTTCCTTTAATGGCCGCATCCGTTAATACGCGTGTTGTCTCTTGGAATGATGCGGCAGACAAGAAGGACTCCGTTTCAAGCGATGCCTTTGTAATACCGAGCAATACCGGCCGTCCTGTTGCAGGGCGTTTTCCTTCCAAAAGCACCTTTTTATTTGCTTCTGTAAATTGATGAACGTCAAGGAGAGTTCCCGGCAGAACATCCGTATCGCCGGAATCGATGACACGGACTTTCCGCAGCATTTGCCGCACCATTACTTCAATATGTTTATCGCCGATTTCCACACCTTGCATTCTGTACACTTTTTGCACTTCACGAAGCAAATATTCTTGAACGGCTAAAATGTCTTTTACTTTCAACAATTCTTTTGGATCTATTGAACCTTCCGTAATTTCTTGGCCGCGCTCTACACGGTCCCCCACAGCTACTTTTAAGCGGGCGTTAAATGGCGCCGTGTATGTGCGTGTTTCCACTTCACCGCGGACGACAATTTCTTGCTGCTTATCCCTCACTTCATTAATTTCAGCAACTACCCCGTCAATTTCTGAAATAACCGCTTGCCCTTTTGGATTACGGGCTTCAAACAATTCTTGAACACGCGGCAAACCTTGGGTAATGTCGTCGCCGGCAACCCCACCGGTGTGGAAAGTACGCATCGTCAGCTGTGTACCTGGCTCTCCGATCGATTGAGCAGCGATAATTCCTACCGCTTCGCCTACTTCGACATCAGTGCCGGTAGCCAAGTTCCGTCCATAACATTTTTTACATACACCATGTCTTGTATTACATGTGAATGCAGAGCGAATCCAAACTTCTTCTATCCCCGCATTGACAATTTGGGCTGCTATGTCTTCGGTAATCATTTCATTTTCCCTGACAAGCACTTCGCCCGTTTCAGGATGAATAACCGATCTTCTTGCATATCGTCCGATAATCCGTTCCTCGAGTTTTTCGATAACTTCTGAACCGTCTTTCAGCGCTCTCGCTAAAATTCCTCTGTCTGTTCCGCAGTCTTCCTCACGAATAATCACATCTTGCGCAACATCTACAAGGCGGCGTGTTAAATAACCGGAGTCAGCAGTTTTTAATGCTGTATCTGCCAGACCTTTTCGAGCACCATGGGTCGAGATGAAGTATTCTAACACTGTCAAACCTTCTCTAAAGCTTGATTTAATCGGAAGCTCAATAATTCGTCCAGCAGGGTTAGCCATCAGTCCGCGCATTCCCGCAAGCTGCGTGAAGTTAGATGCATTTCCGCGAGCTCCTGAATCGCTCATCATGAAAATCGGATTCCGCTTATCTAATGAATTCATCAGCTTGCTTTGAATGGTGTCTTTAGCAGCACTCCAAATAGAGATAACACGATCGTACCGCTCATCTTCTGTGATTAATCCGCGTCTGAATTGCTTCAAGACATTGTCAACTTTAGCTTGCGCCTCTTTTAAAATTGCTTCTTTTTCCGCCAACACAACAATATCAGAAACACCGATTGTAATTCCGGCTTTAGTCGAATATTTAAAGCCTAAATCTTTTAAGCGGTCAAGCATTTTCGATGTTTCAGTAATATGGAATCTCTTAAAGACTTCGGCAATAATTTTTCCTAAAATTCCTTTTTTAAATGGCGGAATGATTTCTTGGTTTTTAATATGCTCCCGCACATCTACCTGTGCCGGATCAACAAAATATTTATCAGGCGTGCATTCTTGAATGTTCTTAGTTGACGGCTCATTAATATACGGGAACGAATTCGGCAGTATTTCGTTGAATATTAATTTTCCTACCGTTGTGATCAGAAGCTTTTTATTTTGTTCTTCTGTAAATGTTTCGTTCTTTAAGGAACCGGCATGTACTGCAATTCGTGTATGCAAATGTACATGGCCGTTTTGATAGGCAATGAGCGCCTCATCAGGATCTTTGAAAATTTTCCCTTCTCCGATCGCTCCTTCACGTTCCATTGTTAAGTAATAGTTCCCCAACACCATATCTTGTGAAGGCGTAACAACCGGTTTTCCGTCTTTCGGATTTAAAATGTTTTGAGCCGCAAGCATTAACAGCCTTGCTTCTGCTTGTGCTTCTGCCGATAACGGAACGTGAACAGCCATTTGGTCACCGTCGAAGTCAGCATTATAGGCTGTACATACCAACGGATGTAGACGAATGGCACGCCCTTCGACTAACGTCGGTTCGAACGCTTGGATTCCTAATCTGTGCAAAGTCGGTGCCCGGTTAAGCAGAACCGGATGTTCTTTAATGACTTCCTCCAACACATCCCAAACTTCAGGATGGACGCGTTCAATTTTCCGTTTGGCGCTTTTAATGTTATGTGCCAGCCCTTTTTCAACAAGCTCCTTCATGACAAAAGGCTTAAAGAGCTCAAGCGCCATTTCCTTTGGCAAACCGCATTGATACATTTTAAGATTTGGGCCGACAACGATAACGGAACGTCCAGAGTAGTCAACCCGTTTTCCTAACAAGTTTTGACGGAAGCGTCCTTGCTTTCCTTTCAACATATGAGAGAGTGACTTCAGTGGACGATTTCCCGGTCCAGTAACTGGACGACCACGGCGTCCATTGTCAATAAGAGCGTCAACAGCCTCTTGAAGCATCCGTTTCTCATTTTGCACGATGATACTTGGCGCTCCAAGATCCAACAGTCTTTTTAAACGATTGTTTCGGTTAATAACACGGCGATACAAATCGTTCAAATCGGAAGTTGCAAAGCGTCCGCCATCCAATTGAACCATCGGCCGCAATTCAGGCGGAATGACAGGAAGTACATCCAACACCATCCATGAAGGGTCATTTCCGGAATTTCTGAATGCTTCCATCACTTCAAGGCGTTTAATCGCTCTTGTGCGCCGCTGGCCTTGAGAAGATTTAAGCTCTTCTTTTAACGCTTCTACTTCTTTATCAAGATTGATATCTTGCAATAATTTTTTAATTGCTTCCGCACCCATTGATGCTTGGAAGGCATTTCCGTATTTCTCTCGGTATGTGCGATACTCTTTTTCAGATAAAAGCTGTTTCTTTTCAAGTGGTGTGTCCCCAGGATCTGTCACGACGTAAGAGGCAAAATAAATAACTTCTTCCAATGCTCGAGGTGACATGTCAAGAACTAGTCCCATACGGCTTGGAATCCCTTTGAAATACCAAATATGAGAGACAGGGGCAGCAAGTTCGATGTGCCCCATTCTCTCCCGACGCACTTTTGCTCGAGTAACCTCAACACCGCATCGATCGCATACTACGCCTTTATAGCGAACCCGTTTATATTTTCCGCAGTGGCATTCCCAATCTTTTGTCGGACCGAATATACGTTCACAAAACAAACCGTCTTTTTCAGGCTTTAAAGTACGATAGTTGATCGTTTCTGGTTTTTTCACTTCACCATATGACCATGAACGAATTTTATCAGGTGAAGCAAGACCGATGTGCATATACTCAAAATTATTTACATCCAGCAAGGGGCCTACCTCCCTTTTTATCTTCCGTAGCAAAAAATTCCTTTACTCTTTGGCAACTGCATCTTTTTCTTCTTTATCAACAATTTCCTCTTCGATAGTATCAGTCGTTAAAGAGAGGCCATCTGACTGGGCGGAATTTACCTCATCTTCCAATTCTCTCATTTCGATTTCTTGTTCATCGCTTGAGAGAATTTTAACATCCAGCCCTAAGCTTTGAAGCTCCTTAATTAATACTTTGAAAGATTCAGGAACTCCAGGTTCAGGCACATTTTCGCCTTTTACGATTGCCTCGTATGTTTTTACACGACCGACAACATCGTCTGATTTTACAGTAAGGATTTCTTGCAATGTATATGCTGCTCCATAGGCTTCTAAAGCCCAAACCTCCATTTCTCCGAACCGCTGTCCACCGAACTGTGCTTTACCGCCGAGCGGTTGCTGTGTAACAAGCGAGTATGGACCTGTGGAACGAGCATGTAGTTTATCGTCAACCATGTGCGCCAGTTTGATCATATACATGATTCCGACAGACACGCGATTATCGAAAGGTTCCCCAGTGCGGCCGTCGTAAAGGACCGTTTTCGCATCGCGGGCCATTCCAGCTTCTTCAATTGTTGACCATACGTCTTCTTCTGTCGCACCATCGAATACCGGAGTTGCAACATGAATGCCCAGCTTCTTAGCCGCCATTCCTAGGTGCAATTCCAATACTTGCCCGATGTTCATCCGGGAAGGTACTCCTAATGGATTTAACATGATGTCAACTGGTGTTCCATCCGGCAAAAACGGCATGTCCTCCTCAGGGAGAATTCGGGAAATAACCCCTTTGTTTCCATGGCGGCCTGCCATTTTATCCCCTTCAGAGATTTTACGCTTCTGTACAATGTATACACGCACCAGCTGGTTGACACCTGGAGGCAGTTCATCTCCGTCTTCACGATTAAACACTTTTACATCAAGAACAATACCTCCGCCCCCATGCGGAACACGAAGTGATGTATCACGAACCTCACGTGCTTTTTCTCCAAAAATAGCGTGCAATAATCGTTCTTCAGCAGTCAGTTCTGTAACTCCTTTTGGCGTTACTTTCCCAACAAGCAAGTCGCCGTCTTTAACTTCTGCTCCAATGCGGACAATGCCTCGTTCATCCAAGTTGCGAAGAGCGTCTTCTCCGACATTTGGAATATCACGAGTTATTTCTTCCGGACCCAATTTTGTATCACGGGATTCAGACTCATATTCTTCAATATGGATGGAAGTATAGACGTCTTCTTTTACAAGACGCTCGCTCATGATGATGGCATCTTCATAGTTATATCCATCCCATGTCATAAAGGCGACAAGTACATTTCGGCCTAAAGCAAGCTCTCCCTTTTCCATGGAAGGACCGTCAGCTAAAATTTCGCCTTTCTCGACTTCGTCTCCAACAGATACAATTGGGCGCTGATTGTAGCACATTCCTTGGTTGGAACGGACGAATTTCAACAATTTGTACTCGTCGAGATCACCTTTAACCTTTTGGCCGTCCACTTCTTCATAACGGCGAACTAAAATTCTGTTGGCTTCAACTCGTTCGACAACGCCTGCGTGCTTGCAGATGACAGCTGCTCCAGAGTCTCTAGCCGATACATACTCCATTCCGGTACCAACAATAGGCGCTTCTGGCTGAAGCAAAGGAACAGCTTGGCGCTGCATGTTCGCACCCATTAATGCACGGTTGGAGTCATCGTTTTCCAAGAACGGGATACAAGCTGTTGCTGCTGATACAACTTGCTTAGGCGAAACGTCCATGTAGTCGACACGGTCTTTTTTCACCACTATGTTTTCCCCGCGGAAACGGGCAACAATATTATCTTCTAAAAACGTGCCATCCTCTGCTACTGGCACGTTAGCCTGAGCAACAACATAGTTATCTTCTTCGTCAGCTGTCAAATAGTCAATTCGGTCTGTTACCTTCCCTGTTTCAGGGTCAACTCTTCTATACGGCGTTTCAATAAAACCGAAACGGTTTACTTTTGCATATGTTGATAATGAGTTAATCAATCCGATATTTGGACCTTCAGGCGTTTCAATTGGACACATGCGTCCATAATGGGAATAATGGACGTCGCGAACTTCAAAGCCTGCTCGTTCACGTGTGAGTCCGCCAGGTCCCAATGCAGATAAACGGCGCTTATGCGTCAGTTCTGCAAGAGGATTTGTTTGATCCATGAATTGGGACAATTGGGAGCTGCCAAAAAATTCTTTAATGGCCGCAATTACTGGACGGATGTTGATTAATTGCTGCGGAGTAATCGTATTGGCATCCTGAATGGACATTCTTTCCCTCACAACACGCTCCATCCGTGAAAGTCCGATTCGGAACTGGTTTTGCAAAAGCTCCCCTACCGAACGAAGACGGCGGTTTCCTAGATGGTCAATATCATCTGTATTTCCTACTCCATATAGCAAATTAAAGAAGTAGCTGATGGACGCAATAATGTCTGCTGGCGTAATGTTTTTTACACTTTCATCAATGTTTGCGTTGCCAACAACGTTGAGAATTTTTTCTCCATCCGGATCGTTTGGAGCATAAATTTTAATAGATTGGTACGTGATGTCTTCATCAACTACTCCACCATCAGGAGTGAATTTTTTAAACCCTATTCCTTTTTCAAGGTAAGGCAAAATTTTATCCAGCGTTCTTCTATCAATAATAGTTCCTTTTTCAGCAATGATTTCTCCAGTTTCAGGGTCGACTAGAGTTTCTGCTAATCGTTGATTAAAGAGTCGGTTTTTGATATGAAGTTTCTTGTTAATTTTATATCTGCCGACACTTGCTAAATCATATCTTTTTGGATCAAAGAAACGGGAGATCAATAAGCTTTTTGCGTTTTCAACTGTTGGCGGTTCACCAGGACGCAGGCGTTCGTAAATTTCAAGAAGCGCCTTTTCTGGGCTTTCGGTATTGTCTTTATCCAACGTATTTCTTAAATATTCATTTTCTCCGAACACATCGATGATTTCTTGATCAGAGCCAAACCCAAGGGCACGTAAAAGAACCGTAACTGGTAATTTGCGAGTGCGATCAATGCGGACATATATAACATCTTTTGCATCTGTTTCGTACTCTAACCAAGCGCCACGGTTTGGAATGACGGTAGCTGTAAAGCCCTTCTTACCGTTTTTATCAATTTTGTCGCTGTAGTAAACACTAGGTGAACGGACTAATTGGGAAACAATTACTCGTTCTGCGCCATTGATCACAAATGTGCCGGTTTCCGTCATAAGCGGAAAATCGCCCATAAATACATCTTGATCTTTCACTTCGCCTGTTTCTTTATTAATTAGGCGCACTTTTACCCGCAGCGGGGCAGAATAAGTAACATCGCGTTCTTTTGCTTCTTCAACGGAGTATTTCGGTTCACCTAAGCTGTAGTCAATAAACTCAAGCGAGAGGTTACCAGTGAAATCTTCGATAGGAGATATGTCTTGAAACATTTCACGAAGACCCTCATCAAGAAACCACTGATACGAAGAGGTTTGGATTTCAATAAGATTAGGTAATTCCAACACTTCTTTAATACGCGCATAACTTCTGCGTTGGCGGTGTCGTCCGTACTGAACTAGTTGACTTGTCAACTGAGTCACCCCTCAAATCAGCATAATAATATCTTGTAAATAGCATTCCATGTTTTATATAATAAAATAAATACTATTACAAGTAAAAAGAAAAAGGATTTTCTTTATGAAAAAAGAAAACCACTGCGCAGAAATAGTTGATTTTATTATTTTTTCCTTAATGGATTGGTTCTATACATCCAAGAAAAAATTTAGCTACAAATGGAAATTAATATATTGGCATTTTATAATGTTAACATATCCTGGATTGCAGGTCAATCTTTTTTTGCTTTAAAAATATAATAGCCTTTTTTTCTCTCTGCCACTTCTACCGAACGAAACAGAGTCTCCAGCTTTTGTTTAGCGGAAGGAGCCCCCTGCTTTTTTTGGATAACGATCCAAAGCTCTCCATGGTCTTTTAAATGATCAAAGCTTTTTTCAAATATATGATGGACGACTTGTTTTCCAGCCCGAATGGGAGGGTTTGCTAAAATAGCAGCATACCATTTCCCTTCCAGATTTTCAAACAAATTGCTTTGAAACACACGGACATTTTGAATGTTGTTTATTCGAGCATTCAGTTCTGCAAGTTCGACTGCCCTTTCATTTATATCGATCATATCAATCATTCTATCGGGTTCCGATTTTGCAATTGACAATCCGATCGGTCCGTATCCGCAGCCTACATCCAAAATATCTCCTGGAATTTCGGGAGCAGCGAAAGTTTCAATTAATAGCTGCGTTCCAAAATCAACCTCCCGTTTTGAAAAAACTCCGCGGTCGGTCATAAACGCAAATGGATGATTTCTCAACGTGCACTCAATTTTTCTCCTATTGCTTTCCACTTCCGGTTTTTCCGAAAAATAATGTTCGCTCATTTTCTGCACCCCTTTTTTAGGAGTATTTTCTACGGGCAGAAATTCATACATAAAAGAAAAGCCCGCCAATGAATCAGCGAGCTTTTCTATTTATTTAACAGCTTTTACTTAACTTCAACTTCTGCTCCAACTTCTTCAAGTTTTGCTTTAAGTTCTTCAGCTTCTTCTTTAGATACGCCTTCTTTTAATGGTTTTGGAGTGTTGTCAACTAATTCTTTTGCTTCTTTTAAGCCAAGGCCAGTGATTTCACGAACAACTTTGATAACTTTAATTTTTTGTGCACCTGCATTAGCAAGAATAACATCGAATTCAGTTTTTTCTGCAGCAGCTTCACCGCCGCCAGCGCCACCAACCACAGCAACAGGAGCAGCAGCAGTTACGCCAAATTCTTCTTCGATTGCTTTTACTAAGTCGTTAAGTTCAAGAACAGTCATTTCTTTTATCGCTTCAATAATTTGTTCTTTTGTCATTTGTTTTTCCTCCTTATGTTTTAAATTGCTAATAGTTTAATACGAAAATTTGCTTTAAGCGCCTTGCTCTTCTTTTTGATCTGCAACTGCTTTTGTTGCAAGTGCAAAGTTGCGAATAGGAGCTTGCAGTACAGAAAGCAACATAGAAAGCAAGCCTTCGCGAGATGGAAGGTCAGCAATCGCTTTAATTTCATCAACTGTTGCAACATTGCCTTCGATGACGCCAGCTTTAATCTCTAGCGCTTCATGCTCTTTTGCAAAATCATTCAAAATTTTAGCAGGCGCCACGACATCTTCAGTGCTAAATGCGATAGCGTTTGGACCAGTCAGCACTTCTTCTAATCCAGAAATTTCTGCTTGTTCAACAGCACGGCGAGTTAACGTATTTTTGTAAACCTTGAACTCTATATTTGCTTCACGAAGTCTTTTGCGCAATTCCGTTACTTCCGCTACATTAAGACCGCGGTAATCTACGATAACAGTAGAGACGCTTTCACGGAATTTGGCTGCAATTTCTTCAACGATCTGTTTCTTCTTTTCAATTGCGCTGCTCATTTGTTTACACCTCCTGCAAATTGAAAATGAACACTTATACCGCCGGTGAAATGAAATACCTCCATGCCCGCAGACATGGAGGTATCGTACAAATAAGCAAACGTTCCGCTTAATCTATATCATACACCTCGGTAGGATATTAAGCCTTTCGGCACCTACTGTCTACGGTATAAATGAATTCTATTTAATTACACAACATTTTTATTTTACTAAAATACACCCTGCTTGTCAAACCGGTTTATTATTTCACGACAAAGCTGGAAGGATCCACTTTAATTCCAGGGCCCATTGTAGACGTTACAGAAACGTTTTTCATGTAAGTGCCTTTTGCCGCTGCCGGTTTTGCTTTTAATAGCGCATCGTAGATTGTTGTAAAGTTTTCAACTAATTTTTCACTGTCAAAAGAAGTTTTTCCGATTGGAACATGAACGTTCCCAGCTTTATCTACACGGTATTCAACTTTACCAGCTTTAATTTCTTTGACAGCTTTTTCAACTTCAAATGTTACCGTTCCTGTTTTAGGGTTCGGCATTAAACCTTTAGGACCTAAAATACGTCCAAGTTTACCGACTTCACCCATCATATCAGGGGTAGCCACAACAACATCGAAGTCAAACCAGCCTTGTTGAATTTTATTGATGTAGTCGCTGTCGCCAACATAATCCGCACCAGCAGCTTCCGCTTCTTTTGCTTTTTCCCCTTTAGCGAATACTAATACACGTTGTGTTTTACCTGTACCGTTCGGCAGCACAACAGCCCCGCGGATTTGCTGATCGTTTTTACGAGGATCAACGCCAAGGCGGAATGCAACTTCAACTGTCGCATCAAAGTTTGCGATATTCGTTTTCTTTACTAATTCAATTGCTTCTTTTACGTCATAAGCTTTTGAACGATCAACAAGCTTTGCAGCTTCTAAATATTTTTTACCTCTTTTTGCCATATCATTTTCCTCCTTATGTGGTTTTAGCGGAATAACCTCCCACGAATAAAGGTTGCGAACTTGAATAAACAAACTCGCAACCTACTACACCAATGCATATTGATTAGTCTTCGATCACAATGCCCATGCTTCGGGCTGTGCCTTCAACCATACGCATTGCTGCTTCAACGCTAGCTGCATTTAAGTCAGGCATTTTCGTTTCGGCAATTTCGCGAACTTTATCGCGTTTAATTGTTGCCACTTTATTACGATTCGGTTCACCAGAACCTGATTCAATTCCAGCTGCTTTTTTCAAAAGAACGGCAGCAGGCGGAGTTTTCGTAATAAATGTAAATGAACGGTCTTCAAATACCGTAATTTCAACAGGAATAATTAAGCCAGCTTGATCAGCCGTGCGAGCGTTGAACTCTTTACAGAATCCCATGATATTAACCCCAGCTTGACCGAGAGCAGGTCCTACTGGCGGCGCAGGATTAGCTTTACCTGCAGGAATCTGCAATTTCACGATTTTAATCACTTTTTTAGCCACGAGACACACCTCCTTAAGTCCGTGATGTGGTAATAGGGTAAAACCCTCCCACTCATGCAACATCCTTCTTTATATGAATGAGAGAAAGATTAATGCATCATTCAGTCTCTTTCAGAGACATATCGACTTAAGAAATATTACCATTTTTAATTAATGATTTCAAGTTTGTTTTTCTACATTTTACAATTTGGAAACTTGGGAAAAATCTAGTTCAACTGGTGTTTCACGCCCAAACATATTGACGAGAACTTTGACTTTTTTTCTATCTGTATCGATTTCTTCGATAACGCCTGTGAAATTAGCAAACGGGCCGTCATTTACTTTTACCGTTTCTTTTAATTCAAAATCAACTTCCACACGAGCCTCTTCTATTCCCATGCGTTTGAAAATTGCCTGTACTTCTTCCGGCAAAAGCGGAGTTGGTTTAGATCCAGACCCTGCAGAGCCGACGAATCCGGTAACTCCGGGAGTGTTGCGAACCACATACCATGAATCATCCGTCATGATGAGCTCTACTAAAACATACCCAGGGAAAACCTTTTTTTTCGTCACTTTTTTCTTTCCGCTTTTCATATCCATTTCTTCTTCTTCAGGGACGATCACACGAAAAATTTTGTCCTGCATGCCCATTGACTCTACGCGTTTTTCTAAATTCGCTTTTACTTTATTTTCATAGCCGGAATATGTATGCACAACATACCAGTTCTTTTCCATATCAGAGGACCTTGTCCTTCCCTCCCCATTTCATTTTTAGGCAATGAAAAAACCCGTTTACCGGGTTTACTGACGGACTTATGAATAATATCTATTATATCATGGATAAAAGGCTTTTATTCAAGAATAAGCCTTAATAACTCAGAAATTCCTAAGTCGACAATAGCAAAAAATATAGCAAAAAAGGCTACCGTTGTAATGACCGTAATCGTATAGCGAACCAATTCCTTTCTTTTCGGCCAGCTGACCTTTTTCATTTCTTTTACGACATCTCGAAAAAATCCAGTCAAGCGCTGCATTTGTTTACCTCCAGAAATCCAAGAATCGTGCAATTTACTTTGTTTCCCGATGAGTGGTATGAGCTTGGCACGTTTTACAAAACTTTTTGATTTCCAACCGTTCTTCGGTCGCCTTTTTCATCGTTGAATAATTTCGGCTGCCGCATTGAGAACAAGCTAGAACTATTTTTTTCCTCATATTACACCTACCGATACTTACTCTATTAAACAGTAACATAATGGCAATTTTTATGTCAATGAGTTATGAAGTAAATTCCCTCAGCTCTAAGTATCTTTCTAGCTTTCTTTTCACCCGCTGCAAGGCATTGTCAATAGATTTCACATGCCTGTTTAATTCTTCTGAAATTTCTAAATAGGAACGGCCTTCCAAATAAAGGGACAACACTTTCCGTTCAAGATCAGATAATATTTCCCCCATTTTCAATTCTATATCATCAAACTTTTCCTGGTTAATGATGAGTTCTTCTGGGTCCATTACTTTTGCTCCAGATATTACATCCATCAGTGTGCGATCTGACTCTTCATCATAAATGGGTTTATCCAATGAAACATACGAGTTTAGAGGAATATGTTTTTGACGGGTAGCAGTTTTAATGGCAGTAATCATTTGGCGGGTAATGCACAACTCAGCAAAAGCCTTAAAGGAGGTAAGCTTGTCCTCTTTAAAGTCACGAATCGCTTTATATAATCCAATCATCCCCTCTTGAATTATATCCTCACGATCCGCCCCGATGAGGAAGTAGGATCTTGCCTTGGCCCGCACAAAGTTCCGGTATTTTGTGATCAAGAAATCCAATGCAGCGCTGTCGCCTTTGTGGACGAGCTCTACAATTTGTTCATCTTCAAGCTTCTGCAATTTTTTTATTTTTTCCCCCTTGTTGTCTTGAACACTCATGCAAATCACCCCGACCGCGCATACAATTATTAGAAATATTATACTGCAAGATTTCCATAAACGTCAACTTATGTCAAAATTACGATAAATCTCCTCTTCTCCATTTTTCGAACCTTTCGGCAACTTCATAAGAAAGGCGAATCTTCGAAGCGGGGCGCTCGCCCTGAATTTGCTGAATTTTTTTTCGAATGCTTTCTTCAATAGACACCACTTCGTTATATAGCTCGCGCGCCGATTTTCTCAAAGCTCCCTGGGAAAAAATCGTCCATTGTTCTATATAGTCGGACGTTGCTACATAAATTTTCGTCTTAATATTTTTTAATGTTTTGGCCAGCTTTTCAATCCGTTCATCAGCGGTTTCATTTTCTCTCGTGAAAATAATTTCCACGCGATTATCCAAATATTTTTTTTCAATTCCTTTCACTAAATGAGCATCAAAAACGACAATCACCTTCATCCCTGTGTATGCTTGATATTCGGCCATCTTGTTGATCAGGATCTTCCTTGCATCCTCCAAATTGTTTTCATCTTTTAATTTTTGCAGATCAGGCCAAGCACCAATAATGTTGTATCCATCGACTAATAAAATATCCATTGGTTACTCTCCTGATGGCCGCCGTTTACGAAAAACTTCATACATTAATAGACTGGCAGCAACGGAGGCGTTCAAAGAAGTAACATGACCAACCATCGGGATTTTCACAAGGAAGTCGCACTTTTCTTTTACTAAGCGGCTAATTCCTTTCCCTTCACTGCCGATTACTAATGCAACGGGCAGTTTCCCGTCAATTGTCCGATAATCGTCTTCCCCTTTTGCATCAGTGCCGTAAATCCATATACCTCTGTTTTTCAGCTCGTCAATCGTGCGTGCCAAGTTTGTCACACGGACTACGGGAACATATTCAATTGCTCCCGTTGACGTTTTTGCCACTACATTGGTTAAACCGACCGCCCGGTTCTTTGGAATAATAATGCCGTGTACTCCAGCAGCATCAGCTGTTCTCATAATCGACCCGAGATTGGCCGGATTTTCAATTTCATCTAGAATCATAAAAAAGGGCGCTTCCCCGCGTTCGTCAGACAATTTGAACAAATCTTCAAAATCCGTATACTTATATGCAGCAACTTGCGCAATGACTCCTTGGTGGCTGCCCGAAACGATCTGATCGAGCTTTTTCTTTGGAACGAATTGAACTGCTACCCCTTTATTTTTCGCCAGCATTATAATTTGCTGCGCTTGTTTAGTATATGAATTTTCCGCAATAAACACTTTGTTAATATCCCTGTTCGATTTCAATGCTTCGATAACCGAATTCTTCCCGTATATATATTCATCCGCCACGTTCAACTCCCCCTTTCTCGTATGTTGCAGCGATTGCAGCATCTATGACGTTGTTTAGCCGATCTTGATCACCTGTTAAAAAAAGATAGCCGATTAAAGATTCGAAAGCCGTGCTGTATCGGTATGTTTGTACATCGGTATTTTTCGGCACCGTGTTTGATTTGGCATTTCGCCCTCTTTTCATTATTTCCAGCTCTTCTTCATTGAAAAAGCCGTTGTCAGTTAATGTTTTTAAAATCGCTGCCTGCGCTTTGGCTGAAACAAACGACTTCGCCAATTTATGAAGCTGGCCCGGTTTGACAGTTCCTTTTGATAACAGATGATGCCTGACAAATACTTCATATACAGCATCGCCCATATATGCTAAAACAAGACCGTTAAGCTGCCGTGCTTCTTTTATTTTTTCAAGCTCAATCATATTTATCCTCTTTTCCACCTTGTTCCTTGAGGCGTATCTTCCAATATAATGTTCATTTCCTTGAGCTGATCTCGAATTTTGTCGGCTAAAGCAAAATTTCTTTCTTTTCTAGCTTGATTTCGCTCGTTTATCAGCCTTTCAATGTCTTCGTCCAGCAGCTCTTGAACATCAAATGTCAAACCTAATACATCGCCAAATTCATTAAATAGCTGCAAAAATGCCTTAATTACTTTTTCGGAGGTGTTTTTTCTTTCCAAATAATAGTTTGCATTTTTCACTAAATCGAAAATGACAGATATAGCATTCGCCGTATTGAAATCGTCGTCCATTTCATGAATAAATTCCTTCTTTAGCCGGCTGATTTCTTCCAGCCATTTTTCATCATCATCAGTGAGATTCGCACTACTTTCCAGCCGATGCTTTAAATTGATATATGAGGTGCGGATTCTTTCCAATCCGTTTTTTGTACTATCCAAAAGTTCTTTCGAATAATTGATAGGATGTCGGTAGTGTACAGACAGCATAAAAAATCGAAATACTTGTGGGTCATACTGCTTTAAAACGTCTTGAACAAGAATAAAATTTCCGAGTGATTTAGACATCTTCTCATTGTTGATATTAATATAACCGTTATGCATCCAATATTTCGCAAAAGGTTTGCCGGTAAGCGCTTCGGATTGTGCGATCTCATTTTCATGATGCGGAAAAGTTAAATCTTGGCCGCCTGCATGAATATCAATTGTATCCCCTAAATATTTTCTTGCCATTGCGGAGCATTCAATATGCCAGCCAGGACGTCCTTTTCCCCAAGGGCTATCCCATGAAATTTCCCCTTCTTTTGCTGCTTTCCAAAGTGCAAAATCAAGCGGATCTCTCTTTTTTTCGCCAATTTGTATTCTGGCACCGGCATGAAGCTCATCTATTGATTGATGCGAAAGCTTTCCGTATTCCTTAAAATACCGTGTTTTATAATACACATCTCCGTCGACTTCATAGGCATAATTTTTGTCAATGAGAGCTTGGATGAATTCAATGATTGTCTCCATATTTTCCGTTACACGAGGATGAACATCCGCTCTTTTGCATCCCAGTGCATCAATATCAGAAAAATAGGCCTTAATAAATCGTTCTGCAATTTCCGGAACCGTTTCGCCCAAATCATTTGCAGCTTTAATCAATTTATCATCCACATCGGTAAAATTCGACACATATTTCACATCGTACCCTCTGTACTCCAAATATCGACGAACTGTATCATATACAATGGCTGGTCTAGCATTTCCGATGTGAATATAGTTGTAAACGGTAGGACCGCAAACATACATCTTTACCTTGTTGTCCTCTAAAGGAATAAATTCTTCCTTTTTCCTGGATAATGTATTATAAATTTTGATACTCATTGAACGCCCTCCTTTTTTTTCAGATTATCTAATTCTGCCTTTAATTTTCCTATTTCTTTTTCAAGCTCTTTTAATTTATCTGAAATAGGATCCGGCAAATCTCTATGATTTAAATCTTTTCTCACCTTTTTCCCGTTTTGCACAACAACTCTCCCCGGAATGCCTACAACAGTCGAATTATCCGGAACATCGCGCAAAACGACGGAACCTGCGCCAATTTTCGAGTTTTCTCCAATCGTAATAGATCCTAATACCTTCGCGCCAGCTGCAATGAGAACGTTATTTTTGATGGTAGGATGCCGTTTCCCCTTTTCTTTACCTGTTCCGCCTAATGTAACTCCTTGATATACAGTAACATTATCGCCAATTTCACAAGTCTCGCCAATAACGACACCCATGCCATGATCGATGAAAAAACGACGACCGATTTTGGCACCAGGGTGGATTTCAATTCCCGTGAAAAAGCGGCTTATTTGCGAAATAACCCTGGCGATAAAGTATAATTTCCGTTTGTAAAACGCATGCGCCAACCGATGAGCCCATATGGCGTGAAGGCCTGAATAAGTTAAGATCACTTCTAAATAAGATCTCGCAGCAGGGTCTTGGTCAAAAACGACTTCCACATCTTCTTTTAATATTTTCCACATATTTTTCTCCCTCCCATAAAAAGTAATCATAATACCCTACTGAAAAAGAAATGCGCCTCTGTAGATACAGAGACGCAAATAAGCGCGGTTCCACTCTGTTTAGGGAAAAGTATAGCTTTTCTTTTCCCTCAACTTTAACTCTTATAACGGTGAGTCTCCGCTTTTGTCTACTCCCGCTGGTTTCGACAAAAGACTCGAAGGGGCATTTCAGAAAGCGCGTGCTTAAACCTCTTTCAGCCAAAGGAGGTTCTCTCTGAAAAGCCGTTTGCTTTCTTACTTCTCCTTCTCAACGTTTTTCCGTCATCTGTTCATACATACTATATTACAATTTTTTTAAAAAGTTAATCTAGTGCTTTTTCCAGCCTTGTGATAATCTTTTCTTTTCCTAAGAGCTCAAGGGCAAGCGGCAGCTCAGGACCGTGTGTCTGCCCGGTCGTCGCAACGCGAATCGGCATGAACAATTTTTTCCCCTTTTGACCTGTCGCTTTTTGAACTGACTTAATCGCTTTTTTGATTTCATCTGCTTTGAAATCTTGAATTGCTTTCACTTCTTCCAAAAATGCGCTTAACACGGAAGGAACTTGTTCTTCTTGAAGCACAAGTTTTCCTTCTTCATCGATCTCTATCTCTTCCTTAAAAAACATTTCGCTTAATTCGACAATTTCTGCACCGTAGCTCATTTGCTCTTGATACAGGGAAATGAGACGTTGCACCCAATCTCTTTCATCTTCTGACATATTTTCACTGATGCGCCCGGCTTTTACAAGGTGGGGCAGCGAAAGGTCGACTACTTTTTCGAGATCAAGCTTTTTCATGTACTGATTGTTCATCCATTTTAATTTCAGTGTATCGAAAACAGCAGGTGATTTTGATAATCGGTTTGGATCAAAAATTTTAATAAACTCTTCTTTGCTGAAAATCTCTTCTTCCCCAACAGGAGACCATCCTAACAAACCGATAAAATTAAAGAGCGCTTCAGGCAGATACCCTAATTCAGCATATTGTTCAATAAATTGAATGATGCTCTCATCACGCTTGCTTAATTTTTTTCTGTTTTCATTGACGATTAACGTCATATGACCAAAAACAGGCGGTTCCCATCCAAAAGCTTCATAAATCATCATTTGCTTCGGTGTATTGGAGATATGGTCTTCTCCGCGCAACACATGACTGATTTCCATTAAATGATCGTCGACGGCGACGGCAAAATTATAAGTCGGTGTTCCGTCTTTTTTCACGATGACAAAATCCCCAAAATCATCGGACTCAAAAGAAATATCTCCTTTTACGATATCGTTCCATTTATATATTTTTCCTTTTGGAACCCGGAAACGAATGCTTGGTTTCCGTCCTTCTTTTTCGAGTGCCTCTTGCTGTTCTTTAGAAAGGTGCGCGCATTTCCCTGAATATCTTGGCATTTCACCGCGATCGATTTGCGCTTGACGCTCGTTTTCAAGCTCCTCTTCCGTACAATAACATTTATACGCCAAGTCTCTTTCCAAGAGCTCTTCATAATATTTTTTATAAATGCTTGTCCGCTCCGATTGTCGATAAGGACCGTAATCTCCGCCCTTGTCTATGCTTTCGTCCCAATCAATTCCAAGCCATTTTAAATAAAAAAGCTGGCTTTGTTCTCCTCCTTCGATATTCCGCTTCTGATCGGTATCTTCAATTCGAATAATAAATTTCCCATTTTGGCTTCTAGCGAACAAATAATTAAATAATGCAGTGCGTGCGTTTCCAATATGTAAATGCCCCGTCGGACTCGGTGCATAGCGAACCCGTATTCCATTGTCAGCCATATTTTGTCCCTCCAATAATCAAACCGTAATTCTTTAAAATATTGTACCACCAAACCATTGATGTTCAAAGATTACTTTTTCTTTTGCAATAAAACGATTGACTGTGCAGCGATTCCTTCCCCGCGTCCTGTAAACCCAAGCTCCTCCGTCGTCGTTGCTTTAACATTCACTTGGTCAAGTTCAGCCTCCAAGAGCTCCGCAATTCTAGTACGCATTTGATGGATGTAAGGCGCCATTTTTGGTTTTTGAGCAATAATTGTACAATCCGCATTGCCTAATATATAGCCTTTCTCCTTTACCAAGTTCCATACCTCTTGAAGCAATTTCGCCGAGTCAATATCTTTATATGCAGGATCCGTATCAGGAAAATGCTTGCCGATATCTCCTTCTCCAATCGCTCCCAAGCAGGCATCTGTCAATGCATGAAGAAGAACATCAGCATCAGAATGTCCAAGCAATCCTTTTTCATAAGGAATGTTGACTCCACCGATCACAAGCGGTTTTCCTTCCACAAGCTGATGAACATCAAAACCTTGTCCAATCCGAATCATTCCCTTTCCCCTCTTTCACTCTCTAAAATCGCACGGGCAAAAATCAAATCTTCAGGGGTTGTAAGCTTTATATTTGAATAATCCCCATGTACAATACAAACTTTTTCGCCAATTCTTTCTACAAGACTTGCATCGTCTGTTCCTACAAATTGATCCCTATTGGCCGCTTCATGAGCTTTTAATACGATGGAAAGACGAAAAGCTTGTGGCGTTTGAACTGCCCACAAGCTAGAACGTTCAACAGTATCAATGACTTCCATATTACGAACCCTTTTCACAGTATCCTTTACAGGAACGGCTACGACCGCTGCGCCCTCTAAATGAGCCTTTTCAACAAGCTGATGAATGGTTTCCCTGCGAATGAAAGGCCTTGCACCGTCGTGAATTAATATTATACCATCTTCTTCAACGGCTTTTAACCCGTTGTAAACACTATATTGGCGTTCCTGTCCTCCGGGAACTAGTTTTTGCACTTTTTTTATTTTATATTTTTTCAGTAAAGAAAGAAATTCTTCACGCTCTTTCTCGTTTATGACTAGAACAATTTCGGTGCATTGAGGATCTTTTTCAAACACCATTAAAGTATGAACAATCACAGGTAAAGAATTAAGTTTGATAAACTGTTTATTTTTTCCTGCCCTCATTCTTTTCCCTTGCCCTGCAGCTGGTATGACAACCCGATATTCCATCTTCTTTCTCCCTTATTACAATGCTTTTTCCAGCAGCTTTGGCTTTGCAAAAATCATTCGTCCGGCAGATGTTTGAAGAACGCTTGTAACGAGAATATCAATATTTTTCCCGATATAGTCCCTTCCGTCCTCGACAACAATCATCGTGCCATCATCAAGATAAGCAACACCTTGGTTATGCTCTTTTCCATCCTTAATTACTTGGACATTTAACTCTTCCCCTGGTAGTACAATCGGTTTTACCGCATTGGCTAAATCGTTGATGTTCAAAACAGAGACGTTTTGGAGCTCACATACTTTATTTAAATTGAAATCGTTTGTGACCACAACGCCTTGAATGATTTTTGCCAGTTTTACAAGCTTGCTGTCGACTTCTTGTATATCTTCGAAGTCGCCTTCCCATATTTCCACCTTAATGTCCAGCTCTTTTTGGATTTTATTTAAAATATCCAGACCTCTTCTTCCTCGATTTCTTTTTAGCACATCTGAAGAATCCGCTATATGCTGAAGTTCCTCCAACACAAATTGAGGAATAATAATGGTCCCTTCTAAAAAACCTGTTTGACAAATATCTGCAATCCTGCCATCTATAATAACACTTGTATCTAATATTTTTAAGCTTTTCTTTTCAACATTTTCCTCTTCTTCTTGAGAGGCTTTCTTCTTGCTGATTCTTGCTGTAATCGAAAACAAGTTCAACAGTTCGTCGCGCTTTTTATATCCGATTTGAAAACCTAAATATCCTAAAATTATGGTTAAAAAGATCGGAACAATGTTATTGATAATTGGGTATGGAAGTTCAGATAATGAAATTCCAATCAAATAAGCAATAATCAGACCAAAAATTAATCCTAAACTGCCAAATAATACATCCGTAACCGGAGCTTTCACTAATTTCTCTTCTATAAATTTTATCCAATTCACCACATAATCCACTAGCCAGAAGGAGGTTATATAAAATAAAATTGCACCTAATATCGCCAATGTATATGGTGTCATCAGAAATGGAACATCATCAAGATTTAAGAGAAATAATAATTCCGGTATAAACAAAACACCTAACGTTCCGCCAACAAAAAAGAAAAATATTTGAACAATTCGTTTTAACATACCTCCACCTCCTTTATTTCATTATATACACTTTCAAACCTTTCAAACATCTAAAAACAAGGATTGTAAAAATATTGATAAATTACTGTAAAGGATGTGTTAGAGCTCCCTTGCAATGTTATACTGATCTTGGAGGCGCCTTAATCCTTCCTTAATTTTCCTCGCCCTAACTTCACCTATTCCTTCCACTTCATCAAGCTTTTCTACGGTAGCATTTGCAATTTGTTTCAAATTTTCAAAGGTTGTCACTAAATTTTCAATAATAACGGAAGGAAGCTTTGGTATTTTATGCAAAAACCGGTAACCTCGAGGAACAACAGGTTCATTCATATTGGTAAAATGGGGATATCCGAGCAGCTTCAATAAAACCGCATCATCTAATAATGCTGAGCTGGACAATTCTTGCAGCTGCTTTAATACAGGAATAGGATCATTCAGCCGCTCCATGCTGTAATCTTTGATAAGCAGAGCCGCTTCTTTTTCAATATCTGCTAAAAGCTCGGTCATCTGAAGCTGAATCAGCTGCCCTTCTGTACCGAGTTCGTAAATATAATTAATAATTTCACTCTTAATTCGCAGCACCATTTCTATTCTATGTAAAACTTGGATCACTTCATCGATCGTGACTAAATCTTCAAACTCTAAAGATCCTAAATTATTAATGGATTGGTCAGTGGCAGATTTATACTTTTCCAACGTCCGCAAAGCTTGATTGGCCTTCGTCAAAATGACGCCGATATCCCTCAAAGCATAGCGGGAATTGCCAAAATATAATGTGACGACATTTCTTCTTTCAGAAATAGCAATTACGAGATTTCCTGTTTGCTTTGCTACTCGTTCAGCTGTTCTATGCCTCATGCCTGTTTCTCTTACCTCTATGCTCGTATCCGGAACGAGCTGTGCGTTTGCGTATAAAATTTTTTGCCCTGAGTCGCTTAAAATAATGGCTCCATCCATTTTAGCTAGTTCATATAAATAGGCGGGGGAAAAAGGGCAATTGATATAAAATCCCCCGTCTACAATTTGTTTGATTTTTTCGTTATATCCTACAACAATTAGCCCCCCGGTCTTTGCGCGCAGCACGTTTTCAATTCCTTCCCGGATTGGTGTGCCTGGGGCTACAAATTGCAAGATTTCCTTAAGCGATTTTTCTTGTTTCATAGCTTATCCCCCTATTGCAAGTTCGAGCGCTTCTGAAATGTTTTGCACACCGACAATTTCTATATCTTCCGGCCATTTCCAACCGCCCAGATTGGCCTTCGGTAAAAAAATCCGCTTAAATCCCAGTTTGGCAGCTTCTTGTACACGCTGTTCAATTCGTGAAACCCTTCTAATTTCTCCTGTTAAACCAACCTCACCTACAAAAACATCATAAATGTTCGTCGGAACATCTTTAAAGCTTGAAGCTATACTGATGCAAATTGCCAAGTCAATTGAAGGCTCGTCTAATTTCACCCCGCCGGCAACTTTTAAGTAGGCATCTTGGTTTTGGAGCAATAAACCAACACGTTTTTCCAATACCGCCATCAACAAAGAAACACGATTATGATCAATCCCATTTGCCATCCTTCTGGGGTTTCCAAAGCTTGTCGGGGTGATTAAAGCTTGTATTTCGACTAGAACAGGTCTTGTCCCTTCCATGGAAGCGACTACTGTTGAACCAGATGCCCCTTTTGCACGCTCTTCTAAAAACACTTCTGACGGGTTGAGCACTTCTTTAAGACCTGCTTCCTTCATTTCAAAAATTCCTATTTCGTTAGTGGATCCGAACCTGTTTTTAACTGCCCGTAAAATTCGGTACGTATGATGTCGATCACCTTCAAAATACAATACAGTATCAACCATATGTTCTAAAATGCGCGGCCCTGCAATTGTGCCGTCTTTTGTTACATGACCGACAATAAAAATCGGAATTCCTTTTGTCTTTGCCAATCTCATTAATTCAGCCGTACATTCTCGAACCTGAGATACGCTTCCAGGAGCAGAAGCAATTTCACTGTTATAAATCGTTTGAATGGAATCAATGATGACAAAAGCCGGTTCAGTTTCCATTATGGATTGAATGATGATTTCTAAGTCCGTTTCAGAAAGCACGAAAAGTCTTTCGCCTTTTACCCCGAGTCGGTCGGAGCGAAGTTTTGTCTGTTTTAAAGATTCTTCTCCCGAAATGTATAAAACATCGTTCCCTCTCTCTGCCAGCTGTGAGGAGACTTGCAATAAGAGAGTGGATTTTCCAATTCCAGGATCCCCTCCAATTAAAACGAGAGACCCTTTTACAATTCCGCCTCCCAATACGCGGTTAAACTCATGAAGTCCTGTAAGCATTCTAGGTTCTTGCGCAGCTTGGATTTGATGAATTGGAGAAGGTTTGCTGACAGTGGATGATTCGGAATGACTAAAAGCAATGCGGTGTTTTCCCTTTGGCTTGATAACTTCTTCAACCATTGAATTCCATGCGCCGCACCCTGGACATTTTCCCATCCATTTCGGCGATTCATATCCGCATGATTGACAAATATATTTTGATTTGATCTTTGACATTCGGTTATTCCCCACTTTGTTCAATCGATAAACGACAATATAATGAAAGAGAGGGGCATACGTGAAGCAGTATGCCCATTGGATTATTGAACCTTTTCTGCAGTTTTTACGACAAATTCATTATTTTGCACGTCCAATACAACTTTTTGACCTTGCGAGATCGTACCTTTCAATAATTCCTCTGATAAGCGATCTTCGACATATTTTTGAATCGCTCTCCGCAACGGACGCGCTCCATATTCTAAGTCAAAGCCCTCTTCAGCCAGCTTTTCTTTTGCACGATCCGTTAATTCGAGTTCTATATCCTGTTCTTTTAATCGTTTTGTCAGCTGATCCGCCATCAGCGAAACAATTTCTTTCAAATGTTTTTTCTCTAAAGAGTGGAACACAATAATTTCGTCAATCCGGTTCAAAAATTCAGGACGAAATGCTTTTTTCAGTTCATCCATCACTTTGTTTTTCATATCTTTATAATTTTCATTTTCGTCTTGAACATTAAAGCCGACATATTTATTCCGTTTTAATTCGCTTGCCCCTACATTTGAAGTCATAATTAAAATCGTATTTCGAAAATCAACGGTGCGCCCTTTTGAGTCTGTGAGTCTTCCGTCTTCAAGCACCTGCAGCAAAATGTTAAACACATCTGGATGAGCTTTTTCAATTTCATCCAATAATACGACTGAGTATGGCTTGCGGCGCACTTTTTCCGTCAATTGTCCTCCCTCTTCATAGCCTACATATCCAGGAGGCGAACCAACGAGCCTTGACGTAGAATGCTTCTCCATATATTCTGACATATCGATTCGAATCATAGCATCTTCGTCACCAAACATTGCTTCAGCTAATGCACGGGCTAATTCCGTTTTCCCTACACCTGTCGGTCCTAAGAAGATAAATGAACCGATCGGACGCTTCGGATCTTTTAAGCCTGCACGTGCCCGTCTGACAGCTTTTGCGACTGCAGTGACAGCTTCTTCTTGACCAATAACGCGCGAGTGTAAAATTTCTTCGAGATTCAAAAGCCGCTCTGATTCTGTTTGGGCAAGTTTAACAACCGGAATTCCCGTCCAGCTTGAAACAACCATTGCAATATCCTCTACGGTCACTTCAGAATTTTCTTGACCTTGTTTTTCCTTCCATGATTTTTTCGTTTCCTCTAATTCCTCTCTGAGCCGCTGTTCTGTATCTCTTAATGAAGCTGCTTTTTCAAATTCTTGGCTTTGGACTGCAGCTTCTTTTTCTTTTCGCACTTCTTCTAATTTTTGCTCCAATTCCTTTAAATTCGGAGGTGTTGCAAATGAACGAAGACGGACTTTGGAGCCTGCTTCATCAATCAAGTCAATCGCTTTATCAGGCAGGAACCGATCGGAAATATACCGATCTGAAAGTTTAACAGCAGCTTCAATCGCCTCATCGGAAATGGATACCCGGTGGTGTGCTTCATATCGGTCTCTTAAGCCTCTTAAAATTTGAATGCTCTCTTCAATGGACGGTTCGTCGACTTGGATTGGCTGGAAGCGCCGTTCAAGTGCAGCATCCTTTTCAATATATTTACGGTATTCATCCAAAGTTGTTGCCCCAATACATTGCAATTCTCCCCGAGCCAAAGCAGGTTTTAAAATGTTGGAAGCATCAATTGCACCTTCCGCCCCGCCTGCGCCGATCAGTGTATGAAGCTCGTCAATAAATAAAATGATGTTTCCTGCTTGGCGAATTTCATCCATTACCTTTTTAAGGCGGTCCTCAAATTCCCCTCTATATTTTGTGCCAGCTACAACTGTTCCCATATCAAGGGTCATAACGCGCTTATCTCTCAAAATTTCAGGAACCTCATTATTCACAATTTGCTGAGCAAGTCCCTCTGCTATGGCAGTTTTCCCAACACCAGGTTCACCTATTAAAACAGGATTATTTTTTGTTCTTCGGCTCAAAACCTCGATGACACGCTGAATTTCTTTGCTTCGGCCGATGACTGGATCAAGTCCGCCCTCCCGTGCAACAGCCGTTAAGTCCCGCGCAAGACTATCAAGCGTCGGAGTATTTGCGTTTGTCATCGAACTTCCTTGGTGGCTTGAGGATACTTCGTTGCTGCCTAACAACTGTAAAACTTGCTGACGCGCTTTGTTCAAGCTTACTCCGAGATTGTTTAAAACACGCGCAGCAACTCCCTCGCCTTCTCGAATTAATCCCAATAGGATATGTTCTGTTCCGACATAAGAATGTCCTAATTTTCTTGCTTCATCCATTGACAGTTCAATGACTTTCTTTGCTCTCGGTGTGTAATGGATCGTTTGCGAAATTTCTTGTCCCCGTCCTATCAGGCTTTCCACTTCATTTTGGATTTTTTCTGGACTTAATCCTAGAGCGTGAAGCGCTTTAGCGGCAATTCCTTCTCCTTCGCGCACGAGCCCAAGCAATATGTGCTCTGTGCCGATATTGTTATGTCCGAGGCGTACAGCTTCTTCCTGCGCTAAAGCAAGCACTTTTTGCGCCCGTTCCGTAAATCTCCCAAACATCATTGTTCATCATCCTCCCTTTGCTTCCTTTCTAATTGAAGCCTTTCACGAATTAATGTTGCCCTGCGAATATCCCGTTCATTCGGCCGTAGAACTCCTCCTGAATATTGTTGCAGAAATCCGGGCTGAATTAAAATCATAAGCTCATTTAAAACACTGCGTGGAACATTTTGAATAATTCCCAGGTCAATTCCTAAGCGCACATCTGATAAACATTGAATTGCTTCTTTCGATGGAATAATCCTGCTGTATTTGAGAGTGCCGTAGGAACGATATACACGGTCTTCTAGATGATGCGGATTCGTTTTATATAAAGCATCTCTTGCAGCCCGTTCTTGAGCAATTAATTGCCCGACAACACCTATTAAATCATCGACAATATCATCTTCTGATTTGCCTAGCGTAATTTGGTTCGAAATTTGGAATATATTACCTATCGCTTCACTTCCTTCTCCGTACCGACCTCTCACAACCAATCCTAATTGATTGATAGCAGGTATAATTTGGTTAATCTGCTGTGTTAAGACAAGTCCTGGAAGGTGCATCATCACGGAAGCCCGCAAGCCGGTACCGACATTTGTTGGACAGCTAGTTAAGTAGCCCCTATGTTCATCAAATGCATAATCTACTTTTTCCTCAATCCAATCGTCAAGATTCATTGCCATTTTCAACGCTTCTTTTAGCTGAAGGCCCGGGAACAAACATTGAATTCTAATATGATCCTCCTCGTTTATCATGATGCTCACTTCTTCGTTTTCAGATAAAAGGCACCCTCCAAGTGCTGATTCTTCCATTAAATAAGGACTAATCAAATGCTTCTCTACAAGTACGCGTTTTTGAATAGGCTGAAGTTCATTCATTTTCAGCAGCACGAATGTCCCTAAACCGTCAAACACTCTTTGTGAAAATGATTCTTCAAACGTATTTAAAATAGCCAAGGCTTCTTCATTCGACATAATGGTAGGGAAGCTGATATTTTCTATATTTCGCGCCAATCTGACTCGGCTGCTCAGCACAATATCGGAATCAGGTCCTTCTTGATTCATCCAAGGGCTCATGGCTGAACGAATAAATTTTTGAAAGGACATGTCATACTCCCCTTTCGTTCCGTCCATTTATCTTCGCTTCAATGGACCGAATTTCATCCCGAACTTGAGCTGCTCTTTCGAATTCCTCTTTCGCAATTAATTCTTGCAGTTCCTGTTTAAGCATTTTCAGGCGCTTTTTCAAATGAATACTTCCACCGGTCCGTTTCGGTACTTTACCGCCGTGAGTTGTATTCCCGCCATGAACACGTTTTAAAATCGGGGTAATTTGGTGATAAAACGTTTTGTAACAATGGGAGCACCCGAATTTACCAATTTTCGTAAATTGATCAAACGTCATATTACATTTCTCACATTGAATGACCTGATTTTTCTTGAAAACATTTTGCCCTTGGCTGCTAATGGCGCTGTCCATATTTAATAATCCGGACAATAAGTTGTTTATAGAAAAGCCTGGATTCATATTGAATATGAATACATCACTTTTTTCCTGTGCACATTTTTCACATATATGCACTTCAGTCTTTTCGCCGTTGATGATTTTTGTAAAGTGGAAAGTAGCGGGCCTTTCATGACATTCTTGACAAATCATCGTCCATCACATCCTCACTTGTATTTTAACGAGGTGAGCATCGCCTTCATCATCCTTGCCCTCAATTCGTCTCGATCAGGCAAATCAATATATAAAACAGACCGATCAATTACGCTCAACATAATTTTCGCTTCTCTTTCTGAAATAACCTCTTCATCAGCCAATCTCAAAATAATATCCTCCGCCGACGATTGTGACAGCCTTTTACCAATGGCATTTAAAATTTGATTGATCAGCTGGATACGGTCATTGATTCGAATCTTCATAATTCGGATATAACCGCCTCCACCCCTTTTGCTTTCGACAATGTAACCCCGTTCAATTGTAAAACGAGTGTTGATCACGTAATTGATTTGCGATGGAACACATTGAAATTTATCCGCAATTTCACTTCTTTTAATTTCAACAATTTCTTTTCCGCTAGAATCTAATACATGCTTTAAATATTGCTCGATAATATCAGATATATTCCGCACCTCGAAAAACACCTCCTTCAACTTTTTGATTGGAATTGCAAAACGCTCAAGAAATGTGCAATATCCTTGAGGGATAGGAGGCAAGATGTTTACGTAATGCTTATTTCCTAAACGATAACAACTAGTCACTTGACTTTGACTATATTTGACCTTAATTATAATATAAATTTTTTTTTGTGTCATTTCAACAAAAAAGCTCACTAATAATATTGCCATTTAGAATATGGAAAAAACCCGCTCTTTAAAAAACTTTTTTAACTTCTTGAAATTTCAATAATTCGTTTATGATTTCAGGCATTTCATCTTTTGGAAGGCCAATTTCAAGTAAATATGAACGCTCCGCATGTTTAGTTTCTTTTGGCTTTGACAATGTAAAATGAATTTTATAAACAGAAATATTTAATTGTTCAAGTTTCCGAGTAAATTCCACCAAATCATCTTCTGGAAGATTAACTTGTATCCATTTTTTGCTCGACTTCTCAGCAAAAAAAGCCTCCACCTTATTGAGAAAGATCAAACTCAACAATACAATCAAGGTAGAAAAAATCGCCAACGGATACATTCCTGCCCCAACAACAAGGCCAAGTCCTGCAACAACCCAAATCGAGGCTGCCGTCGTTAATCCTCTTACCGTAACCCCTCTCACTAATATCGTTCCAGCACCTAAAAAACCAATGCCGCTAATGACATAAGAAGGAATTCTTGCTGGGTCAAAACGAATATTTTCATAACGATCCATATATTCTTCAAAGCCATAAAGAGACAGCAACATCATCATGCAGGAGCCGACACCAACTAACAAATGCGTGCGAAAGCCTGCTGGATGCCGTTTAAATTCTCGTTCAAGGCCAATAAATCCACTTAAAATGACTGCTAAAACAATGCGAATCAACATAATTTGCCATTCCTCAGGCATTATCATTCCTCCTTACCATCCAAATGACTTTTTCTGTTTTGGCCATATATGAATTTTGAAATGATACAGTATTATACTTTCCCATTATATGCGATGAACAGTGCTCAATATTCAATTGTTCTTGAGTATGAGACTAAGAATGATATGAAACAAAAAAGAAATTTTAGAGCTGGTTTTTGTGAAAAAAATTTCTCTTAGACATAAATCAAACGAAGCTTTCACTGCTCATATGCTTCAAGAATGGAACAGTTTATGTTTCTGAAGTAGCGATCAATTAATTATACTCCGATTGAAGGTTTTAAAGAAAGCGAGCTTGATTGCAATAGATGCGGAGGATCTTCAGAAGAAGCGAGCTCTTAGTTGTTCGTAAATTTGTCGTTTTTGCTCGTTCTGTTTTAAGTTGTTTTGTTTGTTATATATTTCCATTCACAAGAGGATAAAAGAGGCTTGAGCTCCCCAAACCGCATTGCAGCGAATAATCGTTTCGTCCATACTTTTTTACATGGATAAGCAAATCTCGCCTCCATCGCTTTTATCAGATTAATTAAAACGGTTTGCATCATTCAAATCAATTAAAGATGTTTTTGTAACAGCAAAAATATCCATTTCGGCTTTCGACAATTTTCTCGAAAAATTGGCTTTTTTTCTTAATTTTTCATTTTATGATCATAACGGAAAGTATTGCAACGGAAAAACATCACAAAAAAGCTAAAAAAGAAGCCGATTCCTCCACCGCCTTCGCTATACACGAGAGGCGGCGGTCATATCGGCAAAAAAATAAGATGAAAGGTATTTATTCTATGTCACGATTAATAATTTTAGGCGGATCCAGGTTTTTAATAACGGGCTCTCTAGACTTTATATCTGCATACGTATTGATAATTTCCGGGTCGTAAATAATTTGCAGCCTAGAAGGCTTGCCTATTTGGTTTTGTGCACCTTCAAAATAATCGTTATTCGTAATTTTTTGCGCCCCACTAAAATTTTGATTGCTGGCCCGGCCTCTTATCGCATTTAAAACAATGCGCCTCGCTGATATTCCTCCTTCTATACGAATATTTGAACCAACTCCAAACATTTCTAATGCTTGTTCTGAATAGAAAAACCCTTTAATATTACTAGGTTCATCCTGGTTAACGCTATTATTTCTAATGTTTATATTTCCATTTGCAAAAATAATTAACGAACCGTTTTGACCTAATCCATTGATGCGCGAATATTCAATCGTCACATCCCCCATTACATACATAATAGAATTAAATTCCGCATCAGCCCCTTTAATCGTCAGATCTCCGTTCACAAATATGGGGCCGTCCACCCGAATTTTGTCATAATTATTTGGGTTGTACGAATTAGATCCGTTGCCAATTGTTAAATTTTTCTCTATATAGGCTCCCTCCTTAAAGGTGGTCTGTTTGAATTGATTATCTGAATTGCGAATTGTTAATGAACCTGCAGTGGCAAAGCTTTTAAAAAGATTATTCCCAGTAAATGTGTAATCTCCATCGTATTTCTCATTACACCATATAAAAAAACATTCATCATGACTCGCATAAACTTTGTCATTAGGCCGATTTTGGTTTGAGATTATTCTATTATTAGCTTTTATGATCGTTACACCGGGAGAATTATGTTTATAATAAAAAACCGATTTTTGTGCAGGAATTTGAATGTCATCACGGATCGGCTGCCTTTTTACAATAACCGGGGCTTGCCGATTGTAAAAAGCATCATCAATACGATCTGTTAGCTTTGTATAAGAACTTCCAAAATTAGAAGTTGTAATATGTTGTTCATATGGAGGGGTATGATTAAAGGTAAAAATATTTCCACCAAGTAGTAAGTTTGCGTTTGCTTTTCCTTGTGTTGGTAAAATGCTCGGGTAAACGGACGCAATCCATTTCTCACCACTTAAATATGCATATCCTCGGTTTGTTATGATTAAATTCCCGTCTACCTTCATATCCCCTGTGATCGAAACCCCGCCGTGCAAAAACATATTTCCTTCACCCGGTATACAGGTATTTGGAGTTTTACATAATTTGTTGGCACCGAGCGCATAATGTAATGTCTCCAAAACAGATTGTGCACCAATTTCAACTTCTGAAATAACCGTTTTTTCCTTGCCATCAACAAATCCTCTGCTTAAAAAGGTTATCTTCTTCTTTAGCGGGTTTTCTTCACCATTTTCTATTACATTTTCTATATTTCGTATATATACTCGATATTCACCAGTTGCGCCAGTATTGTGAACACTATTTATCACGTCTTTATAGCGATTTAAAATCGTATTTAATTTCGTTATAAACTCGCTGCGGGTGATTCCTTCTTCTCCTAGTTCATTTTTCAAATCGCTTTGAATCTGATTCGTAATATGTTCAATTCCTTTATTGGCTAATTCACGAGCTTGAACATAATCCTCGCTTGTTTGATTTCTTTTCACTCCAGATAAAGCAACTGTCAAAACGGAAACAGACAAGACTGTAAATAGTAAAAAGATCAACATGGTTAAGATCAAGGAGTATCCTTTCTCATTCATTAAGATTTTCATTATTTTGCACTCCTTTTCGATCATTGATAATGCTCACAATACTTTTCAGTTTCATTGTTTGCTGCGTTTTAGCAGATTGTAAAACTAACAAAATTTCAAACACATCTTCTCGTTCAGTTTCTATCAATTTTGATTCGCGAGAAAGCACGATATTTCCGTTTGTTAACGACAATTCTTTGTTATTAATCACTACACGTGAATGTTCATGATCAAAACCAATTTTGCTGCCGTCATTTTTGATCAAAAAGTAATTCCCGCTTGGATCCGGCAATTTCCGCTCCTTAATCTCACTAACCTTTAACACAAACAGCTCATCAATTAAATGGGCGAGTATATAATCTGCTTCATCGCGCAATGCTACTTCTTCCATAGCACGGTCATATGTTTTTAATCCGCTAAAAAGAACAGAGTAAGCGATCAGTCCGATAACAGAACCCAATAAAACCACTGAAAGAACTTCTACTAACGTAATTCCTTTACTAGAGGATATGATTTTTTTACTCATAGCTCACATACCCTTCAACCTTTGAAGTAATGGGTGTTTTTGAATTTTGTAAATTCACTTCAACAAGTACATTCATTAATCGAATCGCTTTTTCATTAGCAGTTTGACTGACCGTTACTTGAACTGCATACGTTTTATTATTTATAAGTGGAGAAAACAAAAGTTCACATTCATCGGGATCTGGACGGTTCGAGCAGCTGTCAGAAGTATAAACTTGCGGCTGATTAAAGCGATCATTATCTGGTTCATCAATATAAGAAAAAGGATTCATCTTAATTCTTTCCATTGTTGATTTCGCCAGATGAATTGCCATTAATTGATCATTGTTTACTACAGTTGTTTTATTTGTAAAAACAAAAAGATTAAGAAATGCCAAAATAATGATGGAAAGAATGACGAGAGAAATTAGTATCTCCACAAGTGTAAACCCGTCCATTTTCTTCACAATCTTCATTTTCATAGAATATTCACCCATTTTTTTAAATATTAAGTAATAGTCGCAATGGCTGTAGTGAATTGGAACTATATCCTCTGAAATTGGACTTTTTGACTAAAAAACCATTGTCTTAAACGAATCATAATAATAGAATGTAAGTATATGGAACATTTTTACTAAATCCGTAAAAATTTTTCTCTCCAAAATTTGCTATGATTATACAAAAATACATTATTTATTACTTTTATTTTACTTCAAAATAAAGCCTTTTAGACTAAAAGAAAACAATATTTTTACTATTTATTCAAATTTTTACATTTTGTTGTGGATGAATTGCTGTAATTTTGCTATTATTATACAAAATATTTCATCTTCGTTGCTTTCATTTTACTCCAAAATAGGTCTTTTTAACTAAATAAAGCTGTATTTTTTACCTATTTTGTAAAATTTTATATTTTTACAGGCTGAATTAGACAAATCAATTGTACTTCTTCTTTTACTCATACGATGAAGAAACAAGCTCTAAGGAACTGGAGCCTTGCGCAATCAACCGCGCTTCTAAAAGATCCCGAATATTGGCATTGAAATGAAAAGTCAACCTTAGTAATATATATTTATTTGCCGGTTTCAGTCTTCTAAGCTTGATCAGACAAATGATACATAGAAAGGCAGGTTCTTTATGAGCAGGATGAAAAGGTTAATGGCTTTGTTTTTTCCTTTCATAATCGTTATATCAGCTGCGACCATTAGTTTCGGAACTCCCCATATCGCAAACGCTGCCTTTACAATTCCTGATGGTTCTACAGTCGGAGGAATTGATGTCGGTGGAATGACTGTTGATGAAGCTAAAGACATTTTATCAGATAAGATCAATGAGTGGAAAAATCAAAGTGATATGACGATTGAATCACCCACGGAAATATTAACCATTCCATCTGAAGATATTCAGTATGACCTGAATCAAACGATGGATCAATTGCTCGAAAAAACAAAAACACCGTGGTATGCCTTCTTTATTAAAAAAAAATCAGTTGATCTGCCGTTGGTTGTAAAAGTGAATATAACGGATGAAGAACTTTCAGAATGGCCGAACCATATTGATAAAGTCAAAACGATAAACAACGTTGAAACAACGGCCTCTTATTTAGGAGAACATAACATTCAAGCGGTTTTAACAGATGCAAACGAACAAAATGATGTAATTGCTGAAGCAAGCTGGAAAATTCCGAAAGACTATATCTTTTTAGATGAGTTAGTAGAAGAATTAAATGGAAAAAAGATAACACCTGGAAATTCATTTTCGTTTTTGCAGCAAGTGGCAAATGAGGTGAGTTATTTTAGGGAGGATGATGGAAATTTCGTCGTTTCTATGCTGTATTCTTTGCTCCTGCAAACAAATGTAGAGATTATTGAGCGCCATTCGCAGCGAGTAATTCCGGCCTATTCAAAAGCAGGGATTGAAGCAAAAGTCAGTCAAACAGATGATAAAGATTTCGTCGTTTCAAATCCTGGACCTTATATATACACAATTCAAGCTGAAAAAAACGGATCAAAATTGAAAATGGCGATCTTGTCCGCACCTCAAAAAACAAAATATCAATACAAAATTGAAAATAAAGAAGATATTCATTATCGCACCATCTATCGTTATAAAAAGGATTTACAGCCATGCTGCAAGCGCGTTATACAAAACGGTGTAAATGGTCAGCGAGTGGAAGTATACCGAGTGTCAGTAGCCGAAAACGGCGCGGAGCTTTCCCGTGAGTTGATTAGCACTGACTTTTACTTGCCTGCACCTGAAATCATTTTATTAGCATTACCTTCTTCTGAAAATCAAAATAATAATGCGAATAACGAAAATGACCAAACGAATTCGGACGATACAAATACGAATAATAGCCAAGCGGATCCTAGTAATGCAAATGCTGATCATTCAACAAATACGGACCAAACGAAGCAAAAGGATATAAATAAGGACAATGGTACCGACGGGACTGAAAGCATGGGGCAAGACCGTTTTCAAAACGAAGAGGAATACGAAAAGCAATTAATGGAGGAAAGTGTGGAGGAAGAGCCGGAATATGTGAAATAAAGACAACGCCGTTAGAGAAAAGAAAATCTGAATGAATATGATAAAGCCAGCATCTTTGGAGGTGAACGGAAATTGTCTAGAAAGCGTTTAGGAGACTTGCTTTTAGAAGCTGGACTCATTACAAATGAACAATTAAACCAAACATTAAAAAATAAGTCACCGGATGAAAAATTAGGGGATGCCCTGCTGAGAGAAGGTTTTATTACCGAGCAGCAGCTGATTGAAGTATTGGAGTTCCAATTAGGAATACCGCATATCAATATTTATCAATATCCAATTGATCAGGATGTTCTTCAATTAATTCCAAAAGAGCTGGCAAAAAGGCATTATGTGATGCCAATCCGAAAAGATAAAAATAAACTTTTTGTTGCAATGGCGGATCCGATGGACTATTTTGCTATAGAAGAATTGAGAATGGCAACAGGATGCCATATTGAACCCGCTATTGCGACAAAAGATGAATTATATCGAACGATCACAAAATATTATGATCTTCAAGAATCGATGGAAGAGATCATGAGTGATCTTTCACCAAAGGATTCAATGGATGAAGCAAAAGTAACGGATGAAGATTCTCCTGTTGTTCGTCTTGTCAACCAAATCATTGCCAACGGTCTTGCCCAGCGTGCCAGTGATATCCACTTTGACCCGCAAGAAACAGACGTAAAGGTCCGCTACCGGGTCGACGGCATTTTACGTTTAGAGCGGTCACTGCCAAAACATATGCAAAATGTCATCATTGCCCGGATTAAAATTATGGCAAACTTAAATATTACAGAAAATAGATTGCCGCAGGACGGCCGAATTAAAACAACGATTAATTTTAAACCGGTGGATATTCGTGTCGCCACGCTGCCGACAATTTTTGGCGAGAAAGTCGTGATGCGGATTCTTGATTTAAGCAATGTATTAAACAGTGTGGAAAAAATAGGTTTTACAGATGAAAATTTGGAAAAATTTATTACTATGCTAAATCAGCCAAATGGAATAATATTAATCACTGGACCTACAGGATCCGGAAAGTCGTCGACATTGTATGCTGCTTTAAATCAGTTAAATTCAGAGGATGTAAATATCATCACGGTTGAAGATCCTGTCGAGTACCAGATCGAAGGAGTCAATCAAATTCAAGTAAATGAAGATATCGGCCTGACATTCGCCAATGGGCTTCGCTCGATTTTGCGCCAGGACCCGGATATTATTATGATCGGCGAAATTCGTGATACAGAAACAGCACAAATTGCCATTCGGGCGTCACTTACAGGTCATTTAGTATTAAGTACCCTACATACGAATAGTGCAGTTGCTGCTTTAACGAGATTAATCGATATGGGTATTGAACCGTATCTCATATCGTCTTCAATCATTGGCATTGTAGCCCAGCGTTTAGTTCGACGAGTGTGCCGGGATTGCCGCGAAATCGTCCGCCCGACTGAAAGAGAAAAAGAAATTTTTGCGAATAGAGGCCTTGAAATCGAGACGGTTGCAAAAGGCAAAGGCTGTCCAAGCTGCAACATGACCGGCTACCGCGGGCGCCTAGCCATTCAAGAGGTATTGCCGATCGATGCGGAGATTCGTGAACTCATCATGAATAATACGTCAACTTCTTATTTGCAAAATTTTGTGCGGGAAAAAGGATTAAAATTTTTAATCGATGACGGTTTGCTGAAAGTAAAAGAGGGATTAACGACAACAGAAGAAATTTTACGCGTCGCTGTCCTCGAGTAGGAGGTGGGCTTCATGTCATACAATATATCAGATTTACTTAAAAAAGCTTTTACGGATCATGCTTCAGACCTCCATTTAATTGTCAACTCTCCTCCGGTTTTTCGCATAAACGGCGAGCTAAAGCCTTACGGAGACCATTCATTGTCTAAAAACGACACGGAAAGAATGGCGAAAGAGCTTATTCCGGAGACGATGTGGGATACGTTCGAGCAGCAGGGCGAGCTTGATTTTAACTATGAATTAGAGGGAATTTCACGGTTTCGATTAAACGCTTTTCGCCAACGCAATCATATAAGTGTCGCGATCCGAATTATACCGACGAAGATCCCAACGATCGCAGAGCTTAAAATACCTTCCATTGTCGAGAAATTGATGGAAAAGCCCCAAGGGTTAATTCTCGTCACGGGACCAACCGGTTCAGGTAAGTCAACGACATTGGCAGCGATGATCGATTATATTAATCGAAACTATTCCAAACATATTATTACATTAGAAGATCCAATAGAATATATTCATTCCCATAAGCGATCCATTATCAATCAGCGGGAAATTGGTTCAGATACAAAAAGCTTTGCAAACGGACTACGCGCATCCTTAAGGCAAGACCCGGATATTATTTTAGTGGGGGAAATGCGGGATCTTGAGACGATATCGACAGCTATTACTGCTGCTGAAACAGGTCATTTAGTGCTAGCCACATTGCACACAAGCAGTGCAGCTCAGACGATCGACCGGATCATAGATGTGTTCCCACCCCATCAGCAAAGGCAAATTCGCCTTCAAGTAGCAAACGTTTTGCAAGGAATCATTTCACAGCGCCTTTTCCCGCTAAAGGACGGATCCGGGCGAACGGTTGCAACGGAGATTTTAATTAATAATCCTTCCATTTCAAACTTGATTCGCAATGAAAAAATTCATCAAATCCACAATGTTTTGCAAACGAATAGAGCTCAAGGAATGCATACATTGGAAATGTCCGTTCAAAGCCTATTAAGCTCAGGAAAAATTTCTTACGAAAGCGCCATGCCATATATCAATAAAGGTGATGAAAATGGCTATCTATAAATATGTCGGTCGTACGAAAACAGGACAGCTAAAGAAAGGTACGATTGATGCACTAAATAAAACAAATGCGATAGCAAAATTAAGAGAACAAGGAATAAGCCCCCGTGAGATCAATGAAGCAAAAGGCTTGATCTATAAGGAAGTATCGATTGGCAGACCTGTGAAAAACCAGCATTTTGTCATTTATTGCCGGCAATTTGCAACACTGATCCGTGCAGGAGTTTCTATTGTAGATTCAACGAATATTTTATCAAAGCAGACGGAAAGCAAAGCATTGGCCAAAGTATTGGCTGAGATTGAAACGGAATTGCGGACAGGAAATGCTTTTTCAGATGCGGTGAGCAAATATCCGAAAATTTTTCCGGCCATTTTTGTCAATATGGTTCGCGCCGGGGAAGCCAGCGGGAGTTTGGACGAAACATTGGACAGGCTGGCGGCTTATTTTGAAAAGCAATACGATTTGAAGAAAAAAATTCAATCAACCCTTGCTTATCCAATCACATTAATCATTATCATTATTGCAGTTGTTGTATTTCTGATGCTAACGATTGTGCCTAAATTCACCGAAATTTTTGCCCAATTTGACAGCGAACTGCCTGCCATTACGAAATTCGTAGTTGGCGCAAGCCATGTAGTTCAAAACTTTTGGTGGATTGTACTTCTCGTCTTATTAGCAGCGATTCTTGCTTTCAGCTTGTTGATGAAAAGCAATAAAGCCTTTTATTACGCTGTCCATGTTATTTTGTTAAAAATGCCTGTTTTCGGCAAATTGCTGCAAAAATCAGCTATTGCAAGAATGACGCGGACATTATCATCCCTTTTTTCTAGTTCAGTGCCGATTTTACAAGCTTTAACTATTGTCGAGCGGGTTGTCAACAATCCAGTCATTGGAAAAGTCGTGTTGGACGCACGTGATAGTTTAGAAAAAGGAGACCGCTTATCCGAACCGTTTAGAAAAAGCTGGGTAATCCCGCCGCTCGTCACCCATATGACGGCGATCGGCGAAGAGACTGGTTCATTAGATTTCATGTTAACCAAAATAGCTGATTTCTATGAAGCGGAAGTTGACCGCAGCGTTGAAATTTTGAAATCGCTGATCGAACCAATTATGATCGTCATTTTAGCCTTTGTCATTGGGACGATTGTTCTTGCCATTATGATTCCTATGTTTAGCATTTATCAGCAAATGTAAATAGATGACGAAACCTGCAGCATTTTCGTATATAAAGCATGTCTAAAAGAAACGTATTGTACTAGATTCCAAAAAATTCCTTTAGGAGGTGGTCAAGAAATCGAGTTAATAAAGTTTACGGGAACATGACAAGCGCTTGCCGTTTTGCTTTATGAAAGTAAATTTAGGAAAACTAAAAACAAAGGAGGAATATGAAATGAGAAAACATGTAAAACTTCTCAAAAAAGAAAAAGGGATGACATTAATTGAGCTATTGGCTGTTATTATCATCATTGCAATCATACTAGCTATTGCAATCCCGATTATCGCAAATGTCATTGGCCAGTCTAGAGACCGGGCTGATGTATCAGAGGCATTAAATATTATTTCAGCTGCAAAACTAAAACATGCACAAGAAGGTGGTAATGATCTGCCTTATACTGCCGGTGAGCTTGCAGGATATATTGATTTTGAAACAAATGATAATAATTTCCAAGTTTCATTTAACGGCACTACTTGGTCAATTTCTGGTCATCCTGCAGTTGGAATAGCTGGTACGAATAATGCTACAAGTGTAACTGAAGGACAATTACGGAATTACTTAGATAATAACTAAAGAATCTTTTTCGTTGTAAACTTGGAACATGTAAACATAATAATTTGCCTGTTACTTTTTATCAAAAGCTGAAGTATTTCTCTTTGCAAAAATATTTTGGTCACAGGAGGGTTCGCCTATGCTCACTTTTCTTTCGGCTAAAAAAACAATCAACTTAGTCATCGATGATTACGCGCTTCGGATGGTGGATCATTCAGGCGGTAATTTAACAAATATTAAACATTTTAAAGAAAAGTCTATTCCGAACGGCCTGCTAGAGCATGGGCGAATTCTTGATGAAATGGAGTTTTATCATTTTATGAAGGAGACCGTCAAAGACTGGGGAATCAAAAGGCGGAATGTCCAGTTTTATGCGCCTGATTCCCTTGTCATTATGAGAAAGGTAAAGTTTCCTGCTCATTTAAAAGATAAAGAAATCAACGGTCACTTTATTATGGAATTAGGACATACACTTTATCTTCCATTTGACAATCCAATCTTTGATGTATCACCATTGCCTGGAAAGGCTGATACCCATACAGAACGCGAAGGGCTTCTTTTTGCCGTTCCAGAAGAAGAAATGAGAAAATATACGGAAATTTTGATTGATGCAGGACTGAAGCCAGTAGCTGCTGATATTCGTTCCATCGGCGTATATCGGTATTTCCAATATACATATATGACAAAAAATACAGATGAAGCATATTTATTTTTGGAGTTGAATTTAAACTCAATTATGATCAGTATTTTTTCGGAGAACCAGCCTGAATTTTTAAGATTTCAAGATTTAGAGATTCAAATGAAGGATTGGACAAGCTACCAATACGATGATGATCTGCTCACCTGGACGTATAATGGCGATGAAGCGCAATTTTTAGGTTTAATTGATGATCAAATAATGGAATTGGAGCGGATGATGAATTTTTACCGCTACTCCATTCATAAAGGTCAGAAAGCTGTATCGAAAATTATGCTGTTAGGAGATTTTCCAAACTTAGATTTGATTAGAAAAAAAATAGAAGATCAATTTCAAATTCCCGTTACGATTTTAGATGCTTACCTTTCTCCTGAAAAAATGGATGAAGTTCCTCGTCATTTTATACCTGCTTTAGGGCTTGCCTTGAAAGGGGGAAGTTAAGTGATCCCTGAAATAAATTTATTGCCGAAATCCGAAAGACAAAGTTCGACGGTTTTGATTATTTTTATCTCTTTTCTTGTTATTTGGCTAATCTGTTTATCGATCATTGTTTATCAATATATTCATACGAAAAATGAGAAAGAACTGGCCGATACGAGAATTGAAAATTTAAAAATGGATAAGGAAATTTTAGAAACTCAAGTAGAAAATCAAAAAAATGGACAATCAGGCAGCTTAGAAGAAGCGGTCACTAAAGCAGAGGAATTGACCGCACCTACCTCACATTTCATTGAAGAATTGCTGGAATTGCTGCCAAATCATAGCTATTTAAGCCATTATGAATATGAAAATAAACAATTGTCGATCCAAACCCAATTCGAATCATTGGATGTTGCCGCATCTTATGTTTCAAAGCTCGTCTCTTCCCCTCTTTTTACAAATGTAAGGATCAAAGAAATTAAAACCTTCACATTTGAAGAAGCTTCAGAGGAACAAGTGGATGAAGAAATGTTCAAGGAGATTCCGAGATATGATGTGAATATTATTCTTGAGACTCATTCTTCGGCGTTAGAGGACGAAAACGGGGGTGAAGAAGATGAGTGATTTCCTCCAAGAAAGGAAAATCTTTTTTTATTGTTTAATCGTTTTACTGTTTTTGCTTATTGGCGTTGTGTATATGTATACGGTAAAGCCTTTGAAAGACGATGTTGCGCTTGCACAGTTAGATGCCAATCAGCTTGAAGTGGAAATGAAGCAATTGGAAGCACAATTGAATAAAAGTAAAACGGATAAGGAAGAAAATACTGCTCAATTAGAGAAAAAAATGCCGTTAAGCCGCAATATGGACCAGCTGCTGCTTGATTTACAGGAAGCGGAATACGTCAGCGGCAGCCAAATCCAGAACATTTCCTTTAAGGATGAGCAAACGCTGTCTGAATCGGAATTATTATCGGAAAACAATAAAACAGATACGAACAATACGAACGAAAATAAGGAGCAAAATGAATCAGCCGAAATGGAGTCTGCAACTAATCAATCTGAAAATGAAAATACGGATGCTCCGTCTAATCAAAGCGAAAACCAATCAGCTTCGAACGAATCGACAGAGAAAGAAAAATATAAAAACGTGAAACTAATTACCTTCAATCTGTCGGTTGTTTCACCAGATTTCAAGCATTTTTTACAATTCCTACAAGAAATAGAAAAATTGGAGCGAATCACCCGAGTGGACGTCCTTTCATTCACGAAACCGGGGGAAAAGGAGCTTTTAGAGGACGAAACGAATCAAACCATTACGATGGAAATTCAATTAACTACCTTTTATTTTGATTCAGCAGATAAAAATCATTCATCAGAAACAAATAAGGAATCGCAAAATGGTAAAAACAGCCCTAAATACTAATGTACGAGGAGTTTGGCAATGGTTTTCGTTTACCTTTTTTTCTTTGCTATCGGAATCATTTTCGGGTCTTTTTTTAATGTTGTCGGTCTTCGCATCCCGAAAAAACGCTCAATCGTTCAGCCGAGGTCGCACTGCCCGCATTGTGGCCATTTCTTATCCTGGTATGAATTAATACCCATCTTTTCATATGTGCTTCAGAAAGGAAAATGCCGCAGCTGCCGTGTTCCGATTTCGGCTATTTACCCAGTGATGGAGCTGTTTACAGGTTTACTATTTGTTTTTAGTTTTTACAAAATTGGATTTAGCAAGGAGCTTTTAGTAGCACTACCCTTTGTTTCACTTCTTATCATTATTACGGTGAGTGATTTATCTTACAAATTGATTCCGAATCGAATTTTAATATTTTTCTTCGTTCTATTTGTTCTCCTGCGGACCTGGATTCCGCTTCATCCTTGGTATGATTCGATAATTGGAATGACTGTCGGTTTTATCCTTCTTTATATCATTGCCATTGTAAGCAATGGCGGAATGGGAGGCGGAGATATTAAACTATTTGCTGTTTTAGGATATGCTTTAGGTCTTAAAGGAGTTTTATTAGCTTTTTTCCTGTCTACCTTAATTGGTGCATTATTCGGTCTATTTGGCATCATCACGAAACAATTAAGCCGTAAATCGGCGATACCATTCGGACCTTTCATAAGTATTGGAGCCGTGCTTTCATATTTTTATGAAACGGAAATTTTCCATTGGTATATTCAGTTAATCATATAATGGACAAAAGAGAACAGGTCTGACTTTTCTTTTCTTTCGATATGAAGCCAAAGTATTTTTAACAGCTAGCCTAGCGAGCTAAACGGCCTTTTCAAAATCTTTACAATGGTGATAATGCCATCCATAACAACTATAAATGTTAATTAATCGGTTACACGCTCTCTTTTCTTGTTGAATATATAAACACTCAAAGCTTGCAGAAGGAATATATACGCTAAATATATGGCAATGGAAAATAATATGTTATATCCCTTATCAATTCCCGAAGACGGCAAATGGAAATAAGAAGAAATATCTAAATGATTGAATATAACGTAATCAAAAACAGCAAATTTACGCAGAAATGCAAAAACCGCAATTTTTGCAATCTCCACAACAAAAAGCATGGAAAAAATAAACATATACTTTTTGAATAGAACAGCCAAAAACATAGATCATGTTACATAAAAAATTGCGGTATAGGACTTCGCAATAAGTAATAACAATGCATGATAAAAAATATCATGATGAAATCCATAAAGTATGATAACGATTATGCTAGTCGATAATACAATGATTCCGTTGCAAATAAATACGAACAAATAAGAAGCGTATATTTTATGTAAAATCATTTTACGGGTGCTTTTATTTTTTTCAAAAACTCCATCTTTCATGATTGAAGCAGCAGAGCAAAAAATATAATATAGCAAGGCAATTAGGGCAATGATATCGACAGAGAAGCTTTGGAAAATCAATGACTCCGATTCTTCCGATAAAGCATCCTGTACAGACTTCATATTCTCATTGCTAAGTATGAAATATTGCAGTCCGCATCCTATCATGATTGCAGCAAGAATAACATAAATTGGTTTGTGATGAGAAAAATACATTTTTATTTCATTAACCATTTTCATATCCTCTCATATATTCAAGAATGAAGAAAATTTTATCCAAGTTCCTCTGGAAAACAGTCAATGATCATGCAATCGTTTTTTATAGTGAATTGAAATTAATGAATAAAACTAGAGCATTTATTACGATTAAAAACATACACAATAATAGCGCCTTTTTGGAATCGATGATATTTTTTTTAACAATGATGAATATATATATTACGTTTACAATAATCGTTATGAAAATTTTTGCGTATATATTCGTTGAAATATTGTAAACATACTCTTGATGAATAAAGTTTGTGATAATGATCGTAATGGAAAATGGCAAATATCCAATCATTAAATAAAAAAAGCTTGAAAATATTGATGGATATTTCTGCGGTTTAAATAATAGTATGATAAATCGATAGATAAAAGCTTGAAAGAAAAGAAAAACAATCGAAAAGATCATTATGACAAAATTTAGGAATACAAACATGATTTCTTTCGTTTTAAAAATGTTCTTTTCATAGATTACACTGCCTTGATTCATGATCATGTATTGACTGATAAATTGTATGGATAATAAATACCAAAGCGTAAACAGTATTAATAATATTTTTTCATTTGCTTTTAATTTAACCATTTATGTCCCCCCAGAAATTCAAAAGCATAATATTCCACTATGGCTGCAACAAAGTAAACAGCTATCATTGTCAGCAATAACATACAAACAGCCTTTATATTTTCTTTGTTTATTTCTTTTTTTAACACAGTTTTATAAAAATCTTTCATTCTTTTAGAAGCGATGATACATATGATCCATCCTACTATTTCTATCGGCGTATGGAAAATTAAAGTCATGAAAGTTTTATATACGCCAAAGAGCTCTATGCCAAAATATATGTTTAACCCTAAAAAAAATGAATTATATAAAATAATCGGATAAGATATGAAACTTGTTAGCAGAACTAACATAATGCCGATTGAGGCGTTATTGAAAAAAATATCAATAAAATTTAGATCGAGAGCTTCCCTTTTTAAATCGACTTCTAATAATGCGCCAAAGAAGAATCCTGCCAATAAAAAACCAAATATAAGCAGAGGAATTTTCATGAACTCTTCCCTTTTTATGACGAACTGACGATTCATCTATACTGCTCCTGTTCTAAACCTAAATACTGAAATATATTTTTTTTATAACTTTGAGTATTTATGTTTGCAATCTGCTTAATCGTTTTGCTATCTTCCATCACAATGCACTGCTTAGTGTACCTTTCGATATCATGAAAATTATGGGTAGTGATGATAATTGTGAAATTAAACTTATTTTTTCTGAGCAGCTCTTTAAAATTCATTTCAGATTTATAATCTAAACCGTTAAATGGCTCATCAAATATTAAAATATCTGCATTGGACATAAATCCCATTAATATTATCAATTTTTGCTTTTGCCCTAAAGAAAGACCCTTTAACTTGTTCGGTAAAAATTCTTTAATATTCAATACTTCAAATTCGTTTAATAGCTCTTCAAGCTCTTCTTTATTTTTATTATGAATTCGTGAATGTAACTCGAGAAACTCTTGTGCTGTCAATTCATCAAAAACTAAATATTCAATATCCAAGTAAACGATTTTCTTATTACGATTTAAGCTCTTAACAGAAGCATTTTCCGTTTTGATTATATTCGACAATATTTGCACGGTTGTAGTTTTGCCCACGCCATTTGGCCCGACAATGGCTGTCACTTCATTTTCAGGTATTGAAAAAGATATATGATCTAAAATTTTTTTCTCCCCTATGCTATACGTTAAATTTTTAATTTCTAACATTTATTTTTTACCTCACTTATGTAATTCGTCAAAAAAGCTCTTCCTCCAATAATGCGCCAATATTGACACACAAAATAGTATGACGGAAACGAGCAGCAACATCGTTGTAGCTAAGCTGGAGCTCTTTATGCTGCTAATGTTTACAAGAATGCTAATAATGGCACTGGGAACAAACGCTATTAATAATACGTTGGATAAACCTTTTTTTGTGTGTATAAACAAATTAGGCAATTCACTTTTCTTCAATATTTTTCTCGTGATTAAAATGATTAGTTCATCTGCCTTAATGTCTAATATGTATACAAGCATCAGCAGGAAAGCATAAATATATTGCTGATTTAAAATGAGATAACAGAGGTGAAATAGTAAAACGGGCAATAATAAGAAGAAATTATTTAAGTTAATATTCATCATAAACTCAGATTGAATTTTTTTGTCTAAAGACTTTAAATAAAACAAATAATAACCATAAGTTTCCATAGTTAAAAAATCAATAAATTTGATTTTAACAAAAAGAGATGAAATTAAATAGGACATGATTATCAGTGATTCTTCGATATTGCTGATGAAAACAAACAAGCTGGATGCGATCTGTATCAAAGTCAAAAATATGAAGGGTATAAAAAATAGTTTGAAATAATGGATTAATTGTTTTTCCTGGAAAATTCGTGTAGTAGCTTTAATATATCTTAATAAAAAATAGTTAGATATTAACAGAATTAATAGAAAAGCCACCCATAAAAATAATAAAACCTCGATTTTATTGGTTGCACTCGCGAAGCTAAAACCTGCTTTTTGCGATACTTCTTGAATGATTTGATAACTTAACAATATTACAAATATGAGACGAGCCATTTTTAAAATATTTAATATGTATTGAAATTCTGATATTTTAGCAAACAAAGAAAGATAAATGATGTTACAGCTTAAAAAAAATAAGATCAAAAAAAGTTGTTTATCTAAAAATGCATAATATATAAACTGTATCAGTATCCATGTATAAACGTTTTTAAAATTAGCAGTGATTACATAAAAAATAGACGGTATTAATCCATAAACTTTTTTAAATCCTTTTGGAACTTCAAATCTTAACAAAGTTATAATGATAAATAATTCCATTAAATATTTTGCGATTAAAATTTCCCATTTATAGTCATTTAATATACGATGAATATGTACATTTTGAGAAGGGTCTAGTAAAAGGATAATCCCTAATAATAAAATATTTGACGCTGCATAAAAGTATATATAATATTTCGCCAGATACTTAAGTTCAGGTAAAATTTTTTCAAATTTTTCATACAAATTGCTTTGATATGCTCTTAAAGCATTGATTGCAATAAGAAAAAAAATTCTTACATATGACATAGTCTGCACCTCATCAATAAAACCATAAAACGAAATTTAGAAACAATGTTCATTTCGCGATGTTTATCTATTTTCTTAAATTTTTCCTAAAAAATAATGAAGCTGCTGAGCCATTGTGTAGCTGAACTCTATTTAAACTCTCACTTTCTCTTCATCTGATCAATTAAATAATATTACCAAATATACCATTAATCAACCATATTTAGCGATTTATTAGAAATTCTCCCATTTTTTATGTTTCGATCGATATCGATAGTTTTATTTGCCCCCATCGCTATACACTTTTCGGATCATACTAACGGCTTCAAAGCACTATATTAAGCAACACAAAAAAATGTGCTCCTTATGCTCCCTTCGGTCCGCTACCGCACATTTTAATTGACAACCGCCATGCGTCACCTTCTTCCCTCTAGTGACCCGCCGAGCAATAAAAAAAGATACGAAAATCATCTCCCGTATCTTCTGTATCTCTAATTTTCTACACCCTATTAATCTCTCTTTATCACATAATTTTTTAAACCGATAAGCCACTTGCCAATCACATCAAAAGCACCGTTTGCTACTTCGTCATTTTCGGAGATATAGACTAAATCTCCATCTTCTGCATCTCCCAAATTCAATTCCTTGTGGATCTGTTTCAGCAAACCACCATAACCGATTAATCGCTTATATGCCAAGGCGTTGTCTAACACCAAAACGGTTTCCACATTTTCATCCGTGACCTTATTCCCTTTAATGACATCCGTATCTTTGACTGGATACTTAGAAACTTCCAAAATAGCATTTTGTTCTCTGATAGCTTTTTTAAAATCTTTCTCGTATTCTTCTAAGTCTTTTTTATATCTTTTCCAAACCACCTCAAGCATCAAACAAACAGCAATGAAAGCAGCTAAAATAATCGTCGCTGTAGCAAAGGAAGTATGCTCTCTAATGTTGTACATTATCAATCCAAAAAACCACACGTTATAAAAAGTAAAACGTTTTTTCCTATCTTTAATTCAAACCCTTCTTAATTTTCGACTAATTCTAATTAAATCATATCCAAAGTATTCCAAAAAGACTTATATTTGTTTATAGTAGTAGTATATTGGCCCATATAATTCCAGGAAAGGATGTTTTTTGATTGAAAAAGAGTGTGAAAGTAAAGGAGATAATGCTATGATTGTGAAAAAGAAGAAATTTGGTTTTTTAGTGAAGATTATATTGGTTGCCCCACCTCTGTTAGGATCAACAAGTTTTTTGGGATTTAATAAATCAAGTAATGTTGCTCATGCAGCAGAAAAGAGAGTTGTAGTAGGGTCTTATACTTTATCCAAAGCTCAATAAAGAGTTGGCTAATAATATGAAAGCAATAAAAGGTAATAGTAATCTAAAAATTGTTATTTTAGCTATTGCTACTAAATGGGGTGGAGTTGCTGGATGGGCTTCTGCATTAGCAACACAACTGAGTTCTAATTCTCTTTATAAAAAAGAAGTTATAAATGCTGCAAAAAAAGGAAAGAGATTAAAAATAACAATAACTGATTATAAAAATTACCATACATCCTATTCAGTACAAATATAATACACGATTGTAAAATAATTTAAAATGGGGCGAGATTATGAATAAAAACTCACTGATAGCATTTTTAAAAAGTTATATTAGCCTCGCGGCTATAATGTTATTGATTTATTTAATCTTAGGTCCATCTGAAAATGTATCTTTGATTTTTGTTATGGCATTAGGGCTACCAATAACGGCAATAATGGTCTTCACAGGATGGGACAAAAAGTTAAAAAAACATCTACCTTAGTAAGAAATGCAGGCTCTAGGCCTGCTTTTCTTACTTGATTATGTAATTCTTTATGCCAGGATGCCAATAAGCCATAACCTCAAATGCAGCGTTTGCCACCTCATCATTTTCTTCCTCAATCTTAACCAGATCGCTGTCCTCTGCATCACCGAGATTCATTTCCTTATGTATCTCCTTCAAAATGCCACCATATCCGATTAGTCGCCGAGCCGACAGCGCGTCGTCCAGATAGTAGACCGTATCCAAATTGTCTTCAGTCACCTTGTTGCCGCGGACAAGATCTGTATCCTTCACAGGGTACTTTGAAATTTCCAAAACAGCTTTTTGCTCCTCTATAGCCTCTCGCACTTCACTCTCGATCTGTTCAGCATCAATCTTGGTTTTCCCTTTGCCCCGCTGTATATGTACAATCGGCGTGTAATCAAGTTTCATTGCCTTTTTCCAAAGGCTTGTCCAATCTTTTTGACTAATATATAACTTGCCTGTGAAATAACTTTTCTTTACTGGTAATAACACATGAAAATGTGGATGATATGTATGTTCTTCATGATTTTTCGTGATTTCTAAAGCTCGAAAATACCCAAGGACGGCTGCATCAAATCGCTTGTACTTCGTCAAACGATTAAACCCCTTCATCATATCGGAAATCGTTTGGCGAAGCTCTCCTCCCTCGACATTCCGAACTGTCAGTGTGAGAAATAACCAAGCACAATGATATCGCCGATTGGCTTCCTCAACAATCAATTTATTGTGATATGCAATTTTTAACGACCTGCGCCAGGCATGTCCATTTTTCATGGGCAATAAAAAAACCTTAGGAATCTCCCTAAGGTTCAGCGGATTATTGGAATTGGTTGTATGAATAAATATTTAGATGGAGCCTAGCGGGATCGAACCGCTGACCTCCTGCGTGCAAAGCAGGCGCTCTC
>ERZ1673786.16-NODE-16-length-66956-cov-21.215841_pt1 | contig 66956 bp, 62 predicted proteins | sample MGYA00580130_ERZ1673786 | MGnify/ENA primary metagenome ERZ1673786 (study PRJEB41219, sample SAMN04549644) | soil metagenome | isolation source: soil | place: USA: Georgia, Sapelo Island Microbial Observatory | collected 2009-05-20 ...
GGGCTTTTTTTATTCAAGTCCCCGAAAAAACTTCTAACAGGAATGCTCCTTTCATAAATATTCTTCATTTCTATCTTAATTATTTTTTACCGAATTTAGATATAAACGAAACGGTTTGTGAAAGAATTAATCAAAAAAGTGATAGTTAAAAAATATATCCAATAGAGGCTGTCTAAAAAGTCAAATCCTCATTGAAAAATATCAATCTATCAACATTTCTAAAACATTAAAAGGGCGTCTATAAGCCGAAAAACGACTTATTAAACATCCCCATCCAAATTATAGAAGGTAAAGTTCATAGGGGGGGAATTTACACAATAATTTGGACTTGACCAAAGAATTTTGCAAGTTAAAAAGATAGAAAATCAATATAAGATGGGAAAAATCCAATCACAACTAACGCCAACCGAATGAAAAATATTAGAGTTCATAGATAATACGTGAAATTGCAGGTGAAATGTTCATTTCCATCCGAACGGTCAAAAACCATGTCAACAACATTTTAAAAAAATGAAAGAAAAAAGCAGCAAAAAAAATTAGGCTTATTTAAAAGGTAAGTTTAGTTATCGAACTTCTTAATTGCTTCTGGAATTACCTATAGGCTTTTTTTATTTATGTGATTTTATATTTAATAAATCACATTCCGTCCTTAGTGATTTTCCTTCGTTGAAATACGATGCCTAAATGACCACAAGGATAGGAAATGAAATGAGGTTTATTCCAAGCTTTCCATAGTTTGATATAGTCTTCATAATTATATGGAAATTTTACAGCATACTGGTTCATTTTTTACCAATACAAATAGGGCTGAAACTATGAATGATATCCAAAGTTCAGCCCTTTTGCCGCAGATTTTTAACTACTTATTTTTTTTACGGCTTGCAATATCTATCCAGACTGCTAGTACAAGAATACTTCCTTTCACAATGTACTGCCAATAGGTGTCCAACCCCATAAGGGACATTCCATTATCGAGCGATGTCATGACCATGGCCCCTATAATCGCACCAATAATCGTTCCAGATCCGCCCATTAAAGAGGTTCCGCCAATGACACATGCAGCGATAGCATCTAATTCATACATCTGGCCAGCCGAAATGGTAGCAGAAGAAAGACGAGCTGTTAACACAATTGCTGCAACGGCTGATAACAATCCGCTAAATACAAACAGCATCATCGTGCGACTTTTAATATTAATTCCTGATAAACGCGCAGCTTCTGAATTTCCGCCAATTGCATAAATATGACGGCCAAATGTTGTGTTATTCGCAATAAATGAAAAAATGACTGCCAAACCGATAACAAATATAATGGGAAACGGAATTCCTTTATAGCTGTTCATCGTGATGACGAATAAAACAATGAGTGAGCTAAGAAAAAGTATTTTCATGATTTCCAATGAAAGAGGCATTACTTCAAATCCATAATTTAAGCGAGTTTTTCGTTTTCTTATTGTTAAAATAACCAAAATGACTACTGCTAGTATGGCCAACACAATCCCAAACATATTTGTAAAATAGGCACTTCCAAGGGCAATAAAATTCGCATCAAAAATAGGAATGGTTGTTGATTTCGTTATTCCCATTAAGATGCCGCGAAATGCCATCATACCGCCTAAAGTGACAATAAATGCAGGAATTGCCTGATAGGCAACTAGCCAACCCTGAAGTAGGCCAACAATTGCACCAGCAACTAACGTGACAACAATGACAACAATCGTTGGCATTCCCATCCAGTTACTAAATATGGCAGCAATACCTCCTGTAAGACCTACAATGGATCCGACAGATAAGTCAATGTGTCCGGCAACAATAACGAGGACCATTCCAATCGCTAAAATAGAAGTAACAGACATTTGAGTGAATAAATTTGAAAGGTTACGCGCTGTTAAGAATGTATCGTTCAAAATTCCAAAGAACAGCCAAATCGCAACTATGGCACCAATCATCGTATAAGCCCGTACGTCAATTTTTCCGATTATATCTTTCAACGACTTTTTTTTGACATTTGTCTTTTGTTGAGCCGTCACTTTTAATTCCATTTATTTCCCTCCTCCCGTTGCTGCTGACATAATTTTTTCTTGTGTGGCTTCTTCTTTCGTCAGCTCTTTCACAAATCTGCCTTCGTTCATGACCAGAATTCGATCGCTCATACCAAGTATTTCAGGCAGCTCTGATGAGATCATAATGATTGCGACTCCTTCATTAACCAGCTGATTCATTAATTGATAAATCTCATATTTTGCCCCTACATCAATTCCCCGTGTAGGTTCATCTAAAATTAAAATTTTCGGCTTAGACATCAACCATTTGGCAATAACGACTTTTTGCTGATTCCCTCCCGATAATGCTCCAACTTTCGTTTCGAGAGATGCCGTTTTAGTTTTTAACTTCTGGACAAACTGTTGGCTTGATTTCATTTCTTCATTATGGTTCATAACGCCCCATTTGCTAATTTTTTTCAAACTGGCAAGAGTGGTATTTGTTTTCACATCCATACTTAAAACAAGACCAAAGCGTTTTCGATCCTCTGTCACTAATGCTATCCCTTCATTAATAGCATCTTGAACGTTGCGAATGTGAACCTTTTTACCTTCTATCCATACCTCGCCTTCCCGTTTTCCCTCATATGCTCCAAAAAGACTTGTGGCAAGCTCTGATCTACCAGACCCCATTAATCCAGCTATTCCAAGGATCTCTCCTTTTCTAAGTGAAAAGGAAATATTATCATTTACCTTCATTTTTGGCATATCTGGATGCCAGACAGAATAGTTTTTCACTTCAAGAATCGTTTCTTTTGGAGTTCGTTCAGCTTGCGGATATCGTTCCGTTAATTCTCTGCCGACCATTAAAGAAATAATTTCATCTTCACTTGTTTCATCTTTGGATAGAGTTGCAATGGATTTTCCATCACGTAAGACGGTTATGGAATCAGCTAAACGAAAAACTTCAGGCATTTTGTGAGAAATGTAAATACATGTTACCCCTTTTTTTCTTAATTCCTCTAAAATTCCCATTAATATTTCGACTTCACTCTCTGTTAAAGCAGCTGTCGGTTCATCTAAAATCAATATCTTCGTATTTTTAGACAAAGCTTTGGCAATTTCCACAAGTTGTTGCTGCCCGATGCCAAGTGAATAGATTTTCGTTTGAGGAGCCACATTTAAACCTACTGCATTTAACCATTCGGATGACTCATAAAACAATTGATCCCATTGGATGACGCCATATTTTTTCGGTTCTGCTCCTAGAAAAATGTTCTCTCCAACTGTCAAATCTTTAACGAGTGCAAGTTCTTGGTGAATAATTGCAATCCCTGCCTTTTCTGCATCTTTAATATTGCGGAAATGTACAGGGGTTCCGTTTATACGAATCTCTCCTGAATATGTTCCAGTTGGATATAATCCACTTAATACTTTCATTAACGTCGATTTACCCGCTCCATTTTCACCACAGAGCGCATGAATTTCACCTTTTTTCACTTTAAATGTTACACGGTCTAATGCTTTCACTCCGGGAAACTCTTTTGTTATTTGATCCATCTCTAACGAATACAACCATCTTCCCTCCCATTCGCAGCATGATAGAATGAGAAAGGTCTGACTCTTTTGTAAGAGTCAGCCTTTATAACATTTAATTCTGTTTTGGCCATTGATCTTTTGGAACATTTTGATAGACATCTTCTAATTTGTGAAATCCATCTTTAATGACAGTATCTAGAACATTTTCTTTCGTTACAGCAATAGGATCGAGAAGGACAGATGGAACATCGATTTTACCGTTCGGTATTTTTTGATCTGTTTCGATTTTTTCTCCTTTTGCAACAGCTACAGCTATTTCAGCCGCTTTCGTGGCAATAGCATGAATTGGTTTATAAACCGTCATTGTTTGCGTTCCTTCCACGATGCGTTGCAGCGCAGCCAGCTCTGCATCTTGACCAGACACAGGGATTTTCCCTGCCAGTCCTTGAGCCGCTAATGCTTGAATGGCGCCGCCAGCTGTGCCATCATTTGCTGCTATAACTGCTTGAATATTATTTTTATTTGCTGTTAAAGCGTTTTCCATATTTTTTAATGCTTCTTCAGGCTTCCAGTCCTTTGAGAACTGATCATAAACAATCTTAATATCCCCTTTTTCTTCAAGCGGTTTTAACACATTCATAGCTCCTTCACGGAATAGGTGAGCATTATTATCTGTATCGGCACCACCGATGTATACATAGTTTCCAGTCGGTGCTTGCTTAACAATCTCTTTCGCCTGCATTTCCCCAACTCGAACATTGTCAAAAGATACATAGTAGTCTACATCTGCATTTTTAATCAGGCGGTCATACGAAATAACCTTAATTCCTTCTTTATGCGCTTTGTCAACAATAGCTGCTGTAGCTTCTGCATTATGTGGTACAACAACTAACACATCTACCCCTTCGGAAATTAATTGTTCTGCTTGATTCAATTGAGCGGCATCATCGCCATTAGCCGCAAGCGTTTTTACTTCTGCTCCTAATTCTTTTACCTTTGCTTCAAACAGGTCTTTATCGCGCTGCCAGCGCTCCTCCTTTAACGTATCCATTGAGAAACCAACCACAATTTTGTCGCCATCTTCTTTCGCTTGACTGCTTTTGTCCTCGCCTCCCGATGAAACAACGCCGCATCCTGTTAAAGCAGAAGCTAAAACAAGTGATGCAGCTGCCATCGATAAAGTTTTCCACCATTTCTTCATTTGAAACCCCCCTCGTAATGTTTACGCTTTCATTTTTAAGCCTATCACGCATATGAAAACGATTTCTTTCTTATTTCCTTCACTTTTTCGACTTATAAAGGGACATTTTTCACCTGTAAAAATTTTACTGACTACCAAAATAGGACTCTTTTAATATTTGTCAAAAAAGTGCTAAAAAAAGATCACCCCTCCTGCACGTATAGGAAAAGTGATCGAATTTATCATTTATTTTTCTGCAGTTGGTTTCGATACTCTTTTGGCGTCATTTTTGTAACTTTTTTAAAAACTCGGCTAAAATAGTTAGGATCGTTATAACCAACATAATAAGAGATTTCTTTTACGTTAAGGTGGTATTGTTTCATCAGTTCTTTCGCTTTTTCAATACGCATGTGTGTTAAAAAATCAGAGAATGTTTGGCCCGTTTCCTGTTTAAATCGTTTACTAAAATAGTGTGGATGAAAATTCATCAATTGAGCGACTTCCTCTAGTGTAATATCTTCGTGAAAATGATCAGAAATAAATTGAAGTGCTATATCTAGTCCCTTCGTATTCTCTGAATTTAGTAAAGCTCGATTCTTTTCTTTCTTGTCTGAATCGTGTGCAGCCTCTACTTCTGAAATATGTTTTACCCGTCCAAAATACGGTTGAGATGTTACAGCCAGAAGAGCTTCTTGATATGACTTTTTAAAGCCTTGAATATCCTTTTGCAAAGTACCAATTCCTATTTTAATTTTTTTGTTTGTTCGTTTTTCGATTTCCTTCAACCATTTCATGGAAAGAGTAATCCATTGATTTCTCGTCATGTCCTGATCGGAAGGAAACGAAAATATCGTCATACGATGATCGATTAAAGGACTGCATATACACTCTTGTTTATTTTTCATATACCTTTTGACAATTTGGTATAAATCTTGTTTCTCTTCCATCTTTATATCGGAAAATTCAATGACAAAGGCTACGCTAGTTCGGTGAGGGATTTTTAACAGAGAAAGCAATTCATCCACGTCTGTTTCTGATACTGCATCCATCATAATCATTAGGGCACATTCGGATTCACTAATTGAAAAAAGGTGTCCCAGCTTTTCTTTCATTTTCAGTTCCTTCTCACGATTTAGCAATTCTTCTTCTAATTCTGATATACATTTTTTCAACACAGAGACAATTTTCTCTTTTTTAGCTGGTTTTAAAATATAATCATTCACACCGAGTTCAATGGCTTCTTTTGCATAGGAAAAATAATCAAATGCAGTTAATATAATGATTTTAATCTTAGGATTTTGTTTTTTTATTTCTTCAATCGCCTCGAGTCCTTGAATACCGGGCATTTTTAAATCCATAAATATAATTTCCGGCTGATGCTTTTCCATCTGTTGTATCGCCAATCGGCCATTTTCAGCATGAAAAATTTGAAATTGATTGGGCAAACATTTTTGAATCATCAATTCTAACCCTTCACGCTCTAGAGGTTCATCATCTGCAATGAGAAGTTTATACATGCATCTTTTCCCCCCTTACTCTTGGTAATGACAACAAAATCGTGGTGCCGTGACCTTGCTTGCTTTTAATATCCACGATATCATGTACTTGGTAAAATAATCGCAAACGTCGAAATACATTTTCCATTCCTAATCCTGTTGAATGTCCTGTTGATTTTTTAATTGAAAAAGATGGTGACTCGAGTATTGTTTTCACAATCTTTTCATCCATCCCTACACCATTATCCGAAATTTTCACCAACACTCTTCCTTCTTTTTCTTTGACGCTTAACTCAATAACGGCTCCTGATTCCATTGATTCGATCCCGTGGACAAAAGCATTTTCAAGCAAAGGCTGAATCGTAAGAGCTGGTATTGATTGGTCTAAACAATGATTATCAATCTCCATTCGAAATGAAATACGGTCACGAAATCGTGCTTTTTGTATGGCAAAATACTCTTTTGCATTTTCAATTTCTTCACGCAGCATGACAGGTTCGTTTAATTTCCGCAAATTATATCGTAATAAATTGGAAGTAGAAATGGTTAGTTCACTCGTTTTTTCAGCTCCTTCAATATATGCAAGCTTTGAGATCACATTTAATGTGTTAAATAAAAAGTGCGGGTTAATTTGACTTTGAAGTGCTTTTAACTCTAATTCTCTCATTAATTTTTCTTTTTCTAGTATTTCCATATTTTTAGAGATTAATTTTCGTAAATTTTCAATCATCTGATTAAACACTTTTCCTAGTACCCCAACCTCATCATTTGGCTGGTATATCGGCACGTTCGTATTTAAGTCTCCCGCAGCGACTTGTTTAGCTGTTTGAACAAGCTGCTGAATGGGAATGACGATACTTCGAGACAGCCAGATAGCAAATACGATACTTAATGCTGTGGTTACAATAAACAAACTTCCTCCCCATTTATTCATATTTTCGTTAATTGCCAACATACTATTATACACAGGCTGGTATTCACTCAATTCCATGTCTACTAGTTGTTGGCTATCCTCCCGAATGAAAGAAGCAACTCTTTCTATTTCTTTGAATTGATCAGCTTGATCCAGAAATTTTTTTTCTTTTAAGTTTGTTAAAATAGCTTCTTCCAGTTGGAGAAAAGTATTGATCATATTTTTGTAATTATCAACTACTAAAGCATTACTGGCCGAATTGTTGCTTAAATTACTTTGCAGAGCTTCTAAATTAGCTTTATGTTTAATTAGCAAGTTAAGATTTTCTTTGTCTTGATATATGAGATAGCTGCTTAAATAGCGAAGATTTTCTTGAGTTTCATTGGAAATTTGTTTGTATAAGTAAATACGATGGACCATGAAGTCATAGCTCTTTTGAACTTTTTTTCCACTATCAAAAATAAAAAATGCTATAGTATTGAGTAAAATGACGAGCAATGGAATAAAGATAAACAATTTTGTCCGTATATTCACGGTGTTACCTCCATTTGTACGTTTGATGCATCTACTTTTTTGCTTGAAGTAAAATATACGTTTGGAATAGGTTGTCCTTGCAAATGCTTGGACATTAATTGAACAGCAATAAAACCCATTTCATATGGTTTTTGAATGATGGTTGCTGTAATCTCTCCTTTTTTTATTGCCAATAATGTTTCTTCGACGTCATCAAATCCAAAAATTTGAATATCGGATCGTTGCAAATTTTTCACAGCCACTGTCATACCAATTGCATCTAAAGCACTTGTCCCAACCATCACTGAAATATCGGGATATTTTCTTAACATAATATCAGCTTGAATGGACGCTTGTATTCTTGAAATATTGGATGCTTGGACTTCCACTACTTCTAACCTTGGATGTTGTTTAATAACTGACAAAAAACCATCTAGCCGCTCCTGTTGATTGTCAGATGATTCACTCCCAATAATAACTCCAATTTTATGCTGCCCTGTTGTCATATCTACCACGGTTTTCCCAAGCAATTGACCAGCTGCAAAATTGTCTGTCCCTACATAGGAAAGACGACGGCTCGCTTTAGCATCTGTATCAATTGTGATAATTGGAATATTTTTGGATATTGCTTTATTAATGATTGGAGTAAATGTTTCTTCATCCAAACTTTGAACAATGATTCCATCTACTTTAGAAGCAATTGCTTTTTCTAATAGCTTAATCTGTTCTTCAATACTTGTTCGTAACGGAGCGACATATTCAACTTCTACTTGAAACTTTTTTGCAGCATCCTGAGCACCTTTTTCTACTTTCCGCCAGTATGGATTATCGAATTCTTGAGCAATAAGAATAAAATGCGGAGGTTCTTCATGTAGGGAAACCCTTTTGTCAAGAGCTTCCACTGTCTCTTCCATCTGCTTTGACGTCCATATAAATTGAATAAAAACATATAGAAACAAAATAATTAAGAATAAAAAAGTTAATGTCCATCTTTTGTTTGACATATATTTCACCTTTAGCTCAAATAAATTGTAACCGTTTACAGTTAATCCGATTAAATATTTTGATAATCTACAAGCCTTATATCTATTAATATTATTATAAACTAGTGCGATTTCCTTTTTATTTTTCATAAATTTCTCATGTATGACTCCTCATAGGGAAATAATTCATAGCTTTTGTCTTACACTGATCGCTTTTTCCCTTTAGGAGTCTCGCGAATTTCACTTTAAATGAGGATAGCTTTCGATTGAAACATCGTTCTACTATTTTTCGGTAAAAAGGTTAAAAATTAATTATCAAAAATGTTGCGGCCGTGGCTTTTTGCATACAAATTTCCATCCTCTAATCACCATTTCTTTACAAAATGAGCCAATGCCAGCAAAGGAAAAATATATTCATAGCTTGGATAATGAATGTAAAATCCGCCAGGTAAGCCTTGACCTTTTGGGTATGTGATTGTCCATGAATTTTCATCTTTTGAATTTAATAAATAGTTCACTGCTTGATTCATTTGTGGTGTAACCGTTTCTTCTGCCGTTGCCAAAGCGTCTAATGCCCACGCGGTATGCACTCTAGTGCTAGCTGGTAAAGGGATAAATTTTTTCTGTATATCACTTTTACAAGACTCTCCCCAGCCCCCATCGTCATTTTGAATGGAGTATAACCATTTCACAGCCATTCGTACGGCAGGGTGATCTCTTCTCACCTTTACTGCGATTAAGCCTGTTAATGCACACCATGATCCATAAATATAACAAATTCCCCATCGTCCATACCAAGAACCATCGCTTCGTTGATTTTTTAAAAGCCACTTTACCCCTTGCTTTATAAACGTTTGATTGTAGCTTGATCGTGTAAAATTCCCTAAAAACTCCAACGTTCTTCCCGTTAAATCAGGCGTTGATGGGTCAAGAAGCATTTTTTCCCCGCCTTCTATCGGAAGCCAAGATAGCGATGACTTATTGACATTTTTTTCGAACGATCCCCAGCCTCCATCATCGTTTTGCATAGACAGGAGCCATTTCATTCCTCGATCCCAAAAGGAGCGATTATTTAATGCTTCTTTTCGCAACGCGCGTAAAGCCGCTGTTGTATCATCAATATCCGGATTCATCGTATTAATATTTGAAAATCCCCATCCCCCCGGTATTTGATACGGATTATGAACAGCCCAATCACCATATAGATAGTGCTGGCGAGAAAGCAAATATTGATTTGCTCTTTGAATAGCAGCTGACGCAGATGGTACACCAGCTTCTTGTAATGAATAGCTTAATAATGCCGTATTCCAAACAGTTGCCGTCGTGTATTGAATATGAGTGTGTCCATCTATTGTTGTCTTCATTGACTTTAGCCCTTGAACAGCCCGAACAATAACTGGATGCTTTTTCGAATATCCTAGAGCCATCAGAGCAAAAATCATTAAAAATGTTGAACTAAAGTAGCTATAAAAGGTACCATCTTGTTCAATTCGATTTAACATATATTGTTCTGCTCGATGTAATGCCAATCGATGAAGCTCAAAAGGAATACCTACTAATTGTTTCATGCCGTCATATATAAACGAAAAAAAAGAACGCCATTCAGAAGAGCCCAAGTCCCAAAGGTCTTCATTTCTATGAACATATAAGTCTGATAAGTCAGGAGTATGCTTTGTCTTTATACTAAACTTGCGATCAGCAGCAATCAATATCGGTGTTAAATTGGCTCTTGCATAAACGGAAAAGTCAAAAAAATTTACAGGAAAAGTAGTCGGAAATAAAATGAATTCGATCGGCAGATGAAAGGATTTAGGCCATTTGATTTGGCCCGTTAAAGCAAGCATGACTTTCGTAAACATATTTACTTTTCCAATGCCACCATGGTTTATGATAAACTTCCTAGCTAGTCGCATGTTTGTATTGTTTTGATCGATGAATCCCGAATAAAGTAAAGCATAGTATGCTTCAACTGTTGTGGATAGATTTCCCTTCTCTTCATCGTAAAACAGCTTCCATGCTCCGTTTTTCTCCTGTTTACTTAATATCCTGTCAACGAGTGATTGAATGAATTGTTCATCATGAATTTCCAATGTTCGTAATAAGATAATCATATAACAATCTGTGGCAATACCCGTTTCAAATGGGAAATCCCAAGTTCCGTCAAAATTTTGCCTCTTTAGGATTAATTCCGCCAATCGATTGATTTCAGCTTCAATTCGTTGTTTCATCCTATTCACCACCACTTCATGTAGTAAGTTTTAGCTTATTCTTATACATATTCAGCTTTTATGGAAGCTATTCGATGAGGGAGGAATAGGATGGTCTTTCCATGGTTGAACAACAATAAATTGATCGATCAACAGCTTTTGAAAATTAAGGAAGATCTCGTCGAAAAAATGAAATGTAACGTAAATCAGCCTATGCCTCCATTACAAACATGGGAACAAAACATCATTGATTCCATTGTGAACGTGACAAATACACTCAACGCTAACAACGTAACTAGAACAGCTGCATATTTAAATTTTTATATCAGGCATCCAGACATCCATTGGGCGCTCTTAGGACATATGGTTTCCCGGAATGGAGGATGGCATATGACAGATTTAAAAGGAGACTTGTTAACAAGGCTAATATCAGAAAAGGAGCAAAAAAACTACTTTTTATTTTTAGAACGTGGAAATTGGTTAATCTTTCAAGATGTATTCCCGCAATTTTTACTTTATCACCACAGCTTGCGCATGAAACGAAACTTATTTTACCTCCTCCCCTATTTAAACGTATCAACATTTATGGAAACAATCTGGAATCACTATTGGGAAAACAGAAACTATTATCTACTGGCAATCGCAACGGTCATCAATGAACAAAACTATTTAGAAAAACATGTTATTCAAAATCATCATTTTCAAAAGACCGTATTAAACACGATTGGTTTCAAGCTTTATGATTTTTTGCGATTTAATCACATCATCTTTCCGTATGTTGAAAATGAAGCAAAGCCTGCTTTAATCGGAGCGACGCTGCAGCATTTTGCATCGCTTCATGAACGAATTATGTTAGGAAAACGTTTATATTCTTTGCTTTTTCGCCAAGAGAACGTTTTACAAGGAGTGCTGCGTTGGGCCAAAAAAAATAAGCATACAGGTTCGAGAGCAGATTACTGGGGGCACCTCTTTCATCATGTGAAAGAATCATTGCCAGGCACAATCTATAAACGAAGGACAAAAAAGTGCGAGTTGAAAAAAGGAGAGCCGCGCATTTACAGCCCTCAATTAAAATTCGCTTGGGGAAATATCAAACACGAAGACGCGGACAGTGGAGATTGGTTCCATGATTGGAAGGTCATCCACTATTTAAAAGAAGAAACATTTTCAGGCGGGGATATTTATGAAGATTATTGTAAAACAATCGAAAAAATTGAACTTACCATCATGGCGAAAAAAGCAATTTTTCTTAGAAAGGAATAACATTGCTTTACTTGCTGCAACACTTTTTGCCTCTTTACTTGGAACATACTTAGATTTGATTTTTGTTGAATGCAGATTTTACGCCTTTCCAAAACGATTGTTCCCGAAAATCTTCTCTATTAACATCTTGTTTACGCTCGTCATTCTACCTATTATCACCGCCTCATTTTTAATCGTCATGCATAAAATCCGTCCTTTTGTTCGCCCAATCCTACTTTGTTTAATTGGTATTTTAGCCTGCATTTTTGAACAAGCGGCTGAACGAGCGGGCGTGTTTATCCATTCTTCTAATTGGAATCATTTCTATTCTTTTTTTGGATATATCCTTTTCTTTATAATTATATGGAGATTTTACAGCATACTGGTGAATTCTCCCCAAAACAATTAGGGCTGCAACGTTCAGCCATTTGAAGCTGTCGATTACGGGAAAAGAGGCTCCCAATAAAAGGATCAATGAGATCTTTCTGGAGAATGATAAATCGGTGATTTTTTCAGTCTTGACAATAATTGCTGTTTTAAGCCCGACAGCATAATTAACGGCATCGATTTTGAAATAGCTGAAGCATCTAGCAAAAATATTATTATATTTGATTTAACACATAATGTTCCAGTTCGCTTTCGCTGTATTGATTGGCAACTTGATGAATTTTCCCGTTTTTCAGCAATAATATTTCATCGGCCAATTTATGGGCGATCGGGATCATATGCGTGGAAAGAAGAACAATATTTCCCCTTCTGGCATAAGAAACGAGCTTCTTATAAGTTTCAGCAATGTTAATCGGGTCTAAAGATACTAGCGGCTCATCCAACAGCAATACCTTCGGTTTTATTAAAAAAGCAACGGCTAAAGCCAGCTGGTGCTTCATTCCATGTGAATAATTGATGACCAGTTCGTGGATAAACGACTGAATTCCTTGTTCTTCACAAAACCTTTCCAATTCATCTTTCGACATATTCAAATGATAGATTTTTTGAATAAAATCTAAGTTGTCAAAGCCAGATAAAAAATCTAGAAAAATTGGCTTCTCTGAAACATAATGAACAAGCTCATTAAGCTTTTTGTTATCTTTTATTATAATCGTGCCGGAATCATAAGCTAGAATGCCGGACAAAATTTTCATCAATGTCGTTTTTCCCGCACCATTCCTCCCTAATAGACAATAGATATTATTTGGTTCTAATGTAAATTGAACTCCTTTTAATATTTCCATTTTCGCCCGATACGACTTTTTTAAATCCGCAACTTGAATCATCTTTTTCAACCCTACTTTATGTTAATTTTTAACATTTCCCTCTATATTTAAAGAGGAGACAACATAATCCCATTGTTGATTCTTAATTGAAGCTGACTGCAAGCCAACGCGACCGCTGTCTTCCCAGCCTATATAAAATGAAGCGAAATGTTGATAAGCTGTCCATGACCGATCGTTGTTGAAAAAGCAGCAAAAATTAGCATAGTGAATAATGCGACAAATGGTGAGTTTTATAAATAAATTTTCGTAGAAGCCGATTGTTTAGGTAAATTCTAAGCACGCCATCATTCAAAAATCAATGAAATCGCTCATAAAAGAAGCCTCTTATTCGGTCGATTTTATGAAAAATTAAAAATAAAATTGTACAAACACAAATGAGACTTAGCATTTCTCCTAAAAATAAATTGTTTAAACCTATTAGACGCAGCAAGGATTTTATAGCAGCAACGAAGGCAAAAAAGAGAACGATTAAAATCCCGCCTAATTTTTCAAACGCTTTTTCGTCAATAAAATATTTTTCAAATTGATAAATAAACGTACAATAAATGATAAGACTGGAAAATATAAAGGCAAATCCTAATAAAATAAAGGATAATGCTGCCAGATCAGCAGATATCAACTTCGCAGAAATTAGTAAAATCACCACAATGAAGTATTGAACCCATAAAATATACGAAAACATAACAGACGTTTGCATGATCGAAAGTTTATGTCTTTTACAAAGCAAAATGATATTCGAATGATTATGATTCATGAATAGTGAAATAAATAGAAAAACTGTAAAAAGGGATATATCATTCACCTTTATAGGAAGAGATTCGACAAATAGAAACAGCAGAACAGTTAATGTATACGTCACGAAAAAATGGCTGTTGATGATCCCGTTTGATCTTATATAATTGAAAAAAATATATAATGACTTCTTTTTAGGCAAATGGTATTTAGAAAAAGATCGGATTATTTGCTTTTCAATGAATAAATAATCGCAGGCTTTATGAAAGAAAAACAAGCAAATTCCTATTAAAACAATGCCCAGCCAAAACAGCCATCCATGTATTCTCAACTCATATAAATTGACTTCGGTAGGGACAAATTTTATTACAAAATCCGCAAAATCTCCGTGAATAAAATAACGAACGGCAGAACCAACAAAAAATTCAAGATCTTCTTTTTTTCCATTGATGAATAAACAGAGAAGCAAATAAATGAAAGAAATAATGAACCGATTGCTTACAAAGGGGTAGCTTCGCTTGAACACAAATAATAAAAATTTTATAAATGCCAGCACAAACCCATAGAAGAACAAAAATGAAAAGATTTGCAGAAGAAAAACAAAGCCTGCATAGGAGTTGTAATATGTCTGTACGATAAAAAAAGGCAATGACATGATCAAAAGAAACAGCCATATTAAAAAAAAGCCTAAAAATTCATTAGTGATGATCAATTTCTTCTTTATGTCTGCTGAAAATCTGCTTTCAATTGCAAAATTGCGAATTTCATCGCTGACACCGCTTCCAGCCTGAATTATACACAGCTGCAAAATATATAAGATAATCAATAAATTCAATGTTTTTATGGGCAAGGAAATATGGTGAAACAAGATTTGGAATAAGACCGCAAGTACAAACCAGAATATATAAGCAGCCAAACATACAAAAACAGCATATCTTTTCAGTATTTGAAGGATCGGATTAAAAATATTAGACTTCAATCCAATTCCATCGCTTAAATAAAAAAGCCTGTTTATAAATACTTTGATGATTTTATTCGTTAATAAATAGCATAATTTTAAATACATGTCTTATCATACTCGCTTACACAAGTTTAGATCGGTTTTCTCGTGAATAAGGATGAATCATGTGATATTTTAAGAGTACTAAATTTTAAAAGCCGCTTTTAGTGCACCCTTTATAATAAACTGCATAACTTCATCCTGATGCCATATTAGAAAAGATCACGTCACATAATGTATTCTTCATCAAATACGCAACCTCCTAAAAATGTAAAAGCCAAATAGACGAATAAAGAAAAAATGGTGAAAAGGAGCGGCTTTTTCCAGCTTAAATTCGCCATTCTTTTCAATAGAATAAAAAGAGCAAAAAGACCTGAGAGTAAAAACGGATTGGCTACAATGAAAAAAATATTCGAAGTATCTCGGAACATAAACAATTGCCAAATAATCGATAGCGCTAAAAAAGAAGTGAAAATAAGATAAACTCTATAAAATAAAGAAAATTGTAAAGGAATTCTAAATAGAAATTTTACGAAAAAATGAGTAATGGAAGCTCCTACAAATAATTGCATTATGACTGATAATATAATAAACACGAGGACAATTCCGAAAATTGCATAAGCCGGCGCCCCTTCTTTTTTCAGCATGATTGGAATATTTTCCGCCTCTGAGCCCATCGATATATAGATGGACAGAATGATCGAAATGAACGACAATGTAAAAGCAATAAAAAACAATACATAGCTGGAAAATTTATTATCCTTTATCCATTGGATCATTTTTTATCACTCATCTCGCTTTTTAGCAAATGAATTATAAGTCTAGTTTTATATCTTAATGGAATATATAACCTTTATTTGAATTTATAGTAATTTATGTTGAAATTTTTATCAAGAAAAATTTTGTATTTTTCTTTTTCAAAATGAAAAATAACAGAACGGTGCTCACGAGAAAGGAAAATCATGGCGAAATGAAAAAGCATCGGTTAAAACCGATGCTTTTTATCGTTATTTATTCAGCCAATCTGTATGGAAGATGCCTTCTTTGTCAACACGCTGATACGTATGAGCGCCGAAATAATCGCGCTGTGCTTGAATTAAGTTTGCCGGCAATGTTTCAGTGCGGTAGCTGTCATAATAAGCAAGAGCGGCAGAGAAGCACGGCACTGGAATTCCTCTTTCGATGGCAATCGCAATAACTTGTCGTAAAGCTCCCTGATAGCTTTCAACAATTTCTTTAAAATAAGGGTCCAACAGTAGGTTTGGAAGATCAGGGTCGCGATCGTAAGCGTCTTTGATTTTTTGCAAAAACGCTGCACGGATGATGCAGCCGCCGCGGAAGATCATGGCAATATCGCCGTATTTTAAATTCCAATTATATTCTTCGCTTGCTGCTTTCATTTGCGCAAACCCTTGAGCATAAGAACAAATTTTACTCATGTACAGCGCTTTTCGAACGGCTTCAATGAGTTCTTCCTTGCTTCCTTCATAAGGCCGTACATTCGGTCCGCTCAACAGTTTGCTTGCTTTAACACGCTCTTCCTTCATGGCGGAAATAAAACGGGCAAATACTGATTCAGTAATGATCGGAAGAGGGATTCCTAAATCGAGCGCGTCTTGGCTTGTCCATTTTCCTGTTCCTTTTTGCCCGGCGGTGTCAAGAATGACATCGACAAGCGGTTTTCCTGTTTCTTCATCGATTTTTGTGAAAATATCTGCTGTAATTTCAATTAAATAGCTGTCGAGCTCTCCTTTATTCCATTCAGCAAACACTTCATGAAGCTCTTGAGCATTTAACCCAAGAACATGTTTTAAAATGAAGTAAGCTTCGGAAATTAATTGCATATCTCCGTATTCAATGCCGTTATGCACCATTTTTACGTAATGTCCTGCTCCATCTGGACCAATGTAGGTGGTGCACGGCTCACCATTTACCTTAGCGGCGATCGCTTCAAAAATTGGACGCACAAGCTCATGAGCCTCTTTTTGTCCTCCCGGCATGATGGAAGGGCCTTTTAAAGCTCCTTCTTCCCCGCCGGAAACCCCTGTGCCAATAAAATGGATGCCGCGTTCAGCGAGCTGTTTGCTGCGGCGTTGAGTATCTTTATAATATGTATTTCCGCCGTCAATTAAAATATCTCCTTCATCGAGATATGGAAGAAGCTGTTCAATAGTTGCATCAGTCGCAGCACCCGCTTTAACCATTAGTAAAATTTTTCGAGGCTTTTCAAGAGAATTGACAAATTCCTCTATACTATACGTTCCGACGATTTTTTTTCCTGCTGCTTCTTTTAGCATTTCGTCTGTTTTTTCTGAAGAACGGTTGTAGACAGAAACGCTGTAGCCTCTGCTTTCAATATTCAATGCTAAATTTTTTCCCATTACTGCTAATCCGATAACACCTATTTGCTGTTTTGACATATGAATACGTCCCTTTCTATTTCGAATAACTATTCTACAGAACTGAAAATACCATAATTAATAGATTGTTTTCAAGTCAAAGCCATATACAAAGTACAGGTTTAAAAAACTTATTTAAAGAAAAAATCTTTCCCGAAGCTCGAGCCGAAAGAATCAATCTCTTTATGCATGCTCAGTCCTTTTTTGATAATTCCTTCTCCATATTTTTCAGACAATTTTTCTATCGCCTGATGGAGCGGTTCATTTTTCGCTTCTTCTTCAAAAGTAAATAGATCAAGCTGTTTAAAAGCATTTTTTTTGTGCATCACATCCTGCCCTGTTATGCCGAGCAGGCGCACAGGCTCGTTTTTCCACAGCTTTTGAAAAACAATCAAAGCATGCTGGAAAATTGTTCTTTCATCATCGGTTGGGTTTTCTAATTTCATACTTTTTGTTACAGTCGTCCGGTCTTTATAGCGAAGCATCACTGCAACTTTTGTCGCTACCGCCTCTTTTTTCTTCAATCGGAGACTTACCGATTTCGCCAAACTTTTCAGGGCATTCTTTAACTCTTCTTCATTTGTTGCATCTTCGGGCAGCGTCATCTGATTTCCGACGCTTTTAAAATCATAAACGGACGATGGATCAACCGGGCGATGGTCAATGCCGTTTGCTTTTTCTTTTAACCTTAATCCATTAATGCCAATTATTTTTTCTAGTTGAACGTCGTTTCCTCTTGCAAGGTCACCGATTGTCCGAATTCCGATCTTCTTTAATTTTTCAGCTGTTTTCGCCCCTACGCCATGCATCTCTTCTACATCAAGAGGCCACAATTTCTCTTTAATATCCCTCTTCCTTAAAACCGTTATGCCTAAAGGCTTTTTCATATCAGAAGCTGTTTTAGCCAAAAATTTATTCGGGGCAATTCCGATGCTGGACGGCAGCTCCAACTCATCAAGAAGCCGCTGTTGAATTTCTTTTGCCAGATCGAGCGGATGTCTTGCGACGTCTGTGACATCCATATATCCTTCGTCTATAGAAACCGGCTCTACAATCGGTGTGTATGAACATAAAATCGCAAACATTGCTTTCGATGCTTTTCGATAACGATCAAAACGGGGCTTTTTGACAATTAAATTCGGGCAAAGCTTCTTTGCCTCCCATACTGGCATGGTCGTCTTTACCCCAAACGCTCTAGCTTCATAGCTGCAAGTCACAACAATTCCTTTCCTCTCCTCCGGGTTGCCGGCTATCGCAAGCGGCAGCCCTTTTAACGACGGATCAAAGGCAGCCTCAACAGATGCGTAAAAACTATTCATATCAATATGCAAAATAACGCGGCTCATACACATCACCCAATATCATTGTACCATACATAAATAAAAGAGGCTCCCTTGTTCTTTTGAATGGGCGGACAGAGCTGAATGAAGCTGGCATTTCTTGCTGCCTGCTATGCAAATGCTTTAAAAATAAAGGAAAGGGGGTGTCTAATAAGTCGTTTTTACGGCTTATTGACGCCCCCATTAATGTTTTAGAAACGTTGATATATCGGTGTTTATGATTTTTATTTTCAATGGCGATTGGACTTTCTAGACAGCCCCGGGATTTCAAAATATAATTTTAAGGTAAATTCGTCGCTCCCATTAAGAAGCGATCCACTTCCCTTGCGGCACCTCTTCCCTCATGAATCGCCCAGACAATCAAGCTCTGTCCTCTTCTTGCGTCACCTGCAGCAAATACGCCTTCTACATTTGTTGTAAATTTGCCGTACGGAGCGTTCACTTTCCGGTTTACCGTTTCAACGCCAAATTGCTTCAGAACAGGCTGTTCCGGCCCTTCAAAGCCGATTGCGATAAAGACTAAATCGCACGGCCATACTTTTTCTGTGCCGGGTATTTCTTTAAACACCGCATTGCCGTTTTCATCAAATGATTTTTCCATTTGAATCGTATGCAATTCTTTTACATTGCCATTTTCATCGCCGACAATTTTCTTTGTTTGGATGCAAAATTGACGAGGATCCTGTCCGAATTTGCTTTTGGCTTCCTCATATGCATAATCTAACGTAAAGACCAGCGGAGCTTGAGGCCATGGATTGCCTTCCGCCCGCTCCTTCGGCAAGGCTGGATGTTTACCAAATTGCACAACGCTTTTACACTTTTGCCGCAATGCTGTCGCTACACAGTCAGCACCTGTATCACCGCCGCCAATGACGATGACATGCTTATCTTTTGCATCAATAAACTTTTTGTCTGCAAAATTAGAATTGAGCAGGCTTTTCGTCGTTTCTGTTAAATAATCCATCGCAAAGTGCACGCCGTTTAATTCTCTTCCTTCAATCACAAGATCACGCTGCTTTTGCGCTCCTGTGCATAAAACAACAGCATCATATTGGGAGCGAAGCTCATCAGCGGTGATGTCTTTGCCTACTTCCGTATTAGTTATAAACGTAATTCCTTCTTCTTCTAAAAGACGCACTCTTCTTTCAACAATTTCCTTCTCAAGCTTCATATTCGGAATACCGTACATTAATAACCCGCCGATTCGATCAGCCCGCTCATAAACCGTAACGGAATGTCCCGCTTGGTTCAATTGATCCGCACATGCCAGACCGGCAGGACCTGACCCAACAATAGCGACTTTTTTACCTGTGCGCTTTTCAGGAATTCTCGGCTGAACCCATCCTTCGTCAAAGCCCTTATCGATTATTGCGCGCTCGATGCCTTTAATGGCAACAGCAGGATCTGAAATCGCAACCGTACAAGATCCTTCACACGGTGCAGGGCAAACCCTTCCGGTAAATTCAGGAAAATTATTTGTTTTTAAAAGACGGTCCAGCGCTTCCTTCCATCTACCTCTATAAACAAGATCATTCCATTCAGGGATTAAATTATGAATCGGACAACCTGATGTTAAGCCGTTAATCTCCATTCCCATATGACAGAAAGGAGTCCCGCAGTCCATGCAGCGGGCACCTTGTCTGGCAAGTGTTTCATTTGAAAACGGGAATGAATATTCCTTCCAATCATCAAGGCGGGAAAGCGGATCACGTTTTTTCTCTTCTTCGCGTACATACTCCATAAAACCTGTTGCTTTTCCCACGAGTCTCCCCCTCCTTTTCATCCATTCACTAGGTGTGCAATGAGGTTAATTTGCAACAGCCTGTAAAGCGAATGGTTCACCGGCGGTTGTTTTCTCATTCGCAACCGCTTCAAATGCTGCAAGTACAGCTTCTTCTTTCGTAAGACCTGAATTTTCCATTTTTTCAATCGTGCTGATCATTAGTTTGTAGTTTCTAGGTATCACTTTAATAAATCTTCCGACATACTCTTCCCAGTGATCTAATATATGCCGGGCCTTTGGACTTTCTGTATATTGGAAATGCTTCGAAATCATGTCATATACAGTGCGGATTTCTTCTTCATCTTCAAGAGATTCAAATAACACTAATTCCTTATTGGCTGTTCGTTTGAATTTCTCCTGATCATCCGCCAATACGTAAGCAATGCCTCCGGACATACCAGCTGCAAAGTTTTTGCCGACAGATCCGAGAATGACAACACGTCCACCGGTCATATATTCACAACCGTGATCGCCGACACCTTCAACAACAGCATTCACACCGCTGTTTCTTACACAAAATCTTTCGCCGGCTCGCCCTTGAATATATGCTTCACCGCTCGTTGCACCGTAGAACGCCACATTTCCAATAATGACATTGTCACTTGATGCAAAAGATGCTTCTTTCGGGTGACGGACAATTACTTTTCCGCCGGATAAGCCTTTTCCAATGTAATCATTGGCGTCGCCAGTAAGCGTCATCGTCATTCCTTTCGGTACAAACGCTGCAAAGCTTTGACCTGCTGAGCCGTAGAAATGAAGATTGATCGTATCTTCCGGCAGCCCCTCTTCGCCATATTGTTTTGCAATTTCGCTGCCTGTAATGGTTCCAACGACGCGGTTCACATTTTTAATGTTCAAATGGAGTTCAACTTTTTCTTTCCGTTTAATTGCCTCTTCAACTTTCGGCAATACTTCGTTCACGTCTAATGACTGGTCGATTTTATGGTTTTGCGGACGTGCAAATGTTCGCGGACCCTCCACTTGATAAAGCAAGCGGGATAGGTCAAGATGCTTTGCTTTCCAATGTTTTTTTGCACGGTCGCTAACCTTCAATACATCTACTCTTCCAACCATTTCATCAATAGTTCGGAATCCGAGGCTTGCCATGATTTCGCGAACTTCCTGCGCGATGAAATACATGAAATTAACAACATGCTCCGGCTTGCCCATAAATTTTTCACGAAGTTCAGGATTTTGCGTTGCCACTCCGACTGGACATGTATCAAGATGACATACACGCATCATGACACATCCTAGAACGACTAGAGGAGCGGTTGCAAAACCAAATTCTTCTGCCCCGAACAATGCCGCCATCACAACATCACGGCCTGTCATCAGCTTGCCGTCTGTTTCAAGAACGACTCGGTCACGCAATCCGTTGAGCATAAGCGTTTGATGTGTTTCACTAAGGCCGAGCTCCCACGGAAGTCCGGCATGCTTAATGCTCGTCTTTGGAGATGCCCCGGTACCGCCGTCATAGCCGCTGATTGTAATAACGTCCGCTGCACCTTTCGCAACTCCAGCAGCAATCGTTCCTACTCCAGCTTTTGAAACAAGCTTGACGCTGATTCGGGCATCTCTATTCGCGTTTTTCAAATCATGAATAAGCTGCGCCAAGTCTTCAATTGAATAAATGTCATGGTGCGGAGGCGGTGAAATCAATTCCACACCCGGTGTAGAGCCGCGAACTTTTCCGATCCAAGGATACACCTTTTTGCTTGGCAGCTGTCCGCCCTCACCTGGCTTTGCTCCTTGAGCCATTTTAATTTGCAGCTCGTCAGCATTGACTAAATAATGGATTTTCACGCCGAAGCGGCCGGAAGCTACTTGTTTTATGGCGCTTCGCTTCAAATCTCCATTTTCATCTGGAACATAGCGGTTCGGATCTTCTCCACCTTCACCGCTGTTGCTTTTTCCACCGATGCGGTTCATCGCAACCGCCAATGCTTCATGCGCTTCCTTGCTTAAGGAACCGAAGGACATTGCTCCTGTTTTAAAGCGGCGTACGATTGATTCCACCGGCTCAACTTCTTCAATAGGAATCGGTTTTCTAGATTCATTGAATTCAAACAAGTTGCGCAAAAACGTCACTTGCTCTTCATTGGCCATCTTCGAGTATTCTTTAAATAACTTATAATCGTTTTTCCGGCATGCCCATTGCAGCGTATGGATCGTTTTCGGATTGAATGCATGGTGTTCTCCGTTTCTTCTCCATTGAAATTCGCTGCCTGGATCGAGCGTTTCATCTCGATAAGTTGTTTTAAATCCTTGAGCATGACGCATTTTCGCTTCTTTTTCAATTTCTTTTAATCCGATTCCTCCAATTTGCGAGGCTGTTCCAGTGAAGTATTCCTCGATAACTTCTTCTCCAATGCCGACCGCTTCAAAAATTTGGGCTCCGCGGTAGCTTTGAATCGTAGAAATTCCCATTTTTGACATGACTTTGACGACCCCGTCTGTCACCGCTTTTTTAAATCTTTTTACTGCTTCTTTATATGAATATGGAATCGTTCCCTTTTGAACAGCATTTCGCACTGTTTCTAAAGCTAAATAAGGATTGACCGCATCTACACCATATCCTATTAGAGCCGCAAAATGGTGCACTTCTCTCGCTTCTCCGCATTCAACAATAATGCTTGCTTTCGTGCGGGTTCCTTTTTTCACCATATATTGATGCAGAGCGCTTCCGGCAAGCAGTGCTGGAATTGCTGCATATTCTTCATTTACTCCGCGATCTGATAAAACTAGAAGTGTAGCGCCGTTTTCCACCGCTTCATCAGCAGCTTGAAAGAGCTGATCTAATGCATTTTTCAAATCATCTTTAAACAAAGCCGGCAAAGTGACGCATTTAAATTCAGGATACGGATTATTTTTCAAAGCAGCGAGTTCTTCATTCGAAAGAATTGGAGATTCTAAGCGAATGCGTCGTGCTGCTGATGGATCAGGATCGAGAATATTTCCTTCTTTTCCTAACAGTGTCATCGTAGAAGTGACGATCGATTCACGAATCGCATCAATCGGAGGATTCGTTACTTGGGCAAACAATTGTTTAAAATAATTAAACAAGCTTTGCGGGCGATCTGACAGCACTGCAAGAGGAGTATCATTTCCCATTGCGCCGATCGGATCTTTTCCATCGATCACCATTGCTGCAATTGTTTTTTCAACATCTTCATACGTATAACCAAACGCTTTTTGGAGTTTGGTTAGATCGTCAACCTTTTCAACATCTTCAGGGACATTGATGTCGAAAATAGAAATCATCTGATCATTGATCCACTGGCGATATGGTTTTTCTTTGGCGATTTCTTCTTTGATTTCCTGATCAGAAATGATTCTTCCTTCTTCCAAGTCAATCAACAGCATTTTTCCTGGACTCAGCCGGTCTTTATAAAGCACATTTTCCGGTTCAACATCAATCACACCGACTTCTGATGAGAAAATAATGTAATCATCTTTCGTCACATAGTAGCGGGCTGGTCTAAGTCCATTGCGGTCCAAAATAGCTCCGATCTGCTTTCCGTCTGTAAACGAGATGGCCGTTGGACCGTCCCACGGCTCCATAAAACAGCTGTGAAACTCATAAAATGCTTTCTTATCATCATCCATTTCATCATCCCAAAACCACGGTTCAGGAATAAGCATCATCGCCGCGTGCGCCAGCTTTTTCCCTGCCAGCACAAAAAATTCAAAAGCGTTGTCTAAAATGGATGAATCGCTTCCGTTCATATCTAAAATAGGTGTGATTTTTGTCAAATCATCCCCGAAAACGTCTGAAACAAACAGCTTCTCCCTTGCAGCCATCCAATTCACATTGCCGCGCAATGTGTTGATCTCGCCATTATGGATTAAATATCTGTTTGGATGCGCTCTTTCCCAGCTTGGGAACGTATTGGTGCTGAATCGGGAGTGGACTAGAGCAAAAGCTGATTGAAATCTCTCGTCCTGCAAGTCTACATAAAATTCATCTAATTGTTCAGGCGTCAAGAGACCTTTATAAACAATTGTCCGGCTTGATAAACTTGCAAAATAAAATTCATTATTTTGAACAAGACGTTCTGCTTGTTTCCGAATAACATACAGCTTTCTCTCAAAAGTAAGCTCGTCTTGAATATCATCGCTCGCCCCAATAAATACTTGTCTGATGAAAGGTTTGCTCTCTTTTGCAAGCCAACCGATCTTTTCAGAATTTACCGGCACAGTTCTCCAACCTAATAATATTTGTCCTTCTTTTTCAATGATTTTATTGATTTCTGTTTCATAATGTATCCGATCATGTTCACGACTCGGCAAAAAGACCATTCCGACTCCATATCGTCCTTTTTCTGGAAGGTTCATTCGTCCGCAAGCAACTTTAAAATAATTGTGCGGAATTTGAACCATAATGCCTGCACCGTCTCCAGTTTTCGGATCGCTTCCTTGTCCGCCGCGGTGCTCCAATTGACAAAGCATGTGAAGGCCTTTTTTGACAATATCATGAGAAGGTCTCCCCTTCAGATGAGCATATAAACCGATCCCGCATGCATCATGTTCAAATTCAGGACGATAGAGACCTTGTGCCTTTGGTAATCCTATCTGTTTCATCTCTTCTCCCCCATTCTCATGCCGATAAGTCTGTATGTATAATTGTAGTTTTCAAAAATAATATTAACAATATATAATTTAGATAATAATAATCTCATTTTGATATAAATTGCTTGGGGGTGAGTCAAATGGAACTGAGACAGCTTATATATTTTTGGGAGGTTGCAAAGCGGGAGCATGTTTCAGAAGCTGCTGAAGCCCTTCATGTCGCACAGTCGGCTATCAGCAGGCAAATAGCAAATTTAGAGGCGGAGCTCGGAGTGGAGCTTTTTGAAAGGGAAGGAAGGAATGTTAAGCTTACTCCAATTGGACGTCATTTTTTGCCCCATGTCGAGACGGCTTTAAAAGCGATCGAACACGCCAAACAGCAAATTGAAGAATTTTTGGATCCGGAAAGAGGAACAGTTAAAATCGGCTTTCCGACGAGCTTGGCAAGCCATACAATGCCGACTGTTATTTCCGCTTTTAAAGCAAAACACCCGAACGTTTCCTTTCATTTGCGACAAGGTTCTTATAAATATTTAATTGAAGCCGTCAAAAAAAGAGAAATCGATTTAGCTTTTCTCGGTCCTATTCCGACGGATGACAACGATGTGAAAGGGGATATTTTATTTACGGAATCCTTTGCAGCCCTTTTGCCGCACAATCATCCGCTTGCGCACAAAAAAAGCTTAGTGCTGACTGAATTGCGTAATGAACCGTTTGTGACGTTTCCAGAAGGTTATATTCTGCATAAAATCGTGCATGAAGCGTGCCAACAGGCTGGATTTTCCCCAATTATTTCATCGGAAGGGGAAGATTTAGATGCCATCAAAGGGCTCGTATCGGCAGAAATTGGCGTAACATTGCTGCCTGAAAGCACTTTTTATGAAACAATGCCTCGTTTTACGGTAAAAATTCCGATTGAAATGCCTCGTGTAAGCAGAAATGTCGGCATTATTATATCGAAAAATTACGAGCTGGCCCCGTCCGTTAAAGTGTTTTATCAATTTGCTAAAGAGTTTTTCTCAGTACTAGAAAAATATCAATAAAAAAGATGCTCTTCCAACACGACGCTGGAAGAGCGGAACGGCTGTCAATATTATAGAAGCCGGAGGTTGTAAAAACTATCAGAGGTCTTGCAGATGTTTTGGAGCTGTCAATTCTTATTATGAAGCCTAAGGCCTGGCACATCGGATCGTTTGCTGAGTGACGAGCTTCCGGCTTCAAATTTTCAAAGCTCTATTGGTTTGCTACCTCTTTTATAATGGCGACAACTAATTCTGCTGTTTTGACAAGCTCCTCAATCGGCATTTTTTCATTTGTTGTATGAATTTCCTCATAACCAACAGCAAGATTAACAGTCGGAATACCGAAGCCAGCGATAATATTCGCATCGCTTCCGCCCCCGCTTTTTAACAATCTGCTCTCTCTGCCGATTGTTTTGATAGCTTTTTTAGCAATTTGAACGACCTTATCTTCATCGGTAAACGTAAATCCGGGATACATTACGTTAATATCCACTTCTGCTTTTGCTCCCATTTCGGCAGCTGCTGTTTCAAAAGCTTCCTTCATTTTTTGTACTTGCTGCTCCAATTTTTCAGGTACAAGTGAACGCGCTTCAGCTAAAATATCAACGCGGTCGCATACGATATTTGTTTGCGTTCCCCCTTCAAAACGGCCGATATTTGCCGTTGTTTCTTCATCGATTCGGCCTAAAGGCATATTGGCAACTGCTTTTGCTGCAACCGTAATAGCGGAAATTCCTTTTTCTGGCGCAACCCCGGCATGAGCGGTTTTTCCGTGAATCGTCGCTTTAATTTTTGCATGTGTCGGCGCCGAAACAATAATGTCTCCAACTTTTCCGTCACTGTCCAATGCATACCCGTATTGCGCGGTAATCAGTTTTGAATCGAGCGCTTTTGCCCCAATTAAACCTGATTCTTCTCCAACCGTAATGACAAACTCGATTTTCCCGTGAGGAATGTTATTTTCTTTTAATACACGCACCGCTTCCAGCATTGCGGCAAGGCCCGCTTTATCATCAGCGCCTAAAATCGTTGTTCCGTCCGTCACAATATATCCGTTTTGTATAGAAGGTTTTACCCCTTTTCCAGGTACGACCGTATCCATATGAGAGGTAAAATAAATCGTATCAACGCCTTCTTTCGTCGCCTCTAGCGTACAAATTAAATTTCCTGCTCCATGTCCTGTTTTTTCAATTGATTCGTCTTCTATTACTTGTAGTCCAAGCTCGGTAAATTTTTGCTTTAATACATTTGCTATTTCCCGTTCAAATTTTGTTTCTGAATCAATTTTCACGAGTTCTAAAAATTCATTCACTAGCCGGTTTTCCTGAACCATTTTGTCTTTCCTCCTAATTATGTATTCATGTTTAGTGTAACCGATTTTGATTCCGCTTGTGAAATCAAAAAGAAGCTGTCGGTGAAGGTTGTCCCCTCTAAAAAATCGTTGTACAATGTTTTATAAATCATGTATGTGGAGGGAATCATGATGACAAGCAAAAAAATGCAAAAGTGGGTTGTTTATATTATGTTAGGTTCATTGCTGATCACCTCAATTTTAACAGGCATCACTATGTGGCTTTAAAAATTCAACATGCACTTTTTACACCACATAGGCTGTTTGGTGAAAAACAATTTCTTTCAAATCGGTGCTTCCTCCTCTCGATTGCTCGTCCTCATACTACCTTTTGTTACATATTTTCCGATAAAGTCCATGAATTCCGCACATTCATTTTCGCAAAATTAATCTCGTCCGCTGCGGACTTTTGGGCATCGTTGCCGCGAATTTTTTTACAGATCACGCTGATTTATTCCATAGCTGTTCACGAATATTTTCAGATCATGCGTACCGATATGGTGAACATTCTTAGCCGATTTTTTTTTCAGCAGATTCTTCTGTTTGTATTTTGAAAAGTGCAGCTCGTAAAGGCGTTTCTTCTAAACATATGTACGAAAAAAGCATTGACACGATCTCTCGTTTTATTGTGCTCAATGACAAGCGCTTCATCCTTTTCCTTTTTTGGCGTCGGCAAGACCTTTAAACTGGCTTTTAATAATTAAATATTGCTCCATTTCATATAAAAAATGATAAAGCCTTGCTCTCGTTTCAAATTCCTTTCTTGTTTTCGGAAGCGGTGCCCTTTCCATCTCTTTTTTGATGTCATCTAGCTTTTTTAAAAATTTCTTTGCTGTATTTCCGGAATGAATGTTGTCTTTTAACTCATCAATAAACTGTGCAATAAGGTGCGCTTGTTCTACGTTTGCGGTGATCATCGTGAACGTCGGCAGCACTCGTTCAATGATTTCAAATTGTTTTTCTCTCATTTTAAAATATGCATAATATTGGTCTTCATGTCTTAGCAAACGATTTTCTACATTTCGGAGCGCCAATCCTTTCCCTTTTTCAATGAGATCGGCTGTCTCAGGAATTTCTTTTCCATCCCACGTATAGTCGCCTTCTCTTAAAAAAGCTACAATTTTTTCAAAAATAACCGCAAAGTTTTTTTCTACTTCTTTTCGATAAACATTAAGGTCATTTTCCAGGCTCGGCATATACAGATTCATTAAGAGCGCTACTCCGATCCCTGTCACAATAATCAAAAGTTCGTTTTGAACAATATCCAGCGTTATTTGACCTGCTTCATATAAGTGCAAAATAATAACAGCGCTCGTTACAATGCCTTCTGTCGTTTTAAAAAGCACCATTGTCGGTATGAAAAAAAGCAACAGAAATCCAATGACAATTGGATGATAACCAAAAATTTCAAAAAAAAGAAAAGAAAACATCATTCCCGTTATACAAGCAAAAAACCTGGACCAAGCGCTTTTCAATGATTTCTTTTTTGTTACTTGAATACAAAGAATCGCGATGATGCCGGTGGAAACAAAATGGTTTAAATCCATCAGCTGTGCTAAAAATATCGCTAGAGGAGCACCTATCGCTGTTTTTAACGTACGATAACCGATTTTAAATTTTCTCATTACTCATCACCATCATTTGCCTATTCTCTTTTCGAAATAAAAAAGGCGCCACATCTAAAAATGGCAGCCTTTTCTTTTTATACTTCGTCACAATATTGCTCGAATGCCTCTTGCAATTTTTGGACAACAGACATCGGCTCATGTCCTTCGATTTCATGGCGTTCAATCATGGTAACGAGCTTTCCATCCTTGAGCAGCGCAAAAGATGGAGAAGACGGCGGATAACCGGTAAAATAAGATCTAGCTCGTTCCGTAGCTTCTTTATCTTGACCTGCAAATACAGTCACTAATTGATCAGGACGTTTATCATAATGAAGCGCATGATATGCAGCCGGTCTTGCGATTCCTCCTGCACAGCCGCAAACAGAATTAATCATTACTAAAGTGGTTCCTTTTTTCGTTAAAGCTTCATCCACTTCTTCCGGTGTTTTCAATTCCGTATAGCCAGCGGCAACGATTTCCTCACGCGCTTGGCGAACTATGTCGTTCATGAAGAAATTAAAATCGATGCTCATTCATTCGCACCCCTTTCCCTTTTTTTCACCATTATATTGTTATCTTACAATAACAGCAATCTTTGAAGCAAATGTTAACCAATTTTGCTTAAGCATTATTTCTAATAACTCAAAGGACTAATATACGGATGTCGTTTCTTTCGAAATACCTTCTAATATTTGTTTTACTCTTTGCAAAAATCTTCCGCATACTACCCCATCTAATACTCTATGATCGAGAGAAAGGCAGAGATTCACCATATCGCGCACGGCGATCATTCCGTTTTTCATGACAACTAATCTTTTCACAATCGTTTCTACTTGCAGCAAAGCCGCTTGTGGATAGTTAATAATTCCCATTGATTGAATAGAGCCGAATGAACCTGTGTTGTTAACGGTAAATGTACCGCCTTCCATTTCCTTCGCTTCAATCGTTCCCGTTCTAACCTTTAAAGCAAGCTCGTTAATTTCTCGAGCAATTCCTTTAATGGATTTTTCATCAGCATGTTTAATAACTGGTACATAAAGCGCATCATCTGTTGCAACAGCGATCGAAATATTAATGTCTTTCTTTTGAATAATTTTATCCCCCGCCCAAGTCGAATTCATTTGCGGATATTCTTTCAACGCTTCTGCAACGCTTTTCACAAAAAACGGGAAAAATGTTAAAGGAAAACCTTCTTTTGCTTTAAATTCTTCCTTGATCGAATTTCTTAATTCAACTAACCCAGTTACATCGACCTCAATCATCATCCAAGCATGGGGAATTTCTGTTTTGCTTCGCGCCATATTTTGAGCAATGGCTTTGCGCACCCCAGAAACAGGAATTTCAGTATCACCGGCTGTTTTAGGTGATTTATAGGATTTCGTTTCTTGGATCAAGGAGCCCTTTTTCGGTATATTACCTGCTTCAATCAGCTTCAACACATCTTTTCGGGTAATTCTTCCGAAAGCTCCCGTTCCGTTGACTTTTTCTAAATCAATATCATGTTCTTGAGCTAGCCGGAGCACTGCCGGAGAATACCTGTTTTTCATAGTCTTCTTTTCCGTTTCTTCTTTTTCAGCCGGCTGATGGTCATTAGCATAAAGACTGTCTTTTGGCTGAATGTTTTTTTCTTGTTCAACCGCCACAGCCTCCACTTCAATTCTGCAAATAACTTCGCCAACTTGGAGAGTATCTCCCTCCTCAGCTAAAAGCTCTTTAATTACACCTGTATATGATGAAGGAACTTCTGCATTTACTTTATCCGTCATAACTTCTGCAATGGGATCATATTTGTTGACCTTATCGCCGATGGAGACGAGCCACTTGCTGATTGTTCCTTCTGTCACGCTTTCTCCTAATTGAGGCATTTTCATTTCTTCGATTAGCACGTTGATTCCTCCTTGAGATTAGGGTCAACTTTAAAACTCTGCCAATTCTCTCATCGCTTTTTCAATTTTTTCTGCATTCATCATAAAAAATTTTTCCATTGTCGGTGCAAATGGCATCGCAGGTACATCCGGGCCTGCAAGCCGTTTAATTGGTGCATCAAGATCAAACAAACAATGCTCTGCAATAATGGCGGATACCTCGCTCATTACACTGCCTTCTTTATTATCCTCAGTCACGAGAAGCACCTTGCCGGTTTTTGAAGCGGCCTCAATAATAGCCTCCTGATCAAGCGGATATACCGTTCTTAAATCTAAAAGGTGGACAGAAATTCCATCTTTTTCTAATCGTTCAGCTGCCTGCAGAGCAAAATGAACGCACAATCCATATGTAATAACGGTAATGTCATCCCCTTCCAGCTTGACATCCGCCTTTCCAATCGGCAAAACATAATCATCTGCCGGAACTTCCCCTTTAATGAGCCTGTATGCCCGCTTATGTTCAAAAAATAAGACAGGATCATCATCGCGTATCGCTGCTTTTAATAATCCTTTTACGTCATACGGCGTAGAAGGTATGACAATTTTCAAACCAGGCTGGTTGGCAAATACCGCCTCAACAGACTGAGAATGGTATAAAGCACCGTGCACTCCTCCGCCAAACGGCGCCCGAATCGTAATCGGACAGTTCCAGTCATTGTTGGAGCGATACCGTATTTTCGCTGCTTCTGAAATAATTTGATTGACAGCCGGCATAATAAAATCAGCAAATTGTATTTCACAAACAGGGCGCATTCCGTACATGGCCGCTCCGATTCCAACACCAGCGATAGCAGATTCAGCAAGGGGAGCATCGATTACCCTCTCTTCTCCAAACTGTTCATATAACCCTTGAGTCGCTTTAAAAACTCCTCCTTTTTTCCCGACATCTTCTCCTAGTAGAAATACTTTTTCATCTCGCTCCATTTCTTCACGAAGTGCAGCTGTAACTGCTTCGATATATGACATAATTGGCATCTTTTTTCCTCCTTCAGTTTCCATACACATGTTTCAGTGCATGTTCCGGAGCCGCATAAGGCGCATTTTCTGCATAATCAGTTGCTTCATCGATTACGCTTGCAATTTTCGTCTGCATATTTTGTTCCAATTCCTCTGTTAACAATCCAATTTCTTTTAAATAGGATGCAAACGTATAAATCGGATCTTTTTTCTTAGCTTCTTCGATTTCTTCTTTTGTCCGGTAGCTCCGATCATCATCATCGCTCGAATGGGGTGTAAGGCGGTGCACAAGCGCTTCAACCAATGTCGGTCCCTCTCCTCGGACAGCTCTTTCTCTCGCTTCCTTCACAACTTTATACACTTCAAGAGGATCGTTTCCATCTACAGTCACCCCGTGCATGCCGTACCCTGCTGCTCTGTCTGACACTTTTTCGCAAGCTAATTGCTTTTGAATCGGAACGCTGATGGCGTATTGGTTATTTTCACACATCAAAATGACAGGTAATTTATGTACTCCAGCAAAATTCGCCCCTTCATGAAAATCTCCTTGGTTCGAAGATCCTTCCCCAAAGGAAACAAATGTGACAAAATCCTTTTTATCGATTTTTCCTGCTAAGGCGATTCCAGCTGCATGAGGAACTTGAGTTGTAACAGGGGATGAACCAGTTACAATCCGATTTTTCTTTTGGCCGAAATGTCCTGGCATTTGCCTGCCCCCGGAATTCGGGTCTTCCGCTTTTGCAAATGCTGATAGCATTAATTCTTTCACGGTCATTCCAAAGTGCAGGACAACGCCTACATCACGGTAGTAAGGCAAGATATAATCCTTTGTTTTGTCCAAGGCAAAGGCTGCACCAACTTGAGCGCCTTCATGCCCTTGACATGAGATGACAAATGGGATTTTTCCTGCTCGGTTTAAAAGCCACATCCGTTCGTCCACTTTTCTTGCAAGAAGCATCGTTTCATACATGTTTAATACGTCCTGATCCGTTAAACCTAAAGACTGATGACGATTTTTGGGCATGACAAGACCTCCCTAGCTTATATATGTATTGCTTTGCCATTTACCGCAAGAGCCGCTTCCATTATCCCTTCTGACAATGTTGGATGGGCATGAATCGTACGGGAGAGTTCCCAAGAGCTTGCATCGAGAAAGCTTGCTAAACTTCCTTCAGAAATCAGCTCTGTTGCATTTGGTCCGATAATATGAATTCCTAAAAGATCATCGGTCTTTTCATCTGCGACAATTTTGACAAACCCTTGCGGTTCTCCATAAATAAGCGCTTTTCCAACTCCTTGAAAAGGAAATTTTCCGATTTTGATGGTATAGCCTTTTTCCCTCGCTTCTTGTTCTGTTAAACCGATACTTGCAGCTGCAGGATTCGAATAAATACATTTAGGGACTTTTTTGTAGTCAATTGGCAAAAAATTCTCTCCTGCAATATGTTCTACGGCGCGTATTCCTTCTTGCGATGCGACATGGGCAAGCTGAAGACCGCCGATGACATCACCGACTGCATAGATGTTTGATTCCTTTGTTTGATAAAACTCGTTTGTCACAATATAGCCATTATGGATTTCAATTTCGGTATTTTCCAATCCAATTCCTTCTGTGTTCCCTTTTCTCCCTATTGACAACAGCAGTTTTTCACTGTGCAAACTGATTTCTTGTCCATCCTGTTCGATGAACACTGTGATTCCGTTTTGTATTTCTGTTTTTTCAGGCAAAATCGATATATTCGTAAAAATGCGGACTCCTTTTTTCCTCATTAGCCGTTCCATTTCTTTACTTATTTCAATATCTTCTGACGGCAAAATTCGATCCGCCATTTCAAGGATCGTGACTTCAACTCCGAAATCAGAGAGCATAGATGCCCATTCCATTCCAATCACTCCGCCGCCCACAATGATCATAGATGAAGGAAGGCGTTGTAATTGCAATGCTTCATCTGACGTCAAAATAGTCTCGCCGTCAATCGTTAATCCAGGCAATTCACGAGGGCGCGATCCAGTTGCAATAATAACGTATTTCGGAAGTAAAATTTGGTTTTCCTCCCCGTTTTCCATCTCTACAGAAACTGTTCCTGGCTGCGGAGAAAAGATGGACGCACCTAAAATTCGTCCGATGCCATGAAACACATCGATCTTTCCCTTTTTGACTAATTGCCTGACCCCTTGATAAAGTTGAGAAACTATCTTTTCCTTCCGCTCCTGCACTTTATCAAAATTGACTTGAACATTGGACAGCTCGATTCCAAAGTCGCTGCTTTTTTTTGATTGAGCAAATATTTCAGCGCTTCGCAATAAAACTTTGCTCGGGATGCAGCCCGAATGCAAACAGGTCCCTCCAAGCTTTGATTTTTCAACAATAGCTGTTTTCATTCCGAGCTGGGATGCCCGGATCGCTGTAACATATCCTGCCGTTCCTCCTCCTAAAATCACTACATCATATTCTTTGGCCATGAAACTCTCCTTCCTTCATCTCTTCTATGTATGCTAAAAAACCGATTTTTAAAAATATTTATATAGAAAAGACGTATGCTCCTTGTCCATTCATCGTTAATAAAATGGCATATCTTCATCATAACATGTTTATTTGTATTGACAAATTGTAATATGATCGTAAAAATGAAATTGATTCGCTCTATTTTAACAGAAAGGGATATAAAGTCAAATGATAAGGCTTATTGCATTGTTGATTATGGTGATTCCAGGGATCCTGGCGGTTTACGGAATTAAATTAATGAGAGACATGCTTTTTGGCATTTTACAGCCCCCGTTTCCTTACTTATGGCTGCAATTTTTAATGGGTTTATTATTTTTCCTAGCAGGATTGTTCTTTATAGGAGGATTTATTTTGCATAGAGATAGAAAACGCAATCGAGTTCAGCCGCGTTTTCAGAAAAAAAGTAACCGCCGTTAGGCTCAGCGGTTACTTTTTTTTCAGGAGGCCTTATGCTCCAATCTCAATTTATCTGCCACCATTGCAATAAATTCCGAGTTCGTCGGTTTGGCTTTTGACATGCTGACTGTGTAGCCAAACAGCGATGAGATAGATTCAATGTTGCCGCGGCTCCATGCTACTTCAATAGCATGGCGGATAGCACGTTCCACACGGCTTGCCGTTGTGTTAAATTTTTTCGCAATATCTGGATAAAGCACTTTTGTAATCGATCCTAACAGCTCGATATCATTATAAACCATGGAAATCGCTTCTCTTAAATATAAATATCCTTTGATGTGCGCAGGAACCCCGATTTCATGAATAATGCTTGTAATACTAGCGTCTAGATTGTCATTTTTATTTTCAGAAACAGCAGAGCCAGATTTATGTAAAGATATATTTTTCATTAGAGGCGAAGGCTTTCCACTCACTTGACGAATATTTCCAGCCAGCTGTTCCATATCGAACGGTTTTAAAATAAAATAAGCAGCCCCTAGGTCGACCGCTTTTTTCGTTACATCCTCCTGGCCAAAAGCAGTTAACATGATTACGTTCGGCTTTTTCGCTTTGTTTAGCTCCTTGAGCTTTTGCAGTACTGCTAATCCATCTAAATGGGGCATAATGATATCCAAAACAAGGACGTCCGGGCTTTTTTCATTCAAAATATTTAAACATTCCTGACCATTGTAAGCAACGCCGATTACTTCCATATCCTCCTGGCTGGATAAATATTCATCCAAAAGGGCAACAAGCTCTCGATTATCATCAACGATACATACTTTAATTTTTTCCACACGCAATCCTCCCAATCCTCTTTACAAAATTATACATTGTTTGATCTACAAGATATTTTCGACAACTTTACAGAGAATCCTTTTCCTTTTTTAAAAAAAGTGAAAAATTATGTGTTTTTTCAAAGTTCTTCTTATTATGAATAAAGTTTTCGATTTCAAGCAAAATTCTCCTCTAACAAACATAAACAGCGTTTTTGTAATAAATATGTATGTCGAATTAAATAAGTTTATACATAAATTTTCGCTTGATTGAGCCAGTACACTTCCCTTGCTTTTAAAGCAAACAGCCCACTTCACAAAATTCCTTTATGTGAACGTGACGTTTTTCGCAAAAGGATTTATGTCAGAACGCTGCATCATGTAATAAGAAAAAGCGAGTGCGTTAACTCGCTTTTTGCTGCTTTTCGTCAATACTAATCCCTGCGTCTTGCAGCATCCATTCAATGTGAACACCGTAACCAGATGTCGGATCATTGACAAATACATGAGTCACAGCGCCAACCAGCTTTCCATCTTGAATGATTGGACTGCCGCTCATTCCTTGAACAATGCCTCCTGTTTTCTTAAGCAATTCCTTATCTGTCACTTTTATGACCATACCTTTTGTTGCAGGAAACTTTTGATTAACGGTACTGACAATTTCTACATCAAATGCTTCCACTTTATTTTGATCTACCACTGTTAAAATTTGTGCAGGACCTTCTTTCACTTGATGTGAAAAAGCAACTGGTATCGGTTTGTCCATAATTCCGTTTTTCACTTCTTGATTCAGCCTGCCAAATATGCCGAATGGACTGTTTTTTGAAATAGAGCCGATCACTTCATGTTTTTCTGAAAATCTTGCTAATTTTTCACCTGGACTTCCGCCTCTTCCTTTTTCAATCGACGTTACCGTAGACCGGACAATTTTTCCGTTTTCAACCACAATCGGTTTTTTTGTATCCATATCTGATATAACGTGCCCAAGAGCACCGTATTTTTTTGATTTCGGATCATAAAACGTCATCGTTCCAATGCCTGCTGCAGAATCCCGTATATAGAGACCGATACGATACGTTTTGTCGCTTTTGTCTTTGACTGGTGTCAATTTCGTGTTGAGAACTTTGTTGTTGCGTTTTACTTCGATCGCTAAAGGGCGGCCTGTTCTTCCTGCTTCTTGTATAAATGGAATAATATCACTCATTTTTTCTATTTTTGTCCCATTAATTTTTGTTATCATATCGCCGACTTCTACACCTGCCGATTCACCCGGTGATTTTTTTCCGGCTTCAGTTTCAATTTGGTGAAAGCCGACTACTAAAACACCAAGTGTATTTAACTTAACACCGATCGATTGGCCTCCAGGAATTACCTTTAATTCCGGGAGAACTTTGACATTCACGTTTTTAACCGGCATGCCTTTTATTTCATAGAGAATTTGTCCATCTCCAGATTTCGTGCCTTTTAGCTGCAATTCGTCCCCGCTTTCCGACACTTTGAAAGCGTTTTGAACATCCTGAACTTGAGCTTGAGCTGGAATAACATTTTTTTCTATTGTATAAACGTCATTTTCAAAAATGGTGATTGTTTTCGGAATGTGTAAATATTGTCGCACCTCTTTTGAAAAGCCTAAACTGATTAAAGAAACAAGGAGAATCGTACCAATTATTTTTCTGATGTATTCTAAAGTCATTTCTTCACTCTCCTCGCTCCTAACCCACACCATATGACTATTTCACATGGCTACATCTAATAATTTTTCCTTGAGCGAGGTCATTTATAACTTTTTCTTAAAGAAATTATTTCCGCTAGGAGGATTTCACCGATATAGCCAGATCCAACAGCTCTTTTGCATGCTGCTTCGACAATTCCGTCACTTCTGCTCCAGCAATCATCCGGCCGATTTCTGCAATTTTTTCTTTTTCAGAAAGCGGAATAACCTTTGTTTTCGTTCTTCCCTCTTTGCTTACTTCCTTAGCAATTAATAGATGGTTGTCAGCCATCGCTGCAACTTGAGGAAGATGCGTGATGCATAGCACTTGAGAGTTAATCGACACCTGATAAATTTTTTCTCCGATCGCTTGGGCGACACGGCCGCTTACACCAGTATCCACCTCGTCAAATATGATGGAAGTAATTCCTTGATGCTTGGAAAAAATCGTTTTTAAGGCAAGCATGATTCTTGATAATTCCCCGCCGGAAGCAATTTTCGCAAGAGGCTTAAGAGGTTCGCCTGGATTGGTGGAAATGTAAAATTCCACAAAATCCATGCCGTCACTTCCAAATTTCGCTGGAATTCCATCGATCAAAGCGGAATCTTGGGCCTCTTTCTGCGAAAATTGAACCTTAAATGTAGTTTTATCCATGTACAGCTGTTTTAATTCAGATGTGATTTGAGCAGTTAGCTTGTTTGCATATTTTTTTCTTATTGCCGTTAAATGTTGGGATTTTGTCAGCAGTTCTTCGACGACAGATTTAAGCTCATTTCTAAGCGTTTGAATATGGCTATCACGGTTTTCAATCGTATCGATCTCTTTTTCAATTTCATCTCTATATTGCAAAATGTCTTTGATTGTTTGCCCGTACTTTCGTTTTAACCGATGAATGACATGGAGGCGGTCCTCTATCATATTTAACCGATCAGGATTAAATTCCATGCGTTCTAATTCATTTCTAAGCTGAAACGTTAAATCCTCTACAACGTAAAAACTGTTCGACAGCGTTTCGGACATTTCTTTTAACTGTTTATTAAATTCTGCTGCTTCTTCTAAATGATTCATGGCAAGTCGTAAAAAATCAAGCCCGCGCTGCTCTCCCTGCAGCGATTCATAGCTATTTTTCAAGGCTTCATAAATTTTTTCAAAATTTAACATTTCCTGCCGTTCTTCCTGAAGCTTTATATCTTCATCCATTTTTAAATCGGCATCGTCAATTTCCTTTAATTGAAACTTCAATAAATCCAATCGATGCGCCATCTGCTGCTCATTTTCTGAAAGGGCTTTTAACCGCTTTGTTAAGTCCGCGTATTTTTTATAAAGCTTTACGTATGCATCCTTTGCTTTTTTCACTTCTTCGCCGCCATATTCGTCGAGAAGATGAAGATGCTTTTGCTCGTCCATCAGCTCTTGATGATCGTGCTGTCCGTGTATATCGACTAATGTGCTCCCAATATCCCGGAGAATTCCGATTGTGACAAGCTTTCCATTAATTCTGCAAATGCTTTTTCCGTTAGCGGAGATATTCCGGTTTAAAACAATCATGCCTTCACTAGCATCTATTCCTAATTCATGGCACTTTTTCAAGCACGGATGGTCCTCTTCTTCCAATATAAACAACCCTTCCAATTCAGCGCGCTTTTCACCGGCTCGGACAAATTCAGAAGAACCACGTCCTCCTACAAGAAGAGATATAGCATCAATAATGATCGATTTCCCAGCACCTGTTTCTCCCGTCAGCACTGTCAGCCCTTTTTCAAAAGAAAGAGATAGGGATTCAATAATGGCAAAATTTTTAATCGACAATTCCGCTAACATCGCATTTTCACCCCAAACTTGTTAAAGCATGTCCAAAAATTTTTCCGTCAACGTTTTGGTGTCTTCATTCTTCCTGCATATAATTAAAATCGTGTCATCGCCGCAAATTGTCCCTAATATTTCTTCCCAGTCCAAATTATCAATTAATGCACCGATTGCATGAGCATTTCCCGGCATTGTTTTCATCACAAGCAAATGTCCGGCAGAATCGATTTTAACAAACGCATCCATCAATGCTCTTTTCAGCTTTTGATGGGGATTGAAGCGCTGATCTGCGGGCAGGCTGTATTTATAACGTCCATCAGATGTCGGAACCTTCACTAAATGGAGCTCTTTGATGTCGCGGGATACGGTTGCTTGGGTGACATTAAAACCTAAATTTTTCAGCATTTCAACTAGTTCATCCTGCGTTTCGATTTCGTAATTTGTGACAAGCTCTCTAATTTTAATAAGACGCTGTCCTTTTGTCATTAGCGACCACCCCTATTCTCTTTCCTGTTATGATATCTCATAGAAAAACAGGAATAACTTGTATTCGTTATCCCTGTCTCTTTATTTTTAACGTCGAATGAGCGTTTTTCACAATTTCTTCAATTGTTTCCGTAAATTTTATGTCACCTTTTTCTTTTGCCCCTCCCCAATACAAATGGAGCAAAAACTCTATATTCCCGTTGCTGCCAGTGATCGGAGAGTACGATAAATGTAAGCAATCAAATCCTTCATTGATTGCAAAGGCCGTTATGTCATGCAAAACTTCCTCATGAACCCGAGCATCCTTCACAATTCCTTTTTTCCCGACTTTTTCTTTTCCTGCTTCAAATTGCGGCTTAATTAGCGCGACGCATTCACCAGTGGGCACCAAAATGGTTTTTAAAACAGGGAGGATCAATTTTAAAGAGATAAACGATACATCAATGGTAGCAAATTCCGGAAGCCCATTTTGAAAATCCTCCGGCTTTACATAACGGAAGTTTGTCCGTTCCATCACGATGACACGTTCATCTTGACGCAGCTTCCAATCCAATTGATTATACCCGACATCCACCGCATAACATAATTTTGCGCCGTTCTGCAAGGCGCAGTCGGTAAATCCTCCCGTAGAAGAGCCGACATCTACCATAATTTTTCCTGCCACACTGATTTCAAATTGTTTCAATGCCTTTTCCAGCTTTAAACCGCCTCTTGAAACATAAGGGATCGCATCTCCCTTTACAGTTAACGGGATGTCGCGATCAATTTTTTCGCCAGGCTTATCCAATCGTTTTTCATTTGAATAAACAAGCCCGGCCATAACGGCCCTTTTTGCTTTTTCTCTCGTTTCTGCAAGTCCTCTTTCTACAAGCAATACATCTAAACGTTCCTTTTTACCCATATTTGATTCCTTTTTCTTTTTTTGGTATTACTTCGAGCACATTTTTTATTATTCCTTCTTTTGTTAATCCAATCTCTTCTAATAGTTTTTCCACGCTTCCATGCTCGATAAAGCGATCTGGAATTCCCATTCTTTTCATTGTAAGATTTGTAAAGCCATGCTTTTCAGCAAATTCTAATACCGAGCTGCCAAAACCGCCTTCAAGAACTGCTTCCTCTACTGTTAAAATCGGTATTCCTTCGTTGAAAATCTCAAGAAGCATTTTCTCATCAAGCGGTTTTAAAAAGCGGGCATTGACGACTCGAACGGAAACATTATTTTTGGCAAGTGCTTTCGCTGCATCCAATGCCATTTTAATCGTCGTTCCAAATGTTAAAATGACAGCATCTTTACCTTGTAAAAGAACTTCCCACGTACCGATCGGAATTTCTTTCAGCTCAGGATCAAGAGGCACACCCAATCCTGTTCCTCTCGGATAGCGAAGAGCGATCGGCCCTTCATCGTACTTCAGAGCCGTATAAACCATATGCTGTCCTTCATTTTCGTCTTTCGCCATCATTAATACAATGTTTGGTATATGGCGCAAAAAAGCGATGTCAAATACTCCCTGATGGGTTTCTCCGTCAGCTCCGACGAGTCCTGCGCGGTCAATTCCGAAAAACACATTTAAGTTTTGTCGGCAAATGTCATGAACCATTTGGTCATAACCGCGCTGCAAAAAGGTTGAATAGATTGCCAAAAACGGCTTCATATTGGCAGCAGCAAGTCCTCCTGCAAGCGTCACCGCATGCTGCTCTGCAATACCGACATCAAACATTCTGTCCGGAAATTCTTCTCGGAATTTTTCAAGTTTCGAACCAACCGGCATGGCTGGTGTAATTGCAACAATTCTTTCATCGTTTCTCGCTAATTTTCGAACTGTTTCACTTACTAATTCACTCCAAGACGGAGCCGATATTTTCGGTTTAACAAAATCGCCTGTTTCAATTTTATATGGGCCTGTTCCATGCCATGTTCCAACCTTGTCTTTTTCGGCAGGCAAATAGCCCTTTCCTTTTTTCGTGATAACATGCAGCAAAACAGGGCCTTTTGTTTTTTTGGCATAACTAATGTTTTCCATCAATGCCTGAAAATCATGTCCGTCAATCGGGCCAAAATAGGTAAAGCCAAGCTCCTCAAAAAACATGCCCGAAACGAATAAATATTTCAGACTGTCTTTAAGCCGTTCTGCTGTTGAGGCAAGCTTTCCTCCGACAGCTGGAATTTTTTTTAACAAGTATTCCAACTCTTCTTTTACCCAGTGATATTTGCCTGCTGTTCTTAATCTTCCAAGTATATGATGAAGAGCCCCGACGTTTGGAGCAATAGACATTTCATTATCGTTTAACACAACAATAATATCCTTTTGTTCATGGCCGATGTGATTCAATGCTTCAAGCGCCATGCCTCCGGTTAAAGCACCGTCGCCGATAATCGGCACAATATATTCATCCGTTCCTTTTAAATCGCGGGCAATAACCATTCCCATTGCCGCAGAAAGTGAAGTTGAACTGTGCCCCGTTTCCCAAACATCGTGCTCGCTTTCTGAACGTTTCGGAAAACCGGACAATCCTTTATACTGCCTCAACGTATCAAACTCTTTCGCCCTGCCTGTCAAAATTTTATGAACGTACGCCTGGTGACCTACATCCCAAATAAATTTATCTTTCGGGCTGTCAAACATTTTATGTAAAGATATTGTCAGCTCAACTACTCCTAAATTTGGTCCAATATGTCCGCCGGTCACTGACAGCTTTTCAATTAAAAATTGGCGAATTTCCGCGCTCAATTGCTCCAGTTCTTTTATTGAAAACTTTTTCAGAAATTTTGGATTTTCGATGGACAATAGATCCAAAACGGATCACTCACTTTCGCTTTTTAGATATGCTTACTTTTTTATGATTCTTTCCTTTTTTCTCTTTCATCAAAACAATATTAAATCTTTTTTCAAAAAAATAAAATATCTTTCCGACATAAAAAATAATCGGAGTTGAAAAACGGATTGCAAACGCCTTTCCAAACGCTTTTCCTCCGACAGTAAGAGCAGCTACAATGCTTGTGAATACGATTGAAATCGTAAACTCAAGCGCCGAAGTTTGACGGTCGGCAAACGTCACCGCCAGCTGCACTACGACAACAGCCGAGGCTGTTCCGCTGATTATGCCGGAAATATCGCCAATAACATCGTTGCAAAAGTTCGAAAAGCGATCGGCATTTCGGATAATTTGAATGGCATGCTTGGCACCGCTCACACGCTTTGACGCCATCGCATGAAACGGTACCTCATCTGCTGATGTGGCAGCAATGCCGAGCATATCAAAAAAAATGCCGATTAAAACGATCACAAAAACGATCATCATACCGGCAGCCCATCCGACGCCTTCCAGAAGAACAGTTGATACAATTGAAAAAAGAGCCGCTAACACGAATGTGATAACGGCAATTCCTAAACTCCATCGTATTGAATATCGAATTAGCTCTTTCATCATGAAATGCATAACACCTGATTTCTATGTAAAAACTATATATAACGAAATGGAGTGGTCATATATAGAGTAAACATTACGGCTTAGGTCCAGTAGGTTTTCCCAGTCAAGTACCAGGCGTTGCCGCCCCGGCGGTTTCCCTTTAAACCTGACTTAGCGCTGTCGCCAAACGCTAGACTGGATTGCCACTTAGTCCGTACTACAATCCTCTATATATGTCATGTGAACAGTCTAGGAGTTTTCCTCAAACAGCCTTTAGCCGGTTCCTAGCCTCTTTTGCAGAGCCGATTTCATATGTCACATAAGAAACTCTTTCATTGGCCATATGAAAAAGTTCCTTGTTTCCATAATCCCCTCGGCCTCCACTCAAGGCAGGCTACGCTGTCCGCGCCTCATTGCACTATGAAGCGCGTAGACAGGTTCATACCCATTTTGCACATAAAATGGGCCTCCGCGGAAAGAGGGTCAACGCCCACATGCCATTGTGGATCGCCCTCTAACCTTAACCCCCAGCATCAACCCAAGGCTGGGCGCCTCAAGCCAACACCAGGAACTTCATCGATGTGCCCTTTAGCGGATTTTTAGGCCCGCCTTCAGAACCGGAGGGCTGACTAGAATACTGCACCACTCCATCATGTTTTCTGACAGAATTATATCATATAGGAGTGTTTTCCTCAACTTGTTGGAGAATGCACACATTCAAATGCAAATCCCGTTCCTCACATTTTGTCGACCCGTTGGAGGTGCACCGAATTTTCATCGTTTAATGTTCGCGCTCCCCAATTAAATCACAAAACGATAATAGAAGCTCATTGTTTATGGAACATGTTTGCAAAATAGCCTTTGATGTTTCAATATGCTCCGACAATTTTTCCTTTGCGCCTTCCAAAGACAGTACGGACAAATACGTTGTTTTTTTATTCTCTTCATCGGAACCAACAGGCTTTCCGATCTTTTCTTCGTCTCCTTCAACATCTAATATGTCATCTTTAATTTGGAAGGCAATGCCTATATGGTATGCGAATTCCTTTAATTTATTTATTTCTTCAATCGACGCCTCAGCAATGATGGCACCTGCAATAATACTGAAAGCCAGAAGCTTTGCTGTTTTATGCTCATGAATATATTCAAGCTGTTTTAAAGTTAATTGTTTGTTTTCTCCTTCCATGTCGGCAACTTGTCCGCCAACCATTCCTTCTGCACCAGCCGCCTTTGAAAGCTCTGAAATGAGCGTCAATTTTACGCGATCTGAAAGCTCTTCAGCATCAGCAATCAGCCGAAAGCTTTCAGTCAGTAATCCGTCACCTGCCAGCACGGCTATGGCTTCTCCATATACTTTATGATTGGTCGGCTTTCCTCTTCTAAAATCATCATTGTCCATGCATGGAAGGTCATCATGAATAAGCGAATACGTATGAATCAATTCCACCGCACATGCGACCGGGTAACCAATTTTCTCTTCTTTTCCATACGAATGGAGAACGGCAAGCAAGAGCATAGGGCGCAGACGTTTCCCGCCGGCATTTAAGGAATAAAGCATCGATTCTTTAATAATTTTCGGGGCATTTAATCTTTCAATATATGTGGGAAGAACGGAATCAATGACAGCTTTGCGCGTTTTTAAGTATTCCGGAAAAGACATCACTTTTGTTCTTCCTCCTGTGCTTGGAAAGGTTTGATCGTTCCATCTTCATCAAGAATAAAATCCAATTGCTTTTCAGCTTGCGTTAATTTTTCATGGCAAAGCTTTGAAAGCTTCATTCCTTCTTGAAAATATTGGATCGCCTGTTCTAATGGAACATCCCCGTCTTCTAATTTTAAAACAATTGCTTCCAGCTCTTTCATCGCTTCTTCAAACGTTAATTCTTTTTGATCATTCATGATCTTCTCTCCTCAATTTCAGATACTTCACAATGGATGGTCCCGTCCTGCAATTTAATTTGAATAAAATCCCCTTCAGCCGTTTGTTTTACGCTCTTTACCAGCTTATCTTGTTTATACACAAGGCTGTATCCACGTTCCATAATCTTTAATGGGCTGAGTGCATCAAGTTTAGAAGCCAATGCTTGAAAGCGATTCAGCTTCTGTTGATATAAAGCTGTCATCTCGCGCAGCATTTTTTTGTCCAGATCCTTCATTCTTGTCTTCGCCCGCTCAATTTGGTCATATGGAAGTTCGTTTTTAAGACGATTCGTCAATAACAAGTATCGGTTCGTTTGATCGCTTAAGTAACGTTTTCCTGCTTTTTTAAACCTTTCGAATAAAATGTCCAGCTCCTGTTCCTTTTGCATATAAAGCTTTTTCGGATATTTGAATGCATATGAGTTGGTTAAGCGGAAAAGCTTGAGCTTTTCCTTTTTGATCCGTTCCTTTAAAGCGTTCGTCATTCTAATGTTCCGTTCCCGGATCTTTTCGATTAAATCCGTTATATTAGGAACAGCCAGCTCTGCTGCTCCGGTTGGAGTCGGCGCCCGAAGATCGGCGACAAAATCTGCGATTGTATAATCTGTTTCATGGCCTACAGCAGATATAACGGGTATTTTTGATTTAAAAATTTCCCTTGCCACCATCTCTTCATTGAAAGCCCACAACTCTTCAATCGATCCGCCTCCTCTTCCAACAATGAGGACATCGAAATAACCGAGGGAGTTGGCAAGCTGTATTTTATTCACAATCGATTTTCCCGCTTGTACACCTTGAACAATTGCGGGAATAACCACCACTTTTGCCACAGGGTATCTTCGTTTGATCGTTGTGATGATATCCCTGACGGCTGCACCTGTCGGCGATGTGATCACACCGATCGTCTTTGGAAAGGCAGGAATCGTTTTTTTATGCTTGACATCGAACAGCCCTTCTTGCTCCAATTTTTTTTTCAGCTGCTCGAATGCAAGATAAAGCCCTCCTACTCCATCAGGCTCCATTGCCTTTGCATAAATTTGGTATATTCCTCCGGGCTGGTAAATGGTAATTTCACCGCGTACCAATACGTTCATCCCGTCCTCTGGCCGAAATGGAAGAGAACGGTTAAAACTTGAAAACATAACCGCCTGTATTCTGGCATGCTCGTCCTTTAACGTAAAATAAATATGTCCGCTGTCATGAATTTTTACGTTTGATAATTCGCCTTTTACCCAAATATCGCGCAAATGTGGATCAACATCAAATTTTCGCTTAAGGTATTTTGTTAACGCCGAAACGGTTACAAATTTTTTGTTACTCATGAACAACTCCTTTAAAGCAAGTTTATGGACGTACCCGCTTCTTTGCGGATTTAACCGTATTATAAACCAGCATCGTAATCGTCATTGGACCTACTCCGCCGGGAACAGGAGTAATGGCGCTTGCTTTTTCTTTTGCCTCATCAAATTTTACATCGCCTACAAGTTTTCCGTTCTCAAGTCTATTGACGCCAACATCTATTACGACTGCACCTTCTTTAATATGATCAGCACCTATGAAATGAGGACGCCCGACAGCAACGATTAAAATATCTCCTTGGATCGTATGCTCCCGCAAATTTTTCGTTTTCGAATGGCAATATGTAACCGTTGCATTTTCGTTTAGAAGCAATTGTCCGACCGGTTTTCCGACAATATTGCTTCTGCCAACAACGACAACATGCTTTCCGGCAATTTCGATATTTGCAGATTTGATCATTTCAACAATTCCGGCCGGTGTGCACGGCAAAAACGCATCCTGTCCCGTCATCATGCGTCCAACATTAATCGGATGAAAGCCATCCACATCTTTTTCTGGAGAAATTTTTTCAATGACTGCTGTTTCATCAATATGGTCAGGTAACGGAAGCTGAACAAGAATTCCGTTATAACGATCGTCCTGATTATATTTTTCTATCACTTCAAGCAGTTCTTCTTGTGAAATCGACTCCTCCAAATGTTCCAGTTTAAAAGAAACGCCGATTTCCTCCGAAGCTTTTTGCTTCCCCTTAATGTAAGAAAGGGAAGCAGGATTATTCCCAACTAAAATAATGGCAAGGCCGGGTGTTACCCCTTTTTCCTTTAATTGTTCCACTTCTTTTTTTAACTCGCTTCGCATTTCTTTTGCCAATTCTTTTCCGTCAATAATCGTCGCCACCATCTTTTTCCTCCTAAGCTTTTTTTTCTAACTCTTCTTTTATACTTGAGAGGACACCATTTACAAATTTGCTCGACTGAACATCTCCGAACATTTTAGCAAGTTCAATCGCTTCATCAATTGTTACATTGAACGGAATATCCGGTTCATATTTCATCTCATATACAGCTAAACGCAAAATGGCACGGTCAATGTTAGCCAATCTTTCCAATTTCCAATTGGTTAAATTCCTTTTTATCAATTCGTCAATTTCGTTTTGATGTTCAACCGTTCCGAGTACAAGCTTATTTAAAAATGGATCATGTTCATTACCGTCCAAAACATGATTGATGGCTTCCTCAGGAAGCGCTTCAGCCAAGTCAATTTGAAACAGTGCCTGCAATGCCTTTTTCCTAGCTGTTCTCCGTTTCATCTTTTTGCTCCTTTTTTCAAACTATGTCGAAATGTCATATATGAATCATATCATAACTGTCTCTTGTATCACATATGAAAGTTCATCCGAAAAGAAATTTCAGAATCTTTCTTATTATTCTTTATTTTAAACAAAAAAGGGGAGGATATCCTCCGCCTTTACATTTCCTCTTGAATTTCAGGCTCTTCCGTCTTCGTTTCAAACTGAATGCCCACTACATGAATGTTGATTTCGTTGATTTCAAGCGCCGTCATCGTTAAAAGCGTTTGACGAATGTTTTCTTGTACTTTCTGTGCAACAGCCGGAATGGAAACCCCGAAATTCATGACACAATATACATCAATGACAATGCCTTCTTCACCTAAGTCTACTTTTACGCCTTTACCATGATTTTTTTTGCCAAAGCGTTCAGCGACTCCTGAAGCGAAATTGCCGCGCATTTGGGCTACCCCTTCTATTTCAGATGCGGCAATTCCGGCGATGACTTCAATGACTTCCGGAGCGATTTCCACTTTTCCAAAGCTTGCTTCATGATTCATTTCCAATCCTGTATCTTTCAAATAGTACACCTCCAAAATTATGACATGATTTTATAATTTTCAAGAAATCTAGTGTTGAACTCCCCGCTGATAAATTTTTCATGATCCATTAATTTCAGGTGGAAAGGTATGGTTGTATGCACTCCTTCTATAACAAATTCACTTAAAGCTCTTTTCATTTTGGCTATCGCTTCTTCCCTTGTCGCTCCGTGTGTAATCAGCTTTGCGACCATTGAATCATAATATGGCGGAATGGAATAGCCAGGGTAGCAGGCAGAATCAATGCGGACACCCGGTCCGCCCGGAGGCAGGTACATTTCGATTTTACCAGCTGAAGGCATAAAATTCTTTTCCGGGTTTTCTGCGTTAATTCTACATTCGATCGCCCAGCCGTTAAATGTAATGTCTTTCTGTTCAAAGCTTAGTGGTTCGTTTGCTGCAATCTTGATCTGCTCTTTGATCAGATCAATGCCTGTGACCATTTCAGTAACAGGATGCTCAACTTGAATGCGGGTATTCATTTCCATGAAATAAAATTGCTCATTTTTATAATCAAAAATGAATTCCACTGTACCTGCACCGGAATAACGCACCGCTTTGGCTGCTTTTACAGCCGCTTCCCCCATTTTATGTCGCATTTTATCAGATAGTGCAGGAGAAGGAGTTTCTTCCACCAGCTTTTGTAAGCGCCTTTGAATGCTGCAGTCCCTTTCACCTAAATGAACGACGTTTCCATGGTGATCGGCAAGAATTTGGATTTCAACATGGCGGAAATCTTCAATACATTTTTCAATGTAAACGCCTGGGTTTCCAAATGCTGTTTGCGCTTCCTGCTGAGTAATTTGGATCCCTTTCCGCAAGCTTTCTTCGTCATTCGCAACGCGTATTCCTTTTCCTCCGCCTCCGGCGGCTGCTTTAATAATGACTGGATAACCGATTTGATTTGCGATCTCAACTGCTTCCTCTTCGCTTTTAATGATCCCTTTTGACCCAGGCACAATCGGAACACCCGCCTGCCGCATTGTTTCCCTAGCAACATCTTTTTTTCCCATTTTTGTGATTGCTTCTGGACTAGGGCCTACAAAAACAATGTTGCAATCATTGCAAAGCTCGGCGAAATCAGCGTTTTCTGCCAAAAATCCGTAGCCTGGATGAATGGCTTCTGATCCAGTCAGCGTCGCTACACTCACGATGTTCGTAAAGTTTAAATAGCTGTCTTTAGATGCAGTCGGTCCTATGCAATACGCTTCATCTGCAAGCTGAACATGCAAGGAGTCTTTATCCGCCTCAGAATATATGGCGACTGTTTCGATCCCTAATTCCTTGCAGGCGCGTATGATTCTTACTGCAATTTCTCCTCTGTTTGCTATCAGCAATTTTTTAAACATTTTCTTTCCCTCACTCTGGTTTTACAAGGAATAATGGTTGTCCGTATTCAACAAGCTGACCGTTCTCAACTAAAATGTCGACAATTTCGCCTTTTACTTCCGCTTCAATCTCATTAAATAATTTCATTGCCTCTACAATGCAAACAACGGTATTCTCTTTTACTTTTGATCCTATTGTAACATAAGGATCTGCATCTGGGTTTGGAGCAGCATAAAATGTGCCGACCATCGGCGAAGTAATTTTATGTAAATTTTCTGTTTTCTGCTCGCTTTCTTCTTTCGGCAAATGCACCTCTTTTTTCGGCTGTTCTAAAGATTCAGCAGCTGGCTGCTTTGGCAAAGCTTGAATTTCAGAAGCATTGTTATAGACAACATGCTGATTAGCGCGAGCCGCAGTTTTTTTTAATTGGACCTTTGCCCCTTCGCTTTCATATGTAAATTCATCAATGGATGAATCATCGATCAATTTGATGATTTCCTTTATTTCCTTAAAATTTAACATGAAAAAACACTCCTTAAAATGAATTCCAATTTGCTAGATATTATCATCAAGTATTAAAAGTAACTATCATTTATGATACGATAACTTTTTGCTAAAATTCAATAACTATTAAAAATATGAGCAAACAATTCAAAGCAGCTTTTTCTTCACATGAAAAAATCCCCGATTTTTCTCGGGGAGTCATGTTACTTTGCTATTTCAAATGTTACGGCAACATCTTGCATGGACTGGATTTCATCCTTCACCAATTGAATCAGTTCGTTTGCTTGCTGCGGGGAGTGTTCTTTCGCTTTTACGGTAATTCTCACCTTGTCTCCATCAGCGCGAACTAATGCATCCTCGTAGCCTTTTGTTTTGATAAGTGTTTCTAATACCTTCTCTTTCTCTGACAGCTTGGATAATTCGCGCATCTCCTCATATGCATTGTTTTTTTCCTCAGATGAGACATCATTGGACCCAATAATTGTCTCCAGCTCCTGCTTGCGTTCACTTCTTTCATCTTCCACTTCCATTCTCAGCGCAGTAAATAAATCATCGTCCGTTATTGTGGAGACTACCGATCCATCTTCTGAGCTGGACTGCTTGCTCGATTGTTCTTTTTCTTGCTGCTTCGCATCAGTTTTTTGCTGCTCTGTTTGTTCTTTATTATTGTCATTTCCGCTTTCTTTTTCATTCGAATTCGTCTCTGTATCCGTCAACACCACATCAGGGGAAGATCCTCCTTCAGGAGATGTAATGTAATAAACGGACAGCACAACAACTAAACTTAACATGGTTAATAACCAAACAGTTTGTTTTTTTAACATGTCAAGCATCCTCCTTTACTTTTTTGGCAATACGGCTACTCTATGACTATCAACATCAAGCACCCTTGTAACTGCATCGGTGATCATTTTTTTAATTTGAACGTTTTCAGCACCTTTTGCTACTACTAACACTCCGCGTATTTTAGGCTTTTCGGTTTTTACAACGATGGGCGATTCTTGATCCCCTTTTCGAATGATTACCACTTGTTCGTCAACAGATTTATCTTCCACCTGCCGCTTTCCGCCTTCACGGTCCGTCTCATCTGTCGTTTGGTTTTGAATCGAGCGATTTTTTTCCAACACACTTTCAGATGAAGAGTCAACATTGACAATAACTTCTACCTCACCTACGCCTGAAATGGACTGAAGCGCTCCTTTTAGCTCATTTGCATACTGCTGTTCATAACGTTCAATTGTTCCTTTTTCACTTGTTGTTTGTTTAAATGCGGGCTCAACATCCTCTTCTTCTGCAGCGGTGTTTATCGTTTCTACTGTTTTGCTTTCGCCGGATAAAAAACTGCCGATCAGCATAAAAGCGATTCCAAGCGTCAAAAGTATAAGCATGAATGGATAGGTGGCTGATTTTTTGAGCATATCTCGTCCGGGAAGAAGAGAGGCTAGTCGCTGCAAAAAATTTTTCCTATCATTCACTTAGGCCGCCTCCTTCCATTTCAATCGAAATTTTTTCTTTCGATACTCCCCATGTTTCAGCAAGCTGGGCAATTATTTCGTTTTCATTTGCGAGCATTTTTTTGTCTTCTTCGTTCATGTTGATTTCAACCGGTTTAACCGTTTCAACCGTGTGGGGAAGATCTTTTTCTTCCACGAAAACTGTAACTTGCTTTAAATCGTTTTCTGATTCAATCTTCTCTTTTGTTTCATCAACCGAAAGATGAATTTTTTGAACCTTTAAACCATAGTTTTCTACCAGCTCCTCTTCCGCTAAATTTTTCATTTGGACAGCCATTTGTTCTAAAATATATGCACGGTTGTTAGCTTGTATTTCATTTTTCTTAAATTCTATTGATTTTTTTATTGAATCTTCTTTTGCTTCCGAGTTCAGCAGCTCCTCGGATAACAAGTTCGGAAAATCATAGGAAAATATGTTTAAAATCGGCGTAAGAATGACAGACACTAATAATAAACTAACAACGACTTTTACATATTTTTGCATTGCGGATCTCGGCAGCAGCATATCTAAAATAATGGCAATAAAAATAAATAATATGATATTAGTGACCCATTCGGTGATGAATGACATATACCACCACTCCTATCGAACCATCATGGTGACATTGCTCGCTGCGATAATAACTGTAATGCTTAAAAAAAACATGAACGATACAAGGATCAGTGCCGCTAGTATATAGATGATGCTCTTGGAGATGATGTCTAAACAGGAGATAATCTCTCCCGGCCCTAAAGGCTGCAAAACGGCAGCGGCAAATTTATAGATGAAGGCAATCGCCAGTACTTTCATTGCCGGAAAAATGGTGATCAAAAAGAGAATGGCAACACCAATGACGCCAATTGTGTTTTTTAACAGCATCGATGCGCTGAAGAGCGTATCAGCCGCTTCCGTAAACATTTTTCCAAGCACAGGTATAAAGTTTCCCGTTATAAACTTTGTCGTCCGCAAGGCGATCCCGTCTGTCACAGCTGCCGTCGCCCCCTGGACAGAAATCACTCCTAAAAAAATGGTTAAGAAAATGCCTAAAAGCCAGATGCTAATGCTTCTGAACAGCTGAGCAAGCTGAGTAACTTTATATTGATCCGTCATCGTGCTGATTAAAAATAACAAAGAAGACAAAAACAGCAGAGGGAGAACAATTTTTTCAATCAACAAACCGCTTCCGTTCATCAAGAAAATGGTAATGGGGTGAAAAAATGCAGCCGAAGCAACTCCTCCAGATGACGCCATTAAAGCTATTAACATCGGAATTAAGGCTAGAAGAAAGCTTGTCATCCCGTTAATCGCATTCGTTGCATAGGAAATGGCTACGTGAAAACTGTTTAAAGCTAAAATGACAAGCACCATATAAACAATGGAGTAAGCAACTTTGCTTACATTTTTTTCTTCAAAAGCGTTTTGTAAATGCTGGAGAAGAACGCTAAATATCGTTAAAATGATAATGGTTCCAAGAAGCTTTCCGTTTGCCAAGATTTCATGTAAAAGAAATTTCAAAATGCCAACGGCCCACTCTTTTATAGAAAATTGTTTTTCACCTTTAATAAAATCCATCAAGCTTCCCTTCTGGCTTTCCGGAAGAAGTCCTCCGTATGTCGTCATAATGTCATTCCAAAAATTTTTAATTTCCTCAATCCCAAGCTCGTCCATTTGTTCTGCCATATATTCTTGTTGAATCGCTTCTTCTTTTGGAGGATCTGCCGAGGAATTTTGCTCTTGAGAGGCTTGTACCATGTTTGGCACAGCGAAAGCAAAAAACGCCAAAAAAAGGATGCCGCGAAAAAATGATGACTGAATCCCCATCACCCCCTTAAAATTATATATTTGGGAGAAGCTTAATCATCGTTTGTATAATCACCGTCATGATCGGAATTGCCATAGATAAGATTAAAATTTTCCCTGCCAATTCAATTTTGGATGCAATAGAGCCTTGTCCGGCATCTTTCGTAATTTGCGCACCAAATTCAGCAATATAGGCAATTCCGATGATTTTTAAAATGGTTTCGACATAAATCAAATCAATGCTTGCTTCATTCGCAATTCTTTCGACCATTCGAATCAATTCATAAATTTGATCCACTAAAAAAAGAAAAATGGAGACACCGGTAAAGACGATTAATAGAAAGGCAAAGGTCGGCTTTTGTTCTTTTATGACAAGAGCGAGCAAAGTTGCAATCAATCCTAGCCCGACAATTTGAAAAATTTCAATCTCCAAAACCTCCTATCCTTGAAAAAGAAAAACCGCTTTAATTTTTTGGAACAAATCGTTGACAATGGAAGCAACCATAAAAAGTATGTAAATAAATCCCAACAATGTAACCCATTGGGCGTACTCTTTCTTCCCCATTTGATCTAAAATGGTATGAAGAAACGCAACGATAATTCCGATTCCAGCGATTTGGAAAATTGTGTTGACGTCAACACCCATGTCCCTTTCTCCTCCCAGCTTATATCGCTACATCAAAAGAATGATAATGAGCAATCCCGCTAAAAATCCTAAGCTTTTCGTCATTTTTCCGTAATGCTCTTGATTAAACAGCGCTTCTTTTTCTTCTTTTTCCAAATGAGCCATTGTCAATTTAATATGCTTTTGCTGGCTGATTAAATCATGCTGCCCCAATGTTTCTCCAAATTGCTTTAAAACTTCCAATTCCCCTTCCTTCAGCGATGTATAAGGCCATATTTCAAGCAGACTGCTTTCCCATGCGCTTTTCACATCAATGTCGCCTTGCGATAATTTCTCAGAAAATAATGTAAATAGATTAGAAAGCGGAGGGGCTGCCTGTTTGGCAATATGAAGCGATGCATCCTGCAATGGTGTGTGGCCGTACATGATCTCAGCTTCCAAGCTTTGCAAAGAAACCTTTAATTGCCGCAATTGTCTTGTCCGCTCTGTCAATCTTTTAGCCGAATCAAACCCAATCCATGTTGTTGCTAATAAGATGAATAAAGACCCTAGCAATTTCATCGCTATTTCACACCTGCTTTATACACAATCTCTTTTTCTTTTTTTCCAAATATACGGGAAACCGTCCCTGGAGTACCTTTTTTCTCCAATTCCATGTATCGGTCAAAAATGCCTAATTGAATAAGTTCTCTTAAGGTCGGACGGTGCAGCAAATCTTCAAAGCATTCGCCATGAGCGCTCACAAACAGCTGAACACCGCTGTTCACAGCTTCCATTAATGCATCGGTATCTTCCTTACGCCCTATTTCATCAGCAATAATGATGTCAGGGCTCATCGAACGGATCAACATCATCATCCCTTCTGCTTTCGGGCATCCGTCCAATACATCAATGCGAAGACCAAAAGTAAATTGCGGAATTCCTTTTACACTGCCGGCTATTTCTGATCTTTCATCCACAATGCCGACCTTTTGAGGCGGGATCGTTTTAACCCCAGTACTTATGATCCGGGCAAAATCGCGCAGCAGAGTCGTTTTTCCTGATTGGGGACGTCCAAAAATAAGCGTATTTAACCATTTTTTTTCATATACATAAGGAATATATTGCTCAGCCAGGCCTATTTTCTCCCTTGCTATCCGGATATTAAAAGATGTAACGTGCCGTATGGCTTTGACATTGCCGTTTTCTGTAATCACTTTTCCAGCAAGGCCGATCCGGTGCCCTCCTCCAATCGTAATAAAACCTCTCTTTAATTCTTCCTCCAGTGTGTAAATCGAATATTGGCTGATCTTGTTTAAAATCATCATCCCGTCTTCTTTTGTCGCCTCGTAGTGAAGAAAGTGCGGTTTGCCGAAAGCGATGATTTCAATCGGCTTGTACAAACGTATGCGAATTTCTTCCATCTGTTCAAAAAAAGAAGAAGGAAGCTGCTTTAATTCATTTGCAATTGTTTCGGGAAAAATTGAGATGATTTCTTTCAATCTTCCTTCCCCCTTTAATACCTTATTTATTTTCAATGTATGCAAGCTTGGCCACTTTATGACTACCGTTTCTCTTATTCCTTTTTTTTGCATTTATCATTTCAATAGAATTTGATAGAATTTTCTGATTTTAACAGTTATAATGGAGTTAGGGGGTTGTGAGTGAATGTTGGTTCAAATTTATGATGGACTTGTATGGCTTCTTGCGGCTTTTATTTATATTGTTATACCTTTTGCCGTTTTCAGTGAATTGAGGAAAAAGAAAAAAGCGTGGATGGATCATTAAAGGTGGACAAGCTGTAATTGAATCCTGTTCAAAAAAAGGCCAGGTTGGAAAGCTTGTGTATTCTGATCTTTTATAAACGATTGCGAAAATAGCTATAAAATCTTTCTTTTCAAAAAAATAACCCACAGAAATCAGTTATGAATTCTGCGGGTCTTTTCGTTTTCTTTGACTTTTTTCATTATTTTTTTAAGAATAATTACGCACGGGAAACATAAGAACCGTCAGAAGTATTGACGATAATAACGTCCCCTTCATTAACGAAAAACGGCACTTGCACGACAAGCCCTGTTTCAAGCGTAGCCGGTTTAGAGCCGCCTGATGCAGTGTCCCCTTTAATGCCAGGTTCTGTTTCCGTAACAGTTAATTCAACCGTGTTCGGAAGCTCAATTCCGATTGTTTCGCCTTGATACATCATGATGTATACTTCCATATTTTCTTTCAAAAACTTCAACTCATATTCAATTTGTTTTGAAGTAAGCTCAATTTGTTCATACGATTCTGTGTCCATGAAAACGTGCTGATCGCCATTTGCATACAAATATTGCATTTTCCGGGTGTCAATTTGAGCACGTGCTACTTTTTCGCCAGCCCGAAACGTTTTTTCTTGGATGGCACCTGTCCGAAGGTTGCGCAATTTTGAACGAACGAACGCCGCCCCTTTACCAGGCTTTACATGCTGGAATTCAAGAACGCGCCAAATCCCCCCATCGACTTCAATCGTTAAACCTGTACGAAAATCATTTACAGAAATCATATTTGGTCCTCCTATTACATTTTCTTTAACAACATTGATTGGGGCACTCGCTAGAGAATGATGAGCTCTTTCTTCGAATGAGTCAACACTTCATTTCCGTGCTCAGTGATCAAAATATCATCCTCAATTCTTACCCCGCCTTTTCCTGGAAGGTATATACCAGGTTCAACCGTGACCACCATGCCTGGATGAAGAACGGTATCAGAGCGAGCTGATAGTGTCGGTCCTTCATGGATTTCAAGTCCGATTCCATGTCCAGTTGAATGACCGAAATATTCCCCGTACCCTTTATCCTCAATGTAGGTACGTGTAACAGCATCCGCTTCCCTTCCAGTCATTCCAGACTTGATTTCGCGCACGCCTTTCTTTTGTGCTTCAAGCACGATGTTATAAATTTCTTTCATTTCATCTCCAGGATCTCCAACAGCAATTGTCCGCGTCATATCTGAACAGTATCCTTTATAATAGGCGCCAAAGTCAAACGTTACAAGCTCTCCCTTTTCAATTGGTTTTTCACTTGCTACACCATGGGGAAGGGCTGACCGATAACCTGACGCGACAATCGTATCGAAAGATGAGGAAGCTGCTCCTTTTTTTCGCATAAAAAATTCGAGCTCATTCGCTAGTTCAATCTCTCTCACACCTGGACGGATCATATGTAAAATGTGTGTAAAGGCAGCATCAACGATTTCAGCGGCTTCCTTTAATATCTTAATCTCTTCATCAGTCTTTATCAAGCGCAACTTTTCCACAATATTTGAGACAGGAACGAATTCAATCCCTTTTAAAACATCCTTGTACGATATGTATGTTGAATAAGAAAGATGATCCTGCTCAAACCCGAGCGTTTTGATCCCCATTTTCTTCGCCTGTGCAGCGACTTCTTCAAAAATCGATCCTGAATGCTGCACGATTCTAAAATGCTTTACTTGTTTTTTTGACTGTTCTACATACCGGAAATCGGTAATAAAGCATGCATCCTCTTTTGCCACCAGTGCGACCCCGGCCGTACCTGTAAATCCCGTCAAATAGCGGCGGTTATATTCGTTTGTAATGAGCATGCCGTCAATATTTAACTGTTCCATTTGTGAACGAACTTTTTCAAGCTTCATGTGTTTCCTCCCTGATCAAATGTAGTAAAGATAAAGCTGCCAATTGATAGCCGTAAAACCCTAAGCCAATTATTTGCCCTTGTGTCACCGGTGCTGTGACAGAATGATGCCGGAACGGTTCCCGTTGATTTGTATTGGAGATATGGACTTCAATTACCGGTTTTGAAATGCTGGCAATTGCATCCCGTATCGCATAGCTGTAATGAGTAAAAGCTCCTGGATTTAAAATCACTCCATCAAATTGTTGATCGGCTTCGTAAAGCTTATCGATAATCTCTCCTTCATGATTCGATTGAAAAAAAGAAAATTGAACTTGTTTTTTTTCACCGAGAGATTTCAATTCATTTTCCAAATCTGCCAATGTTTTTTTTCCGTAAATATGCGGCTCCCTCACGCCTAAATAATTTAAATTCGGGCCATTGATCACAAGTATTCTCTCCATCGATTACACCTTTCTATCATGTATTAAAAAAGAATGTCCAGTATTATGAACATTCTACCATAAGATTCTTGATCTCTCATCATTTAGTTTATGATTGGATCTTGTGACCCTGACACAGTTCTATAATCTCATCATTTAGTTTATGATTGACGCTCCCCATATTCGTAGGAAATGGAATACCCGACAAAAACGCCAAACAGCACATACAAGCAGATGGAGGTGACAATGGTATTTGTACCAAGCCGACCGAGCGGATCGATTTTTAGAAAAGCCGGTCCCAGCCAGCAAAAAACAACGGCCCACAGCGCGACTCCGAAAACAATGCCTCCCCATATTGACCGAACTTTTTTGAACAGAACATAATATAAAAATGCAGTAAGTATAGAAATGATGCCTATGAAGGCAGCTCCCGCAAAATGCCCAGCGACTCCGTTCTTCCAATTATCAAAGGCAAATAACATGAGAGCTCGATTTGGCCCGATTTTCGTAAAGTTCAACACATACGCTAAATATCCTATCAAACTCCATAATAATCCGCCAGTAAAACCAATGACAACAATTTTCAGAAAAAAGGATCGGAATGGTTCTTTTTTCTTTTCCTTACCAGTAGAATTCTTTTTTTCGCTGTTAAGCATCCGTCCACCTCCCTTTTTTAATATGTCCACTTTTCTTTTCTTGATGAATTTTTCATGAAAAGTTTATTTTTTGTATAAAAAAATTTATTTCATTCATACTAAATAATGATAAAGTTTTTCACGCCGCCCTATTGGAAAAAAGACACATCCAACCTAGAGGTTTCATCTAATTTTTTGTAGAATAGTAATAAATAAAACTTTTCAATAGCTTTTTTATTATATAGATAGGCAGGTTGGTGCGTCATGAAAAACGAAAAGACTATGTATGGCGGGCAAGCGGTAATTGAAGGAGTTATGTTTGGAGGGAAGCATCATTTCGTCACAGCGATCAGGAGAAAAGACAATTCAATTGATTTTTTTCAATTGCCGCGAAAAAAACATCCTATATTATCCCGCTTCAAAAAAATTCCTTTTATTCGCGGAATTGCCGCCATTATTGAAGCAAGCGCAAACGGCTCCAAGCATTTAAGCTATTCTTCAGATCGATACGATGTTGATCCAGCCGATGATGAAAAATTATTGTCAGAAGAAAAAAAAGAGTCGAAGCTTTCACTCATTTTAGGAGCTGCTGCTGTCGGAGTGCTGTCATTTTTGCTTGGCAAATTTATCTTTACTTTAATTCCAGTGTTTATCGCAGAATGGTTCAGGCCGATCATCTCATCGGATGTGGGGCAAATTTTGCTCGAAGGCTTTTTTAAGCTTTTGCTGTTGCTTGCTTATATTTATTTCATCTCGATGACTCCTTTAGTAAAGCGTGTTTTTCAATACCATGGGGCTGAGCATAAAGTGATTAACGCCTATGAAAACGGGCTCGCTTTAACTGTTGAAAATGTACAAAAACAATCAAGACTTCATTATCGATGCGGTTCCAGTTTCATTTTGTTTACGGTTATTGTTGGAGTATTTGTGTATCTGCTCGTTCCGACAGACCCGCTTTGGCTTCGCGTTGTTGACCGAATCGCTCTTATACCGGTTGTTCTCGGCATTTCATTTGAAGTATTGCAGTTTACAAATAAGCTGCGGCATAAGCCTGTTTTAAAATATCTTGGTTATCCAGGACTATGGCTTCAGCTGCTGACGACAAAAGAACCTACAGACGATCAAGTGGAAGTAGCGATTGCAAGCTTTCAAAAGCTGCTTTTATTGGAAGAAGAGACGGAAAAAATGGAGCGTATTGGTTGATTTGATAAACGAGAGCTTTTCTTTTTCTTGAAAATGACTGATGGAGGTGGCCTTTAGATGAATCGTTTTCCCGTCCATCCCGTATTCGCCGTTATCGCTACTTTAGGAGGTTTAGGGCTTATTTATATGCTCTTTTTCAATCCAAAGACTTTTTTCAAATTGTTTATTTGGGCGGTTGTCATCGGGATCATCATCCTCATTTATCGCTTAGTGATGAAAAAACGTACAAATAATGAGTATTCACAGTTTTTAAAAGCTGCGAAAAGATCGAAAAAAAGATTTAAAGATAAAAAGATACATTATGCTCAAAAGCACGTACTCCACAAAAAAAACAAAACGGCTATCTCTGCTAAAAGGCGGAGAGAAAACAATCATTTGACAGTCATCGAAGGTAAAAAAGGAAAAAAGAAAAATAGAGCTCTTTTCTAATAGGACCACTTTTTTAAAAAGGTTTCCGTTTTTTCTTTGCCGAGCTGAATTAATTCCTGTTTCTTCTCATTCGTAATTTTAAATTCCGTCGTTAAAATATTTTCAACCGGAATAAAAACGATGCTGCGTTCATGCCTTGTAGCAATATGCCTTGCATCGTGCGCTTCTTTCATCGTTTCAAATAACGCATGAAACATTGATAAAGCGTTTTTTATTTCATTTTTTGGCCTTTCCTCTATATGCGCGCTAAGCTGAAAACCGAGGATCGGTCTTTTTTTTATTTTTCCATCAAAAAGCCAAATCGGGAAATTGCTGAGCACTCCTCCATCGACAACAATACTGACGCCATCCTTTGTCCATAGTTTGACAGGTTCAAAAAAATACGGGAGGCATGAGCTCATTCTGACTGCCTTTGCAACAGAAAATCTATTAGGATTGATTCCATATTTGCTTAAATCGTCCGGCAATACAACAATTTTTCCGTTCGTAAGGTCGGAGGCAATCACACGAAGCTTTCCTTTCGGCAAATCTGCAAATGTTGAAACTCCTTTTGCTTTTAATTTTTCTTCCATCCATTCTTCTAAAAATTGTCCTTTATATAGTCCCATCCGCCAATAAACACTGATCCATTTCATGAGCATAAATGACATAATTCCTTTTCTTTTATCTAAAAACTTTCGCAGCTCTAAGCTGTCCATCAAAGAAAGGATTTCATCACTTTTGTAGCCGGCTGCAATGAGAGCGGCAATGATCGAACCGGCGCTCGTGCCAGCAACCCTGGCGAATTCAAATCCTTTTTCCTCCAAGGCCTTGTATGCTCCAATAAAAGCGAAGCCTTTGATCCCTCCACCAGAAAAAACACCGTCAATTTTCAAAGCATTCCCTCCTTACTATTCCGTTACTACATTTTAAGAAGGGAAAACGATGTTTAGAAGTTTGTTTTCAATAAAAGAATAAAGCAGCAGAACTGTAGCTTTGAAAAAAAAGTTTGATCAAAATATCTCCAAAAACCCTTATTTTATAAGACCTACAAAAAAATATTTTGAAAAAAAGTTTAATCAAAACGTTATTAAAATTGTGAAACCATTCATATTTGTTTGAAAAAAAGTTTAATCATTTTATACTTTATTAGAGTTATATTACTTACAAAATAAAAAAATTGACATGCTGAAATAGTTAATAATTTTGCAATATACATTTGCCAGTTAATTCATCGCTTTTTAGCAACGATTGTATTTGTTTTAAAATATCAACTCTCTATAAAGGTTCTAGATTTTGTGACAGCCTCTCGTGCTTGCATTAATAAATCATATGATCTTTTATCTAATTGTTTAAAATACTCTTCTTTAATTAATACTGTTTGGGCCTTTTTAAAATGTCCTTCTTTATTTATTCCAACTAAGATACACAAATTATCCTCTTTAGGATTAATAACTCTTTCCATTAAAAATCGTTTTCTAGCAACAATATCTTTAAACAACTTACTAGAAGATTCTAACAGGAATATCATAATTACTGGAATTTCCTCAATTTTACATTCTTTTTCATAATTATAAGCTGCATAGGGATTATAAAATATGTTCTTATATCTATTTTGAATTAACTTCCTAGTTCTTGTTCTTAAAAACTCAGCAATATTTTGTCTTGTATATGAATCTAGTAAGAGAAGATATCTTGCCACCCTTATATTTAATACATCGTTAGAATGATCAAGTAAACTTATCAATTTTTCAAATTCAATTTCCATGTTTTGTTTTGGTTTTTCTTTCTTCAAATCATATAAAGGTAATTCGTTATAATCTAATCCAAGCTTGTACATAAGTTTATAAGCCATGTATTCGTTTATCTCATCTCTATGACTTGCAAAAAAAACTAAATTCGGTGAATCTCCTTCATGGCTATCAAGTAATTTATCAACATGATTTGAATAGTCATTATAAGCTAGATACATTCCTAAATGATCTAATTCATCATTCAATTTTACTTTTGGGTTACGTGATGCTTTACTTCTTTGATATAAAAAATTCAAAAAGTGACTAGGCGAATCTATAATTTCCGCATATACTCTTAAATCTCCTACCGAGATACACCATACTGGTAAAGACGAATTTTGTATTAAGTCTGTTTTTTCGATTTGTGCAGCTATTTCATTGAAATCATCTAGAGTGATACAACAAGCTTGAATGAACTTAATATCCTTTATTTCTTTAACGAATTGGTACTTTCTTTTCGATTCCTTACGATAAATTTCAATTTTATTATTTTTAATAAATTCTTTATAAAATCTAATAGCTTGACTATATGGGTTTTCTGTCAATTGCTTTATTGACGATTTAAAGTTTTCTTCGTCAGAAAATGGTGAAGCTGGCGAAATTGCAACTGCTTTAACTTCAACAATTATCATTACATCATCATAAATAATTACCCCATCACATTCGCACCATTCATTTCTTCCATTCTTTCCAACAGGAGCCTTATAAAAAATATTTTTATACATTTCGCCTTTAGGTAGTAATTTCTCTAGTAAATTAAATGGTAGTTCTTCAGATAAGGCTTTTTGTATTTCGTTAATCTCTACAGATAATTCAGGTTTAACTTTTCTTAAAACTTTTACAAATGCTCTGTAAAAGTTATCCATCAAATTATCAATGGAAAAACAATAATATTTATCATCGTATTTCAAAAATGGTTTAAACTTTTGAGGCAATTCTTTATTCATTAACTCTATATCTTGTTGATAATAATTACTTAATTCACCCTCAGAAAGAGAAAATTGTTCTATAAAATTTAAAGGCCAGCCAGTAATCTGTTCTACATCGAAATGATTTGCTATATCATAAATTGTATTTTTATCCGATTGTTCAATGGCTATTTCCAATTCAAGAATATCCTTCATCAATCCATTAGTCCTTAACTGCCAACTAATCTTCTGAAGGCCATCTACAATTTCTTTACTTGTCAAACCAAATGTATCTTCACAAATTTTTGAATATGGCTGTAATAAAGAGGTAAAATGTTCTTCTTCAAAATATGGATACAAATTTCCTGAAACATTTGTAAACATACCTTGTGAATATTTTATTAACTCAACTTTTTCAATAGCATTTATATAAATTGTATTCAATATAAACAGTTGTTCAACATTTTTGATTAATTTTTTAAATTTTTTATTACCGATAAATTTATCACTATTAGCTTTCTTTGAAGAAGTAACAATAATACTTTGAATTAAATCTTGGACTTTATTTAAACCTGGGGTGACATTCCCATGAATACTAGCTTCTACATTACCTAGATAATGAGTATGCCGATATAATTGAATTAAAACTAAATTAACTAATGGATTTGTTTTATAAATTATTTGTTTAATATATTTAATTTTTTTCAAGATTTCCTTTTCTAATTTTTCTGGTTCAAATACAACAAGAGAATTATAATTCATTCAATAATAATCCTCCTTAATTATCAATAATAAATGGAGTTTATCAAGTGTTGTAAGTTATAGTTTTTAATGATACTACTTTTTGCATCATTTATTTTCCATGAAATGTTTAACAATAATTCTCTTAGGCTCGACACTTACCAAACAATTAGACGAACCTTTACAAAAGTCAATATGGTAAGCTCCATACTTTTCTTTTAACATTTCACTAATTTCACTTTTTTTACTTTCACTGCAATTTCCATCACAACCAAACTTTGAACAACTAGGTAAAGTAACAGGCATTCTATCCTTCCCTTTTATCTTTAAAAGACGTTTCCTTTCTGATTCATCACTAAAAGGAAAGTTATCTTCAATTATGCTTGTTTCTTCATATATCCAATAAAGTTATTAATCAAATATTTATATAATAAATCAGGTGTTTTTTATTTTTTGGACTTGGTAGTTTTATATTAAACTGTTTACAGATTTCTTTAGCAAACTCTATTTGGCTTTCAGTAACCCCATTATCATTATTTTGAGCCTCAATTTTTTTCGTCGTAGTTGTATCGTATGTTTTTTTAATACTTTCTTTTTTTACCACTTCTTGTTTTTCCCATAATATTTGTTTTATTTCAATATCCTCTCTTTTATAAATACGATACTGCGCTTCTGCACCATTAATAAATTTGTGTTTTATGAATTGTGTCACTTCTTCAAAAGAGCGTGTTATTTTGTAGCCTTGTTTAATTAAATCTGCTTGTATTTCTTTACCATATTCCTTAGTGAAAATACGTGGGTCTAAGATTGTAAATATACCAAAATCCTTAATATCACGAATTAACCTACCTGCAGCTTGATTTAATTTATTCATCATGTATGGAAACCTAATCATTTTAAAAAATTCATCTTCGTATCCTTGACCAATTAATTCTAAAAAAGGGTCATCTGGCACAGGAAACGGTAGTTTAGTTAAAATAACTGAAATCAAAGACTTTCCAGGAACCGAAAAACCTGAAAAGAAACTTCCAGAACCCACTAATACACTTCTTTCATCTTCCTTAAATTGTTTTGTTAGTTTCTCCACACCACTCCGATCTTGAACATACAATTTTATATTTTTGTCATTCAAAAAATTTGTTAAACCTGTTGATATAATGTTCATATGTTCCTTTTGCTGTTGTAAGAATTAGACTTCTACCTTCTGTTAAAGTAATAAGTTTTTGAATATGCTCTAAACACTTTTCTAAATAATAATCTGTATTATTTTTATTTGGTTCAATCATTGTTTCAGGTACATAAATCAATGCCTGATTTGAGTAATCAAAAGGGGTAACAAATTTTTTTGTTATTACTTCAGCTTTATTTAACCGCCAGTAAAGAACTAAAATCGCCATTGGTGGTTAACGTTCCAGACATTATAATAATCTTATTATTTTGTTTCAAGAAATCTAAAAATTTTCTAAAGTCTGTCGGAAAAGTTTCAGAAATCATACTAAACTTTTTTTCATCATAATTGATCCATTTTATATATTTGTTATCAAGAACCTTTTTTAACTTTTCAAAAAGATCTTCAAGCTCTGAACCATAAGTAGCTTTATTCATAAACGAAACGCGATGTATGTGTCTTGCTTCTTCACCAATCATTGAATTTTTTACGATGTCATGTATTTTTACTAGGTTATCAATCATTTCATCGTTAATTATGTATCGTCCCTGTAAAGAACCTTCTACTTTGCTCATTTCATTATCTATTATTTTTTTAATATATTAAGCTGTTTATCATAATCTTCTGTATATTGTTCCGAAATATATTTCTTCATTTCATATAATTTTGATAACGTAAATGATTCTTCGAGTTGATTTAAAAAGTTTTCAATAAAATGATGATTATGCCAGGATTTACAGGTATCATAGCAGGTTGTTCAGGCTCGCCAGTAATATTCAAAACAGATTGTATTAATTGACCATGGTTTGTAATAATTAAGTCATGTGTTCTGGAGAGAAAATCATTTCGATGCTGAATCGTAGGACACTTCCAATAATCTCTTTTTGTTGCATTTAATACAACTTTTGACCATTTCTCTTCAGATATATCTAGTTGAAACTTTTCTTCAAATTCATTTCTCTGACCTGTTTCTGCTCTATTAAAAAACTTCAAAAACAGTTCTTGTTCTTGTGAGGTAAATTTATTACGTTTAACCTTAAATTCTTTATGGCAATAGTAGTGGGTTTTCCCCATTGCTAATATTGGTCGTTTAAGTAATAATAGTTTTTTTAATAACGGAACTTCACTATTCATTAATTGACTTTGAAGGTTTATTGTTGCAGTTGCGTAAACAACTCGATGTTTACTTTCACTTTTTGTACTTAACATTGAAGGGATAAGCGCACCTAAAGATTTTCCGGTACCTACAGGAGCTTCTATAATCAAAAATTTTTTTGGTTCATTTTTATCTAAAAACGCTGCAATATCCATTGCCATTTGAACTTGTGATGTTCTAATAACATCCGTTTGATAGTGACTTGGAATTTTCTCTTCAAATATACTAAGAAGTTTTTCTGCTATCGATACCATTTTATTCCTCCATCAAACATGATAATTCTCGATTTATCCCCTATATTAAACCTTTAATTTCAATAATAATTTTTTGTAAAGGTACATAGCCAGTTTTTGAAGTCTAAATACATAGATATAATCACTTTTAGAAAGGGAATGTATGTTCTTATTATATCACAGAAAATATGTTTGATTACAAATTCATTCTGTTAATTTCAAAAAAACAGCCTCTTATGTCTATCACTCACAAGAGGCTGTTTTTCAGATGTAGCTTTTAAAAAATAATAAGGATTTTTTAAATCAATTAATACGTTTAACAAAATTAAAAAGAGTTTTCTCGGACAACTAAGCAGTAACTTTTGAATTTTTTGGTAATGAGAGTATTAAAAACTGCTAATTTAACATCAGCAACTACGTAATTTGATACCTTTTACAAAGCTCTTGAATAGTACATTCTCGGTTTTCATATGCAAGTAAAACTTCAAGTTTGAACTCTGTAGTATATTGCTTATACATAGAAAAACTCCCCCTAAGGAAAACAGATTTTTTTATATTTTAATCTGTCTACCTTAAAGAGGAGCATATCATATTAGGTAAGCCCCTTCTTACGATTAGTCAAGAGGTTTATCAATAGTTATTTGAGATAATGAA
>ERZ1673786.21-NODE-21-length-44582-cov-20.875357_pt1 | contig 44582 bp, 42 predicted proteins | sample MGYA00580130_ERZ1673786 | MGnify/ENA primary metagenome ERZ1673786 (study PRJEB41219, sample SAMN04549644) | soil metagenome | isolation source: soil | place: USA: Georgia, Sapelo Island Microbial Observatory | collected 2009-05-20 ...
GATTGAAGCTGAAGCCTGATGATTGCTGCGATTGATACTGGTTCGGTATTTGCTGCGCTGATTGCTGATTTTGCTGGCGCACTTCATTGACGTTTGTTTGGCTCGCTTGTCCGCTTAACGGATTAAAGCTGAAGCCGGACGATTGCTGACTTTGATATTGATTTTGCGGTTGTTGAGCTTGGTATACTGCTTGATACTGGTTTTTCGGTTGATAATTTTGCAGCTGCTGTGCTTGACTATGAAGCGACTGAGCCAAATTTTCAATTTGCTGCAAATTTTGCACCGCATTTTGTTCCTTTTGTCCAAATGCTTGTGTCTGTTGTGCTGTAAATTGATTTGAGCTAAATGCTTGATTAGCGTTTTGCTGTTCTTGCTGTTTCAGTACTTTGGCAATTTGTTGAATCTGCTGCAATGCTTGCTGCGCTTGATTTACATACGATTGAATGCGTTGTGGCACTCTTTTTCCCTCCTTATCATTTAAATTCATTTTATTTTTTTGTAATCACCTAATTTTTATTCATAAAAAAATGTGCTTTACATCACAATTCACCATTTTTTCACAATCAAGATTCCTAGGTTCTGGTAAAATATTGGTATATAGATGGTTTCCTTCTTGAAAGGAGGTTTTATAATGGTCAAACAAGTGGCGGATCCATTCTTAACCGATCCATTGAGTGCTTTGCATGAATATTTCGACGGAATCATAAACGTGAGGGAAGAGACGTATCTTTTTCAAGAAGGCATGGAGGTTCATGAATTATATTGCATCCAATCCGGCTTGGTGCAAATAAGCAAAACAACTTCAGATGGAAGAGAATTGGCGCTGAGGATCTGCAAAAAAGGCGACCTTATTGGTGAATTTTCTATTTTTTCAAATGACCCGAAGCACATATTTAACGCAAAAGTTTTGGAAAACAGTTCTATTTATTTCATAAAAAAAGAACGATTAGAATGCAAACTGTTTGAAAATCCGAATCTTAGCCTTTCGTTCCTAAAATGGATGAGCGAGCAATATCAAATTACTCAAACAAAATTCCGCGATTTGATTTTAAACGGGAAGAAAGGTGCCTTATACTCCACACTCATACGAATGGCGAACAGCTATGGAGTAGAAACTGAAAATGGCATTCTCATCAATATCGACATGACCAATCAAGAGCTTGCGAATTTTTGCGGAGCGACTAGAGAAAGCATCAATCGAATGTTGAGCAATTTGCGGAAAAAAGGCGTAATTTCTTTTCAAAATAAAAAAATCACCATTCACGATCTTCAATATTTAAAAGATGAAATCAATTGTGAAAATTGCCCCGTTTCCTACTGCCGAATTGATTAAATTGTAAAAACATCTTATATGCGCCTTGTCTTTCAGAGATGGAGCCGGAACTTTAAACTGGCAAATCGCCAGTTTCTTTGTTTAGTTTTCATTTAACAAAGATCTTGTCGTGCATATATTCTGTCAAGTAAAACAATGAAAATAGGGAATACTATGCCGGGACAATGATTCGATCGCAGGACAGGCATTTTTTTAAAGCGGCTAAGGCTAAAAAATGAGAACCTGTTCGATCGTTTCGGGGTGTGCTTCATATAAGTGTCTTTAATCTATTCCTTCAAATGAAAGGTTCCTGATTTGAGGTTTTGTCTTTTCTTTGCATTAAAAACCCCCATCCCAGGCAGACTCTTCAACACATCATATGAAATGTATCTGTTTTTCTTGTCTACCTGTAGGGGAAACCAAATGGAATTTAACTCAAAAATTCGGACTTTAAACCAGATAATCCTAGAAATTCCACATGAAATTTTGCTATGAATACGAAGTGGCATTCCGATACAAGGATTCGTTTAATTACTTAATGCCGATATCGATCTCTCCAATCATCATTAATGACTGGATCGATAAAAGAAGTTGATGATGAATCATAGGATTTCGCAGTTCCTGCTGAATAATGGTTTCGATTTTGCTTACCCTGTAACGCAATCCGCTGATGGATAACGCCAAATCTGCCGCTGTCTGTTCCAAGTTACCGCCATTGACTAGAAAGATGTACAATGTTCGCAGAAACTCGATATTTTTTGGATCATCCAGTTTTAAGTTTCCAAGGCAAGCTTTGGCCATTTTTTTTACCTCTTGTTCATTCTTTTCATTAATCAGCACACCAACAACTCCTAACGATTCAAACGAAATGATTTGTTGGTGTTTCGATGACACCCTGACCGCTGTAAGTGCTTCTTTATATGCTTCCCCGGCATTTGACACATTGTTTGCTTTGGAACTGATTCCCCCGTAAAATTTAATAGTAGAGAATTGTGAAGATAGTAAATCAACGATTTTTGACAACCATGTTTGTATACCTGTTTTGGCAACTTGATCTTCTGTTACCAGCAAAATAAGATGTTTAGCACGCTGGCCAATCAACATGTTTTGTTTTTGATCTTTGCCGTAAGCGGAAAGAAAACTTAAAACTTCTTTTTGCATTTTCAGCTCTTTCGATAAATCATCTTCTTGAAACCGACAATCCAGCACACAGATATAAAAAGGCTTGGATAAATCCACTCCTATTAAACTAGCTTTCATGATTAAGTCGTGATCATTGCTTTGTTGTCCCGCATTAATCATTTCCTCTAAAAAAAATCCTTTAATCCGTTCATACGATTCTAGCTTTGCTTTTTCATTGAGCAAGCATACCGAGCTGACAGAGGCCAGCCGCTCTAAAATCATAGGAGAAATTGCGGCGTTATATTGATGCAAATCGCGATAAACAAACGAACAATATCCTACAATTTTGTTTTGCAAAAATATTGGTGTCATCAGACGATCATGATGGCGCAAATGAAGAAGTTGTGTTGATGTGACGATGGCTTGAGGCTGGCAAAAAGGATTTTTTCCTACATAGTCAATAAGTTCGTTTTTATATTGTTCTAATTCATTGGAAGTAATCCCAGCATAGGCCATCGGATGAAGATGCAGGTTCTCAATTAAAACTGGGATATTCGTCGATTGAAACACTTGACGAACTACGGAGTCTAAATTGTTTCCTTTAATGATTTCCTCAGTGAGCTTCTTATGAACATCCGTCACAAATTTTAAATTATTCCGTTCTTCTAAAAGTTTTTCGTATGTTGCCGCCAGCTCTTCTACGATTGGGGACTCTTCAAGATAGCACAGCTCTTGTTCCGCTTCTTCTCCCCATCGATCCACCGTTTGGCCGATCCAATGGCATTCTTCTTTTCCCATACCTTGACAAGCAATTTCTTTGAAAATCGTCTTTTCTCCGACAATTTCTGAAACGAAGCCGCTGGCATAACCAGAAAGGGTAAAGCAAACTGGGATGGATGATGTCTCAAAATGGCGCACATGTTCTTCTGCTTCATAGGAATGACACCAATATCCTTCCATTCTGACTTGATATTTTCCATTTTCCCTTCTGACTTCTAAAAAAGTACATCTCGCTTTCACATGACCTTTCATCGTATGCAGCTTTGGGCCATCTTGAATGTACTCCTCTACTGTACAGTTTGCATGATTCATCAATTCTTTCGCGTCTTGTCTACCTAGATTCCATCCATACCGAAACAAAAAACCTTTCATCCGTTCAAATCCCATGTCGCGAATTAAATCTCTGCGCAATAATCCGAGCGCATTTGTCGCCACAATCATCGAGCGGGATTTCCCCATATAAATGTAACCGTTATCAAAATTTAATTCCAGCTGATCTATTGCCGATCTTTTTTTGTTCATATGTTACCACCTTAGCTTTATTCAACAAGATCACCAATCAAGTGGCTGAGCGGATACGTTTTGCAAGCCAATACATAACCTTGTTGCCGCTCCTCATCCGAAAGAGCTCCTTTCGAACACAATCCAATTTTGTATTCTCCCTTTTGGATTTTGACTTTGCACATTCCGCACCCTCCATTTGCACATCCATAAGGAATTTTTACTTGATGAGATCTCGCAGCTTTTAATAAATCAACGCTCTCTCCGCAAGAAAAAATTTCTCCGCCTATATGAATTTGATATACCATTATTATCTCCTTCCCAACATGATAATTTTTTCTATTATTCAAGCATGCTCTACAGCATGACGTTATGCGCCATTTTTCACCTGCTTTTACTAGCGCTGGCGAAAAGAAACAAAAAAGCCATAGCATTGATCGCATCGTTGATGAACATAACATCATGGGCATCCGACACCTATAAGCATAATAAATATTTTTGCTTAAGTTATGTTTTCTTCTTCACGACCAATGCCGCAGTTCTTGAAAGCGTCGAACGGAGTTCTTAATCACGCAACATGTTCCCCATTCATAAACGATTAACTTTCTACTTTTGTATCTGCCGATGTCATCCCTCTTTTTCATGTTCTCTTCGTTTTTTCACAGATTCTCCAGCAATTCCCCAATGTTCTAGAGGCATTTCTTGAATCATGATGCGGACATTTTCTTTCGGCGCATCCAATACTTTGCACACCGTCTCCGTTAATTCATAGATAAGTGTCTCCTTTTTTTCCGGAGAACGACCTTCTAACAAGTGAACTTGAATGAAAGGCATACGTTTTGACTCTCCTTTCCAAAGATAAAAAGGCTTCAACCGAACGAAAGAAGTTCAGGCTTATGGAGAAAACGTTTTGCTATTGCATCGGCTAACTCTCGCTTAGAACGATTTCTACCATTGCACTGATTTCTTGGTCACGAGAAAGTTTGTTATCGTTCAAATAATGGCCCCTGACACACTAGCACCGCAACCGTCGAAATAATGACACCATTCCTTTAAAAAACTATAAAGATGAAGCATACATCTGACCCAACATTTTTCGTAAATCGTTCTTTTAACATGATGCGGGAAGACAGCCGCTAAAGTGAGAAAATGCGATGCCGGCTGCAAAAAATTTCAAATCGCTTTTAGTGCAGGCTGTCTTTCTAGATAAAGCGTCAATGATTGAAATGTACAACAACCGTAACTGTTGTGTTGTACTAGGCATATTCGCAATGCTGTCTGGCTTTGAAAAAGTGAATCATAACCTTGTTTTTGATAAAAACATAAAAATATTCTTATATTTCATTGTGAAAAAAATGCAAAAGCAAAGAATGAAAGCTGTCTCGATATTCCACTTGCGTCCAATGGCTGCATTGTCCGTAAATCATCATTTTTACCCGCGGAAGATGTTTGGCAAAATAATAACTTGTCTCAACAGGAACGATCGGATCATTCAGCCCGTGAACGAGTAAAACTTGTTGTTGTATGCGGCGCAAAGTGGCGCTTGGCAAAACAAGATCATCTACTATCCGCTGGCGAAGCGGAGGAAACATTGCTTCATAGGAACGGCGCACGGCAGGATTCATTGCGGCCTCAAAGCGCATTTTACTAATACTGTCAAGATTGTCTTTAATAAAGCTTTCATCATATGCAAACCAGCGAATGATCTGCGCCATTGCCTCTGCGGATGGATCCTCATAAAACCCCCAAACGCGGTCAAGTTCTGGAGTCAATCGAAACGGAGCGCCCGCCGAGCCCATCAACACAACGCGATCAATTCGTTCAGGCGCCTCGGCCAATAAATGAAGAGCAACAGCCCCGCCTAAAGAATTTCCCACTAAATGAACGTTTTTCACTTCCAATGCATCCAAAAGGTATTTAAGCTGATCCACCCATAACCTCATCCAAGAACGGATGCCTTTCGGAGGTGAAGACGGATGTTCCGACATTCCAAAACCGATTAAGTCTGGCGCGATACAATCAAATCCCTTTTCCTTGAAAAATGGGAGCGCATATTGCCAATTAGACCAAGCAGTTGCTCCAGGACCGGACCCATGGATAAAAAGAATCGCTTCATTATTTCCGATGCCGGTGCGGTAAAAATAAGTTTCATAGTCTCCGGTTTTGACACGGGCACTTGTCACTTCTTGCAAACCAATTCCTCCCCTCTGGCGCTGCTATCGAATCATTTTCCAACACGTACTCCTGACATAAAATTAATTGACGCAATTTTTAGAAAATAATATGTATCTCTATTGTAAGTGGTATTTATTGTTTATACAACTCCATTGTTTCATAATAAGAAACAAAAGGAAAAAATAACAAACTTTTTCATACATTAAAACAGATCCTTGGATAGACCCAACAAAGTGGAACGTGCCGTTAAAGAATTTTCTAGAAAAATGGGCATGAAATCGCAACAAAGCGAAACGTACTGTTAAAGAAATTAAAATTGGGCATGGAAACCGCATCAAAAGAACAATCCATAAATTATGGATTCGCATGTCCGTATAAAAAGAAGCTGACCCCAAACATCGACTTCAAGTGATTTTAGGTCAGCCATCTGAAGTATTTCTTTTTTAAGAATGCAAAATAAATAGCGAAGGGGCTGCAAACATCTCCTTACGTGTTTCCCGAATCAGAAGAGATGATCGAACCCCTTTAACAAGAATATTCTTAACCTTTGTGTTTTTATGTTAGTGCTTTAGAGAATGATTCAATGAGTTCTCTTCGATGATAGAAAATACCTGTTCCAATTTTATCTTCCGTCCAAGTAATGGTCGGAAAGTCTGCATAACTCATATAACCGCTTGTGTATGCTTCATTTCTATTGCCGGATGGATCAAAAAAGTAAACGGTAAGGCCTCGTGTAATGCCGTGTCTTGTTGGCGTCACTTCTGCTTGAACATTATTTTTGGTTAAAATATCTGCTGCCTTTAATACTTCATACCAGTTATCGACATAAAATCCTGCATGATGAAATTTCGCATCCGGTCCTTTCACGAATGCAAGATCGTGACCTTTGTTCGTCACTGACATAAAGCTTCCGACTAAATCTTCTCCATCTACCGTAACGATTTTCTCGGTTTGTCTAAAACCGAGCACTTCTGTAAAGAAGCGGGTTGCTGTTTTTAAATCATCGCCTGTTAAAAGAGCGTGATCCAATCGATGCGGAGCAATTCCTTTTAGTCCATCCGGCCATGGATCTGGGTTTAGATTCCCAGTTTTTGTCCCTACTTGTTCTATTTCCGTATACAGCTCCATATGATGACCTGTTGGAAGCTGAAAACGAACCGCTTCTCCTTCTGCTAATCTAGTACCTTTGGAAATTCGGGTAAGTTTGCAGCCAAATTGCTCAATTTTATATTCTAATTTTTCCAGCTCGTAAATATCTTTTACCTTAAATGCCATATGATCCATTCCAGCTGTATCGGATTTTTGCAAAATGATGCTGTGATGGTCATATTCGTCCCAAGCTTTTAAATATACTCGATTTTCCTCGCGTCCTGTCACTTCAAGCCCAATGACATTTGTGTAATATTTTACAGATTCTTCTAAATCCAACACCCGAAGCTCTAATCGCCCTAATCTTAAAATTTCGCTCATTTGAATCCTCCCTTTCATTGAAAAATCTTATTTTAATGAATTTGATAATCAGCTCTTTCCATTAAACCGTTTCCAATAAAGATAACGCAGCCTCGCAGCACAATCTGTCTTCTTCTTCCGAGCCGCCGCTGACCCCGATTCCTCCAGCTAAATCGTTTCCGTCATAAATCGGGTACCCTCCTCCGAAAACGACAAGCTTTTCTGTATGGACAATCCCAATGCGCAAGCTCGGCTCATCTTTGATCATGTCATACCATTGATGGGTCGGAATCCCGAAAGCCGCTGCCGTATAGGCTTTATTTTGAGCAATTTGTATGCTTAAAAGAGGGGCCCCATCCATCCGGAAAAACACTTTCAAATTTCCGCCTTGATCCACAATAGCAATGTTCACTTTCACTCCAAGTTCTTCAGCCTTTTGTACCGCTTTGTCAATCATTTGTTTCGCCAAGTCACTGCTGATGCTTTTTTGCTGTAAAAACGCCAACATTTCTTCCCCCTTTCCTAAAGTCAACACCGCTATCCTTTTGTAAATACTAGATTTTTCTCTTCCTTTTCTTCGATCTCTAATGTGAAATCGAAACTTCTGGCAATCCATTTTACTTTGACTCGAGAAATACTCCACACAGAAGATATGGATGGACCAAGCCAATAGATTTTTTTCTGCTTAGTAACAAGCACGCGTCCCTCAAACCACCCCTTTCCTCTATCAATTGCCACGTCGTAGCATCCTTTTGGAGGAAGCATATAGTACCGATCCAAAATCAATTCATCTTTTGCACAAGTATGGATCATTTTTCCTTTTGTTTCGTAAAATTCTCCCAAGTAATCAGGAAGTTCTTCCATCAATCCTGATTGAATCTTGTTTCGAATCAACGTAGAACTAATTTTTTCATCGTTTCGTTTGACATTTTCTACTTTCGTGACAGTGATTGAGTATCCGCTGTCTTCCTCCATCGTATCTAAACTTCCTTTTCCTTTTCGGCCGTACGTGAAGTCATATCCAGCTACTACATGCTTGATTTGCAGCGGAACTAAATATTTCTGGACAAATTCCTTCGGCTCAAGTCTTGCAAATTCCGATGTAAATCGTATTAAATAAAAGTAATCAATCTCTAAATGGGAAAACTTTTTTGCTTTTTCGGCAGGCGGGAGCAAATATTGGACACGTTTTCCCGTTTTGCCGATTATGTCTTTAGGGTGCGGAAAAAAGCTGATAACCACTGTTTTTACCCCCATTTTTTCCGCCAAGTTTTTAGCGGTCTGAATGACTTTTTGATGTCCGAGATGAACGCCGTCAAAAAACCCTAGTGCAGCAACGACAGGGCAAGAGGCAATAAGATCTAGATCATTTTGATGATCAATGATGATTGTTTTCAATGAAATGCCCCCTTTTTTTAGCTTGATGCCGCCGCTTCTTCACTTTGAGCAAGCTGGTGGTATTTTCCGCTGAAAAACAGAAGCGGATCTTGCTCTGTCATGTTTATATCCGTCACTTCCCCGATGAAAAGGACATGATCACCTGCTTGAACCTCATTAACAACTTGGCAGGAAATTTGTGCAAGAGCATCTTTAATGACCGGCAGTCCTCCCAGCTGTTCAAATTGTACATCGACTGGTTTTTCCAGCTGCCCGGCAAAATTCATCGAAAGCACTTGTTGATCGTGCGACAAGATGTTAACTGCATATTTTTTTGATTGTTGAATTTTTTCCAGCATTTTCGCTTTTTCTCCAATGGAAATTAATACAAGCTTCGGATTTAAGGAAATGGACATAAAGGCATTTGCTGTCATTCCATGAATATCTCCGTTATGCTCCGTTGAAATGACCGTCACCCCTGTAGCAAATTTCCCCATCGCATTGCGAAACAAGCGATCGTCCATATCCACCACCTCCTTTCCTTTTATTTCTGCACAAGTTCTTTTTGTGGAGATACCCAAGTATCATTGAGCCAACCGTTTAGATCGTAATCATCCAAAGCGGAATCGACAAACTCTTTAAATCGGTCGGAATTTCCAGTTGCATCAGCAATTTTTAACGTCTCTAGACGAATGTTCTCATGGTTGCCCGCATAGTTGATTTCATATAGCTCATGACGTCCGCCAAATTCCGTGCCGATCGCATCCCAAATCATTTTCATCAATTTCACCCGCTCTTTTGCATCAATGCCTGAACCGCGATAATAACGATCGAGATACGGTCGCAGCTCCGGATTTAAAAAGTCGCTGGCACTGGAAGGCAATTGAATGAGGCCCCCCGCAACGATTTGTTCAAAAATTTGTTTGACGCGCGGCCATACCATTGGAGCGAGCACACGGTAAGCAGCGCCGTACTGAAGGTTCGGAAGTGCAACGCCATTTTTCGTTTCACAATTGGCTGCCATTGCGGTAGAAAGAGCCCAAAACATATTGCGAAGGGCAATAACCTCACCGATATTTGCCTGAACCCCACGAAACTGCTTCGTACCTGCCGCCTCTGTCGCTTTCATTAATAAGCCGACCATAAAGTCAAGCTTTACGGCAAAACGCGTACAACCTTGGAATGTAAAGCGGTTTACAAATCCCGTTTCAACAAAAAACCCGTTTACTACGTTTACATTTTTGTAGGCAAGTACGTTCTCCCAAGGAATAAATACATTATCTAATACAATGACTGCATCGTTTTCATCAAAACGGCTGGAAAGCGGATAATCAAACGGAGAACCTAATGTTTTTGCGATTTGTTCATACGATTGACGGCTGATCATTTTTACGCCAGGCGCATTCATCGGTACAAAGAAGACGAGTGCATGGCTTTGATCACCATCTCCTAAATCTTGAGCTCCATAGTTAGAGACGAAGTTATAATGAGTTAGTGCAGCTGCCGTTCCCACCATTTTGGCACCGTTTACAATAATACCGTCATCCCGCTCTTTTACAGCGCGAACATAAACATCTTTATTTTCATGAAGAGGTTTTGAACGGTCGACCTGCGGATTAATAATCGTATGGTTAATAAACGGAACTTCTTTTGTTGTTTTTTTGTACCAATTTCGCGCATTGTCCTCAAAACCTTCGTAATAATCCGCAAACGCTTTCAAATGTGCTGTGAAAGAAGCTTTATAATCAGGGGTGCGCCCCATAAAGCCATAGCTCAGCTTGGCCCATTGTGCAATCGCATCTCTTGCTTCTAAAAGATCTTGAGCATTTTTTGGTTCTTTAAAAAATTTGTGAGTTTGATAGCCTTCTTCAGTAGTCGTCGTTAAAATTTTTCCCATCTGTTCATCATGAAGAGCATCATACATTCTTGCTATGGAGCGAGCAGAGTTTTCGTAGGCAGAATGTGTTGTAACATCATCAATCTTTTCTCCATTTAAATAAACAACCCTGTTATCTCTTAAACTTTCTAAATATTCCTTACCATTCATCATCTTTTATCACCTTCCTAAATGAAAATATAATGAACTGGTATTTCCTCTACGGTTCTATCATATAATTGATTTGAATTTTCAGACAATGACAGCGTTTGTTTAAAAATCATTGAAAACTAAACAATTGTTGTTGAAAATACACAAAAAAGACTGCCTCATTGCCAAACACCAGCATTGCGTCAAAATGGCAACAAGCTGGCGATTTGAGCGTGAGACAGTCTTCTCAAATAATATTCATACATATCTTGGCTTCGATCGCTTCCGGTGAATAGTCTCCAATCTTTTTTTATCATATAACGCTCTTACATATCCCTGTCTAATGTACTGAAATGTTGTAATCACATTTCCCGCTGATCTTTCAATGACCTAACAATGTGAACTTTCTTAATCCCTTGTGCTATCTGGGCATTGCTCTTTATTCCAACATGTTTGCGGCACCGCCGATAAGATCAGCGTTTCTTCTGCGCTGTCAGAAGCCGAATCGTCAGCAATCGGATCAAGTCACTGATCAGAAAGTGCTCTTTAAACTGCAAACGAACGACTCCCCGTTTTCAGGATTGTCCTTTCACATAAAAACCCCAGTCCGAGGCAGACTTTCAGAACATCGTATTAAATGCATCGTTTTTTACTGTCTGCCTGTCAGGGATAATAGTATCGTACATTTTCATTATAAGTTCAATGTATTTATAACTTCCTCTACATCTGTTGTCGGCTGTTGGCAGGCAAAGTTTTCACATATATAAATAGTTGTTTCATTATTGATCATGCGATAATTTTTCGCAAATTCCGCAATTTGTGCAAATTGATTTGGATCTTCAGCAACTAACACTGAAAGTTCCATTGTATACGCCTGTTGAATACGATTCAATAATCTTTTCCTTTTGCTGCAATCTTTCGGACCAATAATGACAACCTCTTTTTGCGGTAGCTGTTCCATCAAAAGGCTTTGCAAGAAAAACGTATGACCGCTTGGGTATTTCTCCACTTCCTCTTTAAAAATAGAATACATTTGCTGAACGCTTTCGTGTAAATCCAAATTGCCGGTCAGCCTGCTCAATTTCAAAAGCGCGAAGGCCGCAACGCTGTTTCCTGAAGGGAGCGCACCATCATAAATTTCCTTCTCCTTGACAAGCATTGCTTCACTGTCATGACCTGTGAAGAAAAATCCGCCATTTTCTTGATCCCAAAAAAGATCAATCATTTTATCAGCAAGTTGTTTACCTTTATGCAAATAAGTTAAATTAAATGTCGCTTCATACATTTCGATATAGGCCCAAAGAAGGTATGCATAATCATCAATGAACGCCTGTTGTTTTACTTCGCCATCGCGATAGCGCACCATAACTCTTCCGTCTACAATTAAATGATTTCCAATAAAATCCAGAGCCTTTTTTGCCATTTCGATATATGCTTCCTGATCAAAAACAGCTCCTGCTTTTGCTAGTGCAGCAATCATGAGAGCATTCCACGCGGTCAGCACTTTATCATCAACATGTGGAAACGGTCTTTCAATTCGTTTTTCAAAAAGCTTTTGTCTCGCCTGCTCCAATTGCTCTTTCAGCTCTTCCAGTCCCATTTGATAGGTAATTGCCGCTTTTTCTTCATTCGTATGAATGAGATTCGGGATATTTTTTCCTTCAAAGTTCCCTTCTTCAGTTATATCGTAAATATGACAAAACTGTTCGCCTAGTTCCTGCCCGAGAATCTCTACCACTTCCTGTTTTGTCCATACGTAAAATTTCCCTTCCTCCCCCTCAGAATCTGCATCAATGGCAGAATAAAAAGACCCTGATTCATTCCGCATGTCCCGTCGGACAAATTCAATAATTTGTTCTGCAATTGTTTTAAATTGAGGGTTTTGGGTCACTTGATAGGCCTCGGAGAATGTATAAAGCAAAAGGGCATTATCGTACAGCATTTTTTCAAAATGCGGAACGAGCCACATGGCATCTGTCGAATATCTGGCAAATCCGAAGCCGATATGATCCCAAATCCCTCCCTTTGCCATTTGCACAAGCGTTTTATTCACAAAATAAAGAGCATTTTCATGTTTAGTCCATTCGTGATATTTCATTAAAAACATGAGCATGTGAGGAATGGGGAACTTCGGTGCCTGACCAAACCCTCCATAAATTGTGTCAAAATTGCTTGAAAGCTGATGAAACGTTTCATGAAGAACGCTTTGCTTCAGCTCACCTTTCTTATTTCGACTGGCATTTTTATTTAAAACTTCCGTTATGCGTGCTGCTGTCTTTTCAATTTTTTCATGCTCTTTTTGATAAATTTCCGAAAGCTGCTGCAACACATCGATAAATCCCGGACGGCCAAAACGGCTTTGCTTAGGAAAATAAGTGCCTGCATAAAAAGGTTTTTGATCCGGTGTGATAAATACATTGAGCGGCCATCCGCCTTGCCCCGTGAGAATCTGGCATACCCTCATATATATGGAATCAATATCTGGTCGCTCCTCACGATCTACTTTTATAGCGACAAACCGTTCATTTAATATCTTTGCAACTTCTTCATCTTCAAAGCTTTCATGAGCCATGACATGGCACCAGTGACATGTAAACTTTATATCCACCTTTTAATTAATATATTAGCCCCATTACAGGGCTAGGAATAGCCGATAGACACAAGTACAGGCTTTCCTTCTCTTTTTGCTTTTTGGAAAGCTTCAGGTGACCATTCCAACCAATTCACAGGATTTGTTTCATGTTGCTTCAAGTAAGGACTTTTTGACAAGACTAACCAATTGTATTTTTCGTTATAACGTTCACGTTCGAGATATTCCTTCATTAATGTAACACTTCCTTTTATCAAATATTAGAACGCTTCTTCCATCTTCGCATGAACGGTTGTCCATAAGACCGTATAAAAGTATTTGCTTGGAAGATACGTTCAACTTTATTTTACCAAATATTTCCCGTGAAGATACAACAAAAAATATTCTCAAATTTGATAAATTATGCATTTGTTATATTATTTTGTTAAAGGTAATTATTAACTTGGGGTGTTCAATTTGGAAAAGTTAACATTTTTTGAACTAGCAATTAAGGTATTGAAAGAAGCTAATAAACCAATGACAATTGAAGAAATATGGCGTTATGCCCAAGAAAGAGAATACGATGTGTTGGTAGGTTCAAAAGGTAAGACACCATGGCAAACTATGAGTGCAAGAATATACGTTGATATGCGGGATAATCCAAATTCGCCTTTTGTTAAAATTGATTCTAAACCAAAGAAATTCTTTCTTGAGGAACTTCAAAATGTAGATACAATAAAAGAAGAAAAAGAAATTATACAACCAAAAGAAACTTCATATAGTGAAAGAGATTTACACCCTTTTTTAACGTACTATGTTAATACATACTTAAATGTATATACCAAAACCATTTATCATGAAAAATCTTCTAAACGAACATATTCACAATGGTTACATCCAGATTTAGTCGGAATTAACTTCCCTATTGGTGAATGGGAATCGGAAGTTTTAGATTTTGGATTAACTCTCGGAAGTCAACTAGTGAAGCTTTATTCCTTTGAAGTGAAGAAAGAATTAACATTTGCTAATATTCGTGAGGCTTATTTCCAAGCGGTTTCAAATTCTTCATGGGCTAACGAAGGCTATTTAGTAACTGCAAACATATTACACGATGAAGAATTTATGACTGAGTTGAAACGTCTTACCTCTGCTTTTGGGATTGGAATTATAAAACTAGATATTGAAGACCCAGATGCTTCTGAAATATTATTCCCTGCCAAACACAAAACAGAAATTGATTGGGAAACTGTAAACAAACTTTCAAAGGAAAATCCTGATTTTAGAAAATTTATTGTTCGGATAAAAAATGATATGAATAGTAAAGAAATCATCAAGGAAAAGTACGATAAAGTTTATACGGCTGAACAATTAGTTGAGAAAATAAAAAAGAAGTGAATAGTATGTTTGCGATAGCACCTACTGATATTGGTTGGTATAGATATCTTAGAAACAACCCAATTCCCGAAGAAGTAAATTTTTGGACACCGACACCGTGTAACGTCAGAAGACTTTCCAAAGGTAACAAATTTTTGTTTTTGTTAAAAGCCCCTATCGAAAAATATGTAGGTTTGGTAGTTTTAAATATTACGAGAATCTCTCAAATAAAAAAGCGTGGGAGAGGTTCGGAACAGGCAACGGTGTTGAAAGTTTATCAGAATTAAAAAATCGTTTCAATACATACTCTAGGAAGACGTTTTACAACCGCTTTTTCTGATAATGACGAAAATCGTGAGATATTTTCATAATTTTAACTGATGTTATATTATTTAGCGAAGAAAATTTTATCACCACAGTTCAATTGAACGTATCTTTCCCACGCCAAGTTGTGAAGTTGAAATATTTCAATATGGAATTACCTAACGTGCTTGAAGATGTACAAATAAGACTAGTAGAAAAAATATTGGAAGTAGAAACACTTGTTGAAGGTGCCAAAAAGCAAATTTCTGTTAACGCTTATGAACGTAATCCCATTGCAAGACAAAAGTGTTTAGATTATTACGGTTATAACTGTTCAGTTTGTGATTTTAATTTTTAGTGAAACATGCGGTGATATCGATAAAAACTTTATTCACGTTCATCATCTCAAAGAAATTAGCCAAATTGGCGAAGAGTATGAGATTGATCCTTTAAAAGACTTACGCCCTGTTTGTCCCAATTGTCATGCAATATTACATAGACAAAAACAAGCCTATACCATTGAAGAATTAAAAGAAATAATTAACAAAAATAAGGTACATTTATAGTAATATAAAAAGGTATTATCTCCTTTTTTGTGGAAATAATATCTTTTGTTGTTTCTCGATCCATATTAGCTATTCCTTCTTTATTAAATCTTTTAACTGTTCCTTAGTTAACCACGGTCTTCTTCTATGTAACATGCGGTGACAGTTTGAACATACTAAGACTATATCTTCTATCCTTGTTAATTGTCCTTCTTCTAATTCTGATACAGGTATAGTGTCGTGACCTTCTATAAAGTGTTTTCTGCAAGAAAAAAATACAGAGGGTTGCAGTATATCTTTATCAAAATTTTGAATAAATGTATATGTGATCTATCCATCAAGGGCTTGACGTGGATCCTCTGTAGCCATGATTCTTTAGTCAAGCGCCAGCTTCAACAGTTTTGGCAAAACCAAAAAAGGTTATCATGGCTCCTCCTCCATGTAAAGCCCCATTGCATATCACTGCATAAGGATTTTGCAATTCTCTGCACTTTTATTTTGCAAAAAACACTTCTATAAAGTCTTCTCCTATTTCGCCATACACTTCATAAAAGTCAAAACCACATATTTCACAGAATAGGCGTCCACCATTTTCACGTTTAAACTTCTCTTTCACTAATCTAATTACTGAATCGGCTACACTTAACTGGACACGTAGACTAAGCGGGCCGCCTTGAGGCGTTCCCATGTCCGTTTCCATTGCCACTCCATTGATATTTCATATTTTTTAAACTATAAACACTTGAAAATTAATATACCATTATTAGGAATTAATTACAAAAAGAGATAACTAATGCTTTTTTTACTTTTTCAGTACCGGAATCCAAATTTCACATTTTACAGTCGGGGAAGTTAAATCTTTGCTTCCGATTGATAAGATTTCTGGACCTTCTATTTGTTCATAGTTTGAGGTTGGAAACCATTCAGAATAAATGCGTCCCCATACATCCTGCAGTGTATCAGGAAATGGTCCGATTGCTTCGAATACTGCCCATGTTGAGGCAGGAACTACAAGTTGTGTAAATTCAGCTGGACATTCCTTAGTTGTTGCTACGCCAATATAGTGATCAAGCTCCCCTTTTTCCTCCATTCTGCCTTCAGAAAAGTTCGTGGATGCTTGAATCAGGCCTAAAGGCTCGACATTCGAAAGTTTTTTAAGTTTATTGATCTTTTCATCATCTAAGCTTTTCCACATCGAGGCAATTTCCGGATTAATTCCTTTGAAAATGATCGGAACTCTTTTTTTAATACCAACAATACGAAATGCCTCTTTTTCTACAATTCGATAGTTCATTTCATTTCCTCCCTTAATTGTTAACTGGAAGGTCATTCGTGGATAAGCTTTCAATAAATGACCACGATTTCTGGCTTCTGACGGTGTTATACCATGCAAGTTTTGAAAAGCTCTTGCAAAAGAATCTGGTGAGTTGTACCCATATTTTATCGCAATGTCGATGACCTTTACGCTGCTATCTTTAAGTTCAAATGCTGCAAGAGTCAGGCGTCTGCGGCGGATGTATTCTGATAGTGTAATACCTGCAAGAAAAGAAAACATCCTTTTAAAATGATATTCGGTGCAGCAAGCGATTTTTGCCACCTCTTTAAAGTCAATATCATGTGTAAGGTTTTCTTCAATATACTGTATGGCTCTGTTCATGTTCTTAAGCAAATCCATTATATGACCTCCCTTGATTACAAGAATAGCAGGAGCTGAATGGATTTACCCGATATTTTGTGCACAATTATGCAGGGTGGGGATATGATCATGTGCATTTTTGCGCAACCTGCTCAGTTTATGAATAAAAACGGTTTTATGATGGAACAAGTGAAATAGATCAGGTAAATAATGAAAGCAATATGTTTGTTTGGTATTTGGTGAAATGATCATTATCATAAATAAGCAAAAAAACGGCTCAATTTTCATAAACGGTTTCCGAACAAGTCCCTAAAATAAATCAAGTAGAGAAAAACGAGCTGTTTTTCTCTACTGATTTTGTATACCTTCGATTTTGATCTGCAAACAGTTGACGCCTTCTTCTTTCAGAATGCTGCGGGCTAATGCCATTTTTCTCCGCTTAGTGTCTTTGAATAATAAACTCCTCTTCAAGCAAAGTCCAATTTTGAGGGAAAGGCTCGCCAAGCACCCAATATGCCACTCCATTCAGTCCGTATTCTTTTACGAGATTAAACTTTGCCTGCATGCTTTGTTCATTTTCAAACCAGACCTCATGTGTTTTGTTTTGATCATCGGTGTAGCGAAACCAAGGTGCCTGCGCCTCGTTGTCATACTGAATTTCAACTCCTTCTTTCGCCGCTAGGTCTGCTGCTTCCGCCGGAGCGATTCGTTTGGCAAATTTACCGCCTTTTTTGTATGGTAAAGTCCAATCGTACCCATACAAAGGGGCGCCCATCACAATTTTGTTTCGCGGAATGACGGAAACGGCATAATCCAGTACTTTGCGAACTTGCGGAATCGGTGACACCGCCATTGGCGGACCGCCGGACCATCCCCATTCATACGTCATCAAAATAACAAAATCTGCTAACTCTCCATGTCTCTTATAATCATGGGCTCCGTGCCATGGTCCTCTTTGTTCATCACTCGTTTTTGGGGCCAATGCAGTTGAAACCGTAAAGCCAGCTTTGCGAACCTGTGGCAAAATCGTTTCGAGAAAGCCGTTATACAGCTCACGATCCTTTTCCCGAATATGTTCAAAATCGATATTTAAAGCTTTATATCCTTTTGCTTTCATCGTCTGAATAACGCCATTGATCAAACTTTTAGAGGCTGTTTTATCTGTAAAGATACGATGAGCAATATCCGGTGAAAAATTTCCTTCTGTAAAATTGGTGATGACCATCATCGGAATCGCACCGGATTTTTTAACAGCTGCGAGTGCTTCACTGTCTTCAATTGGAACAAGACTTCCATCGGCGTTCACTCGGTAGCTGAAAAAAGCTACATATGATAAATGCTGGCTGACACCTTTTAAGTCAGAAACGGATTGCTGCGGAGTGATCGGCTCAAGAAATCCAATTGAGTTAATAGGTCTTTTGTCGCTGGTCGTCTGATCAGGGTTTACCTTTTGTATTCGTTTTGCTGGAGATTGGCTATGCTGTATCCTAATGAGCGAGCTATCTCCTTCATTCTGAGTTGTCGTTCCTTGCTGTTGATCATAAGAAGCGCCCTGCTTTTTATCATTTCCATTTCCGCATCCAGAAAGAGCGAGCGAAAGGCAGAGCAAAATGACAAATTTTCTCATCACAACATCTCCTCTTGTTTTTTCTTATACTTCCTAAACAAGAGGATGAATATTCCCGAGTTTTTCACTTCTGTCCATAGATTCAGCAAATATGCGCTGGAAAAAGTATTTAAAAAAAGACTGTCGCAAAATTCCATAGGAATTTTTCATCTGCTGTTGACCTTTTTTACAGTTCCATTTTGCTGCGTGTTTTTCCGTACATTTTTTTCATCAGCTGCTTCAAATTTTTTTTTACATCCTGAGCTCCAGAAGTTGCAATTTTTTTGCAGTCCTTTTACATACCGTTTGGAGTTACTTCAAAATTTTTAGAACGAATGTTGTTGATGCCTATCCATACATTTTTTCAAAAAAGACTGGTCAAATTTAACAAAATGTTATATAGTGTATATATAGATATACACAGTAAAACAGTTCGCTTGGAGGAGATCAATATGAACGATTGGAAGGAAGCGTTTTGGCTTGCAAAGTTTGAATTAAAAAAATTGAAATTGGGATTTGTATTGCTTGCCTTGATGGCCATCATGTTTTCGATGTTTTTCGCCACTGTCATTCCGAAAAATATGGAAAGAAGCACCGTTATGCTAGATATTTTTTTCTTTATTGTATTTGGTTTTGGAACTGCATGGATCAAATCGAAAGAATTTAATCATCAAAAAATAGGCGGCGACTTTTGGGCATCTCCTTTTTTTATTACACTTAGGCAGTTGCCGATCCAAAAGGATGTGCTCATTAAGAGCAGATTTATTATTTTTTTCGCTTTTGCCGTTCCTTACTATTTAGGGGTATCGATTCTTACCTATGCGTTTTCTCCTGATCTTAGAGCAGCGTTGGACTTAAAGGAATATTTCGCATTTATCATGATTTGGATTGGTATCGGCATTCATTTAGGAGCTTCGTTTCCAGCTAGTGATGTCGGCTATCGGCTTTCGACGGTGAGGTTTGTCCTTTATATATTCGCTTTATTTTTTGGATTCATGTTTATCTTTACGATATTTAACGTTTTATATGGAAACGGCTTTGTGCCTTTGACGATGCTCATGGCGGAAAAATGGCCTCTAGTAAGTATTATTGCGTCAGTTCTTTTCGCTGCTATAGGCGTGCTCTACTCGCAAAAATATATGTCCAAAAAAATTGAAAAAATGGATTATTTATTTTAAGAAGGAGGAAGTTGAATGGAGCTTCCTATTAAGATAGCAAAAGATTCTCCGGAGCCTATTTATTATCAATTGGAAGAACAAATTAAAGCGCTGATTGCAAGCGGTCAGCTTCCTGCTGGTTCGCCGCTGCCTTCGATCCGCGCCCTTTCAAAAGACCTTGAAATTAGTGTGATTACGACTAGACGCGCCTACCAAAATCTTGAATATGAAGGGTTTATCCAGACAACACAAGGGAAAGGAACGTTTGTAGCTGACATAGACGATGCTAAGAAAGAAAAAGTAAAGACAGAAACGGTGTACAAAGCTATTCAAACCGCTGTACAAACGGCGCTCCGCCATGACTATACGTTTGCAGAGATTGAGCAAATCTTTCAACAAGTAATGGTTGAATTGCGAGAAAAGGAGGGTTCTTAATGCAGCCTTGGTTAGAAATCATGCAGTTAAGAAAAACGATCGATGATTTTCAATTAGGGCCAATTGATCTTTCATTTGAGCCTGGAACGATTCATGCACTCATTGGGAAAAACGGAGCTGGTAAAAGTACACTAATGAAAATGCTGATGAATCTTGCGAAAAAAGATGAGGGGCAGATCCGCTTATTTGGTCAATCAATACAAAATCGTGATGAAAGCTGGAAGCAGCACATCTCGTACCTGCCGCAGACATTGATTGGATGCAATTCCTTTACCGGATTGGAATTGATGAAGCTCACTTCCCATTGGTATTCAACATGGGATCAGAAATATTTCGACCAGCTTGTACAAATGTTCGATATCCCTTTAAGAAAGCTATATCGAAATTTATCACAAGGTGTTCAAAAGAAATTAAGCATCGCCTTAACTTTAGCCTGCGATACCGACATTTTGATTCTTGATGAACCAACCGCTCATATGGATATCCCTTCAAAACAAATGCTGATGGATATTCTCGTAGAATGGATGGAAAGAAGCGAAAAGCTGATGATCATTGCCAGCCATCAAACAGATGATATTCGAAAGCTTGCTGATTATCTAATTGTACTGAAAAACGGACAATTGCTTGGAAAATTTGAAAAAGAAGAATTAGCCAGCAGATATAAACGTTACTTTTTGCAGCGGCCTCTGCCAAATAAACCGATACCGGGTGAAGTTGGAAGAAAAGGAAAGCAAATTGTCATCACTCAACAACAAGAAAATACAGAACAGTATTTAATAGAGCATCAATACGATTGGATCAAAGCAGAATCGTTAGAGTTGGAAGAGATTATCACGATTATGCTCAATCAACCAATTTATCAGAAAGGAACATAAATATGAACGAAACGGTTTTAACAGTCGAAAAATTAGGAAAATCATTCAAACATCAGCCGATTATCCAAAATATATCGTTTGAAGTGAAAAAAGGGGAAATTATGGCGGTATTAGGACCGAACGGGGCTGGAAAATCAACGATCATTCGAAACATTATGGGGATTATGTATCCAGATGAAGGAAGCATTACATTCCACAATAGCCAAAAAAATATAATCCCGCGCCATAAAATTGGCTATTTGCCGGAAGAACGCGGTTTATATAAAAATGTCAAAGTAATGGATATTCTCCTTTATTTAGCAGATTTAAAAAACTACCCATTAAAAAAAGCAAAAGAGCGGGCTAAAGTCTATTTAAAAAAATTTGGCTTAGAAGGAAAAGAACAGTCATCAATTGATGAACTATCAAAAGGAATGGGACAAAAAGTACAGTTTATCGCTTCGATCCTGCATGAGCCTGAACTGCTCATCTTAGACGAACCGTTTTCCGGATTAGACCCTGTGAGCCAGGAGTTATTTAAAAAAGAAATAAGAAGCTTAGCTAATAAAGGCACAGCGATTCTTCTATCTTCCCATCAAATGAATATAGTAGAAGAGATGTGTGACAGATTATTTATGATCCATCGCGGCCGCAAGGTGGTTTATGGATCGATAGAGGAAGTAAAGAAAACATATGCGAATTTCAAATGTGTCATCCGCGGAAAAAATGACCGCGCCGTACTAGAACAAATTTCTGGTGTTCAACGAATAGAACAAAATGAAGATGTATCAACTCTTTATTTAACAAAAGACATTCAACCTGCCAAATGGTTAAAAAACCTTCCGGAATATATGATAATTCAAGAATTATCGCTTGACCGCATTTCCCTGCATGAAATCTTTATTGATGTTGCCACAGATCAAAATTTATTACAGGAAGCTGGTGAAAATTATGAGTAATACTATAAAAATAGCAAAATGGGAAATAAAGCGGAATTTAAAAAACAAATCATTTATCATCAGCTTGTTTATAACGCCTATTCTCTTTTTAGCTTTTTTCCTGCTCGGAAATCTTGCCAATTCAGATGAGGATCAAAGTGTAACAACTGTTTATGTCAATGATAAACTGAATATTTTGCCAGCCTTGCAGGAAGCAGTACAGCTTCACAACCTTCCATTCAAGCTTCAGAAAACTGGCATTGAGGAAGATAAGATAGAAGATTTGCTAAAAAATAGAGAGAATACAGCCTATTTGTTTATCGGTAAACAGTCATTAACGGATGGCGTTGTCCCTGTTTACACAAGCGATGTGATAAGCCCGATGTTTGCCAATCAAATTCAGCTGCTGGCAGAGCCGTTAAAAGCTTTGCAGCTGGAGCAGCTTGGTTTATCGAAAAATCAATTAGCAGCCATTTCGAAAGGAATCGTCTTTGAACAATCGACCGTTAGTGAAATCTCAAAAACTGAAGGCGGAGGAGGAGAAACGGAAAAAATTTTAGAACGCATTGTACCAGGGGCCTTTGCCAGCATCATTTTACTATCCATTGTTTTTAGCGGCATGATGATTTTTCAAAGCGCCTCGCAGGAAAAGAAAGATAAAATTGCGGAAATCATTCTTTCATCGGTCACACCAAAAGACCTCATGCAAGGTAAAATTATTGGTTATTTCCTATTAGGAATGTTACAAGTTGTTGTATTTTTCATTTTTATCATTCCAATCGTTTTATGGAAAATTGATGTTCCGATATTTCACTATTTGTTCGTTCCTCATCTTTTTCTTTTCATCGGGATTGCCCTTTTAGGCTACTTGCTGTTTTCGTCAATTTTTGTCGGCATCGGCGCCACAATGGCAGATATATATACCGCCGGCAACTTTCAAGGATTGGTTATCCTGCTGCCATTTTTGTCATTTGTTTTTGTCGGACCTGTGCTGACAGATCCAAGCGGGCTATGGGCGCAAATCGGCACCTATCTTCCATTCACATCACCCGCTGTTTTGATTCTTCGTTTGTCGATATTAGAGGAATGGCCATGGGCGGAAATCGTCATATCACTTGCAATCTTAACAATAAGTGTTTGGATCTTTATGAAACTAGCTGGAAAAATATTCAAAGTCGGCATCTTAATGTACGGAAAAAATGCCACGCCAAAAGAAATATGGACTTGGATCAGACAATGATCAAAATAAAAAAATCGGCTAAACGCCGATTTTTTTTGGTTTGGTGAAGATGAATAACATTTGCAAGCTGCGTAGTTATGATCGGTCTTTATTCCCAAAATACCGGTTCGCCTTCGATATGGCAAGGCTTGGGCTGATAGATGTCTTCTTTTGTTTTAAGATAGTGATGAATTCTTTCTACATTGGCTGTAAAAGCATTGCTTGCGATATCGCATCCTAAAAAGCGGCAGTTGTTTTTTATGGCTGCAATAGCTGACGATCCGCTCCCTAAAAACGGGTCGCAAACCGTAAATCCCTCTTCGGCACTTGCATAAATCATCGCTTGGAACAGCTCAACCGGTTTTTGCGTCGGATATTTCGAATGGTGAATTCGTTTAAACCGCCATACATCCGGAAAAGACCGGTTTCTAATTTTGCGGTTGTTTCCGTTCGTAGCAAAAATAATATATTCGTGCCTTCTTCTAAAATAATGCCCCATTCCCATATTGATTTTATCCCAAGTGATGATGTTTTTTACGTCAAAGTACTCTCTCATTAAATGCCCTAAGCTTAATAAAGAAAAAGAATCAAACATGATGTAAATGTGCCCTGTATCTTTTTTCAGCACCCTCTTGCACTCTTGTAAAAAGAGATGATAGTTTTCTTCACTGTCTTCAAATTCCACAAACCATTTCCCATTTTCCGTTCCCTTTTGCTTATATTCACCGACGATTCTGCCCTTCCCGAGCTTCAGCTTGTTATTCATTCCAGAATAAGCAGGGTCTGTTACAATCAAGTCGATGCTTTCATCTTTTAAAGACTTTAAAAAAGATATGCAATCATTTAGTTCAATTTTTACTTCGAGATTGTTTCCATATTTAAACGTTCTCACAGATGCAGTTTCTGTGTCCATATCCAAACACCCTTTTAAAAATAAACGAGATAACTATTTTATCATACTATAGAAGAACGTATATTCTCAACCGATTTAGCTCGTATCTAGCATTTGGCGCAGCGACTTTCAGTGGATTGTTGTCTTACCTATTTATTTTAATTTTCGTATTTGGGCGTTATCTCGTGCAGATTATCTGATTATGCTTATGACCTTCTCCGCATAATCCACTGGGGACGTTATTTCCTTCTTGATCTCTGTCCAGTTTGCTCGTCCAATCAAAGTTTTCATACTACAGCCAAGGTATTTATCATGCACTCCAAAGCTCTCCGGTTTTTTTGTTATTTTGAAACATTTTCAGCACTCACTTTCAGATGTATGTTGCTCAATTGGCTACAGTCCTAAACTGAAGAATAACTTTCCCGGTGTTTCATGAGGATTCAACCATTAAGCCACAATTTATTCCATATTTAATGACTTCGTCAACGAAGAAAAAATAACGGAAATAGCTAAAGAAAAAAACTGCAAAAACCATAATACAATAGCAGGCAATATTCCGAAGATTATATGTAAAGCAAATGCGAAAAACCTTTTGATAATGAAAGCAATTGCTATCGATATAGGTAGTCCATAAAAGAACAGCTCAACGCTTACGTATGAAGATATCATGAGAAGATTGTGAAAAGAAGATCCTGTTTGTTGGTCAAAAAGAAATGCTACTGGCGAAATAAAATCGCTATGATAAAAGTAGAAATAACAAACGTAATGAGCGCTGTTAAAAATTTTCTTTTTATCATATTAGTTATACCCCTTATTATTACTTGTAAATAATCAAATACAAATTTGATAAGTAAAAATACATAAAAAATGTTCTAATATGATTGCCTGTGTAGAGCTTAAAATGGTCATCATGGCATTTTTGGCTATTTGGTAGCAATTATATGGACCAGTATTGCGGAATATAAAATTTCATTTTGCTGTTTGTTTTTGACGAAAAGCAGCAGCTGGAAATCAACGTAAGTTGTTAAGGAGGTTTGATGAAAGATTTAGTCCGCGAAACAGCTTGTTGCAATCGTTGGTGTTTTCGCTTACCTATATATTTCTACTAAAACCTTTCTTTTGGCTGTAACTTCTCCTAATTTATTTCCAGGGTTGAATATACCGATGTGAGAACCTCTTCAAATGATAAAAGCCTGTAGAATTCCAATAATGAATTCTGCAGGCTTTGCCCTAGCTGGATACTTTCCGTAAACCCTTCTCCAATATATTTAAATATGAAACAACGGATAGCATAAATCCCCGCTTTTTATGAATTCGTCGTTACCAACCGATTGCCGCACCGTCTCCTCTTGGATCAACCCCGCCGTGTAAAAAGCTTTGTTCATCAATTAATATGGCGTTGGCATGACCCATTATTTTATCAATAGGTTCAACAACTTTCACAAGATGGCCAGCTTTGATCATCGATTCGATCACTTCTTTTGAGATGCGGCCTTCCATCTTCAATTCTTCCGTCTCTTCTCCCCACGTTCTTCCCCACACAAACCTTGGCTCATATATTGCTTCTGCAGGGCTCATTCGATAATCAATCATTCTTGTAATGATAGCTGTTTGTGTTTGCGGCTGCCCTTCTCCTCCTTGTGTTCCGTATAAAATATACGGCTTTCCATCTTTAAAAGCCATTGCAGGCATCAGCGTGTGGAACGTTCTTTTTCTCGGCGCCAAGCAATTGACATGCGAACGATCAAGAGAAAAGAACGATCCTCTGTTTTGCATTAAAATCCCTGTGTCACCAGCAACAACACATGAACCGAATTCAAAATAAAGACTTTGTATAAAGGAAACCGCATTCCCCTCTTCATCCACGACAGCCGCATGGGCAGTGTCGTTTCCGACAGGCTGAGTCTTCACTTCGCTTGCATTTGTCAGACTGATCGATTCGGCCAGCTTTTTCGCATATGTTTTGCTTAACAATTTATCAAGCGGAATCTGGTAGAATTCGGGATCTGTCAATACTTTGTTTCGGTCTTGAAAGCTTTTTTTCAATGATTCTGTCAAAAGGTGATAATACTGAAAAGAACCGTGCGGAATCGTTTTAAAATCAAAGTTTTCTAAAATATTTAGCGCCATTAGCCCGGCAAAGCCTTGTGAATTGGGCGGAACCTGATACATGGTATAACCGCGGTAAGTTCCGCTCAGCGGTTCGACCCAATCTCCGTGATGATCCGCAAAATCATCCTCTATTAAAATCCCGCCTTTTTCTCGAAGGCTTGATACAATGCGTTTTGTTAAACTGCCTTTGTAAAAATGATCTCTTCCTTTGTTCGCTAACTCTTTCAATGTATCCGCCAATTGCTTCTGAATAAATTTTTCATTTATGCTCGGAATTCGATGATGAGGCAGGAAAATCGATGATGTTTCCGGAAATTCTCGCAGAATTTGAACATTTTTTTGCGTGTTGACATATTGATCCTTTGAAAAAGGGAATCCATTTTCCGCATATTCGATAGCAGGCTCTAAAACTTCCGCCAATGAAAGTCTTCCGTATTCTTTTATGATGACATCCCAACTGTCAACCATTCCCGGCACGGTGATAACACTTTGAATGCCTCGATACGGAATGGCGGGTAAACCTTCGTATTTTTCAGGCGTGGCGTTATAGCCTGACCGGCCGCTGCCGTTATACGCACGAACTGCTTGATCCTTTCTGCTGTAAAACAGCCAAAAAGAGTCTCCTCCGATCCCTGTCATGTGCGGATAAACGACCGCTAAGCAGGCGCTGACCGCTACCGCTGCATCGAAGGCGTTGCCCCCTTTTTGCAGTATGCGGCAACCGGCTGCCGATGCTAAATAATGCGGACTGACAACCATACTTTTCGTTCCGATCATTGATTGGCTCATTTTACTTGTTCCTCCCCCGGTTTGTAGTATTGAACGAAATGGGTCATGCGATTTGAACCTTCCGTAAATAGAAATAATACAGCGCCGATGATTAGCAAAACACCTGACAAATAAAAGCCGATTTCAAGCTTGCCGGTGATATCGGCAAAACAGCCCGTAATATAAGGTGCAAAAATTGAAGAAAGCATTCCGCTGAAATTGAAAAAACCATACACTTTGGAGTACATGGATGACGGCGTAATTTCAGCCATATAAGATATTAATACGGGATCGAGCGCCAATTTTCCTAGCAGTCCGTAAAAAACTAATCCTGCTAGCAGCAAAGAATAATTTTCCGCATAAGGGATGACAAATTGGCAAACAGCTCCAGCAAAAGCTAAAAAGATGATCAGCGGCTTTTTATTTTTTACTTTATCTGAAACATATCCAAAGAAAATAGCCCCCGGAATCGAAGCCCAAGGCACTAAAGAAGATATGATCCCTGTTTGCGAGCCTTCTACCCCTTTTACCGTCTGCAAATAATAAGGCAACCAAGTAAGCATTCCGAAGAATCCATATAAAGAGCAGAAGATGAGAATGTAAACGAAAAGATGATTTTTTGTAAACAACCGTTTTAAGTTTTGGCTATCTTTCATATGAGGAACTTCTTGTTTTTTTTCATGGCTGGATTGATCTCGTACACATATTCCTATCAAAATGGCAACAATAATAGTTGGAATGGCAAATAGATAAAATGAAAATTGCCATCCTTTGTTTAAGGTATATGTGAAATAGCTAGCAGCAATAAAACCAAGAGAAATGCCGAAAGCCATTCCGCTATTGATCACTGCAGAAACGATCCCTCTGTATTTTTTAGGGGTAATGTTGGAAGAAATTCCGTATTGCGAACCGTAATAAGTGCCTTCTCCAATACCTGTTAAAGCGCGCATCAGCAAAAACAATGCAAATGAAGATGCCAATCCGCTCAAAAAAGTGGTAATGCCAAATAATATATAACCAATTACTAAAACTTTCACTCTTCCAAATCGATCAGCCAAAAATCCTGTTGGAATTTGCATGATCGAATAGGCAATAAAAAATACAGTGGACATCAAACCTAATTGACTATTGTTTAAATTCCACTGCTCTCCTATTTCTCCCATTACTGGCGACAAAATATTTCGATCCGCATACATAAATACCCATCCTAGAAAAAACAAGAAAATAACGATGGCTGGATGTGTGCGTTTCATTTTCTTCACCCCTCTCAACTTTTTTAAAAATTTGATTTCATTATAGAAAGCTGCTGAGGAAAGTTCCTTGAATTTGTAAATTTTTTTAACAAAGTTTTTTCGTTTCGTAAACAAATAAATATTTTCATTTTTTTATAGAAATCATAAAACATATTTTGTATACTAAAGGAAATTATAATTAGAAAATTAACTACATAACGAAATAAAGGGTGGTATGAATGGCATTCGAATACAACATTCCGAATTTAGACATAGACCATATTGATAAACAAATTTTAGAGAAGCTGCATGAAAACAGCCGGATATCGTATACCGATCTCGGAAAAGAAATCGGTTTGTCTCGAGTTGCCGTTCAGGCGAGAATAAACAACTTAATTGAAAAAGGAATTATCGAGAAATTTACGACGGTTATCAATCCGACGAAAATCGGCATTCATGTTTCCGCCTTTTTCAACGTTGAAGTGGAACCGCAATATTTAGAGGAAGTGGCAGAACAATTGGCGGAGGAGCATGCCGTTACAAGCTTGTACCATATGACTGGACCAAGCAAGCTCCATATGCATGGAATCTTTAAAAATAATCAAGAAATGGAAAATTTTTTAACAAAAAAATTGTATCCGATGCGCGGTGTCGTCAGCGTTGACTGTCAAATTCTCATTAAACGATACAAGAGCCGCATGGGAATGAAATTATAAAGGATGAGGGGGAGAAATATGCAAACTTCTTATAAAAGTCTTATCATGGCTATGCTGAGAACCGGAATTTTTGGATTCGGAGGCGGTCCTTCCGTCATACCGCTGTTCCGTTATGAAGCAGTTTCCAGATACCGTTGGGTAAAAGATGAAGAATTTGCAGAAATATTGGCGATTGCCAATACCCTGCCCGGTCCGATCGCGACAAAAATGGCCGCTTACTTAGGATATAAACAAAAAGGAGCATTAGGCGCTTTTATTTGCGTAGCAGCTCATATTTTGCCTACATGTTTGGCCATGATTCTATTATTCAAAATGGTCACAGCTTTAAGCGATTCACCTGTTATCCACGGTATGATTTCTGCTGTTATGCCGGTGATCGCCGCCATGCTTGGGCAGTTGGCTTACGAATTTTCCGCAAAGGCCGTGAAAGGATTGGGAAAATGGCTTGGCGTCCTGCTGATGATTGTTTCGTTTTGCCTGCTGCAAGTGATTTCGATTCATCCAGCTATTGTAATTCTAATGTTTTTAACATATGGAGCTTTCCATTTAAAACGGAAGAGCAGAAGTAAGGAGATGTCTGCATGAAAATCTGGATCAGCTTATTCATCGGTTTCTTTTTGGCCAACATACTCGGTTATGGAGGAGGACCCGCTTCCATTCCGCTTATGTATGAGGAGATTGTCAATCATTACAAATGGCTGACAAATGCAGAATTTTCCAATATGCTCGCACTGGGAAATTCTTTGCCGGGCCCTATTGCGACGAAGATCGCCGCCTATGTCGGTTATGATGTGTACGGATGGTGGGGGGCTTTCATCGCCTTGTTTGCGACTGTATTTCCGTCAGCTTTCGCTTTGATTCTGTTGTTAAAACTGATTCAACGCCACCGGGAATCTTTAGTTGTGAAAGGAATGACCTTGCTTGTACAGCCTGTTATTGCGGTCATGATGCTGCTTTTAACTTGGGAAATGATAGAAGACTCTGTCCATTCGCTCGGAATTATCCAATCGCTCATCATTGCTGCTGTATCGTACTTTGCCTTAGAAAAATGGAAGGTTCACCCTGCCATTCTCATTATGATTTCCTTTGTTTATGGAGGAGTTGTTCTGCCCAATTTTTAAAACCGGTCTGTTTGGAGCACCAGAGAAACTGTGATTCTCAGCTTTTCGCAATACCTGAGAAAATTTTTCTGTCAAGAAATGCGCCAACTATCTTGCTTTGTTTCAATTAGAGTCGTATAATCTCTTTTTAAAAATACGAATGATTTTCTCGTATAAGTTTGGAAATACGGTCCAAACGTTTCTACCAAACTACCGTAAATAGTTTGACTACGAGAGACGATACACAACTCTCCCTGTCAAACTCAACGCGCGAGTTTACTACAGAAGGGAAAAGTGAGAATGGACAAAAACATTTTAAAGAAAAGAATCCAAGTGGCTAGCAAACAAATTCCGGCAGACATTGTGATTAAAAACGGAAAAATTGCCGATGTTTTCAATTTGGAAATTTTGCATGGAGACATCGCCATTGCGGACGGAGTGATTGCTGGAATCGGAGAATATGATGGGGTAAACATCATTGATGCCGAGAATAAATTCATCGTGCCAGGTTTCATCGACTCTCATGTCCATATTGAATCTTCGATGGTGACACCGAAGGAGTTCTCCAAAGCAGTTCTGCCCCACGGTGTGACAACCGTTATTATAGATCCGCATGAAATTGCGAATGTCGCCGGGACGAAAGGTATATCTTTTATGCTAGAGGATTCAGAAGGCTTAGATTTAGATGTGTATTGCATGCTGCCTTCCTGCGTTCCGGCGACTTCGTTTGAAAATGCCGGCGCTGTGTTAAATGATGATGAACTTGCACCTTTTTACAAGCATCCTCGGGTGCTCGGGCTTGCGGAAGTGATGGATTTCCCAGGTGTTCAAAATTTAGATGACCGCATCATTGACAAGCTTTTAACGGCATCAGCATATAAGATCGACGGACACGGCGCAGGTCTTGGCATTGAAGGAGTCAATGTTTACAGAGCGGCCGGCATTCAAACAGATCATGAATGTGTGACAAAAGAGCAAGCAAAAGACCGCCTTGCTCGCGGAATGTACGTCATGATCCGTCAAGGATCTGCTGCAAAAAATTTGCCAGAACTAATCGGCGTGGTCAATGAAAAAAATAGCCACCGCTGTCTATTTTGTACGGATGACAAGCATTTAGACGACTTAATTGCCGAGGGAAGCATTGACTACAATATTCGTCTTGCCGTCGAGCATGGACTTGATCCTCTCATAGCGATTCAAATGGCGACGATTAATGCCGCCCAATGTTTCGGACTATCGCAAAAAGGAGCGATCGCACCTGGATATAGAGCAGATCTTGTCATAGTAGATAACTTCAAAGCTTTTACGATTGAAAAAGTTTTGAAAGCCGGAAAAGTGATAGCGGAAAACGGTCAATATATAGGATCTATAGATCAACCAAAACCTTCCGTTTTATCAAGAAATTCTGTCAATCTAAACATAAACGAGGTTACAAAAGAACGGTTGGCCATTCACGTAAAAAATAACCAAAAAGCGCATGTAATAGAAATTATTCCGAATCAAATTGAAACGGTTAAAAGAATGATGGAAGTTCCGAGCGACGGTGTTTGCTTCATCCCTTCCATTGAAAAAGATTTGGCAAAACTGGCTGTACTCGAACGCCATAAAAATACTGGAAACATTGGCCTTGCCATTGTAAAAGGATTAGGCTTAATCGGCGGTGCAGTCGCCACAACCGTCGCCCACGATTCCCATAATGTGATCGTTGCCGGCACAAACGATGAGGATATGATCTGCTCCATTCAAGAGATAAAGAGAATCGGCGGTGGGCTAGTAGTTGTGAATGATGGAAAAACGCTCGCCTCTTTGCCGCTTGTGATCGGCGGATTGATGTCAGATCAAGCATATCCAATCGTCGCCCATCAACTCGATGAATTGAACAGCAGCTTGCACAAAGTGAGCAAACATCGGCATTTCAATCTCTTCCTCACGCTCTCTTTTTTAAGTTTGCCTGTCATTCCAGAGCTCAAAATTACAGATTTAGGATTATTTGACGTCACAACGTTTCAGCACATAGAAGTTGCAGCCGAGCACGGCGTTTAAATATCGTGTAAAAAATGATTGTATGGGCTGCAAAACACATAAAAAAAGAAAACTCCGGCAAGGGAGATTGGCTCATCTGCCGGAGTTTCATTTGCCTTTTTTCGCTTAGAGTTTAAATTCTTTAAGCTTGCTAAAGCTTTCCAATACGTGTCAGAAATGATTCATTCATAAATTCGCAGGAGATGTTTTTTACACGCTTGCCCGATAGCTTAACCGTTTTTTCCGCCGGACTTTATCCCGTTCCAAAATCCTTTGCTCGATCAATAGAATTCACCTTTTTGCCAGCTCGCTTCGGTCAAAATCAAACAAATTATACAGCTTGTATGCCATCATGAGCTCAAAGCGCATATCTGCATGATTTAAATCAACATTGAGTATTTCTTCAACACGTTCAATGCGATATTCAAGTGTGCTGCGGTGTATAAATAATTCTTTCGAAGCTTCGCGGTAAATCAAAAGGATTTTTGCAGCGCTTCGGTCATGGTCATACGATTAAATTCGGCAGGTTGTTTTCCTTCAACATTGTCAATTGATATTTTGAATGGTGCTATGACATGATCCGATCACTTAAAAGTTTTCCTTCACCAACATCAACTAACATCCTTGTTGCCTGCTTTGTGTGTGCAAAATTTCGTCATTTTTTTATCCATAAATGCAGATTTTCCCCAAAAAGACCATATACACGCTTCTTGCAGCTCCGCATCATTTCAGCTGCCCATCTATTCGAGAAAAACAGGATGCCTTTTAAATCGCATCATTTTTTTGAAAACCGCTCTCCTTCTCAAGAGGAAAGAAGTCCCTTATATCGTAACTTATGGTGCGGCGGAAAATGCGGCTTTCTTCACGTCATCTGCTTCACATATAATCCACTTTTTTCGTTCTTACCCTGCTTTTATTTTTTCATAAGCTTCATCATATTTTTTCGCCAGTTCGAAATCAAGCTTTGTGAGTCCTTTCGCTCTCTGAGACGAAATTTTTACCGTGATGAACTTATAGTCAATAGAAATGAAGGGATGATGGTTTACTTCTTCAGAAATGTCCGAAATTTGCCGCACGAATTCGATTTCTTGCAAATCGTCTTGAAAGAGGTACTTTCTTGCAATCCATCGCTCTTCAAGAAGCTTCCAATCTTCCATCTCTTGTAAAAGATATTGCACTTCTTCATCTGTTAACCGCATGACCGTTTCCCTCCCGGATTTTTATAAAAAAACAGACAGCTAAAATCACAGTGCAAAAAAGATTGCCATATGAATGTAAAGAGACGAACAAACATATCAGATTTCCGTTTATTTTCTTAGAAAAAAGATTTGCTTTGAAACCGTTCCATTTCCCGATAAATAAACTCGATGTCCACATGCTTCCGGAGACAATCGGCAAGCCGGTCAAATGCTTCTTCACGAATGTTTTTCATTGATGGCCGCTCATAAATCGCCGGAAGACCTTTTCTTTTTCTTATCAAATTCAAAAATGCCGTTCGAAACTCATCGTTATGAAATATGCCATGAAAATACGTTCCAATTAGGAGGCTGTCTTGGCTTATGCAGCCGTCAACTCCTTCTTCCGTCGTTATAAATGGCGATACGTCCCCTTCATAAGAAGTTGTTCCCATATGAATTTCATAGCCTTCCACCTGCAGATTACAATCAGCCAAGTGGGCCATCCCTGTTGTAAGAGTCGTCCTTTTCTCTTTCATCATGGCGGTGCGAATCGGGAAAAAACCGAATCCGTTTGCTCCCCCTATCGATGTTTCTACGTGATGCGGGTCTGAAATCTCCCTTCCGAGCATTTGATAACCGCCGCATATGCCGACAATGACTGATTTTTTCGCACGATAAAGCTTTTCTATCGCATCCGCAAAGCCGGATTTTCGCAAAAGCAATAAGTCCTCAATTGTATTTTTCGTTCCCGGCAAAATGACAACATCCGGTTCTCTGAGTTCGTTTGCCTCCTTTACATAGCGAACATGGCAATCCTTTTCATATAGAAACGGGTCAACATCGGTAAAGTTCGAAATGTGAGGAACATGAATAACAGCAATATCAATCTCGCTAGTTTTCTCATTTGTACGTGGAAACGTTTCTAATATGACGGCGTCTTCCGCCTCAATGTTTAAATTAGAAATATATGGTACGACCCCTAAAACCGGTTTGCCCGTATACTCTTCAAACCAGCGAAGTCCCGGCTCCAGCAAGGAAATATCCCCGCGAAACTTGTTAATCACTACCCCAATTACGCGATTGCGATCTTCAGGCTCAAGCAGCTGCAATGTTCCTACTAAACTCGCAAATACACCGCCTCTGTCAATGTCGCCGACAAGAATGACAGGAGCGTTTGTTAACCGGGCAATGCGCATATTGACAAGCTCGCGATCATTTAAGTTAATTTCCGCAGGGCTCCCCGCTCCTTCTATAACGATTCGCTCATATGTACTTGCCAAATGATGATACGCTTCTTTAATCACCTGCAAACCAAGTTCAAAAAACTCCTGCCGATATGCTGCTGCCTTATAATTTTGATACGGCTTACCGTTCACAACAATTTGTGAAGTGTGATCGCTCACAGGCTTGATCAAAATCGGGTTCATATCCGCCGTTGCGACCGTTCTTGCCGCCTCCGCCTGCACTCCTTGGGCGCGGCCGATTTCCTTGCCGTCAACGGTAATATACGAATTGAGTGACATATTTTGTGATTTAAACGGCGCCGTCCGATATCCGTCCTGCGCAAAAATTCGGCAAAAACCTGTCGCAATCACGCTTTTTCCCGCATCGGAATGCGTACCTTGAATCATGATGGGCAATGCTTTATTCATCTGTTTTTCTCCTCTCACAAGCATTCACAAATGTTTCGCAAACTCCGGGCATGAAGCACCGCCGTATGAAAAGGCGGGCCAATAAATCAGGACCGCATGTAAATCATTTATCCTCGAAAAATAAACACGGTGGCTATTTTTTTCATTGATCACGCCGATCAATTCAGGCAAATTTTTTGCAGCAGATCTTTGACGAATCATCACCTACATTCCACGGGAAAGTCGGTCTCTTGCTTGCTTTTTTGTCACACATTTTTAACTCGCCTACATAATGCCAATTCCCCGACATTGCTTGCCGTTCCAACAATGATGATTCTTTTCTAACATTTTACACGCTAATCTTTTTGGTTGGATTCTACTGTTTCAACAACGATGATTTATTTCCAACTCATTCATGCTCCCTTTTCAAAAATTGATAATGACTGAAGTATTATAACATCCTTCATTTTCCGCTAGTATCATGATGCACGAGATGATCAAAAATAATTGCTATGTTGGAACAGATTCTATTTTTACATTTTCTTCTTTTAATTTTTCAAGATTTTCTACCGGCGGTCTAAAAATAATGTCCGCATCTCCTGATTGAAGCGCCATTTGCCGAGCATTGGCATCCTCGTTGAAAGCAAATGTTGCTTTTTCAAGCTTTGCTTTGCCATCCCAATATTTTTCAAATCGTTCGACCTTCAGCTCTACCCCAGGCTCAAAAGAAGAAATTTTAAATGGCCCCGTACCGATTGGCTTTTTATCAATATCTTTTTCATCAACATCGACGATCGCTGTATTTGGATGTACGAGCTCTGAAGGAAATTGCGGGAATACTTCTTCCGTTTGAATCGTTAACAATTGACCATCGGCTTCCATTTTGCTGATTTTTAATGCCGCTTGAACAGATGGACTATCGTTGATTGCTCTTTCTAACGAGGCCTTCACCGCTTGAGCATCAACTTTTTTCCCATTATGGAATGTAACACCTTCTCTAATTTTAAACGTCCAGTTTTTCCCATCTTTACTTTTCCATTCTTCTGCAAGCCAAGGTTCAATTTTTTGCTGTTCACTAATTTTGACAAGCGTCTCTCCTACTCCCGCACGAACTATCGTATAGTTCGTGTCTAAATGCGGATCGAGCGTGTTGGTTGGAAAGTTAAAAAGCAATGTTAATTCTTTGCTGCTCTTCTCCTTTTCTTTTGAGGAAGACTGTGAGCATCCGACAAGCAAGAAAATTGTTGTTAAAAGTATTAATATGCTTTTAAAATATCGAAACATTTTCTCACCTTCCTAAATCGTAATGATTACTATTTTTATTTTCCTATCATACATATATTCGCTATTTTTGTAAATATTATTTCGAACAAAAATAATTTAAGATCACATATTTTTGAAATGTCCATTTATTTCTCGACATTCCCACACCAAAAATTGATGAATTTCTTCCAAAAATTCCATGTTGAATCACATATAAGGCAAAATTAAAAGGCATGATTCCGGTTTTTCATACCGAATTCATGCCCAAACAGTTGCCTAAATTTCCGTGTCTAACTTTTTAGGTTCAGTTCAATTTTTAGAAAAAAGTTCGCTCTCTTTATTAAGCATGATAGGAGCCTTGACAGATTATGTGCCCTGCTTTTCGCTTAGTGCAAACCTCACAGCACGGTTAATCAACGCCGGCACCACGGACACATGGCCTTCATCCTCAAATTCTTTAAATTCCACGTGAAAATTGTTTTGATCGAGTCGTAATAGTCGTTCTGCAAGCTCTTTAGCATTCGCATTCATACCGCTTTTATGGAATTTTTCCAATTCTCCTACAGTGATTAATAATCGTATATGATGCTTATCATTTTCTAAACTAGAGATAAATTTTTGCTCTGCATCAAGTAGAAGCGATTTATTCCAATGAATGGACGGGCTGCCTGCGATATACGTATTGAAGGCGTACGGCTTTGTAAACAATGTTTGTAATACGAAGAGGCCGCCGAGTGAATGACCAAAAATCGCTTGTCTGTCTTTATCAATTTTGAACCTGCTTTCGATCAGCGGTTTAAGCTCCCCATCAATAAATTGCAAAAACTGTTCCGCTCCGCCATATTCTGGTCTGTCTGTCCCCTCTCGTCTCGAATACAATTCCGAAGCTGGCGGAGTCAGTGTAAAATCATAGTAGCGTTCAGGAGAAAACGGTTTTTCGATATGGTAACCGATGCCGACTACTAGTGCTGGAACGATTCCTGTCCTTTCGGGCCGCCTTGATTGGATACGGACTGCCTCAAACATTGTTCCGAATATAGCATTAGCATCCAAGAAATAAATAACTGGAAAGCCTGAAGGAGGAGGAGGCACATCAGGTATACCAAGCAAAATTTTGTATTGCCGATTTTCTTTTGAACGTATTAAAAATTGTTCAGTACTCGGAATGCTAACTTCTCGGCCAGCAGTATCTTTGTCCATCACATCAGCTTGTTTATCTTTTTTCCTATGCATGGTTAAACGCCTCCATATCATTGATTGATATCATCGGGGCAAAAATTACAACCCTCCAAATGAACATTTCAATCTCTTTTCCAAAGCCGACAAACATATGTATTCGCAACTGGTACTCTATTCTCTGACGGGCAAAACGGGCTCTTCCTTCATTAAAACAACCTGATGGGTAGCCGATTTTTTGAATGGATCACCTTCTATGGTTCATAAGACTTTACCTAGTATTTAAGACATCGCTTAGTAATGCCAAAATGGTGCCGAACGATGATTCTCATCTATATGAAAATAATTAGGTCAGATGATGCGGGATGACCTTTGAACTTATGAATCATTTACACAATTCCACGTTTCATTTTTTACTATCTTTAAATAATAAATAAATGAAATAAGGAACACCGATGATGGAAATGACAATCCCGACTGGCAATTCAGCTGGAGAAAAAACAGTTCTGGCAATATAATCGGAGACAATGACCATAAGCATGCCGACCGTTCCGCTGACGGGAATTAGCCAAAAATGATGGATTCCGACCAAACGCTTGGCGATGTGCGGTGCTATCAAACCGACAAATACAATGTTTCCAGCCACAGAGACACAAGCGCTCACAATTCCGATACTGCATAAAAGGAACACATTTTTTTCTTTTTCCGTACGAATTCCCAGTCCTATTGCTCTATCTTCTCCTAATTGAAGCAAGTCGAGTATATACGATTTTTTTATAATAATAGGAACTAATATGACGAGCCAAGGCAAAATAGAGACAATGTATTTCCAATTAGCATTCCATATACTTCCATTCAACCAAACTGTCGCCATTTCAAAATCCTGAGGGTTCATTTTCAAGGATAAAAACATAGACAAGGCCCCAAACCCAAATCCTATTGCAATTCCAACCAAAATCGCACGTTCGGAATCTAGTTTTCCATTTCGCCATGAGAATAAATAAATCAATAGTGCTGAAGCCAGTCCGCCTATCCAACCAAACAGCGGCATTGCCAAAGTTGACAGCCATCCGCTTCCCGTTATTTGCCCTTCAAAAAAGAGCATAAAAATAACGATAGCGGCTCCTGCCCCTGAATTGATTCCTAAAACGCCAGGGTCTGCAAGTCCATTTCTGCTGATCCCCTGTAAGGTTGCACCCGCCACTGCAAAACCAAATCCAATCAATGAAGCTATTAAAATACGGGGCAAGCGAAATTCAAATATGACCAAATCATGCTCAGAATTGGGATCAACCCGCAGCAAAGTCTTTACTATATCGATAACTTTAATATCAAATTCACCGTTTGTTAAGCTGACATATATTGCAGCAAAAATAAAGACTATACTGATCAGCATCACTGTCCAAAATCGTCTCGCCATTTGTTTATGCATATGTTCCTCCTCCTCTCTTGTAAATTAAATAGAGGAAGAAAGGAACTCCGATTAGGGAAGTGACAACTCCAATAGGAGTCTCAAACGGGTAATTCAAAAATCTGCTTAAAATATCGGACAGTGCTAAAAAAATACCTCCAAGTACTCCGGCGCAAGGAATAACCCACCTATAATCGATTCCAATTAAAAATCGGGTTATGTGCGGAATGATTAAACCAACAAATCCAATATTTCCTGCCAAGGCAACAGAAATACCAGTCAAAATGACGGTGCTGGCCATTGCTAACGCTTTGACCAACACCGTTTTCTGTCCTAAACTCACAGATACTTCTTCGCCTAAAGAAAGAATTGTGAGCGATTTGGAAATATAAAGAGCCATTATGATCCCGACAATTGCAAAAGGAATCGCAAGTTTTATTAGAAAGGGATCCATCTGATGCAGCCGGGCATTATACCAAAAACTGATGTTTTGCGATACTTGAAAATACGTTGACAAGGCAGCGGAAATACTGCTGAGAAACGTTCCAATAATAGTTCCGATGATCGCCATTCGAACGGGTGACATTCCGTTTGGCATAAGCGACGCCACGCCGAAGACGAAACCAACAGCAATGGCTGAACCGAGTAGTGAAAATATTATCATGCTCAAAGATGATGCATCCGGCATGAAAATCATGCAAAGTGTAATAGCGAAAACCGATCCGTCAGAAACTCCCAAAATCGAAGGGGAGGCAAGATAGTTCCTCGTCATTCCCTGCATGATCGATCCAGATATGGCCAAGAAAATTCCGATTAAAAGTGCTCCAATCGCTCTTGGCAAACGGGAATGTATTACAATTTGGTGATTTACATTTTCCGGATCAAAATGAAAGAACGCCTCCCAAACCGTTTCGAAATTTATATCTTTCGCTCCATAAAGTATAGATAATAGAACTATGAGCACAAACGCAATAGGCGAAGAACATAAAATGAGAATGGATATAGGAATCTTTAAGCGCATATTATGATTCCCGCCCTGCATCATTCATTTGCCAATTTTTCAGTCGCTGCTTTTAAGAATTGAATTTTACTCCATGCTGTACCGCCTTGTGCCAACGGATCCACAACGTTTACGAATACTTTGTCGTTTTTAACCGCATTAATGCTTTTCCAGATCGGATTCTTTTGCAATTCCTCTAGTGCTTTTGGATTCTCTTGGTTCTCATCCTCTGAAAATTGGACAAAGAGATAATCTGGATTCATTTCGCTAAATTTTTCTAACGAAATCACTTCCTGCGCTTTGGCATTTTGGATTTCTTCCGGTACGGTAAATCCTAAATCTTCGTATAATGAAGGGTTGAAAAATATATCTTTCGAATAGATCATAATATTACCGCTTCTAATACGAACGATAGCTACTTTTTTATCTTTGAACTTCTCGCCTATTTGTGCTTTCACCTTTTCGAGGTCATCTTGATATTCCTTTAAAACTTTTTCTGCTAGATCCTGTTTCCCCGTAAGTTCAGCCAATAATCGCAGGTTATCTTCCCAATTAGTTGATATATGGGAAACCGGGATCGTGACAGCAATTTTCTCTAATTTTTCAATAACATCTGGTTTAAACTTTGTCGTTGCGAAAATAACATCCGGTTTCAGCTTCAGGATCGATTCAATGTTTGGCTGTGCCTTCTCTCCAATCGAAACGGTTGAAGCTGTAATATCCTTGAACATTTCCGGGAACTTTCCCCCAACCGTGATGCCTCCAGCAGGCTCAACGCCCAATACGAGCGCATCCTCCATCGTTTCCATACTGCCGGTGATTACAATTTTTTCTACGTTTTTAGGAACCGTATATTCTTTACCGAGATAATTGATCGTTCTCGTTTCACTTGACTCAGCTTCCTTCTTCTGCTCCGTTTTACTGCTTGAATCTCCCCCTGTGCTGCTGGTTTGTTCCTTATTACCGCCGCAAGCCGCCAATAAAAGAATAATTAGCGTGATAAGTCCATAGTAAAGCAGTTTTCTTTTCATAATATAGAATGTCCTCCTATCATCCAATTGATAATAATTATCATTTTTAATTATAAAAAGTCTTTCTTATATATGACCATGGACAGTATCCAGAATTCTTTTTGGACGATTTCCAGAAAAAAGACTTACCATTTCGTCAATTATTCGTTCGTGCGCGCTGGCAGAATAATCCAGCCATGGATCTGAGGAAATGAAATAAACTTGATTATTTCGAACTGCGCTCAATTCTTGCCATGGCAACGAATATTGCAAAGTTTTCCAATAAGCTAACGTTTCTTCTTCTTGGCGAATTAGCAAGAGAAGCCGATCAGGATCTAATTCAATTAACTGATCTATTGTCATTCGTTCATCGCGGGCTAATTGATTGCAATTATACGCAGATGCCAGCTGCAAATCATGAAATAAAATATCTGAAATACTCCGATTGCAATGAACATACAAATTCTGTTTGGAAATTCGTAAAATGAGGAAAGTATCGTCCTTCACTTTATTTTTCACCCATTCTCTTGCATGCTTTACTTTTCTGTCATAGTTTTTAAGCCAGTCCTCAGCTTCTTTCGTTTCACCTAAAAATTCAGCTGTCAGCAGCAGCTGTTCCCGCCAATTTTTCTCCTGCCACGGAATATAATAAATTGGAGCAACCCGAGATAATTTTTCTTTCTCCATTTCATCTAGATCATCTGTACTTATGACTACTTCAGGTTTTGCTTGAAGTAGCTTTTCGATGTTGGACTCCCATTTTTGTCCATTCCGATAAGCATTGAGATGGACAGAAATATCTGTACGATACTCCTTATAATAATAAGCGGTCCATTTCGGATGAAGCGGCGCAGCATACGGGATGATTTTAAGAGCCAGCAATTGACCGGTAATGGGAGAGCGATAAGCAGCTATTTTACGGCGTCGTCTTTTCATATAATGTGTTGGTGTAACTCCAACCTGCTTCTTGAATTTGCGGCTAAAATAAAATTCATCGTTGTAGCCGATTTGATGGGCAATATCTTTTAGCTTGGCATGAGACTGTGCCATAAGCTGTTTTGCTTTATTGATCCGCAGCTCTGTCAAATAGTCGATAGCACTAATTCCGTACGTTTTTTTAAATAAATCGACAAAATATTTCGGACTGATTTTTGCGATTGCTGCCAATTGCTCGATGGACAAATTTTCATAATAATAATGGTCCATATAGTCCTTTGCCAGTTCAAGCGCTGCACACGATCCGTTATGTAAAAAAGATCGGCTTTTCAAAATAATATAGAGCAATTTTTGGAAAGTAAACTGACTGCTGAAGCGTTCCAGCTCGTCATCACTATCCCAATTTTGAAAGATCGATTTGCACAATGTGGTGAGTTGTTCAAAAGGGAACACTTGAATTTCACCTTGCAGAGAAAATAAACGTCCATCTTTCTCATTTACCATGCATTCATACCTTTGATCGGTTGATCGGAACACCTCAAACTTCAACAGGTAGATTTCTGTTTCATCGAGAGCCTGTATTTCACCTCCATAAGTCTCTCCAGGTATACACGCATACACATGATTTTGTTGAATCCGATACTCGGTTGTGCCCAGCGTCAATTGTCCATGTCCGTTCACCACTATGATAAGAACATATGAGAAGGTTAGCTGCTGCTCAATTTGCAAATTTCCATTCCGTTTTAATAACTCAATATTTCGAAGTCTAAAAGACAAGTCATCTAAAGATAAATTATTCGAAGCCTCATTTACAACAAAACTATGTCCACTCATCAGCTTCCACCTTCCTAATTAGTTGTATCTTTATGTCAACTAGCATGTTCATTTCTTTTCAAATATTGGAGGAACAGAAAGGAAAATATTTTAACACAAAGATTATAAATGATAATGATTATCATTATTGTTTATAATCATACCAAATTCTTCTCTTTTTTAAAAGTTAAATAACGAGACAGTTCTTTAGTCTTAATGTTTATCACTTTGGACTCAAGAATTCGATTTAGGAAACGCTAAAAACAAATTTGATATATCGAAAAGCGCGAAAAAAAGAATCAACGCGTTGTGGCGTTGATTCACAGATTAGGTTCTTTTGCCAATTTGTTACTGATTGGTCCTTGCAATCATTACGGTTTTCATCACTCATATTTTTGCAATTATTCTCTCCACTTTAACATTTCTTACCCGAAGGATTTGTTAATGTATTATGAAAGAATACACACCGATTTAAATGATGTGTTTCCCTGACAATGCCAAAGCTTCGTTAAGATTAAACCAGCTGCTTTACAGCGCTGAATGTGAAATTCTGCGCGTTTTCCATCACAACTGCCCCAAGACCCTATTGATACTTGTACGGGAAGCAGCCAGTAGAAAAAAGAGTCGTTCAAAGTTTTTTTAGCTCTGATCTGAAAGGATTTTTTCTAACTCTGCTTCGTCTAACTTCGGAGCTTCTACACACATGTTTTGGGCTTCCATGTATTCATTAAACTCTTTTACTATGTCTTCCGGCGCTCCAGGCTTTAGGTGCCAGTTACCCGGTTCATCAACGAAGAAAGGACTTTTTGTAAATTTAGGTTCTTTACACGTCATTTCATGCGCTCCTTTGGTATTCGTCTAGCGCTCATTCATAGCTTCACTTATTAGTAGACTAGCATATTTTCTTAGATACAGGGGCTTAATTCCTTATAGTTAAGATAAAAACATTTACCTAGTCACCCTGCGGATCTGCAACGATCTAGTTTCAATTCCTCATAGTTAAGATAAAAAGTGGAAAGCATCCAGTTCGAGAAACAGGACGGGACTGTGTTTCAATTCCTCATAGTTAAGATAAAAAGTTCCCTCATTTCATTACTTATCATTTCATTTCTTATGTTGGTTTCAATTCCTCATAGTTAAGATAAAAACTGTGAAACTAGTGAACCGAGAAACAGGGAAAACGGTGTTTCAATTCCTCATAGTTAAGATAAGAACATATCCAGAGCTGTTTTCCTCACCGCTGGAAAACTATATGTTTCAATTCCTTATAGTTAAGATAAGAACGAGGAGTTAGAAGAAATCGAGAAATTCAAAGAATTTAGTTTCAATTCCTTATAGTTAAGATAAGAACGAAAGTCTTTATGTGGAAGGAAAACCAATTTCATTCACTGGTTTCAATTCCTTATAGTTAAGATAAGAACCATCATTCCCAAAAAGAGCAATTGCAATTTGTTTGGTTTCAATTCCTTATAGTTAAGATAAGAACAATAGTTCAGCCGTTTTGAATCGCTGATCAAGTTCTTTTGTTTCAATTCCTTATAGTTAAGATAAGAACATGGCGAAAACAGCCGGGAAGTCATGGAGTTAGAAACGTTTCAATTCCTTATAGTTAAGATAAGAACCCGAATTCCGGGACAAAGTACATTTGTTTCACTTTGTTTCAATTCCTTATAGTTAAGATAAGAACTGAATTTCAAGGTTTTAGAATTAAAGTTCCTGCGTGTTTCAATTCCTTATAGTTAAGATAAGAACCCCAAAAAACGTTGTTAAATAAGCATTTCATTTTTAATGCTTGACTGGTTATTTTTATTTTAACGAAAAGGGGAATTTTTATCAAATCTTTGATTTGCTTGGGCTCAATGGAGATTTAAAAGAGTCGTCGATCCCCTGGGATTTTTGCACGATTGGGGGTCGACGACTCTTTTTTATTTCCGTTTAAAACAG
>ERZ1673786.22-NODE-22-length-40895-cov-22.131048_pt1 | contig 40895 bp, 36 predicted proteins | sample MGYA00580130_ERZ1673786 | MGnify/ENA primary metagenome ERZ1673786 (study PRJEB41219, sample SAMN04549644) | soil metagenome | isolation source: soil | place: USA: Georgia, Sapelo Island Microbial Observatory | collected 2009-05-20 ...
CGTTCCCATCCCGAACACGGAAGTTAAGCTCTTCAGCGCCGATGGTAGTGAGGGTCTATCCCTTGTGAGAGTAGGACGCTGCCAGGCAATCACTTTACAATAGAAAAGAAGTTGTAAGTTTATTTCTTTCAATTTGATTCAGCCTATAGAAAATGAGGCATTCTACATAATAGTAATATCAGCTAGTCTTCTTTTACATTCCGCAGTAGCTCAGTGGTAGAGCATTCGGCTGTTAACCGAACGGTCGCAGGTTCGAATCCTGCCTGCGGAGCCATTTGGAGAGCTGTCCGAGTGGTCGAAGGAGCACGATTGGAAATCGTGTAGACGGTCAACGCCGTCTCAAGGGTTCGAATCCCTTGCTCTCCGCCAGAATGAAATTTTTGGCCCGTTGGTCAAGTGGTTAAGACACCGCCCTTTCACGGCGGTAACACGGGTTCGAATCCCGTACGGGTCACCATGGAGGATTAGCTCAGCTGGGAGAGCACTTGCCTTACAAGCAAGGGGTCGGCGGTTCGATCCCGTCATCCTCCACCATGTACATAGTAAATAAAATGAATATTAATGAATTTCGGCGCTAGGGCCACAGCATGTTATGATATGTATACATAATTTTTGTGTGAAGAGTGTTTATTGTTTTATCGGCGCGGGGTGGAGCAGTCCGGTAGCTCGTCGGGCTCATAACCCGAAGGTCGCAGGTTCAAATCCTGCCCCCGCAACCAATGGTCCCGTAGTGTAGCGGTTAACATGCCTGCCTGTCACGCAGGAGATCGCGGGTTCGATTCCCGTCGGGACCGCCATAAAAGGCTCGGTAGCTCAGTCGGTAGAGCAAAGGACTGAAAATCCTTGTGTCGGCGGTTCGATTCCGTCCCGAGCCACCATTATATGTATACATATGCCGGTGTAGCTCAATTGGTAGAGCAACTGACTTGTAATCAGTAGGTTGGGGGTTCGATTCCTCTCGCCGGCATTTTTAATAATCGGAGGGGTAGCGAAGTGGCTAAACGCGGCGGACTGTAAATCCGCTCCCTTAGGGTTCGGCGGTTCGAATCCGTCCCCCTCCACCATGATAGGGGCATAGTTTAACGGTAGAACAGAGGTCTCCAAAACCTCCGGTGTGGGTTCGATTCCTACTGCCCCTGCCATTTATAAGATGGCGACTGTGGCGAAGTGGTTAACGCACCAGATTGTGGCTCTGGCATTCGTGGGTTCGATTCCCATCAGTCGCCCCATATTAATATCATTGGGCTATAGCCAAGCGGTAAGGCAACGGACTTTGACTCCGTGATGCGCTGGTTCGAATCCAGCTAGCCCAGCCACCTTTTAAATTTAAGTGCGGAAGTAGTTCAGTGGTAGAACACCACCTTGCCAAGGTGGGGGTCGCGGGTTCGAATCCCGTCTTCCGCTCCAATAATGGCGGCATAGCCAAGTGGTAAGGCAGAGGTCTGCAAAACCTTTATCCCCGGTTCGAATCCGGGTGCCGCCTCCATTATTACAAGCCGGGGTGGCGGAATTGGCAGACGCACAGGACTTAAAATCCTGCGGTAGGTGACTACCGTACCGGTTCAAGTCCGGTCCTCGGCACCAGTGAGGAATTGTATCAATTTCATTACGCCGATGTGGCGGAACTGGCAGACGCGCACGACTCAAAATCGTGTTCCCTTGCGGGAGTGTGGGTTCGACTCCCACCATCGGCATCATTAGTATCCGATATCTCACGATCAAAAATCGTGGAAGCTTTAAAACGACTGCAAACGCAGTCGTTTTTCATTTTTTGGAAAACCGGAAGAATCCGATAGAATTCGAAAAAATTTTGCACGGCTATTTTGTATGGTAGAGCTCCTCCATTGCAACGTCTACCTGCCGGGATTCTTTTTGCTCCATCTCGTCCAAAATGTGTGAATACGTCTGCAATGTTGTCACAATGTCCTTATGACCAAGATGTAGAGAAACGTATTTAATATTCACCTCTTTATATAGGAGCATTGATGCGTGAGTGTGGCGAAGGCCATAACAAGTAATTGGCTTAATCCCGATCGTACCGCACTTGTTACCTATTCTCTTCATCATACTCCAAAAATAGGTCTTGTAAATCTCCATTAATTGGTTCATTATTATCGTTAATTGTCACTTTAAACTCAATATCCTCTTCTCCTATTGATACTACCCCATCTAACACCCCTAAAATATTAGATACAGCATCCACTTCTACTTGTTCGATTATTTTAAATAATATTTCTTTATTTTTATCTGATAGTTCTGAATAAAACATCAATGCTTCTTTCCAATAAGGGTCTGTAACTTCATTAATATCAGTATTATTGAATATATCTCGATAAAAATTACGATTTTCTTTTATAATTGACTGATGTAAAAGTTTAACAAACTCTTCTTTATTCATATATCTCATCTCCTTCTCATCTCTGGATACAATTGTTTATTTAATTCAATTAATTTTCGAAGTTGAGAATTAGGAATGTCTGGATATACTCTTCTTAACTCCATTATATCTCTTGCTAATAATTGTCTTACACTCTCAATTCCTTTTGAGCTTCTCGAAACTATTCCCCTAGGACCTTTTCTTGTATGTCCAGCTTTTGGTATTAATATTGCTGGTGCATTATTTGGATCATAATTTCGAATGAATTTTTTCATAATTGCTTTTTGTCCAACATGATGTGCATCTAACCTCGGTACACCTTTTATTTCTTTATATAATCCTACATCATACTTACTAAATTTACCCGTACCCTTACCGTCCACCTCATCCCCAGTTTTGCCAATCATGTTAATCGCAGTTTCTTTTACTTCTTCCTTAGCCTTGCTCATCCATGCGCGGGACGCTGGACCAATTCCCGCCAAGGCTAGCTGCCATTGGACAGACGAAACGCTGGTAAGACGGTCATCCCATTGCTTATTAAAATATCGCTGCGTTTTGGTAATCGGCGCTTTCACGACTTGGAGGTACGCCGCTTGAAAGACAGACATCATTTTATCATAGCGGAGAACATATTTCATTTGCGGGACCAATTTCGAAACATCCGCTGCTATCCCGGCCGCTTTCGCTCCTTTGATCCCCGCTTTTCCAGCGATTCCTGCCCCTTTGGCTGGAGGAATGACGGACAACAATAACATTCCTCCCGCAACCAGGCGATCCCATCCGGATATCCGTTCTCCAGTAATCGGGTCGTATTCTCCAAACAACCGCTGCAAGTCATACCAGCCAAGAAGCTTCAGACCGAATTCTTTTATGTTGTCGGCGAGCGTTTGGTCTGCCTGTCTGATGGACGCGGCCGTCTGATACAGCAGTTCCTCCGCTTCATTCAGCTTTTCTCCATAGCGGTCGAGCCAATGAATCAGTTCGTCTGTAAGCTCGCGGATGGCGGCGGAACCGATGCCGGGAATCTCCATGGCTAAAAAGAGGGAATCTCCTAGGAAAGCAAGGTCCGCGCGCATTGTATAGGGCATTGCTCTATATAGTTTATTCGAAGCGCTCCTTGAGGAATAAACAATCCGCTTGAACTTTTTGTTCAAGCGGATTGTTTATTTATCGTTGTATTAGGGAATCTTGCTTCACACACTATAACAAAATTACTTTACCGTAATACTAGGAGGATATATTGATAATATTTCAATTACATCATTAGAAGTTAAAAATACATAATGTTCTACCTCTCTTGACTCGTATATACCGCAACTTTCTTTATGAAACCATTTCAAGTATTCTGAGTTTTTAACTTTAAATAAAGACCAATCACTATAAAAATCTGTACCGTAATATTGATCTAAATAATTTAGCGTTTCTAATAACGAACCTTCATCAGTATTTCTATACGATAATACTCCTTCTTTAAAATTCACTACAACTTTTTTTTCACCATTTTCATCACTAAATTCTAAAATAACACCATCTTTACCATCCAAAAGCATATCATTATAAATTGTTGAAGGTATATCATCTAGCGGTATCCATCTTTCCCATTGTTCCATAAAACTTCCTCCATATTTGTTTTCTAGTAACGAAACTTTATTCTCTTCTTGCCATCTTGAATTTCAAGTGTAGGACGGCCATCACTACTTCTCTTTCTAACAATAACTGTTCTTCCATCCTTTAAAATACCGACTTTGAGGTCAGGCGTATCCTTAGTAATTTTAGGTCCCAACGAGTGAAAGTCATTCATTGCTTCACTAAATCCACCAGATAACTCATACTGAATAGTTCTTCCTTTTGTTGCTCTTCCAGGCTTAGCAACTTTAATTAAATCATCAACTGTTTTGCCAGTACCCTTAGTGCCAAGTTCAACGCCATCGTTGCCTGCTTTACTTCCGCCTAAATTTACCCCCGTCTTCTCACTTAGATAAGCTCGAACTTTATTCTCCAATCCATTGGTGTTCTTGGGCGGAACTTTAACGTCCCCAACCCCTTCCATGGCGAATCCCATTTGCCGGTCAGGGATTGAATTTTTCAGATTGGTCAGGCTATGTCAATTGTTGGGGTGCACTGGATGTGAAATGCTTGATACAGCTGCTCTAAGTTTGACCTTGCATTACTTTGCGATATCCACTTCTTAAAAACTTTTTACATAATAAGCTTTCTTTAATATGATCTTTTGTATTTACGAATTTAAGAAGTAACCGGTGAAAGTTAAACACCACCATTATCGAAAAAAATCCCCTCATAAGTAAACAGTAAATTGATGCATATTTACTGTCTCCTTATAGGGGGATGCTGTCAAAATTCGGCTACTTTTTCCTTTTCGTTCAAATAACCGGATAATAAAAGCCTTTGCTGTCAAATATATTTTGTCTATTATTGTTTTTCATCAACAGGCGTGACGGCGTCGTGCAGATATGTTTCTAATTCTTTGCGATAAAGGTTTTGCTCCTCTTCTGTCCACTCCAAGTTTTTCGCCATATATTGAATAACGGATTCCTTCCATTGGTGAACTGAATGAATTTCAAAAAATAACGATCCCGTTCTCCGGATAAAGAAGTCCTCCGGTTTTACGACCATCTCTTCTTCCAAACCATATTGAAGCTGGGCTAAAACATCAATCGGTAATTGAAACTCACCTCTTACTTTCTTTAATTCAACTGCCAGTTCAAACACCCGGTCTACATTCGTTCCATATAATCGGACCAATCTTTCCGATTGTTTTCTGCTAAATCCCAATTTTTCTCCCTGTTCAACTTTTTTAGTTACGAACGATTCAAAATTTGTTGAACCTCCGAAATCTCCTCCCGAAATCGGCAGGTTTTTCGTTCTGCAAGGGGAAAATGCTTCGTTTTCTTCCTCTTTTAATAATTTGGCAACAAGATCAACGATCGTTTCTGCCATTTTACGGTATCCTGTTAATTTTCCGCCGGCAATGGTAATAATACCTGAATCAGACGTCCAAATTTCATCTTTGCGTGATATTTCAGAAGGACTTTTTCCTTCTTCATGGATTAATGGTCTGAGCCCGGCCCAGCTTGATTCAATATCTTCCACGGTGATATGGACCGTTGGGAACATATAATTAATGGCCTTAATAAGATAATCTCGATCTTCAACAGTCATTTTAGGATGTGCAATATCCCCATCATAGAAAGTATCTGTTGTGCCAACGTAAGTTTTTCCATCACGCGGAATGGCAAACACCATTCGTCCATCAGGTGTATCAAAATAGATCGCTTGTTTTAATGGGAATCGGCTTTGGTCAAAAACAAGGTGAATTCCTTTTGACAAAATCAAATGTTTTCCTTTTAAAGAGTGATCTTTTTCCCGTAACGTATCGACCCAAGGGCCTGTTGCATTTATAATTTTCTTTGCGAACACTTGATATGATTCTCCTGTTAATTGGTCAACAACTTTTACACCTACGGCTTTGCCTTGTTCGTAAATAAATTCGTCTACCTTTGCATAGTTAATCGCTTTTGCACCGCATTCGACTGCCTTTTTCATAACTTCAATCGTCAAGCGGGCATCGTCAGTTCGATATTCGACATAATATCCTCCGCCTAATAATCCATCTTGTTTTAATAAAGGTTCTTTATCAATAGTTTGCTCCGCATTCAACATCGTTCTTCGTTCGCTTTTTTTCACGTCAGCAAGGTAATCGTAAATTTTCAGTCCAATGGATGTGCTCCATTTACCGAATGTTCCTCCTTTATAAATCGGAAGAAGCATCCATTCAGGTGTAGTTACATGAGGGCCATTTTCATAGACGATCGCGCGTTCTTTCCCAACTTCAGCGACTAACTTCACTTCCATCTGTTTTAAATAACGGAGGCCTCCGTGCACAAGCTTCGTGGAACGGCTTGAGGTTCCTGCGGCAAAATCCTGCATCTCAAATAAAACTGTTTTCATTCCACGTGTTGTTGCATCAAGTGCAATTCCTGCACCTGTAATACCACCGCCAATAATGATGACATCAAACTGTTTTCCATCGACGTCTTTTAATATTTCTTGTCTTTGATAAGCAAATACATTTTTGTTCATTTGTTATTCCTCCTGTGATCCGTCAAAAGTCCTAAAAAAAGAGACCACATACACACTACGCTTCTTCTACAGACGTAATGCTATGTGGTCTCTCCTTGTCTCCAACCGAATATTAACTTTGAATGTATTATAGCATATTCTTCATCTTCTGAAAATTCTTTTGTATGCGAATTTAAAATTCAAAGCTTTTCCCCATAATGAACTTTTCTTTATTCAGTTGATGAAGAATCAGTGTTTGAAAACGCTATTGACACCATCGCACAAGCCATTTTTTTTTCATTCAATTGATGAAGATGGCTTGCGTCTTTCATGTCTTCTACAGCGTTTCTGAAACTGAAAGTCTAAAACTGCCGTCAAAACCTAAAGCATCGAAAAATTGGGTAGCCATTCAAAATAAATTATGACTGTTCAAATTCTTTCCATAATTGCTTATTGGATGTTGTCACGGCTGCAGCACCAGCTTGTAAAGCATTGTTGACATCGTCAATACTGCGGATAAATCCACCAGCAAAGATCGGGATTTGAATTCGTTGATGAATTTCAGCAATAATGTTCGGCATGGCGCCAGGTAAAACCTCAATCACATCGGGTTTTGTTTTTTCTAATAAGGAATAGCTTTTTTCTAAAGCGTTTGAGTCAATGAGAAAAACTCGTTGAATGGCCAATACGCCTTTTTGTTTCGCTTTCAAAACGACACTTGCTTTTGTCGAAAGCAGTCCATAGGGCTTGAAGGACTGGCATAAATATTCGGTTGCGTATTCATCATTTTTAAGACCATGTATTAAATCAACATGCAATAACAAATTTTTACAATGCTGCTTAGAGATATTGACGATATTTTTCAACTGGGCAATATGGACATCTAATAACACACCATATGCATAGGAACTCTGAAGAAAAATTTCAAAATCCTTCATATTGCGAATCGCTGGAATAATTTTTTGATCTTTATATTCCATTGTTCGTTCCACCTTTTTTATTATTGGCAAAAAATCAGTGTGAATTCAGCTTTCAAACTTAATTGAAACAGAGAAGAGGTCTTTGCTTCAAGTCTCTAGAAAAAAAGAAATCCACAACAAAACACCCCTTCGTCCAAACGACTAAAGGGAATTGATGTGGATCTCCTTCTCTCCGCTACAATTTATTAACTTATTAATAATTGTACCATAAACAAAAGCGCTGTCAAAGCAATGAGAACATCCACGCATGATCGTTTACAGGGTGAAAAAAATTTTTTAATCGTGAGATTCATAACTACTATCTTTTTCGAAAAATTTTCCAGTAATCCTGTTAACAAGTATATTAAAATGGAAAAAGGAGGGGATTTCATGTTCATTAAATTAACAGTGTACAAAAAGAACGGTCTTCATGTCCGGATGGCAGCAGCTTTTATTTCGCTGCTTCAAAATCTCATACAAAATAAAGAGATATTAAAAAAGACGTACGTTCTCTATCAGGATAAAAAAGTTCAAGTGAATAATCTATTATCTTTAGTGTCCTTAAAGATTGGACAAGGAGAGGAATTTATCCTGCATTTTGAAGAAAAAATAGACGATCAAATCGTCCAGCAGATAAAAGATTTTTTTGAACAAACGGATCTTGAAGATTCCCAGCAAGCAGAAACAGATCGACTTCTCATGGAAAATTCCATTACCCTTCATGAGGCCATATCTGCTTTACCGAATGGAATCGTCGTTGTGAATAGCGACAATATCATCACTTATGTCAATGCAGCTGCAGCAAAATTTTTGGAAAAAGATCCTCATGAGCTTATCAATCAACGCGCTGACGAAGTGATTCCCCATTCAAGATTGCATGAAGTACTGAAGACAGGAAAAATGGAATTATCCAAAAAGCAAGAAATCAACCATCATACATTGTTAACAACCCGTTCGCCAATTATTTTTAATGGAAAAACGATTGGGGCTGTTGCTATTTTTCAAGATATATCTACCATTGAGAAAATCAGTAAAGAATTGAATGAAGTAAAAGAGCTGCAGCAGAGATTAAATCTTGTTTTAAAATCTGTCTCAGATTTAATCGGATTAACAGATAAAAATGGAAATTTTATATACAAAAATGATGAAATGGATGTTTTGTTAAAAAAATTAAACAGTGTCCCAAACATACAATCAATAATCGGCCAACACGAGTGGGAAAATATTAAAAGCACTCAAAATCAGATTATGAAACTAATTCAAGTAAACCAACAATCTAGTTATATTACAAAAATAAATCCTATTTTCGTTGACGATGAATTTCGCGGAACAGTCGCCACCATGACTCCTTTCGATGATATTAAAAAGCTCCTCGAAAAAATTGATCTAATGGAGCAAAGAACAAAATATTTGGAAATGGAGCTGTCCAAACATCAAGGATTTGATGAGGCATTTCATAAGATCATAGGAAACAGCGAGACATTAAAAGATTCCTTAACAATCGCCGTAAAGGTTGCAAAAACAAATTCGACAGTGATTATTACAGGAGAAAGCGGAACAGGGAAAGAACTTGTTGCTAAGGCTATTCATGAAGCAAGCGACAGAAAGAATAACCTATTTATTCGAGTGAATTGTGCAGCCATCCCTCCTCAATTAATGGAAAGCGAATTATTTGGTTATGAAAAGGGAGCCTTTACAGGAGCGTATAAAACACATCGAGGAAAATTTGAACTCGCTAATAAAGGTACGATTTTTTTAGATGAAATCGGTGATTTAAGTTTGGATTTGCAAGCAAAAATTTTACGTGTGCTGCAGGAAAGGGAAGTGGAAAGAATTGGCGGATATGCGCCCATTCAGCTTGATGTTAGGGTAATTGCCGCGACTCACCGTGATCTCAAAAAAATGGTAGATGAGGGCAGTTTTCGCGAGGATCTTTATTATCGGTTGAATGTTGTCCCAATTCATCTGCCGCCTTTAAGGGCAAGAAAAGAAGATATTCCCCTTTTGGTGGAGGCGTTTCGAAAACAATTGAATGCTAGATTGGGAAAAAATATCAAAGGGTATGAAAAAGGATTTATGGAAGCATTGTGCAGTTACCATTGGCCAGGAAATATTAGAGAATTACAAAATGTAATTGAACGGTTATTTAATCTCGCAGATGAAGAAATTTTGCGATGCAAGGATTTACCTTACTACATCTCGAACCCTCAATGTCAAGAAAATAAAAAAATAATGCAGAAACAGAATATCAATTTTGGCAACGAAGTGCTGACCTTCAAAGAATATGAAAAACAAATTTTTTCGTTTGCTTGTCAATATTACCCAAGCTATAACCAATTAGCGAAAGCGCTTGGGATCACTCATAAAACGGCAGCTAAAAAAATAAGAGAATATGGATTGGAGCATTTAGTTGGGAAAAAGTATCAAATGGATTGATATTTTTTCCCAATGAACTCAGCACAAAAATATGAAAACGCATCCGTAAAGCGCTTTCGTTGTTGGCATCATTTTTGCATTAATAAAAAGTGCAAAGTTAAGAGGAGGTATGTCTATGAAAAAATTAATCAATGATCCTAATCAAGTAGTTGAAGACATGTTAGCAGGGATGGTGGCGGCTCATTCTAATCGAATGAAGAGATTGCCAAATACAAACGTAATCGTAAGAAAAGAAGCGCCTATTCAAGGAAAAGTTGGCTTGGTTAGCGGCGGAGGAAGCGGTCATGAGCCTTCACATGCTGGTTATGTAGGTAAAGGAATGCTAGACGGAGCGGTATGTGGAGAAGTGTTCACTTCCCCAACCCCAGATCAAATTTTTGAGGCGATTCAAGCGGTTGATAGCGGAAATGGGGTGTTATTGATTATTAAAAATTACACTGGCGACATTATGAATTTTGAAATGGCTGCCGAAATGGCTGAAGCAGAAGGAATCAACGTAGCAAAAGTGGTTGTGAATGATGATGTAGCTGTGGAGGATAGTACATATACGACTGGCCGGCGGGGAATAGCAGGTACGGTTTTCGTTCATAAAATTGCCGGTGCATTAGCGGAAAAGGGTGCAACGCTAAAAGAAGTAGAAGCAGTAGCTAAGAAAGTTGTGGAAAATGTTCGGTCAATGGGAATGGCCTTAACTCCATGCACTGTTCCAGCAGCAGGAAAACCTGGCTTCGAGCTCGGAGAAAATGAAATCGAAATTGGAATGGGGATTCACGGAGAACCTGGCATTGAAAAAACACAAATCCAGCCAGCGGATGAAATCGCACAAATACTTCTTGAAAAAATTTTAGATGACTTAAAACTTGAGGAAAACGACAAGGTTGCGGTCATGATCAACGGTCTAGGTGCAACACCATTAATGGAATTATATATTATGAACAAAAAAGTCTCTGAGGTCCTAAAGGATAAGAACATTTATATACATGAAACGTTTGTTGGTGAATTTATGACATCGCTTGAAATGGCTGGCTGCTCTATTTCGTTATTAAAATTAGACGATCAACTCATTGAGTTGTTAGACGCACAAGCGGATACAATAGCATTCAAAAAATAGCAATCTCGCTTTCTTGCAGTCTGTCTATAGAAGGAATATGAGGAGAGATGATCAATGACATTTGACGTTGAACAGGCTAAAAAATGGATCATGACTTTTAACGATAAAATTCAGGAAAATAAGGAGTATTTAACGGAGCTGGATCAAGCAATTGGCGATGGAGACCATGGATTAAATATGGCACGAGGATTTCAGGAAACCGTCAAGAAAATTACAGAAGGCAAATATGATGATCTTGGTTCTTTGTTTAAAGATGTTGGCATGACTTTAATTGCTAAAGTAGGCGGAGCTTCAGGTCCGTTATATGGAACAGCTTTCATGAAAGCTTCTCTTGCTTTAAAGGGTAAAAAAGAAGTTGATATAAAGGCTTTAGTTGAGGCATTAGCAGCATCATTGGATGGGTTAAAAGTTAGGGGAAAGGCACAAGTAGGAGATAAAACGATGATCGATGTTTGGGAGCCTGTCATTGAGTATATGAAAAATCGTGAAACGATTCATTCTAAAGAGCTTACTGATTTATCTAAAGAGAAAATGGACGACACAAAAGAGCTTGAGGCAAAGAAAGGCCGTGCGGCTTATTTAGGAAAGCGTTCTATTGGTCATATTGATCCTGGGGCAGCTTCATCGTATTTATTGTTTGCTTCCTTAGCTGAATTGTTCGAAGAAGGAGAGGTGGCCCAATGAAATATGTAAGTCTTGTCTTAATTTCACACAGCTATGAAATTGTAAGCGGCCTAAAAAAGCTTCTGAATCAAGTTCAACCTGAAGTATCTGTAGCCATCGCTGGAGGGGGTGAAGGCGATATCGGAACAAATGCATTAGACATTAAGGAAGCAATTGAATCAGTCTATTCTGAGAAAGGCGTTGTCGTTTTGTTTGATTTAGGGAGTGCACTCATTAATGCTGAAATGGCTATTGAGATGCTAGAGAACAATGAAAACATTATAATAGCCGATGCTCCTCTCGTAGAAGGAGCTTATGCAGCGGTCGTTGAGGCTGGTTTGGGAAGCTCGATTGAAGAGGTCGTTCGAGCTGGCGAGAGTGCAAAGGAACTTGTCAAAATCAATGACTAGCGAGAAAAATTAGGAGTGAACTCAATGATCGAAAAAGAGATTACAGTGACCATTGAAAATGGTCTGCATGCCAGACCAGCAGCAGATTTTGTGAAAAAAGTAAACCAGTATAAAAGCAAGGTTGAGTTTATGATCGGCGACAGAAGGATTAACGCGAAAAGTATTCTTCAGCTTATGAGCGTTGCCATAATGGAGGGACAGACGATCAAAGTGATGACTGATGGAGAAGATGAGAAAGATGCATTAGCGTTTATTGATTTTTTTCTCCAATCAGGTAAAGAATCGTAATCAAGCCTTTGCTTTTGAATTGTTGCAAAAATTCATATTAGGTTCATGGGTCCCATTTCCTAGAACTTACTTCAAAACAAATAATATCATAATTCAAAAAAAGTGATTGACAACGCTTTCTTTTTGTAATAATCTGAAATCAAGTTAATATTTGTGATGGAGAAATGGAGATCCACAGTAATTCCCTGTATGCAGCCTGCATACTAAGGGGGAATTTGCTGCGGATCTTTTTTATTGACCAAAATTGTAGTCTTTTCGCAAGAGATAACAAATATATGAAAAAGGAGGAAACTTTGATGTCTGCATTTTTAGGTGAGTTAATTGGCACCATGATTTTGATTGTTTTTGGGGGTGGAGTTGTCGGCGGTGTTGTACTTAAAAAATCAAAAGCTGAAAATTCAGGCTGGATTGTTATTACGATGGGATGGGGTCTTGCCGTAGCGATGGCGGTATATGCTGTAGGTCAATTTAGCGGAGCCCATCTTAATCCGGCTGTAACCATCGGATTAGCTGCAATCGGTTCTTTCCCATGGAGTGATGTACCGACCTATATTATTGCCCAAATGATTGGTGCATTTATCGGTGCTGTGATCGTTTATTTGCACTATTTGCCCCACTGGCAAGCGACCGATGACCAAGGTGCAAAATTAGCCGTATTCTCAACAGATCCTGCAATCAAAAATCCTGCAGCGAATCTTTTAAGTGAAGTTATTGGTACATTCATTTTGTTGCTTGGATTGTTGGCACTTGGAGCGAATAAATTTGCAGAAGGAATGAACCCGTTCATTGTTGGATTTCTCATCGTTGCAATAGGTCTCTCCTTAGGCGGAACTACGGGTTACGCCATCAATCCTGCCCGTGATTTAGGTCCGAGAATTGCTCATTTTATTCTGCCGATTCCAGGTAAAGGAAGCTCTAACTGGGGTTATGCTTGGATTCCTGTTGTAGGGCCGATTATTGGGGGAACGTATGGAGCGTTATTTTATAAATGGGCTTTTGAAGGAGTCAGTACCTCTGCTTTTTGGATTTTCACAATTGTTGTAGCAGCTATCGTTGTGGCAGCGCTAGTAAGCAATAAAGAACAAAGCTTGAATGTCTATAAGAAAACGAAAGCAACACTTTAAGTTTATAATTTTAATAAAAAAATGAGGTGAAGAAAATGGAAACATATGTTTTAGCTCTAGACCAAGGAACGACAAGTTCACGTGCGATCATTTTTAATAAAAAAGGGGAAATCGTTCATATTTCACAAAAAGAATTTGCGCAATATTTTCCTAAACCAGGCTGGGTAGAGCATAATGCCAATGAAATTTGGGGTTCCATCTTATCCGTCATCGCCACTTCCTTGTCTGAGTCAGGAATAAAACCTGAGCAAATTGCAGGCATCGGAATTACGAACCAACGCGAAACAACGGTTGTTTGGGATAAAAACACAGGTCAGCCGGTATATAATGCCATTGTTTGGCAATCACGGCAAACGGCAGATATTTGTGAGGAGTTAAAGGCGAAGGGATTAAATGATACATTTCGTGAAAAGACAGGTCTGTTAATTGATGCATACTTTTCAGGAACAAAAGTCAAATGGATATTAGATCATGTTGAAGGGGCTAGAGAAAAAGCGGAAAGAGGAGAGCTTTTATTCGGAACAATTGATACTTGGTTAATTTGGAAGCTCTCGGGTGGAAAGGCGCATGTGACGGATTATTCAAATGCTTCAAGAACATTAATGTTCAATATTCATGAGCTGAAATGGGATGATGAACTGTTAGAAATTTTAACCGTGCCTAAATCCATGCTTCCGGAAGTACGTCCATCTTCAGAAATTTATGCACATACAGTTCCGTATCATTTCTTTGGGCAAGAAGTTCCGATTTCTGGAGCGGCTGGGGATCAGCAAGCAGCACTATTTGGTCAGGCTTGTTTTGAAGAAGGCATGGCGAAAAATACGTACGGTACGGGCTGCTTTATGCTTATGAACACGGGCGAAAAAGCTGTTGCTTCTAACCACGGACTATTAACAACGATTGCTTGGGGATTAAACGGAAAAGTGGAATATGCTTTAGAAGGAAGTATTTTTGTTGCAGGATCTGCCATTCAATGGTTAAGAGATGGACTTCGTATGTTAAAAAATGCTGCTGATAGCGAACAATATGCAGAACGTGTAGAATCCACAGACGGTGTATATGTAGTACCGGCGTTTGTCGGGCTAGGAACACCGTATTGGGACAGCGATGTTAGAGGAGCTATATTTGGTTTGACACGGGGAACGCAAAAAGAACACTTTGTTCGTGCAACTTTAGAGTCCCTTGCCTATCAAACAAAAGATGTGCTGACTGCTATGGAAGCGGATTCGGGTATTTCCTTGAAAACCTTGCGTGTAGATGGCGGGGCAGTAAAAAATAATTTTCTAATGCAATTCCAAAGCGATTTGTTAGGTGTCCCTGTTGAACGTCCTGTTGTCAATGAAACTACTGCTCTTGGAGCGGCTTATTTAGCCGGCTTGGCGGTTGGATATTGGAAAGATCAATCAGAGATCGCGACACAATGGAACATTGACCGTACATTCGAACCATCTATGAATGAAGAAAAACGTAACAAATTATATGAAGGCTGGCAAAAAGCTGTAAAAGCTGCGATGGCTTTTAAATAAGGTTCTATGTCAATTGTTGGGGTGCACTTGATGTGAAGTGCACCTCTTCTATATGTATGAAAGGTAGATCAGAGAGCATTATTCCCTATTTCTGAGACGATCAAAGTTGCGGAAAAACCATAAAAAATTTTTTCTCGGTATAAGTTATTCATCTCAAAGTGTATTCAGCTTACTCTAACTTACGGATATAATTTTATATGAAGTATAGTATAGTTATTCTAAATTCTTTAGTATACTTCAATGAAAAAGGAATCCAAAGTTAGAAAGATGATATTTAATGTTCAAATTGGTAAGAATGCTAAAATTGCGAGATCTAGAATTGTTTCGTATAGATAATCAAGATAATGAAACTATCTGTATGCTGTTGATTTTAGATTACAGAAGACCAAGTGTTTTGGATGATTTTCCAATTTTAAAGGAAATAGAGGATGAAAATTCATTTGAAGGCGCGGAGAATTATATCCACACTGTAATAATTTCAGAGGAAAAATTAGAAGAAAATATTGTCGGTCGAATTATTGAAGTAATTGAAGGATTAGTGGAGCATAAGCCAAATTGTGACAATAACAATTCATTTTATATTAGTAAATTTCCTGATCATTTTGAGGCTGGTGCACATTTAATAGAATATATTAAACCTATTTTAAATAAGATGAATTTTGGAATTGATCTAACATATATCACTGATAAACATTTCAATTATTTAACTCAAGAATAATTTTTTCATTAAAAGTAAAAGCGGTATCAAAAATGGAGATCTACTTTTAACTTCTGCTGAACTCGGGGGAACGAAAGGAAGGAATCCGGAGAAGCTAAAGGCAGAGCGATAACCCCGCCTTCTTGTACTAAAATTTAAGTTCGGCATTGCATGTATCAAGGATTCCTGCTGAATGTAGGAATCCCTTTTTGACACGATTCCGCACTAGAAAATCTGATTAAGTATTTCTCAAAGTATCCCTTGTGAAATAGTTGAACATGAGAAAATAAATTTGATGGCTAAAAAAGGATAAAACATGTGGTAAAATAGTGAAAATTAAAAATTAGAGGAGCGTTGTTTGTGATAAATTATAATGGCCGCAAGTTTGTTTCAATTGAAAATACAGATAATGGAGAAGTTTCTTCAGAAACGCTTTTTGAATATAAACAAGAAGGAAATATAATCTCAGCAACGTATAGCGGTGGAGAAATTATAAAAGGATTCTTAATTGGGATAGTAAAAGAAGATGAATGCTTAGAGTTTAGGTATAACCATGTGAATATCAAAAACGAGATTAGGGGCGGAAAATGTACTTCTACTCCAAAAATCTTACCAGATGGGCGAATTAGACTGTATGAGAATTGGAAATGGCTCGATGATAAGGAAACGGAAGGAAATTCAATTATTGAAGAAGTTGTTGAAAATCATTGATATATAAACTTGAGTTGAAAAATAAAGATTGCTGCGCTGCTGGTAGTATAGTGATGAAAAAGAAAAAAAGAATTTAAAGTAGGTGCAACAGCTTTAGTGGAGGAGCAATAATGATTAGCATACAAAAAGATTCGGATGCTGCAATTATCTTGTTCACGAAATTTATGGAATCAATCAACATATGAAACATGTTTGTCAATCATTATCTGAAATTCGACTTTGATGTCTTCTGTTCGAATATGTTAGAACAGGAAACTCCTTTTGATTATTCTCAAGAGGAAGATGCTTACTTTAATTTTATGGAGAACATAGGTTTTACAAACGCTTTGGTCATGATTAAAAGTTTGTTATCGGAGATTAAGGATGGATATAAAAACATATTTGTCGCCGGATTCAGTGCAGGAGCAACCGTTGCATGGCTATGTAGTGAAGAACGACTTGTTGATGGAATTATTGGGTATTATGGTTCCGTATTAGAAATTATATGGAAATATCGCCTCAATGCCCGGAATTGCTGTTCTTTCCAGAAGAAGAAAAATTGTTTAATGTTGATGAGTTAATTTTAGCTTTAGAAAACAAGCATAATGTTGAGGTTCATAAGTTGAATGGACAACATGGATTCAGTGACCCATTCTCTTTAAAATATAACGAAGCATCAGCAAAAAAAGCTTTTTACCAGATGTTGTTTTTTCTTTTGGAAACATTTAGACGTATTAACTCCGATGGAAAATCGGACTAACTTCTTTATCTGTGGTGAAGATCCCTTCATGATTGACTAATTGGCAGGCTAGCTGGAGAAGGCAAGGGTTAGTTTCAAAACAATGACGATATTTTTTCTGGTATGAATTTTGAAACAAACGCAGTACATCACATCACCCAAGTGTGAAAAAAAGTCGTCGACCTCCAATCGTGTAAAAATCCCTGGAGATCGACGACAGCTGTTTTTTGAAGGAAACAGCAGAATAATGGGCCATTGCGAAAATTTTCCATGTTCGTTATAATTAAAACCAACATCCGCCATTATTTAGAAAACATACTAACATCAACGTTTTTTTGGGTTTTTATCTTAACTATAAGGAATTGAAACATGATGAAAAAGTTTTCCCTATTCTCATATCGTATCGTTTTTATCTTAACTATAAGGAAATGAAACTAACGATTGGCGGAACATTGATGAATGGCCACAAGTCTTTTTATCTTAACTATAAGGAAATGAAACTGGAGGGCAATACGGATGACGTGGCAGAAGCTACGTTTTTATCTTAACTATAAGGAATTGAAACGATTTTCCAAAACGAAACACAACTGAAATTGACGACTTTTCCATTATTAAAATTCAAAACAAGGGTCCCACGAAAAGAAGGGTAAAAATTCAGCTTAACTAACCTGTTGAGTAGGTCCATTACATATTAATTTGAATACCTATGTTAAATGTATCTCTATGTTTTAGTTTGCGGTGAAATATACTTAAAGTTACGGATGCTTTAATCAAAAAGGAGTAGAGTTGTTCCACTATGGGCAGGTTAGTCGAACCGAAGAGTTCTGAACGACTTCATCGGCGACGGCTGTTAGTGAATTAAGTGGAAAAGGGGCTGTACAGATGTTTGGAATAACTGGTTACGGAATTTATTTACTTATGGCCATATTTATGAATTTAACCCCTGGCACTGACACTATGTATATTATTAGCAGAAGTATATCACAAGGCAGAAAAGCAGGTATTTACTCTGTACTTGGAATTTCAACAGGTTCTTTCATCCACACTTTATTAGCTGCTTTTGGTTTGTCTATTATTTTAGCAAAATCTATTGTATTATTTACTGCAATTAAAATAATGGGTGCTGTTTATTTGGTTTATCTTGGTATAAAAATGTTGTTTCAACATTCATCCCTAGCATTTGAAGCTTCAGCATTACAGCATTTAGAATTCAAAAAGATCTATATGCAGGGAGTTATAACCAATGTTACAAATCCAAAAGTGGCGTTATTCTTTATTTCTTTTCTCCCGCAATTTATTATGACAGACAATCCTTACGGTCCCATTCCCTTTATGATTTTAGGAATTTCGTTTATTATTACAGGCACTCTTTGGTGTTTAATCGTTGCATATTTTGCTTCATTCGCAACCGAAAAACTAAGGGAAAACACAAAAATAGCAAACCTATTAAACAAATTATCGGGGATTATTTTTATAGGATTAGGTATAAAATTATTTCAAACGAAAGCGTCTCAATAAATTTAGACGGGGTTTGCATCAACCAAAAGCATAAACTAGGCGAAAACCGCATTGAAATTCCGTAATTTTTGCACCAGATTGGAAGCAGATTACTCGGACTTATGCAAGATAAAACTTTCCGTACTTATGGAACTCTAAATACCGCCAACTGGATAAGCGTGGAAAAATAAAATGAAAGCTCTCTGCTCCTCTTTGAGGTTCACCTTTTCAAAGAGGAGTATTTGTTTTGATAGTATTCTTTCTTAACTAGCAGGTTGCTCTCTGATGTCAGTCTATATAGACACAATGAGTAGATAATTGTATAGTAAATCTATCGATCATGTCTATAATGAAATAGCAAAAGGTTTCTGCCAATGTGAAGATTTTTTACAAAGAATTTTTTAATCGTTGCGCTACATGTAAACACTGTACATGACTAACTTTGATCGTTTGGAAATGAATCGATGCTCTGGCAAAGCTTCAGCAATCGCAGCTCATATAGTTGAATGGAATCATGATTAAAATGCTAATTTTTGTTTTTTTCTAATGGGCTTTATATCGCTTATTATCATTACTACTCGACACTAAGTTTAGGCCAATGATCCGAATTTTTTATTTGCGGCTGATGAAAAGAAGTAATTTTAAGTTGACAATATAAACTGTAATCATTATTATTACACTTAGGAGGAAGGTTCAATATGAATAGCGATTTTTCGATTGCCGTTCACTGCGTTGCGTATCTGGCTGAAAAGCAAAATCAGCGAGTAACCAGTGAAGACATTTCTCAAAGTGTTTCTGTCCACCCAGTAAGATTAAGAAAAATCTTAAGCATATTAAGAAAAGAAAATATAATTGCTTCTAAAGAAGGGGCAAAGGGCGGATTTTCGTTAAACGCTCAGCCTGAACAAATTACGTTAGACAAAATTTTTAGAATCACTAGTGAGGAAACGCTTGTGCCGAAATGTCCCGATTCCAATGACAACTGTATAATAGGCAAACATCTGTCAGATGTACTCATTCGTATTTTTCATAATGCAGAAGAACATTTTTTAAACTATTTAAAAGGTGTGACGGTCCAAGATATCATTAATGAAATTCATAATAATAGCTCAAAAAATTCGTTTCATGCCTGAAACAAAATAGTTTGTTGCGGCAAAAATTTTTTTTAAATAAAACTGTAATCAAAAACGTTTCAGTTTAAGGAGGTGAATGATGATGAAGAAAAAACGAGTAGTCGTCGGAATGTCTGGAGGAGTGGATTCCTCTGTAGCTGCTTATCTTCTTAAAAAAGAAGGGTACGACGTCATCGGGGTATTTATGAAAAACTGGGATGATACGAATGATGATGGTGTATGTACGGCAGCTGAGGATTATGAAGATGTTAAACGAGTTGCCAACCAACTCGGGATTCCTTACTATGGCGTCAACTTTGAAAAAGAATATTGGGATCGTGTATTTACGTATTTCATGGATGAGCTGAAGCGAGGCCGAACACCGAATCCAGATGTAATATGCAATACTGAAATTAAATTTAAAGCGTTTGTTGACTATGCTCTTTCACTTGATGCGGATTATATCGCAACGGGTCATTACGCAAGAATCAACAGAGAAAATGGCCAAATCACCTTGCTGCGTGGAAAAGATGCGAATAAAGATCAAACGTATTTTCTTAGCCAGCTAACATCGGACCATTTGTCTAAAGTTCTGTTCCCGCTGGGTGAGTTAACGAAGGGTGAGGTGCGAAAAATCGCCCAAGAATTGAACCTTATTACCGCCAATAAAAAAGATAGTACCGGAATCTGTTTTATTGGAGAACGAAATTTCAAAAACTTTTTAAAGAATTTTTTGCCGGCACAGCCTGGAGAAATTCGTTCGCTTGATGGAGAAGTGCTCGGTACTCATGATGGTTTAATGTATTACACAATCGGCCAACGAAAAGGGCTTGGCATCGGCGGCAAAGGAACAGGAGAACCTTGGTATGTCGTCGATAAAGATTTAGACAACAATGTTTTACTTGTTGCTCAAGGCAAAGACCATCCGGCATTGTTCTCTACTGGACTGATTGCATCAAACCTGAACTTGATAAATGGGGATGTTCGTCTTAGTACGTTTGCATGTACAGCTAAATTCCGCTACCGTCAAGAGGATCAAAAGGTGCGTGTCCATATTCGTCCGGATGGAACGGTGTTTGTAGAATTTGAAAAACCAGTTAAGGCTGTGACACCAGGGCAAGTAGCGGTATTTTATGAAGGTGAGATTTGTCTTGGCAGCGCCATTATTGACAAAGTGATAAAAGACGATGCTGCTATTGCCGCGGCTGCATCATAAAAAGTTCGTTACAGATATAATATATGTTTTTGTACAAATTATAAATATTGTTCATATCTGTAAAACAAATTATTTTAAACAGGGCCTTTCCTTTATATACGGCCCACCTTTTCTTAAGGAGTGGTAAAAACAATGGAAAAATTTAAAAATCATAAAGGGTATTCACGCATGTATCAAGAGAACAAACTGACTTTAGGGCTGTTCTTTCCGATTGAATCGTATATGGGAGACGTCCCTGAGATGAATATCGAAAAGCAAATGAAGCTGGCAAAACGAGCAGAAGAGCTGAATTTCGCTTCATTGTTTGTGAGAGATGTGCCGCTGCGCGATCCAAATTTCGGAGATGTTGGACAAATGTATGATCCGTTTACGTATTTAGGGTATGTTGCGGCTCACACCGATAAGATTGCTTTAGCAACTGGAAGCATTATTTTAACGCTGCGTCACCCACTTCATGTGGCAAAAGCGGCAGCTTCTGTAGACAGATTATCTGGTGAAAGACTCATTCTCGGCGTCGCAACTGGTGACCGTCCAATCGAGTTTCCAGCATTTTCTGTGAATCCAGAAGAACGGAGCGAATTATTCCGAGAATCAGTAGCTGCTATAAGAAAGGTTTGGCGTGACCATTTTCCGACGATTAACACGACACGAGTGCATATGACAAGTGGAGATATGCTGCCAAAACCAAAATTGTCAGATATACCATTAATGGTAACAGGTCACAGTGGACAATCTCCTGAATGGATTGCTGAACATAGTGATGGATGGATATACTATCCGCGTGGAATTAAGTTTCAAAAAGCATTAATCGATAATTGGCGTTCGCTAACAGAAGAATTTAAGCCATTTTCCCAATCTCTTTACATTGACTTAACGGAAGATCCAAATCATGTACCAATTCCGATACATCTTGGATTCCGTACGGGACGAAATTTCGTAATCGAATTTCTTGGAGCTTTACAGGATGCAGGTGTGAACCATGTCATCATCAACTTAAAATATGGACAGCGTCCAGTCGAAGAAGTGATTGAAGAATTAGGCGAGTATGTGCTTCCGCATTTCCCTGCTTTAACATGATAAGAAAATTTAAAAACCATCAATATGAGAAAGGATGGATATGATGAAAGTTTTGGTCATTGGAGCCAACGGGCAAGTAGGACAACAAGTAGTAAATATGCTTCATGCGCATGAACAGCATTCTGTTCGTGCAATGGTTCGAAAGCAAGAGCAATTGGAGGATTTTCAGAAAAAAGGAATTGAAGCGGTGCTCGCTGATTTGGAAGGCACTGTCGATGAAATTGCCGAAGCGGCCAAAGGCTGCGATGCGATCGTATTTTCAGCTGGTTCAGGTGGACACACAGGGGCTGATAAAACATTGCTGATAGATTTAGACGGCGCTGTAAAAGCCATGGAGGCTGCTGAAAAAATCGGAATTGAACGTTTTGTTATCGTGAGCTCATTCCAAGCCCATAATCGTCAGAACTGGCCGGAAAACCTTAAGCCATATTATGTCGCCAAACATTATGCCGACCGTGTGTTGATGAATAGCGGCCTAAATTATACGATTATTCGTCCTGGTTATCTAAAGAATGAAAAAGGTACAGGACTGGTTACCGCAGCCGAAAACTTACCTGTCGGTTACATTCCTCGGGAGGATGTAGCAAGAACGATTGTTCAAGCTCTTGATGAACCAAATACGTATAGAAAAGCATTCGATTTAATGTCAGGAGATAAAGAAATTAGCGAAGCGTTGAAATCACTGTAATGTACCGTTCAACGGAAAAGGAAGGGAGAAATTAGAAAATGGCTTACCCTTTTTACGCAATGGATTTTGCTTTCTATAATTCAATGGGTATTTATAGTTTTGAAGCTCGATGTGAAATGTTAAAGGAAATTGGCTATGACGCAACCCATTTATCCGTCTGGCACGGAGAGCGATGGAGAGATGTAGAAAAGCTCAAAAACGTTAAGGAGAAATATGGGCTGGACGTCGCAGGCGTGTACGTTGTGTTAGATCTTTCACTAGGCGAGGACCATCCAAGAAATGCAGGCATTTTAAAGATGCTGGAGATTATGGAAGGGTGCAGCACGGTTGAGCTGGCGATTCAATCTGTCGGAGAGCATATCCACCCTTCAGATCCAAAAGGGGACGACATCGCAGTAAAATGGCTGGAAAAAGCATTGAAGATTGCCGAACGAAGAAATATTAACATTTTGCTTTACACGCATCTATCCTTCTGGATTGAACGCCATGAAGATGCAGTGAGACTATGCAAACGCCTGAACCATCCTAATCTTGGAATTGTCTTTTGCGGCTACCATTGGTATGCGGCAGATGGAACAAATCTAAAAGGAACGATTCAAGCGGTAGCTCCTTACTTAAAACAAGTAAACATGTCCGGCAGCAGCCGAAATCCGCACGGTTTTGGCGGAGTGGCAACAATCGAGCCTTTGGATGTTGGAGAGTTAGATAATTTTGCGTTGCTTGGACAGTTAAAAAAGATCGGTTATAACGGAATGATCGGCTACTTAGGTTGGAGTGAAGGCGGCGACGCTTATAGTAAGCTGAGACGTTCACTCAATGCGTTCCGTGATATGGAGCGTAGAGTTGAGGCACACCCGCACTGGGCGGATTTAAAATTAACTCCATAATGAAAAATATTGAGGTGCTAGTCGAACAATAATAAGTTCAACTAGCACCTCGTGCATTCAGCTAATGTACTGCGGTATTCACCGAAGTACATTTTTTTATTGAAGCTTTTAAGATCCTTTATTTTTCAAGAACTGCCTTTTCATTTACAGCCGTTTTTTTCACATACATCGTTACGCCGATGATGATAAGAATAAGAAGCAGCTGCGGCACTACTGTTTCAATCGTCGGATAGAAACCGATTGGTTCAATATAAGGAACATTCGGCAATGAATGTGTTGGCAGCGTGTTTGCTATCTGCATGGCATGAATACTGATTCCGAGCATTTTGAATGATAATACATAAATAAGCAGCGTTGCGCCCATAAAGAACGGCCGGACGGGAATCGCTGAACTAAAGCGGATGATAATAAACCCGAGGATCACTAAGATCGCCATGGCGATAGCGATTCCTAAAATTAACTGGCTGATTTCCATCGACGGAGCCATTCCGGCATAGAAAATAATCGTTTCGGCACCTTCGCGAAAAATTGAGAGAAAACTTAGCAAGGCCATGGAAAACAAGCTTCCTTTTGCCAATGCGTGTCCGAGATGCTCTTTAATATATTGATTCCAGTGGGCGATATTTGACTTTTTGTGAAGCCAAGCGCCAACCGTCAGCATCATTACAACAGCAGTGATGCCGACGATTCCTTCGATCGATTCGCGGCTTCCGGCAACAGTTATTTTGGAGAAAAACATGTTCATGACAACAGCTAGAATAGCACTAGAAATGATGCCGCACAAAACGCCGATCCAAATCCAACCTTGTTTGTCGGCATGATTCGTTTTCTTCAAAAATGAAAGCAAACCGGCGATGATTAAAAGAGCTTCAAATCCCTCACGCAGTAAAATAAGCATAGCATCTATATACGTATAGCTTGTTTTGGCTTCGATGAGCTGAAGGGAATCATACAATTCACTAATCATCGTTTGAGCTTTTTCTACGTTTTTATTGTCAGACTGCAATAAACTGATTGCGGAGGGAATTTCAGTTTCCATGCGATTGTATAGGGAGTAGTCTTTTGTCCGAACCTCCCCTTCAACTACCGGCCATATAAGCAATATTTTGTTTAAATGTTCTGATGCCTCGGATGGGTTATGATCTTTTAGCGACTGTACGCTTTTTTCCAATAAATCTGTTACATCACTTAATGTGTATTCATTTCCAGCGGATTTTCCCGCATTTTTCCCGCTTAAAAAATTTTCAACAGAAGCTGTCAGATCCTTGAGGCTCTTTAAAGCCTTCTCTTGATCAGGCGGAGTTTGCGTCAGTGAAATTCTTAACAAAGCAAGCTGTGTTTCAATTTCGCCATACGAAACAACGCTTTCGGTACGAACAATGTTCTCGTTTGCCGTCCAAGTGGAAAGTAATTGCTGATATTTCATGGCCGCCTGATCAAAATTATTGTTTTGAATCATTTTTTCGATTTCATCAATAAATTGATACATCTGTTTTAGCTTTTCTTTTTCTTTTTGCGGATCTGTCGGATTTTGTTCTTCTTCGTACGAAGTAAGCGCTTTTGATAAAGCGGACAAATTTTCACTTATTTTCGTTGCATCTTTTTCAGATTGAGCCAGGGCGTTTTTCGCATTTTTTAACTGTTTATCGACTTCAGCTGTTTTTTTGCTATCAACAGCTTTTACTTCGTTCCATTGCTGTGAGAATTGTTCTAAATTGTCCTGTACGACATCCCAGTTCGCTTCCTTTGTTTTCATGATGGCATCGCCTATCAAAACATATAAATCATCAAGGTTCTCTGCGGCTACGGCTTTATTTGAGAAAATACCCATTGTGAAAAGAATTGCGAAGGCAATAAGCCCTAATTTTTTATACATCAGCTTCAACTCCTATGAAAGAGAGAAAGGGATTATGAAAATAACGTTTCTCCAATATATCCGCCTTTTTTTACTCCAGGAAGACAGGCAAATACGGCACTTCCTCGATGGACGATATATTCGTTTAATTCATCCATTTGCGAAAGCCGCTTTTGAATTGGGATAAATTGCTTGCTTATGCTGCGCTGAAAGCTGATAAACAATAATCCGGCATCAAATGTTCCAGTTTTTGCATCTATTCCATCCGCATATGAATAAGAACGGCGCAAAATTTTCTGTTTTCCGTCACCGTGAGCGACTCGAACATGGGCGGTCATTGGAATGTAGTATTCTCCGTTTTCATCCTTCTTTTCAAAATCCGGCGGATCGAACTCATTTTTTTGCCCAAGATATGCACCTGAATCCCGGTATCTGCCAAACGTATTTTCTTGTTCCTTTAAAGTAGTCCGATCCCAAACTTCGATAAACATTTGAATCCGCCTTACTACTAAATACGTTCCGTTCACGAGCCAATCAGGTCCGTCACCGGGCTGCACCCAAACGTATTGATTCATTTCAGCAGAATTTTTCACATTTGGATTCACTGTTCCATCCTTAAAGCCAAATAAATTTCGCGGCGTTTCCTTTTTCGGACTCGCTTGCTTTGTACGCTGGAAGCCGGCCTGTGCCCAACGAAGAACCGCTTTGCCGCGGGCAATTCTCGCTAAATTTCTAACCGCATGGAAGGCAACCTGCAAATCATCCGAGCATGCTTGAATACAAAGATCTCCGCCTGTCCACTGCTCTTCCAATGAATCAAGCGGAAACTTCGGCAGTTCTTTTAGTTCATCCGGCTGCTTTTTTTGCAAACCAAATCTATCCTTGTTGTTTTTTGTAAAAAGCGTCGGGCCGACGCCGAAAGTAATGGTTAAATTTGACGCATTAAGTCCTGCAGCTTCCCCCGTATCATCTGGAGGAAGGTATTTATTATTAGCTGGATCTCCAACCGATTTGCCTTCTGTCATAGCTGCGGCAGCCTTCGTCCATTCTTTAAAAAGCTGAATAAGCTCGTTTCTGTCTTCAGCCGTCACGTCAAAAGCAGCAAAATAAATGTGGTTTTGCACTTCAGTTGCAATGCCTGCCTGATGTTTTCCGTAAAACGGAACAACCGCATTTGTATTTTCTTTTTTTTGAGAGGTCGGCAACACGTCAGCCAATGCTAGCGCTCCACCAATGCCGGATGCACCGATTAGCACGCCGACTCCTCCGATGCCCGCAGCCTTCAACACATCTCGTCTTGATACGTTCTTGTTAAAGACAGATGTCGTTTCTTTTTTATCAGGTTCAGACATTGGTTATCCCTCCAGTACAACCCCTAGTTTAGAAAGAGGCTCTGCCAGTTCATTGATCGATTGGCTCAATTCTTTTACTTGATCCTTGGTTAGTTCAGTATATGAAATATACCCGTCGCCTTTTTTATATTTGTCAAGAAGTGCATAAACTGCTTGAAACCGCTGTTCGATTTCCTTAGCGAGCGCCTCATCCTTTTCCTTAAGGGCAGGGCTCATTAATTCATAAATCTTTTCAGCACCCTCAACATTGGCAACAAAATCGTATAAATCTGTATGGGAATAACGATCCTCTTCACCTGTAACTTTTGATGTTGAAACTTCATTTAAAAGGTCGACTGCGCCGGTGATCAAAAGATCGGGTGTCACATCAACAGTTTCAACTTTTGCGCGCAAAAGCTTCACATCTTTTATAAGCTGCTCAGCATATTTTTCATAGCCTTTCGTCGTATTTTCAACCCAGAGTCCCTTTTCAATCCGGTGATAACCTCCCCACTCTGCATCAGGGACATCACCTTCACGAGCGTCAATTTTCGGATCGAGTTCTGCAAACGCTTCAGCAATTGGTTCAGAACGCTCATAGTGCATGCGAGCCGGCGCATAAAGTTCTTTTGCTTTTTCCACATCCCCAGCGATCACTGCATTGGCAAACTCTTCTGTCTTTTTAACAAATTCATCTATTTCAGCGATCGCAAACGTGCGATAATCTGTAGATATTTGATTTAAATCAACTTGGGAGCTTTCTTTCGCTGTCTCTTTTTTTGCCGGTTCCGTTGAACTTTCATTTGATTGGGAACAGCTAAACAACAAACTGCTTGATAAAAATAATATGACAGGCAATTTATAGCGCTTCATGCGATCAACAACCCCTCAAATTAATGATTTTCATTCTCAATTATATTGGGAATAAAAATCAACTTCAATAGTTTTTTTCCTTGTTACTAGAACATAAAGGTGAAAATTGTATGTCAATATTGCTCGCTAGATACGCCTATACGTTTTACTGCATGAAAATATTGAATGACTAACATCCTCGAAATGCAAATGTTAAGATACTTCCAGAATTTCAGTCTTTCAGTTTCATATATTTGATTATGACGAAAAATCATTTAATCAATGTTTGGTCAACACAACGTTTCATTGTTTTCACCGCATCATAATAATCTGATTTTGACAATGAAAAGTTCCATGGCTGTCGCTTGGATCGTTTTCATTTTCACAATGACCTATGAAGCGTTTATCTAAAAAACTTTTCCAGACAAGTCGCTATCTAAAATAAAAAACTGTTCAGCAGTAAAAGCTTTAATTCAACGATTAGCGTATTTCAAAAGGAATTTTGCATAAAAAGTCGAATGTTCATATTGGTGGAAAATGTGGGAAGGAGGAGAAAAATGAGTATCGTTGATCCTTTGAAACACGAAATTTGGCGCCGTTTTGTTCGGGAGGGAGTATTGGATCATGGGAGGATGAATAAAAGAATTGAAGAGTCATGGTATATTTGCCGCCGACAAAATGTCGATCCTTATGATGGAAAAGGAAGGATTGTGCTCGATTCGCAGCTGTTGACGGAAAGAAGGAAAAAGAATCAAAGATTGCTTCAAATTGCTGCTCCGATATTAGGACATTTGGAAAAAGTGTTTCAAGAAACGAAATCAATTCTTCTTCTCGCTGATAGTAACGGATACGTTTTGTATATGAACGGCCATAAACAGGCCATGAACAAGGCAGAAGCAATCAAATTTATTGAGGGGGTGAAGTGGACTGAAGATGAGGTGGGGACGAACGCAATTGGAACAACATTGAGGATTCGTGAACCTATTACGGTTACTGGGTTAGAGCATTACTCTCTTGCTTCTCAGCAGTGGGTATGTTCAGCCACGCCGATCTATGACGAAAAAAAAGAACTTGTCGGAATTATCGACTTATCTTACCCCATCGACTGCTCTCAATTTTCCAACCATGCCTTAGCCACTGTTGTCGCTGCAGCGTATACGATTGAACAACAATTTCACATGAGAAAAAAGGACGATATGTTGGAGTTGCTTAAATATTCATCGAAAGTGAAAAATCCTCATTTCCCTTCAATGATATGTGATGATCAAGGGAAGATTGTATGGATCAACCATTGTTTACGTTCTTTCTTCGCGAGCATGATGGATCAACCGCTTGAAGAAATTTGTGATAAAAATTGGCGAATCAAAACGAAGACTCCTATTTTTTCTTCCATTTACCATGATTTGATTGGCTATGAAGTTACCCTGCAGAAGACGAATCATCATGAAGCTTTTCCATTTCCTACAACAATTTATCACTTTGAAGGAGTAGTTGGAAAAAGCTTATCATTTCAAAATCTTTTAAAGATCTGTGAAAAAGTTGCAAAAACGGAGTCGACTGTTTGTATCATGGGAGAAACAGGAACAGGAAAAGAACTCATTGCTCGTTCGATTCATCAAAATAGCGTGAGAAAAAATGAGCCGTTTGTTGCAGTAAATTGCGGAGCTATTCCAAAGGAATTGATCGGCAGCGAGTTATTTGGTTACGTTGACGGGGCATTTACAGGAGCCAAACGGACGGGGCATAAAGGGAAATTTGTTCAGGCTGACGGCGGAACCATTTTTCTTGATGAAATCGGTGAAATACCGTCGGAAATGCAAGTAGCGCTTTTAAGAGTGCTTCAGGAAAAAGAAGTTGTACCGATTGGCGGGGAAAAGCCCGTTCCTGTTGATATAAGAGTCATAACTGCAACACATCGCAATTTATACAAATTAGTAAAGGAAGGAAAGCTGCGTGAAGATTTATTTTACCGCATTTATGTATGCACGCTTAACGTTCCGCCATTAAGAGAGCGTAAAGAAGATATCCCATTCTTTATTGAGTATTATTGTCAAAAAAATGATTGGCTCATTTCTTTTCCAGATGATGTCATACAGTTGTTTTCAGCTTATCACTGGCCCGGAAATATAAGGGAGCTGTTTAACGTGCTCGAGCGTATACGAGTGGAATATGGAGACCGTATTCCATCCATTTCCCACTTGAAATCCATGCTGATTGCTTGGGAGCAAGAACAGGAAAATTCCGAAACATTCCATAAAGGTAATTTGTCGTATCGGGATCAGCTAGAAAGAGAACGCATTCTAAATATGTTGAAGAAAACAAATGGAAATATTGGTGAGGCGGCTGCTGCGTTAAATATCTCTCGAAGTACACTGTATCGCAAATTAAAAAAATATAAATTGAGCTAATTTGCGACAAAACGATAAAAATTAGGACAAAATGAGATGAAAAAAATATTTTTTATAAAGCGCTTACAAAGAATGTTGATTTGTAAGCATTTTTTTATTGGCATGATAGTTGCAAATGAAAAAAGTGAAGCCAATCAAATAGGAGGTTATCTTTATGACGATTGCCAAATCAACATCTACTCCCATTACACAAGAAAAAGCAAAATGGATATTTCAGAAAATGCATGAAATTCGCCAGTTTGAGGACAAGGTTCATGAAATTTTTAGCAAAGGAGTGCTGCCTGGCTTTGTCCATTTATATGCTGGCGAGGAAGCGGTCGCTGTAGGAATTTGCGCGCATTTAGATGACAAAGATTATATCACAAGTACGCATCGCGGACATGGACATTGCATTGCCAAAGGCTGTGATTTGAACGGAATGATGTCTGAAATTTACGGAAAGGCAACAGGATTGTGCAACGGAAAAGGAGGATCGATGCATATTGCCGATGTTGAAAAAGGAATGCTTGGGGCCAACGGAATTGTCGGCGGGGGGTTCCCGCTAGCTGTTGGGGCAGGCCTGACAGCAAAATTGAAGAAGTCGGGAGCGGTTGCAGTTTGTTTTTTCGGAGACGGCGCGAACAATCATGGAACATTTCATGAAGGTATTAATCTTGCAGCTATATGGAAATTGCCTGTTGTTTTTGTGGCGGAAAACAACGGATATGCAGAAGCGACCCCATTTGAATATGCATCCAGCTGTAAAAACATTGCGGATCGGGCTCAAGCCTATAATATCCCGGGAGAAGTGGTCGACGGCAAAGATGTGGTAGCTGTATATGAGGCGGCAGAAAGAGCAGTTGCACGAGCTCGAAATGGAGAGGGCCCGACATTAATTGAATGTAAGACATATCGGAATTACGGACATTTTGAAGGTGACGCCCAGACTTACAAATCTGCGGAAGAAAAACAAAAGCATTTACAGGAGAATGATGCAATTGCAAAATTCCGCCATTACATTCTTTCCAATCAATTAATATCCGAACAAGAATTATTAAATATCGAACAACAGGTAACAAAAGCGGTTGAGGAGGCGGTACATTTTGCTGAAAAAAGCCCGTTTCCGTCTGCTGAGGATCTTTTAAAGGACGTTTATGTATCTTATTAAATCAAAGGAGTTAGGAGGAACGAAAAATGGCAAGAAAAATTTCTTTTTCTGGTGCGGTCAATGAAGCTATGAAGCTGGCAATGCGCAAAGATCAAAATGTTATTTTACTTGGAGAAGACGTTGCAGGAGGAGCGAATGTGGATCATTTGCAGGACGATGAAGCTTGGGGAGGAGTAATGGGGGTTACGAAAGGTCTTGTTCAAGAGTTTGGAAGAGAAAGAGTGTTGGATACGCCTATTGCGGAGGCCGGCTATATTGGTGCAGCAGTTACCGCCGCAGCAACAGGACTAAGACCGATTGCCGAATTAATGTTTAACGATTTTATCGGCAGCTGCTTAGATGAAGTTATGAACCAAGCGGCAAAACTTCGTTATATGTTCGGAGGCAAGGCGAAGGTGCCTGTAACGATACGAACAATGCACGGTGCCGGCTTTCGAGCGGCGGCGCAGCATTCCCAAAGCCTGTATGCCCTTTTTACCCATATACCCGGTTTAAAAGTCGTTGTTCCTTCTACACCGGCGGATGCGAAGGGACTGTTGCTTACCTCCATCTTTGACGATGATCCCGTTATCTTTTTTGAAGATAAAACACTTTATAACCTGAAAGGAGAAGTAGAGGAAGGATTTTATACGATCCCGTTTGGAAAAGCGGATATCAAACGGGAAGGCAGCGATTTGACCATCGTAGCGATAGGGAAGCAAGTGCACACGGCCTTGAAGGCTGCCGACATATTAAAAACGAGAGGAGTCGAAACGGAGGTAATTGATCCGAGAACACTGTCCCCGCTTGATGAAGAAACGATTTTATCTTCTGTATCGAAGACAGGCCGGTTAATTGTCATTGATGAGGCAAATCCTCGCTGCAGTGCAGCTGCTGACATTTCCGCTCTTGTAGCAGATAAAGGATTTGATTATCTGGATGGACCAATTAAGCTGATTACGGCTCCGCATTGTCCGGTTCCTTTTTCGCCTGCGCTGGAGGATCTTTACTTGCCGACACCGGAAAAAGTGCTTAAGGCAGCGGCTGAAATAATTGGAGACGAAGCGATCGTGACCGCATAAAAAAAGCTGTGCGTGTTGATGAATGGAGACATCAACACGCATAGCATTTCTAGTATTCATCAAAGGAGAGATGAAACATGACAGTTGAAATTATCATGCCAAAGCTGGGAATGAGCATGGAAGAAGGAACGGTAGTAGAGTGGTTAAAGAAAAAGGGCGATCCAGTAAAAAAAGGAGAACCAGTTGTGGTGATCAGCTCTGATAAGATTGAAAAGGATATCGAAGCACCGCAAGATGGCGTGTTATTAGAGATTGCTGCCGAGCAGGATGAAACAGTGGAAGTAGGAAAAGCCATTGGCTATATCGGTCAAGAAGGGGAGGTAATCAACAACATAACGAACGATGCTGTCCAAGAAGTGGCGACAACCATTTTGAAAGAAGAAAGCTTATCTTCTCAAACAACAATTCGCGTTTCACCTGCCGCCCGAAAACTAGCACGTGAAGCCGGGATTGATTTGAGCAGTATTTCGGGTTCAGGGCCAAAAGGAAGAATTACAAGAGCGGACGTTGAAAAAGCGATTCAATCGAAAAAAGCATCCCCCCATTTAGAACCTGAACAAGAAGTAGTAATCTCGACAAATAAGCCGGCGGAAAAGCAAGAAGATATTGCAGTAAAAACTGTCACTGGCATGCGTAAAGTGATTGCATCAAGGATGTTTACAAGTCTGCATCAGACAGCACAGCTGACGATTCATATGAAAGCCGATGTGACCTCTTTATTTGAACTGCAAGAAAAGATTAAAAGCGAACTGCAGGATGAGCAGAATTTAAAATTGACTATTACTGACTTTGTAGCCAAGGCGGTCATTCTGTCGCTGCGAAATCAAAAGCAAATGAACAGTTTGTATGAAAATGGGCAGATTCAAACGTATGATTCAGTGCATTTAGGCATTGCAGTTGCATTGGAGAACGGGCTCGTTGTGCCGGTTTTGCGCCATGCCGACAAGCTTTCCTTAAACGAAATTTCGAAAAATATCAAGGAACTAAGTAAGAAGGCAAGAGAAGGAAATTTAAGCAGCGAAGAAATGAGCGGCTCGACCTTTACGATCACCAGTTTAGGGGCTTACGGCGTTGAATTTTTCACCCCGATTTTGAATCCTCCGGAAGTGGGCATTCTCGGAGTAGGAACAGCTGCGGATACGGCAGTGTTTTCAGGAGATACCATTCAAAAGAGAAAAATTTTGCCGCTCAGCTTAACGTTTGACCATCAAGTAATTGATGGAGCTCCGGCAAGCCAATTTCTCGGGCTGGTGAAAAAATATTTAGAAAAGCCGTATCAGCTTTTATGGCTGTGAGTTTTCGGCTTTCAAGCTTGCTTGATTTTTTCACTATAAAAGTAATGTGTCAAAAATGGAGATTTAAACAAGCGGACGTCCCAAAAGTTATTTGGGAGTCCTTTTTTTATGCGAAATTAAATAAAGAAAATTTTCCCTTGCCATTATCTCCGAAGACACTTGGATTTTAATTTTAAAGAGTATTGAATGTAAAAATGATGGAACATGTAGAGAAGGGTATCGTGGAATAGGAAAATTTCTTAGAAGAAAATTTTTGGATATTTAAACTGCCTTGTGGAAATATAAGAGAGTTATCAAAGAGGCAGATCACCCTTTTGATAGATACCGAAAAGATATTTATCACTACCTGTCTATCGGTGAATCTGCTTCTTTTAAATATAAGCACTGACCAAGCACATTATAGTTATTTTCGAATAATGATTTGCAACACTGGAACTTGGGTTAAGACAGTAGGAGAATAGAAGCTATCAGAATGTTTAAATTTAATTATTCATGCAATGTTGGTGAGATTGCTATACAGGATAGAAATTACAGGTTACTTCTTTCTTCCTAACAATCGGTTTATGGAATCTTGGATATGATTGGAAATAGCATTCTCAGCTCTAAATACATCACGTGTTCGAATGGCCTCAATGATTTCCAAATGTTCAGTTGGCGCCTCTTTTTGGTCAACCTCGCCCTTGACATGATAAAAACGGCCAATATGGAGATGACAATGCATTCCTTTATATGCTTCATATAAAAAGGAGTTTCCCCCAGCTTTCATTATGGCAAAGTGAAATTGTTGATCTAAATGAGTAAAATCGAGTATTTTTTTATTTACGGATTCCGAGTTTAGTGAAAACATTTGCTCTGTTAGCCGAGACATTTCTTCTGTTACGTTTAAATTATTGGAGCGTATAATGTTTCGAACGGCATGAGTTTCCATTAATATGCGAGCTTCTAACAGTTTTGCCAAATTATCATCATCTAAAATATCGCTAACACGATAACCTTTATTAGGTTCTAATACTACTAATTTTTCAGAATGAAGGCGAGACAAAGCTTCTCTTAAAGGTATGGCGCTAACATTAATTACTTGGGAGAGATGACTAATATTGATTTTTTCTCCAGGAGATAAACTCCAATCAAAAATCATCTCTTTCAACAAGTTGTATACGTATTCCGTTGTTTCTCCTCTTTCTCTTATCATTGTATGACCCCTATCCTAGATTAAGAAATTAAGATGATTTTTAAAATAGCTGCAACAGCCCAAATTGATATCTTCATTTTCCCCTCAATTAAGAGCTAACAATTTTTTCTGCGAGTCTGTTTATCAATAAGATAAGATGAAATCTTAAGTAAATCAAGGTTATCGAGTTGGATTGACATAAAAAGGTGAAGTCCAACAAAATATTTTATCGCTAAAATTATATATTATTTATCATAAATTTTTATAGAATATATATAATTTTAAAAGGGGATCTTTTGTTCTAAACTTTTTAAAAATCCTAAAAATATTGATTTATAAAGGTTTTATCGTTTTATTTTATTTTTATTATTTTTAATATTTACAAAAGTATGTAATATATGATATATTTTTTAAACAAAATTATATATTATTTTGAGGATTGTTTTGAAAAAAGTGGGAAGAAATAGGTAAAGTCATATGAAGAGTCATTGAATCGAAAATGACATACTTATTGAAAGCGTTTTATAATGAATTTTTTTCCTAAAAGTTTTGCAAAACATGTAATAAAAGAACTTTAATGAAAATGCTTAAAACGGAGTTGCAAAATAAGTTAGAGGGAGGCAGAGCATGAATACAACGATAAATACATTTTATGGACATTTTATAAATGGGCAGTGGATTACAGATAAAAATACAATTCCTGTTGTCAACAAATATACAAATGAAGAGATTTCTAGGATCGGCAATGCTTCCAGAAAGATAGTTGCAGATGCTGTCACAAATGCATTAGAGACTTTTCAGACAAAAAAACTGGAAGCAAATCAACGATATGAGATTTTAATGCGTGCTGCTGAAATTGTAAAAGAGAGAAAAGAAGAACTGGCTATGATTCTAGTAAGTGAGGTAGGCAAAGTATTAAAGGATGCCCGAGGAGAAATCGATCGAGGAACTCAAACGCTGATCGCTTCAGCAGAAGAAGCAAAACGAATTGCGGGTAAAGGTGTTTCTTTGGGACAGCCGGGGAATGAAAATAAAATGGCTTTTACCATCCGTGTTCCAGTAGGGGTAATTTGTGCCATTACTCCTTTCAATTTTCCATTTAATCTAACTATACATAAAGTAGCACCTGCGATAGCAGCAGGGAACACGGTAGTGCTGAAGCCTGCTGAAGTAACTCCCATTATCGCCTGTAAAATTGCTGAAATATTGACGGAAGCGGGATTGCCTCCGGGATTTTTAAATGTAGTTAACGGGTTAGGTAAAGAAGCGGGCCAATATCTTTTGGAGGATGAACGTATTGCAATGTACACATTTACAGGAAGTCCAGGTGTTGGGCGGCAGATTAAAAGTAAGACTGGAATCCGTAAGGTTACATTAGAGCTTGGTAACAACTCTCCCAATATTGTTCATAATGATGTTCCTGATTTAGATAAAGCAGTTGAGTTATGTGTGACAAGAGGATTTTCAAATGCGGGGCAAGCCTGTATTTCTGTACAACGTATTTATGTTCATCACGATATTTATGATTCGTTTGTGGAAAAGGCAGTTAACATTGCAAAGTCTTTGAAAGTCGGCGATCCTGCAGATGCTACTACTGATGTTGGATCGATGATTTCTGAACAAGAGGCAAAGCGGGCAGAAGAGTGGATTCAGGAAGCCATTCAACAAGGGGCAAAAGTGATGTACGGCGGGAAAAGACATAATGCTATCCTAGAACCAACTATTTTAGTAAATGTGACAGAAGAGATGAAAGTGGTATGTCAAGAAGTGTTCGCTCCAGTCATTAGCATTGTTCCTTATGACAATATTGAAAGGGCTTTCGAACAGGCGAATAATACGGTATTTGGATTGCAAGTTGGATTGTTTACTTCAGATCTTAATTTAGCGATGCTGGCTACACAAAAACTACATTTTGGAGGAGTAATTATCAATGATGTTTCCACATATCGTGCAGATGTCATGCCGTATGGCGGTGTGAAAGATAGTGGTGTTGGAAAAGAGGGGCCTCATTTTGCGATTCAAGAAATGACTAATGAAAAGCTTGTTGTTATCAATCTATAACAAATGAAGGAAGGGGAACGCATGCGAAATACATGGGATTTTTATTCAACACAGAGGATTGTGTTTGGGATTGGAGCGATTCAACAATTAGATTCTATTCTTAAAAGCTTTAAAGCGAAGAATATTTTATTAATTACAGATCCTGGAATAAAACAGGCGGGAATTGTAGATAGAGTATTAGCTTTGTTGAAACGGTCCAATTACGAGACCGTTGTATACGACAAGGTCGTTCCGGAACCACCGGTGGAATCTGCTGTAGATTGCTATGAGTTTGCCAAATCTAGTATGAAAATAGATGTAATTATTGGTCTGGGCGGAGGTAGCAGCATCGATATGGCTAAAATTGTCGCCTTGTTGGAAACGCACGGTGGACACCCACTTGATTATTATGGCGGAGAAAACCAAGTTCCTGGTCCAATTGCTCCATTAATAGCCATTCCTACCACAGCTGGAACTGGCTCAGAAGTTACTTCGGTGGCTGTTTTGACTGATGTCGAAAATAATCTCAAAGTTGGAATCTCAGATAATTATCTCAGGCCAATTGTTGCTCTTCTTGATCCCGAATTAACAGTGGGACTCCCAGCTTATGTAACAGCATGTTCGGGAATTGATGCCTTGTCTCATGCAATTGAGTCGTATACGGCGAAATCATATTCATATATTCAGGCAGAAGGAAATCTCTTGTTTCAGGGGTCAATCCCGATCAGTGACGTCCTTTCATATAGGGCGATTGAACTGATTGTCAAAAATTTAGCACTTTCTGTACACCAAGGAACCAATCTTGAAGCACGCTCAAATATGTTGCTCGGCAGTCTCCTGGCTGGAATGGCCTTTTCTAATGCAGGAACAGCTGTTGCTCATGCATTAGCTTATCCGATAGGAGGTCTTATAAAATCGCCCCATGGGGAAGTAACGGGTCTCTTACTGCCGTATGTGATGGAATTTAATGCGGTCGTAGAAACCGAAAAAATGATAAAAATTTCAGAGGCGTTTGGACTAAACATTAAAGGTCTTTCCAAGAAAGAAGCTGCTTTGACTGCATCAAAAGCTGTTTTGAACTTGCTTAAAGAAATAGGATTGCCAACACGTCTTTCAGAGATTGGGGTTAAGGAGGAGAATATACCTGAAATTGTAGAGAAGACCTTGAAGATTGATCGTCTAGTTCGAAATAACCCAAGGATGCCTACCGAGCGTGGTTTGGAAGAATTGCTGAGGAAAGCTTTTTAAATGAGAAGATTTAAGAATTATGGAAGCGCTTAAAATAATTCTTTATACCTTGGGAAGGCTGCTCGTCATTGATTAAACATGATGATGAGATTAATTGTACGATCTTCCTTTTAACCAATAGTTACCGGAATTAGCTTTTTAATATAAAAAGTCAAGCAGAAAGGAGATTCGAGCTATGTCTTTAAAGCCTTTTACGTATTTTATGCCAACCCGCGTGGAATGTGGGAATGGAATTTCTGAAAAAACAGGAGAATTGATTAAAGAATTAGGCGTTACGAATGTTCTTATCGTAACAGATAAAGGTGTGAGATCAGCCAATCTTTTAGAAAGAATTGAAAAATCTTTGCTTGCTGCAGATTTAAATTATGAAATTTATGATGAAGTGGAAGCGAATCCATCAGCTGAAACGATTCATATAGGCACCGATTTTCTTAAGAAACATAAAATGGAAGCTGTTCTAGCTGTTGGAGGCGGAAGCAGCATTGATACTGCAAAAGGAATAGCAACGATGGCAGTTAACCCTGGCAGTATATTGGATTATGAAGGAGTAGGGAAGATTAAGATTCCCCCAATACCAATTATTGCAATTCCTACTACAGCAGGGACTGGGAGTGAAGCAACTAATTCGACAGTTGTAACTAATAGAAAAACTTCATTTAAATTAGGGGTTCTTAGCACCTATTTATTTCCAAATCTAGCTATACTGGATCCATCACTTACACTGAAATTGCCTCAAAATATTACTGCAGCAACAGGAATGGATGCATTAACCCATGCGATTGAGTCTTATACATCAAAAGACGCTAATCCTGTTAGTAAGGCGTTTGCTATTCAGGCGGTCAAAATGATTGGCAAAAATTTAACAAAAGCTTATTTTGTTGGAACGGATATTGAAAGTAGGGAAAATATGCTTGTAGCTTCCATGCTTGCTGGAGTAGCGTTTTCTCAATCACGATTAGGCAATGTGCATGCTATTTCCCATACATTAGGAGGAGTCTTTAATATTCCCCATGGTATTGCTAATGCAGCCCTATTGCCTTTTGTAATGAAATTTAATCTGCGGGCTTGTGCAGAGGAGTATAAAAACATAGCAATCGCTTTAGGAAAAGATGTTAGTGGATTGTCTACTATAGAGGCTGCGGAAAAAGCTATAGAGACTGTCATCAAAATGAATCAATCTATGAAAATTCCTCTTAATATAAAGGATTTGGGAGTTTCATTAGAAGCTTTACCGAAATTAGTTGAGGATTCCATGAGAAGTGGAAATGTATTCGTTAATCCAAGGCTTACTAAACCGAGTGATATCCAATTAATTATTGAAAAAGCTTATTACGGTGATTTAGAGATTTCTTGAAATACTTGGCATACATGGCTATCTAACGGATGTGAATGAAAACGCTTAAAATAAAGTTCTTTAGCCAAAAAACCTTTTCTAAATACTTTTCACCGAGAATTATAAATATTGAAAAATGAGGTGAATGTAATGAAAAAAACAAATGGAAGATGGATTATTGTTGTACTCCTTTTCTTAGCTACAACAATCAATTATATGGATCGGGCCATTCTTGGAGTTGCGGGACCTTTTATGATGGAAGATCTTTCACTCTCAGCCGTTCAATTTGGAATATTAGGATCCGCCTTTTTTTGGTCTTATGCATTAATGCAGATTCCAGTCGGAGTCATCGTTGACAGATTAGGAGCCCGTTTAACGTATGCAGTAGCAATTGTCTGGTGGTCTTTATGTACCGTCTTCACCGGATTAGGCCGCTCATTTGGGACGCTTATCGGAATTCGTGTATTAATGGGAATTGGAGAGGCTCCTGCTTTTCCAACAAATACGCGGGTCATCTCAGATTGGCTACCTGCTCACGAGCGGGGAATAGCCAACGGAATTTTTAATTCAGGTACAGCTATCGGAATTGGGATTGCAACTCCGCTCCTTGCGTGGATTATTGAGAGCTGGGGGTGGCGAATTTCGTTTGTTGTCACCGGAGCTGTAGGTTTTATTTGGCTTATATTTTGGTTGTTCTTCTATAAAAATAACCCAAGACAAAGTTCTATTACGAACGAAGCAGAGGTAGCATATATTGAAGCTGGTCAAATGGATAATAAAGAGATCCCTAAGATAAATATTTCTCCTTTTAAGTTTTTAAAATTCAGAAGTGTCTGGCCGATGCTATATGGTTTGTTTGCACATAACTATCTTACGTATTTGATGATGACTTGGTTACCTACTTATCTAGTAGTTGAAAGAAAAATGACCATTTTAAATGCAGGATTTTTCACAATGCTTCCTTGGATTATGTCTTTTCTTGGAAATATACTCGGTGGATTTTTATCAGACAGGTTAATTAAAAGAGGATGGAATTCTATCAAAGCGAGAAAGACTATTTTAGCGATTGGAATGCTTTTTCCATTAGGGATTATTCCTACGATTTATATCGAAGACGCGATGGTGGCTCTTATCTTTCTTTCAGCTGCTATTGGAGGGGAAGGTTTGGCAGCAGGTATTTTTTGGGCGACTGTCTCAGATGTTGCTCCTAAAGGGACGGAAGGAAAGCTTGCTGGATTACAAAATTTCGTTGGTAATCTAGCAGGGTGGCTATCTCCTGTAGTAACTGGGCTATTAGTCACTCAATATAATAATTTTACTATTGCGCTTATCATTCCTGTCATTATTTGTGTTATTGCTTCTATGGGATACATGTTCTTGATTAAAAATGAAAGAATCTCGATTGTTACAGGCATTAGCAGTGGGAATGAAGCTATAAGTAGAGTATAATTCACATATTTAGAAATATTTGTGAATTTATGTTTGTAAATGGAAATCTAGTAACGAGGAGGATGTAAAATGCTAAAAACTAATTCTTTAGTTGATTTAACAGATCTAAAAATGTATGTGAACGGCGA
>ERZ1673786.24-NODE-24-length-20089-cov-22.978037_pt1 | contig 20089 bp, 21 predicted proteins | sample MGYA00580130_ERZ1673786 | MGnify/ENA primary metagenome ERZ1673786 (study PRJEB41219, sample SAMN04549644) | soil metagenome | isolation source: soil | place: USA: Georgia, Sapelo Island Microbial Observatory | collected 2009-05-20 ...
AGAGGGCTTTTTTTATTCAAGTCCCCGAAAAAACTTCTAACAGGAATGCTCCTTTTTTCTCTATCATACATAATTATAACAAATAAAACCATGTGATATTGAATTTTAATCACATGGTTTTGTAGGTAGGATTATAGTTCACTTCTTCGTTTTTTAAAAGCTTCGATAATTGACAGGCCAAGAACCTTTCCTAATAAAGGAGGTACTGCATTTCCAATTTGTTTCGCGACTTCAACTTTAGGTCCCTCAAACACAAAATCATCCGGAAAGGTTTGGAGTCTAGCACCTTCACGTAAAGTAATTGTCCTATTTTCTTCAGGATGTGCAAATTTCCCTCTTGTAAAGCTATCGAACCTAGCAGTAATTGTTGCGGCAGGTTCATCCCATGCAAGCCTACCGTAACTATATCTGTGACCTGCTTTTTCGACGCTAGCTCTTTTATGACACTCTAGTTGCAACTCCTCCGGAATATACTCTCTTCCCCCTCCCTGTGGTACAAAGGATATCCTTAGCTGGTTGAGCTTTGATGTCCGCTCACGTTTATGATTAGCTATTTCAGGATGTTCAGTAAAATCATCAGGAGGTGATGGCAAACCTTGTAAAGCTTGTCTGACTGTCACTTTTTCCTTCACCTTATATTCTTCACCTGGAAATTCAAAAAAGGTTTTACCATTTATAATTTTTTCACCTACAACAAATACCCTTTTTCTAATTTGAGGAACACCAAAATCTGAAGCATCTAATTTTGCTATATGCAATTCATATCCTTCTGCATTTAATAATAATTTGAAACTCTCTAAATACTCTTTTCCTCTTCTCCCAACCAGACCAGGAACGTTTTCCATTAAAAAGAAAGTTGGTTTTAGTTCAGCTATTAACCTACCAAATTCTAAAACCAGTTTATTTCGTGGATCTTTATCTTCTCCTCTTCTCCTCACGGAAAAGCCTTGACAAGGAGGTCCTCCAACTAATAAATCAAATTCTCCTTCTTTAAGACCTGCTGCATTTAATAATTCCTCTCTAGTTATTTCTTCTATTCTCTTGTGTAGAATAGGATGTTTAAAGTTTCTTCTATAGGTCTTTACAGCATAAATATTCGCATCAAATGCACATCTTAAATCTAAACCTGCCCATTTTAATCCAAGTGATAATCCACCAGCCCCAGCAAATGCATCGATCACAGTTATTTTAGGAATACTACTCATTCTCCATCCCCTCCTTCTTCTTTGAGTTTTCAACAATGCTTGCAAAGGAATTAGGTATAGGACTATCTATATCAAATTTTTTATCATCTTCATAAACATTTGCTGGAATATCCTCGCTAAGCAACTCCCCAAGGATATGTATCGCAAGATAAATAGAGAACCTCGGAGGAACAGCATTACCTATTTGAGTATAAATACTTCCCAAGTTCCCTACAAAATCAAAGTGCTTTGGAAAACTTTGTAGCAAGGCAACCTCTCTCATGGACAACCCCCTATTCTGTTCTGGATGAACATATCTTCCACTAGCGGGGTTTCTTGCGCAAGTTGTTATTGTTACAGATGGCTTATCCCATGACAATCTGCCATATACATCATGATACCAATTCGGTCCGATATGTTTTGGTCTATTCCCACCATCTTTTGGAACCTGAGAGATAATCTCAATGGTTGACGGGTGATGTTTAGAGGTTACATGCAACAAATCATCTTTATGTGGTTTCCCAGGTTCTATGGGTGGTAACTCTCCTATTGCCTTTCTTACGGTATTAAATTCATTTTTCGATAAAAAGCCTGTTGGCATAAAAAATTCTCTCTTTGAAGCTATTACTAGGGCTCTATATCTTTCCTGTGGAACACCGTATTCGGCAGTATTGACAATTTGAGCTCTTACATAATAACCTTTGTCCACCAAGACTTCTTTAAAAGCTGAGAAGTGCTCCCAATGTTTTTTTGATAAAAGCTCCGGAACGTTCTCCATGATTATAAAAGTTGGATTTAGCCTCACAGCAACCTTTGCGAAAACTTCAACAAGTGAGTTTCTTTCATCTTTTTTCTTTTCTCTTTTTCTATGTGAAGAAAATCCTTGACATGGTGCACATCCTATAAGAACTAAAGGTTTATTCAAATCAGATCTATACTTTTTCACAAAATCATTGAACACATCTTCATTCTCTAATAAATTTTTAATATCCATTTGAATAGGACTGATCCCAAAATTTTTTTCATAAGTTTTATTTGCATTCTCATCAATATCTATAGCAGTTACTAGTCGATAACTAGGAAACAAATGTGAAACTAATTTAAATCCTATCGACATCCCTCCACATCCGGAAAACATATCTATAACATCAATAAATCCCTCTTTAGACTTTGAATAATCGATGTTGTTATATATGTCTTTATCTATAACGTATTTCGCAACTAACCTAGAATATCGCCTAGTATTGTTTAATTTTATACATAAGTTATCTAAATATGAATCATCTATATCCTTTGAAAAATCTAGTAACATTTTTTCAAGGTCACTTTGTTGTATATATATCATATTGCCACACCCTCTATAAAAAAATTAAAAAAAGATCATGTGTTCTTATTCTATCATTAAAAACGAGTTTATTAACAATTAGTTGCTTACATATAAACTGATATAGAAATTTATATGTTATATATACAGATTGATTTTCGACAAATGCAAAACGTTTCAACTGCTTTTTCGCCTAACTTACTTATGTCAGTTTTTTAATCTAAACTTATATGAATGTCGTTTTTCCCTCACTAATCCCCTACACACTCTTCCATATTCTATAGTTATTAAATATTCTCTTACTTAATTTTTAGATTTGTTCCATAATACCAGTTATTTTATATTGATACCCATTAAAGACGATTATGGAATCTATCTCTTTACCGAGTAATATTTTCTGTATATCTGTCATAAATGCTTTATGATATTTGTCTTCAATCTCAATATTAAATTCCTCTCCTGTTTTAAAACTTATACCTTAAAAAACCCGTTTCATCAGCTTCCCATTTTATTGCAAATCAAAAAGGATGAACCAAAGTCATCCTTTTTCCTCGTTATCTAAATCTAAATATAAAGAACTTAAAACAGATATATTATAGACACTTTTAATTTAAATCATCAACAGTATATTTCCCGAAATCAACCTTTCCGACTTCACCATGAGCAAAGTATTCAGCAACTTGACCCTTTTTAGTTTCTTCAAACACTTCCCTAATCTTGTTTTTAGTATCATTTATGAAGTTAATAAAAATGGATAGTTGCAAAATTGTTTTCTGTTTCTTCAAAAAATAATGTACACGTTAAAAATATGTTTACAAACAGGTTTTTAGCCTTATTCACACGTAATAAATATTTAGCTTGATTGCGGGAATAACATACTCCTTTTATGTTATAGATGATATTTTTTATAAAAATTTCATTTTATGCATCTTAATGCTTTAATTAATAATCTCCATCATCTGATATTGAATATGCAATCTGCCAAGAATTAAAAAGACCGATCCAAGAAATATGGATAAAAAAGAGCCTACTCAATGATGTTAGTCTAAAAAGTGGACACGGAGAATAGAGAGATTATAATAAACTTAATTACAATAGGTTTGAGGTGTCCAATCATGAAAAAGAGAACATTGGATCAAGAATACAAGATTAGTGATTTTATCGTTATCGTGTCGGAAATGGTCAACCTAACCGCCTGCATGTGCATAGCCTTTTAGCACCACTTCACAAAATATGGAAGATGTTTTACGCCCCCCTATTCAAATAAAATCGCTGTTTTAAATAGTCGGCTCATAAATCAATTTTAAAAGATTTGACTAAAAATACGATTAATCCATTAATGTTACTTAACTTATTGGATGTTAAAATGTTAATCTATACTATCAAAGTCTACAAGCTGAGTGGAGAAAAACAACTCGTTTTTCTCCACTGGCTTCATTTTAAGGACTTATCGGACATCCCCGGGTGATGAGTACGCCGCGCAAAATCAACAAACCGAAATTTATCGAGCCGATGTCTCGATTCGGTATACTGAAACAAGCTCGCATCTTCTAAGTAGACAAAATTTTTCACCACTACTACATGCTCGTAGCCGTTTAAATCCATATATTTTTGATCCTCAGCTGTCACTCGGTCGACAAACATTTCTTTTTTCGCAAAGCTAATGCGAAGCTTTAATTCATTTTCGATATATTCATAAATCGAATTTTCACAAATGCCGCGCGTCAATGTTGGAACGAATTTTTGGCAAAGAAAGTCCTTGTCTAAAATAATTTTCTCTTCTTCTATTTCCCTAGCACGAATCACTTTCCAAACTTTTTCCTTATTTTCGGTTTCCAATTGTCTTTTAATATATTCATCAGGCTCGATCAATTCCAGTTCATGTACGATCGTTCTTGCCGGCTTGTTCATTTTTTGCGCCAATTCTTTAAAGCTGACAAGTCCAGAGACAGGAAAATCATATTTTCCTACATCTAACACAATCGAACCTTTTCCTTTTATTTTTTGAATATAGCCATGCTCTGATAGAAGATTGAGCGCTTTGCGAATCGTCTCACGCGATGTTTGATACCGCTGGGACAATTCATTTTCAGAAGGCAGCTTTTCGTTCGGCTGAAAAATGCCTTTGCGAATATGAAGCAAAAGGTCGTTGTAAATCGCCATAAATTTATTTTCCTTCATAGTCATCACCGAATTGTATAGTATCATTTTGTTAAATGATACACAATCGCTTCATATGGACGCAACATGATTTCTTGTACATGTTCAGAAGAGTCATTATAGTTGGAAAGCAGGATACGGCTTGTATATCCGTTTATATCAAGCTCATTCGGCAAAACAAATTCTGTTTGGCCGCCAAAAAAGTTGGCCACTACTAGAAGCTTTTCACCATCTCCATTGCGCACATAAGCAAAAATTTGCGGATGATCCTCTAACAATAGCTGATAGTTTCCTGTTGTAATAATGTCATAGTTCTTTCGCAATTCAATCAAACGTTTGTAATGGTAAAAAATCGATGTTGGATCCTCTAATGCTTTTTTCACATTAATCTCTTTAAAATTCGGCGCGACATGAATCCAAGGAGTCCCAGTTGTGAATCCGGCATGCGGACTGTCGTCCCATTGCATAGGTGTCCGTGAATTATCGCGCGATTTACATTTTAAAATTTCAAGCACCTCTGCTTCTGTTTTTCCTTGCTCAAGCAAAATTTTATACATATTTAATGTTTCCACATCTCGGTATTCTTCAATTCGCTCAAACTTCGGGTTGGTCATGCCAATTTCTTCACCTTGGTAAATATATGGTGTTCCTTGCATCATATGAATAACTGTTGCCAGCATCTTCGCCGATTCTTTATGATATGCTCCATCATTGCCATAGCGCGACACAATTCTCGGTTGGTCATGGTTGCACCAGAAGAGCGCATTCCAGCCTCCGCCTTTATTCATCTCCACTTGCCAAGTAGATAAAATTCGTTTTAGAGCCAGAAAATCGAATGGAGCTGCCACCCATTTTTCACCATTTGGGTAGTCTACCTTTAAATGGTGGAAGTTAAACGTCATATTCAATTCGTTCCGTGCTGGATTAGTATATTGAATGCAATGGTCAATGGTGGTCGATGACATCTCACCGACTGTCATAATATCATATTTAGAAAATACTTCCCTATTCATTTCCTGCAAAAACTCATGGATGCGCGGACCGTCTGTATAAAATCGGCGGCCGTCACCCAATGGCAGGGATTTGTCATCATCGAGAAAACGTTGATCTTTCGAGATCAAATTAATGACATCTAAGCGAAAGCCATCAATTCCCTTTTGAAACCAAAAATGCATCATTTCATAAATCGTTTTGCGCAGCTCTTCATTTTCCCAATTTAAGTCCGCCTGAGTTACATCAAACAAGTGCAGATAATATTGTCCCGTTTGCTCATCATACTCCCAAGCCGATCCGCCAAATTTGGACGTCCAGTTTGTTGGAGGGCTGCCGTCTGGTTTAGGATCCTTCCAAATATAAAAATGGCGGTAGCGGTTTTCTTTTGACGAACGCGCCTGCTGAAACCACTCATGATCGGTCGAGGTATGGTTTACGACCATGTCCATTATCACTTTGATACCGCGCCGATGGGCTTCAGCAAGCAAACGCTCGAAATCCTCCATTGTTCCATAATCTTGATGAATGCTAAAATAATCACTAATATCATAGCCGTTATCTCGCTGCGGCGAAGCATAAATAGGCGTCAGCCAAATGACGTCAATCCCTAATGTCTTTAAATAGTCTAATTTCTCGATAATCCCTTGCAAATCTCCTATTCCATTTCCCGTCGTGTCTTTAAAGCTTTTCGGATAAATTTGATAAACAACGGCTTTTTTCCACCATGGCTGCTTCAATGAATATCACCTCGTTTATAATTTTGAGACTATCGGGAAAAACGATACCATTGGCGGTCATTCACCAATGGTATGAATCTTTGATTATTCATATTTATTATTTAGAACACAGTTCTATTAATTATGATCTTTGCGAATTTTTCCTAACACAAATGTTAGAGCAAACGGCAGCACAATCGCGATCGCCATTCCAATGAAAAACGGCGCCCATTTTTGCTGAACGATTGATAAAAACCCAGGAAGACCGCCAACACCAATAGAAAATGCGATCACTTTATTAAGCGTAATGAACATTCCGCCAATTGCTGCTCCTATCATCGCAGAAATAAATGGATAACGGTAGCGTAAATTCACTCCAAACATGGCCGGTTCCGTGATACCCAAATAAGCTGAAACGGCAGATGTGAATGACAGCCCTTTCAGTTTTTCATCTTTTGCTAAAAACATCATGGCTAACGCCGCCGAACCTTGAGCGATATTAGAAAGAACGAGAATCGGCCATAAAAATGTTCCACCAGTGTTGGTGATCAGCTGCAAATCAACCGGCAAGAACGTATGATGCATCCCCGTGACAACAAGAGGGGCATATATCGCTCCATATAGAAGCCCGCCAATTGCTGGAACATTATGAAACACTGAAACAAATACACTTGTAATCCCGTTGCCGATTGCAAATGTAATCGGTCCGATCGCAATAAACGCTAAAAAACCGGTAAATAGCAGCGAAAGCGGAGCGACTAACAGCAACTGAAACGCATCGGGAATTCGTTTACGCCAAAACAGCTCTGTTTTCGCCAGCACGTACGATGCCACTAACACAGGCAATACTTGACCCTGATATCCTACCTTTTGAACATCCAATCCGAACAAATTCCATACAGGAATGTTTCCTTCTTCTTTCGCTGCTCCCCAGCCCCATGCGTTTAACAAATCTGGGTGAACAAGCATTAAGCCTAGCACAATACCAAGCAATGGACTGCCGCCGAATTTCGTTACCGCTGACCAACCGATTAAACCTGGCAGAAAGACGAACGCCGTATTGGCAATTAAGTTAATAATGTTGGCAAGATCGGCCCACTCTTTATGCACTTCCACAAATGATTTGCCTTCATAAAAAATATTTTGGCCTGTCAGGATATTATTAATTCCCATCAACAAACCTGCTGTCACAATCGCCGGCAAAATCGGAATAAAAATATCAGCTAATGTTTTAATCGCACGCTGAAGCGGGTTTAGCTTCGCTTCCGCTGCATCTTTAATCTCTTGCTTTGTCGCGCGGTCAATCCCCGTCAACTCCACCATTTCGTTGTACACTTTATCGACAAGCCCTTGTCCAATCACGACTTGAAATTGACCGTTTGCCGAAAAGGAGCCTTTGACGAGATCAATGCTTTCCAAAGCCTCTTTATCTACTTTTCCCTCATCTTTTAATGCAAATCTTAACCGGGTAACACAATGTGTTGCCGCTACAATATTCTCTTTTCCTCCAACAGACTTAACAATCTTTTCAACTGATTGTTTGCTGATATTCATGATGATCCCCCCGTAATCGTTTACAAAACAAGTGTTATTTTGCTACGACAACCATAAATGAATCCGTTCCTGCCTGCACGCTTTCGAGCGACTTCTTTTCGAGTGATTGAACGGCATCCATATTGGTGATGACAATCGGTGTGATCGTGCTTGCTGCTTTTTCTTTGATCAATGCAAGATCGAATGTCAGTAAACTGTCGCCCGCCTTGACTTTGTCACCGACCTTCACATGTCCAACAAATCCTTCACCGTTCATCATAACGGTGTCTAAACCGATGTGGATCAATAGCTCCAGTCCCGTCTCAGAACGAATACCAATCGCATGCTTCGTATGGAAAAATTGAATAACTTCCCCATTGACCGGCGAAACGACAATTCCGTCTGCAGGATCAATAGCCACTCCATCCCCCATGAGCTTTTGGGAAAATGCTGGATCAGGAACTTGTTCGATCTCGACTATTTTTCCGGTTAAAGGGGCTAAGAGCGTTTCCTCTTTTTTTCGAAACCATTTTTTTAACATTATGAACTCTCCTTTTAACCGCTTTCAAAACTTGTATATACAAGATGCTTTTATTTTAACCTGTATATACAAGTTCGTCAATAAAAAAGTTGCCCGTATACATCGTCACCACTGAAAAAGTACTTTATTTAATAAAAGAGTTCCTAATTTTGAACTGCCCCCTGTCAAGTTTACAGTGGAAATAATAAAAACAGCTTTATACGGCTTTGGTTCTATATTCCATAAAGGGCATTTTTTATTCAAGACAATATGATCAGTCTCTATTACCTAAATAAGAAAATAATCTAGAAACCTCTTGGTAGTTTTTTCTTAAAATTCCCTTTTTTCATTTCTATTTACTAAAAATTCCTTTATCTGTCTTATAATGAAACAAAAAGCTTTTCCACTTGATGGAATCCATTTCGTTTCAATCGGAGGCATGGATACAGTGAATGTCAACTATATACCTTCAGAATGGGAAAGGACCAAGAAAGGCATCGGCAACCTGATCGGCGCCGGTGCATGGGGAAAAGGCATGATCGACAACTTAAAAGATATCAGCGATCTTTTGGAAGACGCCCAGTCAGACATCGCCAAATATGACAGCGACGGTGTCATCTCTTTTACCCATACCGATCGCAAAAGCCAATATCAAAGCTTATATGAGAATTTTCTTGTCATGCACCGCTTTAGCGGCCGCATCGGAGATATTGTCGACCGCACCATCGATGAGCCGTTTTATCAAGATATCGATGCTTTTGTCGAAGCGATGCGCGACTTATCGATATCAGAGATCAAGACGAAAAACCACATCGGTGTTAAAGAAATAATCGTCGTTCCAGGAACATACGGCACACAAGAGACGATCGAAGTGCCAAAAGCCGAGGTCGGACTAGAAGATCTGTTCAGCGGCAGCAACTACTATGCCAGGCTGATGGAACGGGAATACGCCTCATGGAAAGAACTGAATCCCCACCAGGACTTTTCGGAAAAAGAATACATAAAGAATGCATTGAATTCCTACGCCTTTCAGTATGAATCGATCAAAGACGGGCAAATGAACAAAGAATTCTGGGGGCAAATAGCGGCGCTCGTCGTGATTGTCGGCGTCTCATTTATTTGTCCGCCAGCAGGGATGGCATTGGGCATGGCCTATGGTACACTGGAATTAAGCTCGGCCGTTTCCGGAAAAGACTGGATTTCAGGGAGGGAACTAGAAACAGGCGAAAGAGTATTCCGTGGTGTCCTCGCTCCATTGGATATCGTCCCTGGCGTCAGCGCGCTTTCGAAATTCAGCAGCACCGCCCGGTTCGCACCTCTTCTAGAAACCATGGATCCCAAGCTATTTACAAGCTTGAAAGCTGGATTGCACCAGAAATCACAACGTGCCTGCGACCTGGTTGTCCATGCGGAAAACAGCATATTGGCCCGCATCAGGAGTGCCAAGGCATGGACGAAAGAAATGACGCAGCATTTAAAAACCGGTGCAAAAAAAGGTTCGTTGCAAGTCGGTCGGTTCGTAGACAACGCCGCAACAAACTTAAGACACCTCCTGCCAAGCCGGCAAATGGGATTGGCCATAGAAGGGGTTGGGAATGTTAAGGTTCCGGTGGAGAATAAGATTCAAGCTTGGTTAAGTAAGATGGATGGGATAAATGTAGGCGGAGGTAAAGCAGGCAACGATGGCGTTGAACTTAGCACTAAGGGTATTGGTAAAGGGGAACAAGTATTAGATAAAGTCAAGACATATGAACAGGCTAGAAATAAAGCACTAGACCTAGTTGGAGATTTAGGACCAAATTCAAAGCCATATATAGGAACTCTTAAGTCAAGTGCTGGATATGGTAAAGTAATTGGTAGGCAGTCTGCTGACAGAAAAGTAAGATGGAGATTAGATTATGACCCAAATAAGGGGACACATATAAACATTGAAGATTTTCGCAATGGTAAAGGGGCTAATGCTCGAAAAATCGTTATTCCATTCGAGGGTAACGAAAGCACCTTTAAATCTTTATTAAAACATTTGAATAGATAAGGGGGAATTTGAATGAGTTTATTTGATGAGTGTATTGAAGCACTAGGTGAGAATGTACACGTCTTATCTGATAGTGAGGGAGAGCAAGTACTAAGAGATTTTGAGAATTCTTTTCCATTTACTGAGTGGGGGCGTATTGAATGGGAGAAAGTGACTTATCATGCTAAAGTGAATACAGTTGATGAGATCATCTCCTTTTTGAACCAAAACATTGATGAATACAACAACGTTATATATGTTATTTGGGATGAAAGGACATTACCTATAATTCAATCTGAGTTAAATAAAGTATTTGAAGTTATAGATGATGTTACTGCTGTAAGTTTTGATACATGGATATTTTCACCATCTTCAGGATATGTTATTGAGATATTTCATGACGGTGAAGTAAGAATAGGATTGAAGTAAAATATCATTGAATTAACCCTCAAAAGGTGAATATAAATTCTCTTTTGAGGGTTTTCTACTAGTGACGTAGTACCGAACGAGCTGCTAGTGATACAATTTGTGCATGTAATCTATTCAAGTTCTATATGATAATTTTTAGAGTTATCTTGTACGCACAAAATGTGTATAAAAAAGATGCCCTATTTTATAATTTCCATCAAATATAACCCACTGAAAAATTATCAGTTACTACCGTTTTTATCGCCAAAAACCTTACCCTTGTTTTCCCACCATTTTATAAAAATTTTTTTCGCAACTTTTTCTTCGCTACCACCGATTACTATAGCGAGAGGATTACTCCACCTCGATTAACTCCTGGATGTCGATGTCCAGCACTTTGCACACTTTTTCTAATGTTGAGAGATAAACTCTGTCCACGTTGTCTGAACAAAGATGGCTGATGGTGTTCGGGCGCAGCCTTTAAGAAGCAAGAAATCAAAAAAGTAGATAAAGAGTTAAAAGCACTTATCAAGCCATTAGGGATGCAGCTTGAAACGATGCCAGGCATTAATACGGTGACTGCATCGGCTTTCATTGCAGAAATCGGGGATATTCATCGTTTCACTAATTCCGACAAACTCGCAAGGTATGCAGGTATAGCCCCTGTCAGAATGGGTTCGGGCGGCAAGGAAACTATTCAGAAAAGCAAACAAGGAAACAGGAAATTATACACTATCTTTTATAACTTGGCTGTTCAACAAATACATATTTGTAAAGGCAGTAAAACTCCTCGAAATCCTGTGTTTTACGAGTATTATCAGAAAAAGCTAGCAGAAGGTAAAACCAAACAACAAGCGCTTATTTGCATTATGAGAAGACTTGTCAATATTATCTATGGTATGATGAAACACAAGACCGCTTATATCATGCCTGAACGGAAAGTCAGTTGATATAATGGGTGATGGTTAGTGAAACTGCCGCCCATTTATAAAGTACATTTTTATAATTTCCTAAGGGTACTGGTAAAAAAACAGTTGAAAAAGGAAAAGATTACTCAACTCGTATTGACAATCAGGTAGAGGAAATTGAAAAAATGCCTTTACCTTCGAGTATTGCTACTACATTTAAAGATTCAAATTATAGAACAGTGATTACAAAAGAGAATGTTACAGTCTATAGAGTATTTGGCGGGCATGCAGATGCAGGCGGAACATTTGCTACAACTTCTCCGGCTGTAAATAGGATACAAACTAAAATTGACTTAGCTTTACTCCCAGAATGGAAAAATACGAGGAACTATGAAGCCGTAATTGAAATTCCAAAAGGAACTATATTGAATATTGGCAGAGCTGAAAAACAAATTACTAAAACCGGTAGTATTCTAAAAGGGGATGCTGACCAAATTTTATTACCTTTAAATTATTCTTTAGAATGGATAAAGGAAATTAGGCCAATACCTTCAAAATAGGAGGTTTTGTTATGCAAAACGAAGAAATGGATAATATTAAAATTCAAATACAAAAGGTTATGGATTTAGTTTATGAAAAAAAAAATCAGAGGGAACATAAATTTTTAGATACATTATTAGATAAGTTGAAAGAATTATCAGAAACTGTAAATACCAATAGCAATATTGATGAATTAAGGAAAGATTCTAAGCTAAAAGGAGCCTTGAGAGCGTATTTTGATACCAACTTAGTTGAGAGTTACGATGAACCACTAGTAATTGAGTTAGATAAATTAGAACTAATGTTGCAACAGAAGACGAATTAAAGTGTTTTTTTATTTAATATCTACACGGAACATATTTATTCCAAAGAATTTAATGGGGGAAGGACCAGGAATTTTAAAAATATGTTTCCTCTAAATTTAATATTGGGTAGTATAAACAAAAAATTTACTAAGTATTTAAGAAAAAAAGAGTAAAATTATTATCTTCGTATAGTTATGACATCAAAAAATACAGTTCAAAATGCATATACAGCTAAAGATGACTCCAGTACAGTTGGGGTCATTTTTTACATAATGAACCGTTGAAGGAGAAATAGAGAAGCCAAATTAAAAACAATAATAAGGGTACAGGTAACACTGAGTTAGGTAAAATAACAGGATATAAATTTAAAGAAGATGTTGATTTAGATTTTAGGGGAACAGGAAAGACATATAGGGACTCATTAAATGAAGCTTTTATTAGGACAGGTGTACCGAGAACAGAATTTACTGTGACTAAGTGGGGAAGATATGCTAATGGTAAATCATTCCCAGTAGAGTGGAGAGCTAAAAATGGTGCAGAAGTCAATATTGATATTGGACATACAAAAAATGGTCCAGATGTTCCGCACATTGGTTATCAAACTGGGGGAAAAGAGGTGGAGGAGGAGCCATACGTGGTCATATACTGGTAGACGATGTACCTGCAAATAGATAAATGGAGGAATGTATATGTTGTGGAATATTGAGGAACAGATTATGTCTGCTGCTGCTTCTATGAACATCAATGTAACCAAAATATCAGAACATGATACAGAATTAAGATTTCAACAACTTTCCAGAAAATACGCTAACGGTACTAAATTATTTCCGTTGTGGGAGCATCTAGATAACGATATAGCTGTACAACATCCAGAAGCTTGGAAATGGATTGCTGAATATATTGGAAATTCTCAAGCTATTTTGATGTTTAACCCATCCGATGAAAAATCGTCTTATGAAGTAGAGGGGGGAGAAAATCTAGTAAAACTACTGTCAGAAATGTTTAATGTTGAGTTCTATGTTACTAATAAGAACAATGAATATTTATTATGTTTTAACCATCATGATGTACTAATTGCATGTGGAAATGCAACCGAATGGATAAAAAAATAGATTCTTCACCACATTTTGTGATTTAACCCAAAAAATAAGGAAAACACTCACGAATTCCTAGCAATAAAGTTAGTGTCACTTAACATGACAGGAGGTTCTAAAGTGTTTTCCGTATCACTAGATTTGCCAGAATTTGAAGTTGTTAAACAAGTGTTTCTTGAAGATTGCAATTTGTTACATGTTGAGAAAAATACTACAGAAGAACACTGTTCTTATTTCGGTTTTTTTCTAGTCATGTCCATGACTGGCGGACAAGAAAGGTGCGTGACTTGTCCGTATTAGGTAAGCCCCTTTTCTTATTTGTCAGAGTGTATAGATACAGTTGTCACAACTGTAATGAGGGATTTTCACAAACATTTGAATGTATCCGTCCTAATAAGCATCAGACCAATCGGTACAGAGAATATCTGTACGAAATGTGCATTGGCTCTACTATCCAAGAAGTGAGTCGAAAGGAAAAAATACCTTATACAACCGTTGAAAGAATATTTTATTCCGTTGCTAAAGAAAAAGAGAAGGAGCATGTAGAAACTCTTGAAAGTGTTTTAGAAAACAATGAATTAATCCTTAACCTTGATGAGATCGCTGTCCGAAAGGGGCACCGATATGAAACAGTTCTTATGGGTACCCAATCCGGGAGTGTGCTTGGTATGGAACATCAACGGAGTTATCATTCAACTCAGATCTTACTTGCCAAGAAGATTCTGTCTAATAAATGTGTTCATACCATTGTTATGGATATGTGGGATCCCTTCCATAAAGCTGTTAAATCTATATTCCCAGAGGCCTGTATCGTCATTAATAAATATCACGTGGTGCAAAAGGTGACACATGCACTTGACCAAGTTAGAAAGAAAACTCCTGGACTAAAAAAGGGACGGTTTAAACTCTTGAAAAGTTCTGAAAAGTTAACGGCTAATGAAAAACAACAATTAGACGAGATGCTCAAAGAGCATTCAGAATTGTCATATGCCTATTTTCTAAAAGAACTATTTAGAAAAATATACCAAGTGAATGACTATGATACAGCTGATTCACTCTTAGAAGAATGGATTCAACTCGCATGGAGCAGCCCATTTCCTTCATTTCATCAAGTAGCCAAGACGATAGAAAATTGGAAGGCACAAATTTTACAATATTTTCTTACCCCTTTTACGAATGGCCGGATTTAAGGTACAAACCATAAGAGTAAGAACATCAAAAGACGTGCTTTTGGCTTCAGAAACCTTGAAAGATTTCGGCTACGTGTATTTTTGGAATGTACAGGTAAAACTTATAAAAACCAGGTTGCTTAACCATGCCCTTCATCAGCTTTCCGCATTGTAGTTGGTAGAATGGAATCCGTCAAGGAAAGCACTTGACCGCTTCCATCTACCAACTTAGTGGTCTGCAAGCTGACTGACGAAGGAGCTACTCTAGATTGAGTATCAATCTCGCTAACTTATTTCCGGAATTGTGTGAACATCACAGAATATGGTGATGAGACAAAAAATTTTTAAAGCGAAAAATTCTGCAAGTACGCCCAAAAAAGGACAAACAGAATATTTGTAAACCAAAGATACAAAATACCCCAATTTATTTGGGTTTCTTTTAAAACTCTTTTTAATAAAAATCTAATTTTACAAAATGCTCATAGTAATAATAGACTAAAAAATGAGGTGTCTACATGACAAAAAAAAAGGCTGCTATCATTGATTTTGTAAATTTTGAAAAGCAAAAATATATAAAATCTTCCTCAACGTTTAAATCGTTCACTGGAATTTGGGCATTCTTTTTGGTGGGACAACAGCCACGGAATATTCGCCTACTATTCGTTTATTTAATTTTAAATATTTTTTAAAAAAGTTTTTCCAATTGTTTATTCCTTCAATCTGTATGATCATCTATGCTTTTCTTTCTCAAATAATATAGATAAGAAATCGGAACGATTCCACATATAAAAATTATTCCTGCAATTAAAACACCATTAATTGCAGTAAATCCTTCACTTAATGATGTGAGGATTCCTATTATAGTTGAAATAAGTGTTAATACAACAAGTGATATTAGGAATCCTTTTTTGGGTGACCTTTTTTGACTTTCATATTCCACACTAATGTTCATTGATAAGAAAGCTGATACGACCGTTGTAAGGATAAACACAAACCATAATGGATTTTCTCTCATTCCATCTATTCCTTTTGTTATTAGGTCATAGCCTAATATTCCGATGATTCCAAGTGTCTGTAAAATGTAGGCAATTCGTAAATTTTGCAGATTTTTCAATAATAATCGTTCGTCTTTTATTTTTTGCAATTTAATCACTCTCCCTTGTCTACCCAAAAAATTTCATCTAACGTTTTATTAACCGCATAACAAATTTCGAGGCACAATTTTAAAGTAGGATTGTATTTTCCTTTTTCGATTAAACTGATAGTTTGGCGAGTTACACCAACCTTTTTTGCCAGTTGTTGTTGGGTCAGATTTACTTGGATACGAGCAACTTTAAGATTGTTTTTCACAATTTCAAAACCCTCTCTGAATGTAATTTATATATTACATTTTATACAATATATATTACATAATTCAATATATATATTACATTTTGGATAAAAAATTTTACATTATTTATATTTTTGATTTGCCAAAGAGGAGAAAAAAGCAGGGTAATTTGATATGACAATTACCCTGCTTTTTAATGTACTTTCAAAAGTTATTTAATTTTGCACTTTAAAAGGGAATCCGTTAGTTAATAAGTGATCTCTCCATTCGTTCAATAATTCTTTACACAACCTATTAATTTTTTAAAGTACAAACTGAAATGAAATCCATTTTGTATAAACCAATTAATGATATTTCTGTTAAATATTTTGATATCATGTATAACAATTGTATCAAATTTGGTCTTTCTTAAATTGTTTAAGGTAATCCATTTCAGAGATGCCCTATCTATCTTACATAACACAAAATTCTTGACGGTACCCACATCGAAATGATATCTCTATTAAATATTTCAATATCATGTACAACAATTGTATTAATTTGATCTTTCTTAAGTTTTTCGATAAAATACTCTGCACATTCTGGGGTATATTTATATGAAAGTTACCCGCCTACAGTTAATCGTGTAACTTCAAATCTATCTTACATTACAAAAAATTCTTGTCGGCACCATCTTCCTCAACTTTTTTTGTAGCTTTATTTCTTTCATACACCAGAAACAGAAATAATATTGGCACGATGATGAAAGCTCCAATAGTACTCCACAATATATCTGTTCCGCTTATGACTTGTTCTTTCAGCAATCGATAGTAGGTATATGAAGAATAGGGCAACACTAGAATGATGGAAGTGATTACACCAGGAGTGTATTTCCTTAGATAGAGTGCTTGCCCTAAATGTGTGAACACATGGGCAAAAAAGATAAACAGTAACATTAAAAAAATATAGTAAAAAGAGAAAATGACGGCTAAACATGTTGCTGTTGTAATGGTAAGGAAAATCCAAAATACATCGTTCGCAAATTGAACAGTTGTCATCTGAAAGCTGCTATAAAAATATTTTCGTATTGATTTAGGTAAAACCGCAAGAACTTGTTCCTTGTTCTGTTTGGTCCACTTCTCCACCGTAAGAATCTCTTCGAAATCATGAAACATAAACAAAATGGGAAATAACCAAAGCACGCTAATCAAATGAAGTTGAGAATCCAACCAATCTAATACCATCTCAATCACCGCTTTTCGAACGATTTTGAATTCCGCTCAAAAACATCTGTCCTACTTTACTTTTTCTCCTGTTAATAAATATCGATGTACCAATCGTTCTATAATAGCAGCGATGGCCTCTGCTGCCACCCTGTGTCAATTTTTTCTTTTACAATTCCGAATCGCTTGTTATTGAACATATCAATCTTATTCGAATCTGATCACTGTCTCCTCGTCTGATTTGTTTTTTCCTAAAAAAGTAAATAATTTGATAAACATGTTGGTTACAAAAGTTTTAACATCTGATAGCGATAGTTCAACAGATTTTTCCAACATCCCTTAGTTTTATTAACTGTTGATCAAAATTTTGAAATATTTGTTGAAAGATATCTTCCTTACTTTTGAAACGCAGCTTGTGTTAAGCTTTCGTTTGCAACAAATTCGCTTCTTTTGGTACTTTGAAAACCCTTTTTTCGTAAAAAGCTCTTCTGGCATAAAAATAACTTTCTCTTACTCGCTTCGACTTTTTTTACAGCCAACAAGAACCCCCTTTTTTATAACTAACTAATTAGTTAGTTATAATTATAGAAAAAATTTGCTTTGTTGTAAATAGGTTTTCGAACAGTGAAGAATGGAAAGTACCGAAAGTAAAAAGCCTGAGTCGCTTAAAACTAATGTCAGTCTTTGCTTTCGCTGATAGAAAAAATTATTGCATTTATAATAAAAATTAATCAATAAGGTGAAAGCATAACGAGGCTGCCGCAATGGCCGTTAAACCGATGAGACAGCCGCTGTTTTTTGAATGGGGACTTATCCTTTGTTGCGCCTTTTTTCTCACACTGTAGACAGCACAAGCCAGATCCTATTCCGGGGATTATGTGTTAAAAACGGGGATAGTATTAATTGGATAATAATAGGAATGAATAAAGCTAAATAGAAAAAGGCGAAGAAGTTTGGACATTATTTTGAAGAAAACAGGGAGGCGAAAAGCTAATTTCAGACATCATTTTGTTTTTATCTAACGGTTTTGTCCAAAAAAAAAAAACACTTAATAGATCAGTGCGGTTACTATATGTTTAAAATATTTTTGACTCGCTTGATTTCTTTCTTATTTTCAAACAACTCTTCCACAAGAATTTTTTGACCGTTTGCTACATCAGTGAGCTGTTTGTCCATCTCCTCGATCTTTTGTTCAACTTGGTCGAGCCGCTCATTGATTTCGACCAATTGCTGCTTCGTTTGTTCAAACTGCTGATCGGTTTGTTCAAATCGTTGGTCAATTTGTTCAAACCGCCGATCAATTTGCTCAAACCGTTGGTCAATTTGTGCAAACCGGTTATTCGTTTCTTCTGAATGGTTTTTTAGCTGCTCAGCCAGTTCTTTAATCGCTTGCAAAATCATTTCATTTGTAATTTCAGCCATCGGTATGCTCCTTTCTTCATTATAAATATAACTATTATTATACCATATTGCGGTCATTTCGATATAATTCGCATCAACTTTCATGTATTCACATGGTAATTGGAGTATGATGTTTAAAAACACTTTAAGCAATGTTTCGCTCAAATGGAGAAAGTTCGACACTCTCTACATTCGCAAGAGCGGTTATAGATACTTTTTGTTGATCTATTAAGAATCTATCACATTATTTCAGAATAATTTTCGCTGATTTTTCCATTTTCGGTTTTTCGAACGATTGTCTTTTGTTGCGTTTCATAATTTAACAACGATGTTTCGCTTATTGATCATTTAATACGATCAAATGATTATTTGTAATCTTTAACCATACTTCTTTTTGCGCAAGTTCAGAAGATGTTGAGTAGAGATTTTTTCATAACGTACTTTGTGTTTCTATCCCTTTTTTGCTCTTACTAATCGGTAGAGATCAAACGATGTCCTCGATAACAGTCCGAATGTCTTTTCGTCTTCCTCAAAAAAAATAGAAATTTTGGAAAAACTCTCTTTCGTTTTTGAAAGGCATCGCTTAAATAGATCCAACCTACTTTCTCATTAATTTCGAAGGAGCAGTTGAGAGATTGAATAGATTTCTGAACTGTTTTCGATCCTCAATTTCCTTATATTATTAGAAAATATTCATTCCTCTTTCATATATCTCTCTTCTCGTAGTCGTAAACGACAGCTTCTCTCATTGACACTATAGTTATATGCGGGGATTTTTTTTCAGGCGATACGGGGGTACCGGTTCTGACGTCCTTTTGATGAAAAATCGGGATTATTGAATTAAGATGAGAAGCTAAAAACTTTACACACAAATATTCTCCATAAAACACCTCCCTATCATCAAGATTACGCAAAAACCCTTTTATCATCAGCTTTAACAATACTGGTGTTATGTCAAGAAAACGGACACGTTAAACAGAGAGAAATAGCTGAATTTAGGCAGCTACTTTTCTCTGGTTAGCGTAATATGCAGCTTCAAATTCACATGGCGATACATAGCCAAGGGCTGAATGACTTCTTTTGCGGTTGTAGAAGCATTCGATGTACTCAAAAATGGCTTGTTTCGCTTCTTTTCGCCTACGGAATCGATTTGGATAGATGCATTCTTTCTTGATTAAGCTATGAAACGACTCCATACAAGCATTGTCGTAACAGTTCCCACGTCTCGACATACTCACTTGAAAATGATGTTCCTGTAAAAGTTGCTGATAGTCATTCGAAGCATATT
>ERZ1673786.29-NODE-29-length-7452-cov-25.348384_pt1 | contig 7452 bp, 8 predicted proteins | sample MGYA00580130_ERZ1673786 | MGnify/ENA primary metagenome ERZ1673786 (study PRJEB41219, sample SAMN04549644) | soil metagenome | isolation source: soil | place: USA: Georgia, Sapelo Island Microbial Observatory | collected 2009-05-20 ...
TGGATGTCAAGTATATCCCTTCTGAATGGGAAAAGACGAAGAAAGGTATTGGCGATCTGGTCGGTCTCGGTGTATGGGGCAAAGGTATGATTAATACTCAAAAATGGCTTGTTTCGCTTCTTTTCGCGTGCGGAATCGATTCAGATAAATACACTCTTTCTTGATGAGGCTATGAAACGACTCCATACAAGCATTGTCGTAACAGTTCCCACGTCTCGACATGCTCACTTGAAAATGATGTTCCTGTAAAAGTTGCTGATAGTCATTCGAAGCATATTGGCTTCCACGATCCGAATGATGAATCACTCGTCCCGTTGGTTTTTCGCTGTTTAGAGCCCGTTGTAACGCTTTGATGACTATAACTCTTTCGTCATTCGTGTATCGATATACCATCCTACAATCTTACGAGTATATAAATCCATGATACTCGCTAAATACAACCAGCCTTCGTCGGTAGGAATGTACGTAATATCTGCCATCCATATTTCATTCGGAGCCGTTGCTTGGAAGTTCTGTTTCAATAGATTGGCATATACGTTGTAAGGATGGTTACTGTTCGTAGTGGCTTTGAATTTACGGACGGTAATGGATCTCAAGCCTTCTTCGCTCATGATGCGAGCGACCGTCTTTTGAGACACACGAATCCCTTGTTTGCGTAGTTCTTGCGTAATTTTTGGGCTTCCGTAAATCTTACGGACTTTAGATACTCATTTCGAATTTGTTGAGTGAGTTGTTCTTTTCGTTCTTTCTGTTTACTTTTCGCACGCTTGAGCCAGTCGTAATACCCACTTCTTGAAACTCCGAAAACTTGGCACATCTTCACAACAAGAAATTCATTACGGTGTTAAAAATGAAGGCGTAAATTACTTCTGGTTTCTGGTAAAGATGCCTAACGCCTTTTTTAGGATCGCTAATTCCTCCTTCAACTCTTGATTGCGACGGCGTAATTCGATGATTTCTTGATTTTGTGGCTTGATGTTGCCTGAACCTACAAAGCTTGTTCCATTGCTTTCTTTGTATTCTTTGACCCAACGATGAAGAGTGTTGTAAGCCAAACCTAGCTCTTTTGCCACTTGGGCGATGGACTTGTCCCCCTCCAAGCATAACTCAACAGCTTGAATCTTGTATTCTTGATCAAATGTTCTCTTTTTCATGATTGGACACCTCGAACCTATTGTAATTAAGTTTATTATAATCTCCCTGTTCTCCGTGTCCAATTTTTAGACTAACATCAAAGAGATTAATTAAGGATAACTTGTATGAGGGTACATTACCTAATGGTATGAGAATACAAATGAGATTAGATTCCGAGGGTAAAGTTAAGACGGTATATCCGATGTATTAGGGGGGGTATTATGAAATATGAAATTAGTTTTAAGAAGAATGATAAAGGATTGGAAGTAAACGTTCCGAGTTGTATTTCACCTGTAGCAATTCTTCTTATGGGGGATATTCAACGCAATGGTGAACCGTGGATAAATTTAATACACAAGGTTTTAAAAGGTGAATCTAGCTATGAGGAATGTACGGGTAATAACTGTACGTTAGAAATTAAAAAGGACATCACCAAAATAATAGATAATTACAGTGAGGACGAAGAAGAATGCATAATTGAAACGATTGAACTAAAAAAAATTATAGAATTGTGGGTAAGAAAAATAAACAATATTTGAATAAAATAGTTATGCACCTTGATTGGCTATAAGCCTTTCAAGGTTTTTTATTAGTTATAGTTAACCCAATATTAACTTCAGAGCCCATGATGGTTCTACCTACATGGAGTTTGGCAGATATGCATGGTAAAGCGACTAAACCATTAATACCCTTCGAGTACACTTTAAAACACGTGAGAACGCATTCTCGTGGCGAGAAAGTGGGGGTAAGCTTTTAACTGGTTGTGACAATAATAAACTGTCAAATTATTATTGTATTGTATTTTCACTAGAGACGGTCGTTCCCATGTCCGTTTCCATTACCACTCCATTGATCATCACGCCTGATTGAAGATACCGGCGGATTACCTTCAGTAGAATTCGATCTTTGATCGTTTTCGCTAAGATCCCCATCAGTTTGTCGTGATTCACCTTGTCAAAGAATTTCTCTAGGTCTATATCGACTACTCAACGATATCCTTCTTTGATATAACCCTTTGCTTCCCTAACCGCATCATGTCCCCTGCTACCTGGGCGGAAACCATGCTATGGTTCGAGAAGGTCGGATCAAAGATTTTCGTCAACACTTGGGCAATCGCTTGTTGGATGAAACGATCCGTCACGGTAGGGATCCCTAGAAGCCTTACTCCACCGTTCGGTTTCGGGATTTCGACTCGACGGACGGGTAAGGGCTTGTAGGTTCCTTCTCTCAACGACTGTCGAATGGAGTCCCAATTTTCGTAGAGGTGTCTTCGTAGGTCTTTTACGGACATGCCATCTACTCCGTGACTTCCTTTATTCTGTACAACTCTTTTAAATGCCGCTATGAGATTTTCCCGTGACAAAATCATTTCCATCAACATTGATATCCTCTCCACGTGAACGAATTCTTCTATTTGTGCCATCTTTTGCTCCACCCTCTTGAAGTCCCCCGTGGGATTCACCACTTCCTCCTTCAAGTAAGTCCTATCGGATTGTCTGCTTCCACACAGAAGATGAACGCCTAGCGATTCGTTCTCCTTAATTGTTCAGTCCTTCCTCTTCCATCTCGAGCTTGAAAGAGTACTATGACTTCTGCTGACTTCTGACTGTTCAGCTATCTATCACTAGATAGGTTACCAAGGTTACTTGGCGTGCCAGCCAGACCTCCCCGGGTAAGCGTGTAATCTTTCCTTCCATCCATCTGCTTCATTTACTCTGTATCACCTTCGGCAGAAAGGGCTTTGTTTTGTTGTGCAAACTCACCCAGTGATACCTAGCCTCATATGAAGTTCGTGTTCCGAGAGACCTTAAAGTTTGCCGCTCGCTTCCTTCAGATTCCGCGTCACCACGGACACCCTTGCGTTAAGCTAACTGCTACTTCTGCCTTCGCAGCTCGGGACTTTCACCCTATAGATTACACCCATGCCGGGCGCACACATAAAAGGGTTCAGACCCTAGATCCGAACCCTTAAAAGAAATTTGCTGCTCGTATTAGTCTTTTATTCTTTTACTTCTTTCTTTAAGAAACCGACCATAAGAGCTGTTACAAATGAACCAATTAAAATAGCAAGTACATATAACCATGGACTGCCGCTTATAAACGGGATGACAAATATGCCTCCGTGCGGTGCTGACAAACCAATTCCAAATACCATCGTTAACGCACCAGCAATTGCGGAACCTACGATAATCGATGGAATTACACGTCCTGGATCAGCTGAGGCAAAAGGAATGGCTCCTTCTGTTATAAAGGTTGCCCCCATAATATAACACGTTTTTCCTGCTTCTCGTTCTGCTTTTGTAAACTTCTTTTTAAACAAAGTTGTTGCAATGGCTAGTCCTAATGGAGGAACCATACCGCCAGCCATAATCGCAGCATGCGGGGCGTAGTTTCCTGCATCAATCATCGCTAAACCGAATGTAAAGGCTGCTTTGTTGATCGGACCTCCCATATCTACAGCCATCATTCCCCCTAAAATCAAACCTAAAAGAACTAAGTTCCCAGTTCCTAAGCCTTCCAGCCAAGCTTTCAATCCATCGTTAATCGCTTTAACAGGATCATTCACCACATACATCATAATAAAACCTGTAATTAAAATACCGAATAAAGGATATAGTAAAACTGGCTTAATCCCTTCTAATGATTGCGGCAGCACCTGAAAGATTCGTTTTAAAAGAACGACTAAATATCCGGCTAAGAAACCGGCAATTAATCCGCCAAGAAAACCGGCCTCCCCATTTGCTGCCAAAAATCCTCCGACCATTCCCGGAGCAAATCCCGGACGATCCGCAATACTCATGGCAATAAATCCGGCTAAAACAGGAATCATTAATTTAAAGGCATTTTCCTTGCCAATAGTCATCAATGCTTCAGCAATCGGATGGTAAGATGGATCGTTCGGATCGAACGCTTTAATCCCAAAAATAAATGAAATGGCAATCAAGATACCGCCGCCAACGACAAATGGCAGCATGTTTGAAACCCCATTCATGAGGTGCTTATAAAATCCTTTTCGTTCTCCGCGTTGAAACGCTGAATTTGTTTCTTTTCCCGAAGCTTTGTAAATAGGTGCGTCTTTCTTTAATGCTCGTTCAATCAACTCTTTTGGTTGGCGAATGGCTTGTGCAACAGGGACTTCAATAACATGTTTGCCATCGAAACGGTCCATTTCCACTTGCTTATCTGCAGCCACAATGATTGCGTCTGCCTCTTCGATCTCTTCTGGCGTCAGCTTATTTTTGACACCGCTTGAACCATTCGTTTCAACCTTAATGTCAACGCCTAACTCTTTCGCTTTTGTCTTCAAAGCATCCGCTGCCATATACGTATGAGCAATACCAGTCGGACAAGCGGTAACGGCTAAAATTTTTCCTTTTTTAGAATCGATCTGCTCGCTCTCTTCTTCATTTTCCTTTTCTTTTTCATTGATAATTTCAATGATTTCCTCAGCAGAATTGGCTGATTCAATTTTTTTACGAAACTCTTGATCCATTAACAATGTCGATAAACGGGAAAGTGTTTCTAGATGAGCATTGTGGACGCCTTCACTAGCTGCAATCATGAAAAATAAATGGCTGGGCTTACCATCTAAAGACTCAAAGTCAATGCCTGCTTTTGAACGACCGAATGCGATCGCAGACTGTTTAACTGCATTCGTTTTAGCATGCGGAATCGCTATCCCCTCGCCAATTCCAGTCGTACTTTGAGATTCACGAGCAAGGATGGCCTCCTTAAACGCTTCTTTATCGTGAAGCTTCCCTGCCTTCGCAAGCGTTTCTATTAATTCATTAAGTACTTCCATTTTGGTAGCAGACTGTAAATCTAATATAATCGTCTCTTTCGTTAATAAATCCGTGATTTTCATTATACAATCCTCCTTACCGATAAATTTCCAAGCGAATATTTGGAAGAAGCTGTTCCACGCTTTCCTTTGTACATAAATCTTCTGAAAATGCTGTTGCACTTCCGGCACTGACGCCGTGTTGGAATGCTTTGATCGCGTCATGGTTTTGAATATAGGAGGCTAAGAAACCGGCAACAGTTGAATCCCCAGCTCCTACTGTATTTTTCACGTTACCTTTTGGGACTTTGGCCAATACGGTATGATCAGCATTAATCAATACTGCTCCGTTTCCTCCCATGGTAACGATTACATTCCTTGCTCCTTCATTTTGCAGCTTCTTTCCGTACTTTATTGCATCTTCTACCGTCTCAATGTTTACATGAAACAACTCTCCTAATTCGTGATGGTTCGGTTTTATTAAAAAAGGTCTCATAGGTATCAACCGTTTTAGACTCGGTCCTGATGTATCAACGACAAACGGTATTTCCCTTTCCTGACAAATCGATGCTATCGTCTCGTAAAAATTTTCAGGAACTGTTGGAGGCAAACTGCCAGCAAGCACTAAAACATCATCTTTATTTAAAGAAGAAATTTTTAATAATAGCTTTTCCTGCTTTTCTTTTGAGATGGCAGGTCCATTCCCGTTAATTTCCGTTTCTTGATCTCCTTTCAGCTTTATATTGATCCGGGTAGGCTCTTCCACCTCAGTGAAATCGATGGCAATATTTTCACTAATTAATGCATTCTTAAGAAAGTCTCCTGTAAAACCGCCTGCATACCCTAATACAACACTATCGATACCAAGGCGTTTCAATACGCGGGACACATTGATCCCTTTTCCTCCCGGGAAGTAAAGTGTTTCTTCCACTCGGTTCAATTCTCCTATTTTTAAGTGATTAATACGGACGTGATAATCAATCGATGGATTTAAGGTAACCGTATAAATCATGATTATTTCACAACCTTTACTGCGGTTTTGGCTGAAAATTCTTCTAAGATTTCTTGATCAATTTCATCTGTAATAATGACGGCATCATTTAAATCTGTAATTTTTGAAAAGGTAAATTCATTAAATTTTGTATGATCAGCCAGAACAAATGACTTTTGTGAGAGATTCATTGCGAGGCTTTTCACAGACGCTTCTTCTGGATCAGGAGTTGTATAACCAAACTCAAGGTGGATTCCGTTAACACCCATAAAGGCCTTATCAAAACGATACGATTGCAGCCCCTCTTGAGCCCCCTTACCGATGAGAGCTCTTGTGGTCTTTTTCACATAACCACCCGTTAAATAGGTTTCGATATTTTGTTCAAGCAGTGCTTCCAAATGGGTTAATCCATTTGTTACTACTTTTATTTTTTGAGCAGAAATGTACGGGATCATTTGAAAGGTGGTTGTACCCGCATCCAAATATATACAATCACCATCTTGAATGAGACTCGCTGCATATTGAGCGATCATCCGCTTTTCTTCTAAATTCTTTGTCGATTTTTCGGAGATGCTCAGCTCTTCACTTCTTTGTTGAAATAAGGAAGCTCCGCCATGAACTCTCTTTAACTTTTTTTCTTTTTCTAATTGGCTTAAATCTCTTCGAATCGTAGATTCTGACGAAGAGGTTGCCTCCACCAATTCTTGAATTTTGACGACTCCCTTTTGTTCCAACAGCTCTAAAATGATCCGGTGTCTCTCTGGTGTTAGCAGCCTTATCAACTCCCATCTGGATGTTTTCTCTTTCTCTAATTTCATTATAGTGTAAGCACTTTCGAAAATCTATCATTTTTTATCAAAAACATTCAAAAATGGTCGTTTTATGACAAAAATCAGTCAAAAACGATCATATGACAAGTCCATTTAATCCAAAACGAGAAAAAAAGGAATCTTCTACATCATGTTCGCCAATAAAATAACCCTTTCTCCTACAGACATCTGTCAAGGAGAAAGGGTAGTAAATAAGTTATGAAAAACGTTGCCCTGCGTGTTCTGAACCAGTCCGAATGAATGAGATTTAAGTTCTTATAGTTAAGATAAAAACTATGTTTATGGAGTTCTGCCGATTCCTGCGAAAGTTATTGCTTCAATTCCTCATAGTTAAGATAAAAACGCGGGCATAAGCGCCGATCAGATGCTCCAGATACTTGAGTTTCAATTCCTCATAGTTAAGATAAGAACCCATTCTTTAGCAATTCGAGGTTTAACCCCTAACTCATTGTTTCAATTCCTTATAGTTAAGATAAAAACTCAAGCTATTTAGGAATGAAGATGGTGTTCTTGTGTTTCAATTCCTTATAGTTAAGATAAAAACCTCAAAAAATGTTGTTAAATAAGCATTTCATTTTTATACTTGACTGGTTATTTTTATTTTAACGAAAAGGGGAATTTTTATCAAATCTTTGATTTGCTTGGGCTCAATGATGATTTAAAAGAGTCGTCGATCCCCGGGGATTTTTGCACGATTGGGGGTCGACGACTCTTTT